>Ga0209350_1000321_pt1 | contig 29350 bp, 30 predicted proteins | sample GraSoi013_2_20cm_2_FD_185822 | JGI IMG/M metagenome (GOLD analysis project Ga0209350, IMG submission 185822) | Grasslands soil microbial communities from the Angelo Coastal Reserve, California, USA - Sample 09_27_2013_2_20cm (SPAdes) (version 2) | ecosystem: Environmental > Terrestrial > Soil >...
CTCTGCGAATCCCTTCGAGGAAGCATCGAGATCTACTACGGAGACAGCAAGCTTCATCATGCGGACTAACAAGGGGGTGACATTTTCATCGGGCCGTTAAGGTGACATTTTCACGTTGCTATAACAGGCTTTAGCCTGTGCCTCAAACTTCGAGGCACGTCAGGGATAATGACCGTGGCTCAGAAGAGTTTCGTAAGATAACCCAAGCGCACAATCATCGTTGCCATCACAACCAGAAAGGCGCAGGCTCCAATGAAGACGAGCACTTTGTCGTTATCCGTCACTATTTTGCTCTTGCTGAAAAAGGTGGACCACACAAGAAAAGCCAAATCTACAAATACGAGCATCTCCGCTATTCGATACGCGCCCTCCTGGTTGGCTAGTGTTTGATAGGCTTGTACGAAATGACCGCCGTTGTGATGCATCTCAATCAATAGGGCAGGTGCAAGGACAAACGGGACGGAAGCAAACAGGTAGATCTGGAGCCATCTACTCCAACGAATCCGCTGCCAGTTATGCCAACTGAATCTTCCCGGACCCCGTTCAATCATTGCATCGGTATCTTCGGGCGTCGATGTTACGCTTGCGCCGCCTGCCCTTTGTACGCCGGCAAAAACACTTCCTGTACAAACGTTTCAAAGGACGTCGGAGTCGTATTCTTCTCCGACGGCGGCTCCAGCGCGTGCATGTATCCGTTGTTGAGCGCCGCGGACATTTCGCAAAGCAGTTGCGCGATGTTCCTGGAGATTCCCATCCCGGTCATCGCCTCGATTACCTGCTCATCGGGCAATTGTGTGTAGGTGAGGTCCGGTTTCCCAATCGCCGTGCCGATGATCTTTGCCGCTTCCGTGTACGTTACGTCCCGCGCCCCCAGCAGTTCCTGCGTCTGCTGCCCGCGGAAGTCCAGCCGCACCAGGGCTTCTGCGGCCGCAGCGCCGATGTCGCGCGTCGCGATCATCGGCACCGGAAGGTCTGCGCGAACTGGCCCCGCCATAATGCCGAAACTCCGGATGATGCCGATCTGCGCCAGAGTATTCTCCATGAAGTATCCCGCGCGCAGATGCAACGCGTTCAGCCCGCGGACTTGTGCCAGCCGCATTTCCATCTTGCGCAATCCCACGACTGGCCCCGTCTTTTCCGGTTTGTCAGCCCCCACGCTGCTAAGCGTGACGGCATGAGTCACGCCTCCTTTTTCAAGCGCCTTTGCGATGGATTCCGTTACGCGATCTTGATACGCGCGGAAATCGGGACTGGTCATGTCCGGCGGAATCAGCGCATACACGCCTTGCGCCCCGGCGAACGCCCGGCTCAACGCATCCGTATCGAGAACGTCCGCTGTAAATGCGTCCGCGCCGCGGGTCACAAACGACGCCAGTTTCTTGTTGTCTCGCCCAACCACGCGGACTCTTTTGCCTTTGTCGAGTAATTTCCGGGCAACTACTGATCCCGTGTTCCCCGTCGCTCCCAAAATGACGTACATGGTTTCCTCCTAACGCTGCCTGATACCGCATGAATACGATGCAACTCGAAGCTAGAAAGACGCTTCGTGGAATTATGCCGACACCAGCAGGCCGTCCAGCTCTACTCCATCGGCACTTTAACGCCGCTTTTCTTGGCGAACGCAATCGCTTCGGGATATCCAGCATCCACGTGTCGCACCACGCCCATCCCGGGATCATTCGTCAGCACGCGTTCAATGCGCTTGGCCATTTCTTTCGTTCCATCCGCCACGGTCACCTGTCCCGAATGCTGCGAATAGCCGATCCCCACGCCCCCGCCATTATGAATGGACACCCACGACGCCCCGCTCGCCGTATTGATCAATGCATTCAGCAGCGGCCAATCCGCAATCGCGTCGGAACCATCCCGCATTGCTTCCGTCTCGCGATACGGCGACGCCACCGACCCGCAATCCAGATGGTCGCGCCCCATCACCACGGGAGCCTTTATTTCTCCCTTCGCCACCAACTCATTCAGCGCCAGCCCAAACTTGTCGCGCTCTCCATATCCGAGCCAGCAAATCCGCGATGGCAACCCTTGAAATTTCACGCGCTTCTGCGCCAGCTTGATCCACCGATTCAGGTGCTCGTCCTGCGGAAACATTTCCAGCACCAGTTGATCCGTCCGCGCGATATCCGAAGCCTCTCCGGAAAGCGCCGCCCACCGGAACGGCCCTTTGCCTTCACAAAACAGCGGCCGGATGTACGCCGGCACAAATCCCGGAAAGTCGTAAGCGTTCTTCACGCCCTGCTGAAACGCGAACGTTCGAATGTTGTTTCCATAATCAAACGTCACCGCTCCAAGCTTCTGCAAATCCAGCATTCCCTGGACGTGCGCCGCCATCGCCGCCATCGAATGTTTTTTGTATTCCTCAGGACTCTTCTTCCGCAGTTCCAGCGCCGCTTCCAGGGTCATCCCGTTCGGCACATATCCGCCGATGGGATCGTGCGCGCTTGTCTGGTCCGTCAGCAAATCCGGCACCACGCCGCGCTTCGCCAGTTCCGGAATCAAGTCTGCGCAATTTCCCACTAATCCCACCGAAGTCGCTTCGCCCTTGCGCACCGCGTTCTTCAAAATCCGCAGCGCCTCGTCCAGCGAAGTCACCATCACGTCGCAGTAACCCGCCTTCACGCGCCGCTTGATGTGTTCCGGGTCCACGTCGATTCCCAGGAACGCTGCGCCGTTCATCGTGGCGGCCAGAGGCTGCGCTCCGCCCATGCCGCCCATTCCGCCGGTCACAACGAGCTTGCCCTTCAGATCCCCGCCAAAATGTTTTCTCGCCGCCGCCGCAAACGTTTCGTACGTCCCCTGCAAAATCCCCTGCGTCCCGATGTAAATCCAGCTCCCTGCAGTCATCTGCCCGTACATCATCAATCCTGCGCGGTCCAGCTCATGAAAGCGGTCCCAATTGTTCCAATGACCCACGAGATTCGAATTGCACAGCAGCACCCGCGGCGCGTATTCATGCGTGCGAAAAACCCCCACCGGCTTTCCCGATTGCACCAGCAGCGTCTCGTCCGCTCCCAGCGCCTTCAGCGAACGCACGATCGCATGAAAACATTCCCAATTTCGCGCCGCCTTGCCCGTCCCCCCGTACACCACCAAGTCTTCCGGCTTCTCCGCCACTTCCGGATCGAGGTTGTTCATGAGCATCCGCAGCGCCGCCTCCTGCTGCCAGCCCTTGCACGAAATCTCCGTCCCCCGCGGCGCCCGAAACGGCCCTTTCGACAACCCAGCGCCCGCCACCGTTCCTGGCGCGCCCCGTGACAGCGTCGAACTCATGAATTTCCCTCTCCGCCGCTCATACTAACCCACGCCATCCCCTTTTGCACCCGCTTGGCCTCCCTGGTAGGCCGCGCTTCACTACCTGTGGGTCGTCTTGACTCATAAGCTTGAGTCAAATAGACTCATACCTATGGCCAAACGTCTCCAAGTGATTCTAAAGGATCCCGAATACCGGGAAATTCAACGTGTCGCGCGCTCTCGCCGCATGTCCATCGCGGAGTGGGTCCGCCAGGCTCTCGATCTAGCTCGCCGCCGTGAGCCTGGCACTGGAGTGGGCAAGAAGCTCGAAGTGATTCGTGCTGCGACGCGGCATGACTTTCCCTCGGCTGATATCGACCGGATGCTTGCGGAGATCGAGAGCGGGTACGGCGCTGGTACGCATTCTTGATTCTGGTCGACTCCAATATTCCGATGTACCTCGTCGGCGCGCCCCATCCCCACAAGGCCGACGCCCAGCGATTGCTGGAAAATCTGATCAGCGACCGCCAACGCCTTGTCACGGATGCGGAGGTACTGCAGGAAATCCTGCACCGCTATGTGGCAATAAACCGGCGGGATGCCATCCAGCCCGCATTCGATGCTTTGCTAGGAATCGCTGATGAGGTGTTGGCCATCGACCGGGCCACAGCCCAGCGTGCAAAAGAGATCGTGATGGGACGCCGGCAGATGTCCGCGCGTGACGCCGTCCACCTGGCCGTCATGGAGCAGCACGGAATCAAACACGTCCTGAGTTTTGATTCTGGTTTCGACGGCTTCCCTGGAATTACTCGCCTCTGGTGAGGCCGATACGCCAACTTGCCGGGTGCCCCGTGTGCACCTTTTTCAACCATCAACCATCAACGCTCCTCTCCCCTAACTCCGTCAAATTCGACGCTTCGTTTATCTCGGCAAAGGGAACCATATAATGTTATAAATTCACTCAATCACTCTGATGGGAGCGCCTCAATGGCACAGCCGACCGCGAATCAACCTTCTTCCACGCCCCAAAAGCGGCGGAGCAGGCGTTTTCCCTTCATCTCCCCGGTGGAAGCGACCTGGCAGGAGGCTAACGGTAAAGTTTTCCGTGAAGCGGGCCAAGCCACGGAAGTGAACGCTCAGGGTGGTTTGTTGGAGATGAAGACTTACCCTGCCGCAGGCACTCAGATTGAGTTGACGAATCTCGTTACCCACGAAACTTCGCAAGCTCGCGTTGTCGGCGTTCGCCGCAATAGCGAAGGCCGCCTGTTAGGCGTTGCCGTCGAGCTTTTCGTCCCCAGTGAGACTTTCTGGGGCAAGAATCTCCAGCTAAAGAAAACTTGCGCCGACCTGGTCAGGCTGGAGTATGACATGCGCTCGGGCCCCTTCGATCCGCGCATCCTCCGGGAATTCCGGGATGCCGTGGATAACGTGCGCAAGACGGCGTGGGCCGTTCAAGAGTGGCAAGAGCGCCAATCGCGGAAACAAGATCCACTCACTGTGATCCCTCTGCTTACCGCCGAAGGTATCCGCCGCGCCACTCAGCTTTGTGATGCCGTAACCGCGGGCGTAGCCGCTAACGAAGTAGCTCGCGAAACCGTGGGCATCGACGAATTCTTGCGCTCCGTCGAGTGTGTCCACCAAAGCCTCCTTGCCCTCTTAAAGGACCGTTAAGGCCGTAAGCTGCTTATAGGTGGGACAGCCATTCCTGGCTGTCCGCGGCCTCCGAGTTCGCAGCGCTGGGCTTTAGCCCAGCATCTTTCTTGTGGGCACGACGCTTCGTGCCCTTTGTTTCGCGGCAGGTGGGACAGCCATTCCTGGCTGTCCTCTGCTGCCTCCTGGGCACAGCCGCAGCGCATGCGGGTGGAATCAAGAAGGGGAAGGAAAAGGATCCAGTATTCCATGCGGGGAAAGGTTAGCCTTAAGTTAGGTCAGGAAACCGCACGAAAGGGAGAAGCCGCATGCCCCTGCCGGGTCAAGTCCAAGACGCCGCATCGTCGGTTCCGGGATTCGATTGCGATGCGGTTCTCTCCGCGGACCTTGCGCGCCAGTTTTTTTCGCAAGGATACAAATTTTGTCTCCGCTACCTCTCGAGGGCGCGGGCGGCTCAAAACTTGACTGCGCAAGAGGCCACCGACATTCTTAATTCGGGACTTGCCCTAATGCCCGTGCAACATGCTCGCCCGCCGGGATGGTCCCCGGATGCGTCTCTCGGGCATGCTGACGGACAGGAAGCCTCCGCGAATGCCAAGGCAATTGGTTTTCCCACCGGCGTGAACGTGTGGTGTGACCTGGAAGAAGTCAGCACGGCGGCGCGAGCGCCGGACGTCACGGACTACGCGCAGGCCTGGTACCACGCGGCGCACGCCGCGGGCTATTCACCGGGGTTGTATGTCGGCGCTGCGACGCTCCTGAGCGGGCAGCAGCTTTTCGATCTTCCTTTTCGCCACTATTGGCGCTCTTCCAGCCGCGTGCCGGACATCCCCAGGCGTGGCTATCAGCTCATTCAGTTCAGCCCCGCCATCCAGCTCAATGGCATTGCGATCGATTTAGACGTCGCCTTGCCGGACAACGAGGGAGGTTCAGCGCGGTGGCTTCGGGCAAGCGCCGGGCATCCCTTGTGATTTTGCTTGCGGACAATTACTTGGGAATTTCCTAGATGAAAAAATATTTCTTTAGGTCGTCATGGGCTTTAAGAAAGTCCACCATTGCATCACGGAGTAACCGATCGGCGCTGATTTTCGTCTTTAAGTCTTTGCTTAGGAAGTGGAAGATGTGCTGCCAATTTACCCATACAACGTTATTTCGATAACCCTCTGCGAGGTTCTCTAATCTCTTTGGCGCTCCCCAATCAGGCGTGACAAGTAGAAGTTTGGTCTCCAGATTCCTGTTCGCCTTTTGTGGCTTGAATCCCACACCCTTGAAGTGTCTTTTTAGCTGTTTCACGCTGACGGTATTCGGTCGGATCTTGCCTTCGACAAGTAAAACGTATTTTTGTTCTAACCAGATCTTAGCGTCCGGCACGCTCTTTTTGCTTTTTGCTTGGAGTTCCAGTTTGTCCCACGTAAATTTCTTCCTCGGCACTCTTTTCAGCGCGCATAGTCCGGTCAGAAATTGACGCTGGGCAAATGAAGAGGAATAACAAAACCATTTCACCAAAGCCTCCGTCGCTTGATTCTCCCCGCCCTTGTACCATTGAGAGAACAACCACCCAAAATGTGGCTCTTTGTCCGTATCTTGATCTGTCACCGGAGGCTCCAACCCAGTAATTCTTAGTCTGCATAATACTACACGCCCTGAGAGACGCCGGGGCGTCCCGGATACTTCTACGCGGCAAAAAGGGGTGCCACTGCTCCCCGCGTGCTCCAACTTGCCGGGTGGCGGGCTTTAGTAGCCTCTTATCCCTCTTTCCATAACCCGGACTCTTCCCTTCATCTTTCTCCTTTGTTTTCTTCATTCTTCAACTCTTGACTTTCGACCTCCAACTTTCCTTCCCGATAACTCCTTTCCCTTCAGCATTTAATAGTTTTTCTTGACAAGTACCGTACACGTATGGTAATATAGTATTTGATAGTCAGTCGTCACGCTCGCCGATCCCCTCTGCTGCCTCCGCGAAGTCTCCGTGTACGGCGTCTAGTCCCTTTCTCTTCTCTTTTCTTCAACTTTCGACTTTCAACCTTTAACTTTGGACTCTCTTCATCCCGTAACTCCTTTCCCCACAATTCTTTGTCCGACCCCCAAGTACTAAACCCCGTCCTGTCAATCCTTTACAAAAAACGTGGGGGGAGGGGCGGGCGACGAGCGAGTCTGCGAGTTCCGACCTCGTCGGGAGGGAATCTGCTTTTCCTTCCTTTCTGCACGTCTTTGTTCTGTTACGTCGTTACTTCAAATTCCGAAAGGCACAACCATGTCCCAAATCAACACTCCAGTTAGCGTCACCCTCGATTCCCAATGCCAGCACGTGAGCCCCAAAGGCCAGCGCTGCCATATGCTAATCGACCAAAACCGTCGGCTTCCGAACGGCGTACACCGCCCCACGCTCTGCGCCTATCACGTCGATCGTCTCAAAGCGAGTGTTCCTGCCTTCGACCTCGAAGTCCTCGCCGCCGAGCTTCTCACTGACATCGACAGTTTCACCACCGCCGATGAGGTCAATCTCTTCCTCGGCAATCTTGTCCGGCAACTGGCTCGCAAGCGCATCGCCCGCCGTGACGCCATCGCTCTTGCCTACATCTCGCAACTCATCCTCACCAGCCAAACCGCCATGACCAAACAACGAGCAGGCGACGAATCGGAGGGCGCGAACGAAGCGGTGTTCGATAGCCTCATCGCTGGCCTTCGCCAAAGGAGCAGTGAACTTGCCTCGCGCAGTAGCCAGCAACCGGCCGGGGCCGCTGCCGAGCTCGGCAGGGATGAACCCCAGCGCGCGGCGTAGAACGGTGGCCCTTCGTAAAAACGCCAGGACCGCGTCACATTGCGCCATCCAAAAGAAGCGTTGTAGTGGCGGGTCTTTTAGACCCGCGCTTTTCGGCGCTCATCGAAAATGGCAATCCATCGCTTCATTGCGCCATCCAAATGGGTAAGGTACAGTGACGCTCAGACCATGAACTACGGCACGCTTCCATCGCGGTTCCTGAACGCTGTCGATACTCATCCGAACCCACGCGCCCAAATGGTTCGCCGCGACGGCCGCTGGGAAGCCATTGCGTCCCAGGAATTTCTCCGCCGCGTCGCTGGCCTTTCCACCGCGTTTGTCGAACTCGGCGTGAAGCCCGGCGACCGCGTCGGTCTTTTTTCCGCCAATCGTCCTGAGTGGCACACCGCCGATTTCGCCATCAACGGCGCTGGCGCCGTCACCGTTCCCGTCTACTTCAACGAATCGCCCGACCGCATGACCTACATCCTCAAACATTGCGGCGCGAAAGTCGTTTTCGCAGTTGGCGCGCCTCAATTGCATAGGCTTCTCGACGTCCGCTCCAGCCTCCCTGAGCTTGAACAAATTATCGTCGCCGACGGTGGCTCGGACGTCCCCGCCGAATGTCTCCGCTACGAAACGCTCATCGCCGCAGCAAGCGCGGCAGACATTTCCTCTTACCGTTTGCGCGCTGCCCAGGTTCTTGCCGGCCAACTCGCTTCCCTCATCTACACCTCCGGCACCACCGGCGAGCCTAAGGGCGTTATGCTCACGCATAGCAACTTCTGCTCTAACGTCTACGACGTCGGCCATGATTTCAGCCTCGATCCCGCCAAAGACGTCGCGCTCTCCTTTCTTCCACTCGCCCATGTCTATGGCCGCACGCTCGATTACATCTACATCTTTCAATGCGCCGCTCTCGCCTACGTCGAATCCATCGACGCCGTCGCCCAGGCTCTCGTCGAAGTCCGTCCCACCATCATCGCTGCCGTCCCGCGTTTCTTCGAGAAAATCTACGCCCGCCTCGTCGAGCAAGGCTCGAAAACCAGCGGCTCAAAAAGAATGATTTTTAATTGGGCCATGAACGTGGCGCAGCGAGCCACTCCCTGGCGCGCGAACGGAGCTCATGCAAGCCTTGCCCTGAAAGCGCAGTGGAAACTCGCCGATAAATTGGTCTACAAGAAAATCCGCCTGGGAACCGGCGGCCATTTGCGTATCGTCTCTTCCGGCGGCGCGCCGCTTTCCAAAGCGCTCGCGGAATTTTTCTGGACTATCGGTATTCCCATTTATCAGGGTTATGGTCTTACGGAAACTTCTCCGATCGTTTCCAGCAATTACCCTGTCAATCGTATGGGCAGTTCGGGCAAGCCAATTCCCAATGTCCAGGTTCGTGTCGCCGAAGATGGAGAAATCCTTGTCAAAGGTCCCTGCGTCATGCACGGCTATTACAAGAACGCCGAAGCCACCCGCGAAGTCCTCAGCGAAGACGGCTGGTTTCGCACCGGCGACATCGGCTACGTGGATAAGGACAACTATCTCTTCATCACCGACCGCAAAAAAGATTTGTTGAAGACTGCCGCCGGAAAATTCGTCGCCCCGCAGCCCATCGAAAACGCCCTCAAGACCAGCCCCTACATCCTCAACGCCATGGTCGTCGGCGATAGGCGCAAATTTATCGTTGCCCTCATCGTCCCCAATCCCGCCACGGTCGCCGCCAAAGCCGCCGACCAGGGAATTAAGTTCGCCTCCAACTCCGAACTGGCCGCCCATCCCTGGGTGCACGCCTTAATCGACGCCGAAGTCAAGCGCCTCACCGTTCATCTCGCGCAATATGAAACCATCAAGCGCTTCGCGCTTCTCCCCGAAGATTTTACTTTCGATAACGGCAGCCTCACCTTTACCCTCAAACTCAAGCGCCGTGTCGTCGAGCAGCAGTTCGCCGCCGTCATCGAATCCCTTTACGCCGACGTCGCCGAGCCCCGCCCGATTCTTCAAAACTAGCGAGGATACGAAACCGATTGCCTTTTTCTAGCATCGGATACTACACCGGTGGAATACACAAGGAGGGAGTTATTATGGCTGGAACAGGAACCGCAGCAGCTCGCACTTACAAAAGCAGTGTCGGAGTTCCGGAGTCAAACCGGCAGGCGCTCACCGCGCTTCTCAATGCGCGTCTTGCCGATGCCGTCGATCTCTTCACGCAGGTCAAATGGGCCCACTGGAACCTCAAAGGTATAAACTTCATTGCGCTCCATGAATTGTTCGATTCGGTCGCCGAACACGTCGAGGGTCAGACGGATTCCATCGCTGAGCGCATCGCCACGCTGGGAGGCGTTGCCAATGGCACGGCCCGCGAAGTTGCGGCGAAGTCCGGATTGAAGGAAGCGGACCTCGGCGCCTCCGATGGCCCTTCGCAGTTGAAGTGGCTGGTGCACAACGTCGCGCATCATGCCAACGCGCTCCGTCAGGCCATCAATGAGAGCGAAGACCTCGGCGACAAAATTACCGCCGATCTTTTCACTTCCATCACGCGCGACCTCGACAAGGATCTCTGGTTTCTGGAAGCGCATCTCCAATCCTGATCGCTGCGGCGCCAGAAACCTGTTGCTGAGTCATGCGATTGCACTGGGGACGGGCATTGCTCTCGAACCGGGGCTGGCACTGATTTGTCGGCGGGCCTCTGAAGGTCTAAAATCTTTCTGAGGACTACATGCCGGATAATTTAGTCATCGCGGGGCGCGCTTTCAAATCCCGACTGATCGTCGGAACGGGGAAGTACCGCAGCTTCCAGGAAATGGCACGCGCGCACGCCGCTTCCGGCGCGGACATGGTTACCGTCGCGGTCCGACGAGTGAACCTCACCGACCGCAGCAAAGAATCGCTGCTGGACTACATCGACCGCGAAAAGATTTTCATTCTTCCGAACACGGCTGCTTGTTACACCGCTGACGAAGCGATTCGCACGGCGCGACTGGCACGCGAAGTCGGCCTCTCAAATTGGGTCAAGCTCGAAGTGATCGGGGACCAGCAAACACTTTTTCCGGATACGGAGCAGCTTATCGAGGCGACCCGCGTCCTCGTGAAGGAAGGCTTCGTCGTTCTGCCTTACACGAATGACGATTTGATCGCTGCGCGCAAGCTGATCGACGCGGGCGCTTCCGCCGTCATGCCTCTTGCTGCGCCCATCGGGTCCGGTCTCGGGGTGCAAAATCCCGCCAACCTGCGCATTCTTCGCGAGCGCATCACCGAAGTTCCCATGATCGTGGATGCCGGAGTTGGCACGGCATCGGACGCTGCTGTGGCCATGGAACTCGGTGCAGACGGCGTGCTCATGAACACGGCTATCGCTGAAGCCCAGGACGCCGTCCTCATGGCCGAAGCTATGCGCGACGCCGTGATCGCCGGCCGCAAATGCTATCTCGCTGGGCGCATGCCGAAGCGCCTTTACGCCTCCGCCTCCAGCCCCATGAGCGGAGTCGTACGTTAATCGCTGTGGTTACTGAATTTCTTTATGCTTGGGCGGCTTTGCGGGCTTGGGCGTCGTCGTAGCTTTCGCCGTAAATTGACGGCACTTTTGAGCCCATGCAGCGCAAGTACGAAGCGAGCTGGCCGCGATGATGAATGGTGTGGTGCAGGCCGAACATCACAAATTTCACGGCGGGCCACTGGAACATCCCGCGAAAATCGACGATCTTCACCAATTGCTCGCCAGTCACTTTTCCGAGGGCTTCGAAATTCTTTGCGTAACGGTCCTCATACCACGAGGCAATTTCAGCGGGCGTCTTGACGTTTTCTGGAATCATGGCAGGGTTGGTGTCGAACACGCCGTTGATCACCGTTTCGACGAAGCGATTGTCCGCCGCAGCAGTGTGCCGAGCCAGTTCTATCGCGCTTCTTGAGGCGGGGTCCGGCTTGTAATCCACTTTGGCCGCGGGAACGGCTTCGAGGATCTTCTTGGTGGTGCGGCTTTCTGTTTTCAAGGTCCCCATATACAAGTCATGCAGCAAAAAAGTTGCCTGATCCGCTGTCATTGCATCGGCCATCGGTTTTCTCCTGAATGCGTTCTGCGTTCTGTACAAGTGCGGGGCCGGAACAGGCACGCCCCCGGTCTTCCTTGCCGATTGGATGCACGAGGAAGGTCTTCGTTGCAGGAATTCCTAGTGCAATCTAGGGGGTTCGAAAGAAGAAGTGCCACACCGGATGCGCGGGGCAGGTCGCTGTGGCACGGTAGGTGCGCGGTTGTACGGGAGTTTAGAACTTGTCTCCTAAAATTGGGAGACGAATGGGGGCAGCGGTTGGTCTGCCACAGGAATAACTTCCGGTTTGCGCGTCATCCGCCCGCAATCTGCAGGATGAAGGGACGGAAGCGTCCTTGCCGCACCTTTACGCGTTACGGGGCGGCTGGCGCTCCCACCGCTTGCAGGATGCGCGTAAAACGTGGCTCACTGCGCAGCGGATCAAATTCGTGACCCTGGTGGATGAACAGCAATCTCACATTGTGCTGCGGCAAAGCATTTTCCAGCAGAGTCAGGGCTTTTTCGTGATCTCCTAGCGCGGTATAGATACTGGCCAATTCAACCGGCGAGACAAAACGCCGCTGCGCTTCTATTTCCAGGTGCTTTAACATCAAAAGCCCTTCCTTCTTGTCGCCGCTTTCTATGAGTACCCGAGCGAGCTTTGCTTGTCCTTCGAGCGTTTCTCCCGCGAGACTTACGGCCTTCTTGAGTGCCGCAATTGCCTTCGGGTAAAGCTTCTGTGACTCATAAACCACGCCCAGGAAAAGGTACGCGCGCATGTAGTTCGGATCGAGTGCGATCGTCTTCTTAAGCTGCGTCACCGCGTCGTCGAAACGCCCCGCCCTTAGGTACGCCGCCCCAAGGTGTGCGTTCATGTGCGACGAGAGGGGATCTAATCGCAACAACAGTTGAGACTCCTCAATCGCTTCCCCGTGGCGCCCCACCAACGTGAGGTAATGAGAGTACGAGTGGTGGCCTTCTTCGTACGTCGGTTTCAGCTGAAGCGCACGCTTGTACTCGCGATCTGCTTCGGCCCACTTCCATTCATTAAAGAACAGCACGTCGGCCAGAGAGACGTGGGCTTCCGGCAAATCCGGATTAATGGCGAGTGCGCGCAACGCAGCCTGCTTCGACAAAGCGAGGGCTTTCTCCGAGGGCTGATCAGCGTCGGCCTGTTCGCCGTACGCATCCGCGAGGCCGGCGTAGGCCAGCGCGAAATTCGGGTCGAGTTCGATGGCCCGCTGAAAATACTGTAGGGCCACGGCCACGGTGGCGTCGGTTTTGTTGTCGAGCAGCAGGTGCCGTCCCTTGAGGTACGCGGAGTAGGCCTCCCAGTCAACTTGCGCGGCCTGCTGACGCGCGGCGCGGCGCTCCCCTAAGCCCACATCAATACGCCGCGCGATCGCTTGGGCCACATCCGATTGCAGTTCCACTGCGTCCTTGAGACTTCGGTCGAAGCTCTGCGACCAGACGTGCATCTGGTCGCTCACACGGATTAGCTGGGCGGTTACACGCACACGAGAGCCGGCTTCGCGCACGCTGCCTTCCAACACATAATCGACACCCAGCTCATTTCCGATCTGGTCAATGCCCTTGCCGCTGTTCTTATACTTCACCGCCGAAGTTCGGCCGATCACGCCGAGCCGCGCTGGATTGGTCGCGCCGAGCTGCGAAATCATCTCCTCCGTCATGCCGTCGGCGAAAAACTCCTGGTTTGGATCCCCAGTCATGTTTTGGAACGGCAGCACAACGATGCGCATTTGTGCCGATGGCCGCTTCGGCATGGCAATCCGATAAGCGATCACTGGGGCAATCAACAGCAACCCGGCGGCCAGCGCCGCCCAGCGTCGCGCAACCAAAGTGTGATAGACAGATGGCGAACTCTCGGCTGGTAGCTTCGCACTTGCCTCGCTTCCACCCTGTGCTTGCTCCTGTGTTTCCAGCGCGCTTTGGCCGTTGTTCCACCAAGCGTCGAGTTCAGACTTGTACGCGAAGATGGCTGCACGAGATTTGTGCTGGTGGCGATGGATCGGCAAGCCTTCCCGTTCTTCCCAGCGGCGCACAGTTCGCTCATCCCGCTTGAGATAGGCCGCGATCTCTTTCCAGGAATCCAGGCGGTCTGAGGCAAGGGAGCCGGAGGGCTCTTCCCGGTTATTTGGTCCAGTACCTGGCATGGGCAACTCGGGGGGCGTACGATAACTTCCGTGACTTCGGCGAATTCTACTGCAATGCCATGCCTCTCGCAATGACACCCTAAACATCTCCCGCTTCCCAAGCGGTCATTAACGGACAGCCCGCTGATGCCTGTTGCGGCCATCCCCGTCTGATTCTAGTTTTTCGCACAGAGGCTGGCCGAGCGGTCACGCCTACGAGAATCAGTTCAACGGAGATTCGCCACTGAAGCAAGGAGGCCTTATGAGTCGGACTGAGAGACAGCCAGGCAATGCCTGGCGCTTCGGACTGCGGATCCTGGGATTGGGCATTGCCGTGTGGTTCACTCTCACGACACTCCCATACGTCCAGGCGCAGACGACCCTACCAAATGGAGACCCACCAACTGTTATTGCAACCATCCCTCTAGGGGAACCCTTCGGCGCTGGAACGTTCGCCGTAGCCGTTAATCCACGTACGAATACAATATACGCGACCAATCCGGGAGCCCTGTCTAGTCCTGTTGGATTGGATTGCGATTCGCATGATGTCTCGGTCATACATGGTTCGACGAACACGGTGTTAAGTCCAATCTCGGTGGGCCTTAATCCATTCGGCGTAGCTGTGAACCCGACGACGAACAGGATCTACGTAGCCAATGCCGGTGGCGCCGGTTTTGACTCCTGCTCAAGCGAGCCATCTTATAGTGTGTCCGTCATAGACGGGATCACAAACAGTGTCGTCAATACCCTCACCGTAGGCTTGGGTCCCGGCTTTGTTGCGGTTAATCCGAAAACAAACAAGATATACGTGACACTTACCGGCGGCTGCTGCGCTGACGGGCATGCCGTCGCAGTAATAGATGGTTCAACGGATACCGTAGTGAACACCGTCACCGTTGACCTTGACCCGTTTATCGTAGCGGTCAATCCACGCACGAACCTGGTCTACGTGACCCATGCAGGCGACAAAATTACCGTGATAGACGGAGCCACAGACACCGTTAAGGCGACCTTCTCCATAGGTAGCGAGGCACGGGCGATCGCCTTTGATTCGAACGGAAAGTTCGTGTATGTCGCCGCTCGGAATATCAATCAGCTCGCCGTCGTGGATGCTTCGAACAACACTGTGGTGCAATATATCCCAGTAGGAAGGCGCCCGCATGGCGTGGTGTTTAATTCCGCCAACGGGAGAATCTACGTCACTAACCGAAATGATGGCACCGTTTCCGTAATAGACAGCTCTACAAGAAGCGTAGTGGCTACCGTCCCGGTAGGCGGTTTCCCGCGTTTTCTAGATCTTAATCGGCGCACGGACCTCTTGTACGTGCCCAATGCGACTGACGCCTCAGTCTCTGTAATACAAGACGAAGAATGACCCGTATCGCGTTCGTGGGAATTGGTACGAGGCCTTCAGCCAGCCCCAGCCGTCCCGGCCTCACAAAGCCGGAAGCAGCCTTGTGTCTCCGAAATCGCCAAGAAGGCCTATTGGAACAGCAGCTATTTCAGCGGGACCTTCGCGGATTTGGAAAGCAGCCGCCCCCGCATCCACAGTCTGGCGGCGCTGCCACCACGACATGCATCGTGGCGAAACTGATGATGAATAGACCGCGTCTATGTCTCAGAGTCCGAGTCTCGTGCAACTGCCCAAGATGTCGTGCGCGGGCGTGGGTGTGATCTCCGAGGCGTCTGGGTTGACCGCGTAGTTGCCGAGCCTGGCACGTTCGCAGACGAAGGTGTGCAGGGAAAGAAAGAAACCAGAAATGAGTTTCGCAGCCAGACAAGCTCGCGCTGGTCACCTTCCGGTCGGGTGGTCGGCTATCCGGAAGGAATTAGACGAGGGGACGGAGAGCTGAGTGGTTACAGAACTCGGGCGTCTAGCCGTTCGATAGGAACGTCATGCGGAGAACTCTATTGGAAATGCTCCACCTCGCCTCATGTCTGATTCTGCTGAGGGATTCATGAGACGAGGCTCTAGAGGGTTCGAAAGAAGAAGTGCCAGGTGATGTCGACGGCGGCGTGGACGAGGGCGGAGGCGAAGATCGAGCCGGTTTTGCGCCAGGTCCACCCATAGAAAAAGCCGGCGATGGAAGCCAGGATCACGTAGCGCCAATTGGGAAAGCCCATGTTGGTGATGTGCGAGAGGCCAAAGACAATCGAGGCAATCCACCAACCCGTGAGGTCACTTTTAGTGGCACGCGCAAGGATGTTTTGGAGCAGGCCGCGAAAGAGAAACTCTTCAGGCCAGGCAGTGAAAAATAAAATACCGAGCGATACCAGGGGAAGCGATTTCAATTGAGACCATTGCGGTTCGAATTGAATGAAGCGGATGGCGTGGCCTAGCGGAATGGCAATCCCGGCGAACGCCAGGAAACCGGCAAGAATGAAAAAGGTCCAATGATGGCCCCAGCCGATGGAATAGCCGGTTCCGTTGACGCGGCGCACCAATACGAACGTGGCGAGAGCGATGTTCACGCACATCATTACGGTGAAAACATATGCGAGGCGGCCACCGGGGAAAGGCCAGAGCCAGTGCGATAACGACCATCCCCAAGGATTTGGCAACGGCTTGACCGCCAGCCATATTCCGATGATGGTGAGGAAGTCCTGCAAAACGCCGGGCGGCTGACGTTCCGCAGTGGCGGCGAGGAGCAGCGGAATGAAAACAAGAGCGGCGACGGCGAGGGAACGCGAGAAGGCGAAGGTAATTGTCCCCAGCGCGTAGATCAGATAGAAGAGGAACACGGCGGTGCCGAGCAAGTAGCCGCTGCCAGCACCGAAGCGCGAAGCGAGGCGATCCTCGACGCCGCGCGCGGCAAAGAGCAGCGTCACCAGAAAGAAAAACGCGAAGGCCGTGAGCGTGGCAGCGAACTCGCGGCCGCCGTAGCCTTGCCATGCGGAGTACAGCGCTCCGGTGAGAGTAAGCACGGCCCAGAGTCCGAGCATGGAGAACGGGCCGAGTTGGCGGGTGGGAGGCAAGCGAGAATTGTAACGCAGCCTAGCGTGGCGCGTTGTCAGGCATAGTTGTCATCTTCGACGGTTATTACGACTTTCCCTTGCGCGTGGCCTTCTTCAAGGTAACGGAGAGCTTGAGGGACTTCATTCAACCCGTAACGCTTGTCGATGACTGGCGTTACCTTCCCCGACTCCATCAGATCGGACAGGATGGTCAGATCCTCCCTGGTTATTCTTGCAATAAACGTGACGAATTTCTGGCTTACGAACCATGACGCCACCAGCGCTTTGAGCGAACCACCCAAACGCGCCCATTGACCCTCGTGCGATCCTGCTCCTCCAATCCCCGCCAAGACACAGATGCCATTGGAACTTAAGATGCGCCGGCGCTCTGAGAACGAATGGTTGCTGACGTTATCGAAAATAAGGTCGTAACGTTGCGCACTCTGGGTGAAATCCTCTTTCGTGTAGTCAATAACGCGATCTGCGCCGATAGATCGGACCATGGCGACGTTCGGCGTGCTGCACACGCCGGTCACATCTGCGCCGAATGACTTGGCGATCTGCACAGCGAAAGTACCGACACCTCCCGAGGCACCATTAATCAAGACCTTCTGCCCCGCCTGAATCTTTCCTTTGTCGCGAAGACCCTGCAAAGCGGTGAGTCCGGCTACAGGTACAGACGCGGCTTGCTCAAAGGTTACTTTATTGGGCTTCATGGCCAATCTTGACTCGGAAGCACACGCATACTCGGCAAGGGCCGCTCGGCACGCTCCGAACACCTCGTTGCCTGGCTTGAACTGGGTTACGTTCCTGCCGACCGTTTCGACCTGGCCGGCTACGTCAACGCCCAGCCGTGCGTTCCTTGGTTTGCGCAGCCCGGTCATCGGGCGAAGCGGGAGCGGGCCTCGCATGAGGTGCCCGTCAACCGGATTGAGGGAAGCCGCGCGAACTCTGATCAAGACTTCATTGTCCTTGGGAACGGGTTTTTCAATCTCCTCACACTTGAGAACATCCGGCGAACCGTAATTAGAATAGACAATTGCTTTCATGTGGAGGTTCTTCTTCTACGCCGCCCCGACTATATCTTGCAGGAAGGGAAAGTCGAAGGCCAAGTCCGTAAACAGCAAAGGATTCCGCGTTTTCGATGCAGTGGTGTTTTTCAACTGTTGCAGGCAGCGCGGGCGGATGGAAGTTGGGTGCAAGAGGACACCTCCATTGTTGAACTATACGCACCTAGAGAGCGCTTTGTTTCGTAGTATGTATGGGTTCTCTGGCTGACGCATTACAGCAAAAATGAAACGCCTTGCTTACATTGACTGGATGCGCGGGCTGGCGTGCGTGCTGATGTTTCAAACGCATTGCTACGACTCGTGGATGAGCCCAGAGGCGAAGAAGTCGTCGTCGCTGATTGGGTGGTCGCGGCTAGGTGGAACGCTGCCGGCGCCGCTGTTTATTTTTTTGGCTGGCGTGTCGTTTGCTCTGGTGACAGAAAAACTGCGCGCGAAGGGAATCGCACGAAACGCGATTGCGAGGCACACGATCTGGCGCGGCGCGGAAATCCTCGGGATGGGACTGCTATTTCGCGTGCAGGAATTTGCGCTGGGCTATCCGTGGTCGCCGTGGACGGATTTGCTGCGCGTGGACGTGCTAAACATCCTCGGGCTTTCCATGATGGCGATGGGAGTGTTGTGCTGGGCCGCAGGAGATGGCGATGCTGCTGAGGCAAGAGTTCGAACACTAGTCGCGGGAATTTTTGCGGCGGTGATTGCGGCCATGGCGACGCCACCACTTTGGACGACGCATCGGCCAAAGTTCCTGCCCTGGCCGCTCGAGTCTTACATCAATGGCGTGCATATATTTAAGGAGCCGCAGCCATGGCTCTTTCCTTTGTTTCCGTGGTCGGCATTTGCATTCGCGGGACTCGCGGTGGGCTTTTTTCTGTTTTCGGATTTTGCGCGTCGCAGGGAAGGGCTTGCGTTCGCCGCGCTCGGGGGCGCTGGAATCGCTACGTGCTACTTGTCGATCTTGTTCGATTCTTCGCCTGTCCAGCTGTACGCGGTTTACGACTACTGGCACAGCAATCCGAATTTTTTGCTGCTGCGCTGCGGCATCTTGTTGATGATTCTGTTTCTAGTTTACGCGTGGTGCCGGTGGGGATTGGCGCAGAAGGGATTCAGCCCCATCATCCAGCTCGGAAATACTTCGCTGCTGGTGTATTGGGTACACATTGAATTTGTCTATGGAAGATTCTCCATCCTGCCCAAGGGGCAGTGCAGCGCGCTAAAGGCCACGGCGGGACTGATTACGATTTTCCTGGCGATGTTGGGGCTTTCGCTGGCGCGCACAACGTGGAAAAAATGGCGGGTCAGGGCTTTACCGAAGAATCCTGCGGCAACTGCTGCGCCCGCGGGATTTTGATGATGACTTCGCCGGGCTTGGCGAGACCAAGCTCGTCGCGCGCGATTTTTTCGATTTTGCGGGGATCGGTCTTCAGTTCCCGTACTTCCTGCTCGAGCTGCAAATTTTCCCTGTTCAACTGATCCAGGTCAGTGGTTACCTTTTTGATTTCCAGTTGCTTGTGGCGCATGGCCAGAAAGCCGTGCGTGCCAAAAATATCGTGTACCAGGAGGACAAGCACGAGCAGAGCGAGGAGCGCGCGGCCGTGTTGCCGCAGGAAAGGAGGGACTTTCTCGTTGACGATTGTCTTCTTCAGTTTTGCAGAACCCATTGTGATGCGTCTCGCGTCAATTTTGCGGAAGCGGCGGCGCTTTCGGCTTCGACGTACAGGCGAAGCAGCGGCTCCGTGCCGGAAAGGCGCAACAGCATCCACGAACCGTCGTCGAAAACAAATTTTGCCCCATCCGTGCGGTCGATGGATATAACTTTCCGGCCGGCGAGTGTCGAAGCGTCAACAGCTACGCGCTTGACGGCATTTGCCTTTTGTTCGTCGGAAAGGTGAAGGTTTTCCCGCACGGGCCAGAATTCGCGCCCGAGTCTTTTGTACATGGCGCGGATTTGTTCACCGATGGAAGCGCCGCGCGCGGCGATCATTTCCGCGACGAGCAGGCACGCAAGAATGCCGTCCTTTTCCGGGATGTGGCCGCGAATGGTGAGCCCGGCGCTCTCTTCGCCGCCCAGCGCGATTTTGTCCTCGCGAATGAGCTGGCCGATGTATTTGAAGCCGACGGGCGTCTGATGGACGGTTTGGCCGTGTGACTTGGCGACGGCGTCGATCATTTGCGTGGTCGCAACGCTGCGCGCCGCGGGCATTTTCCACTTGCGCGTTTCGACGAGATAATCGTAGACCAGTGCAAGAATCAAGTTTGGCTGAATCCATGTGCCGTCGCGATCGACGACGCCAAAGCGGTCGGCGTCACCATCGGTGGCCAGACCCGCGGTCGCTTTCGAATCCATTACTGCTTTGCGTAGCGGCGCGAGATTTTCTTCGGAAACGTCGGGGCCTGTGCCGTCGAAAAGGCAGTCGCGTTCGGTGCGCATGGCTTGCACGGTGACACCGTGATCGGCGAGTGTGCGGTCAAGAAAGCCGGCGCCGCAGCCGTGGAGCGCGTCCACAACCAAAGACGGCTGGGCTTTGCGCAGCGTATCGAACTGGACTAGCTCTTCGAGGCGCTTCAAATAATTTTCACGCAGATTGACTTTTTCGCCGAGCCTCGAATTTGATGCACCGTGCGGAAGCGGAGGAACTCCACCATTCGCAGCGAGCTTCGCGGCCCGCGCTTCAATATCCTTTGTGACTTCGGGGAGGGCAGGCCCCGCATCGGCAGAGGAAAACTTCAGGCCGTGATATTGCGCGGGATTGTGGCTGGCGGTGAAGTTGATAGCGCCATCCAGTTTGCGTCGCATGATCTCGAAGGCCACGGCGGGCGTGGGTGTGAATGTTTCGCAGAGCAACGTTCGAATGCCGTGGTGCTGCAGGATGTCCACGGCAAGCTGAGAAAATTCTTCGGAGTAGAAACGCGTGTCGTAGCCTACCAGGATTGCGGGCTCTTTCGCTTTGGCTTTTGCGTGTTCCGCGATAGCCGTGATCGCCAGGCGCACATTAGCGAAGGTGAAGTCGTCAGCGATGAGGCCGCGCCAGCCGGAAGTGCCAAACTTAATGGGCGAGGCCGTCCTTAAACCCGCGCTCGTGCTCATGGCGCGGTATTTTAGTCCTTCGCGCGATGGCGTGAAAGCGATTATTATGTGGGGCCGATGAATCGTGCAGAGGCAAGAAACAAACGAATCGTCCTCGTCACTTGCCCGTCTGTCGCGCGGGCTCGCAAAATTGCCCGCGCTGTGGTGCAAACCGGCCTAGCTGCGTGCGTCAACCTCATTCACAGCCCCGTCGAATCGTTTTACACGTGGAAGGGGAAACTGGAGAAAGCGCGCGAATATCTTCTGGTGATGAAGACGTCCGCAAAGCAGCTCCCTGCATTGGAAAACGAAGTGAAACGTCTTCACAGCTACGACGTGCCGGAATTTGTTGCCCTGCCGATTACGGAAGGCTCGAAAAAATATCTTTCGTGGTTGAACGAAAGTGCCACGGGACCGCGCAAGAATCGCAAGTAGCACAGGTTATTCGTAGGGCAGAGAAACCACAGGGTCGACGCCAATGGCGCCGTGCCGGGAGATAGCCTGCACCGATTCGGATTCCAGTCACCCGTCGAAGAGTTCGGAGTCGTATTTTGTGAACACGGCGCGCAAAGCGGCGGGGGTGCGCTCTTTCATCGCGTGGATTTCTTGAATCAGCCGGTAAATGTTGGCAGTCATCACCAATAGATAGCGAGTCGCGGCCGGGCCGGGATTCCAATAGGTGTGTGGCGTTCCGCGCGGCACGAACACGGCCGAACCCGCGTGGGCCTCGACTTCCTCTTTACCAACCCGAACGCGCAGGATGCCTTCCAGGATGTACCACGCTTCATCGTCGCTGCGATGAAGATGCGGCGGCGCAATCAGACGCGGCGGACCCGGAGGGCCGCCTGGGTCGCGCCACTCGGCGATCACAAAGGCATCGGTGACCGAACCGATGACTTGCCCAGCGAGTGGAGCAGCAATTTTCGTCCAGCTCATCGGCGTGCCAGCTTGAAAAAGATCAAGCGCGGCTATACATAGAGCAGCGCCTGGTCGAGGTCGGCGATGATATCTTCAACGTCCTCGATGCCCACGGACAAGCGCACTAGGCCTTCCGTGATGCCCACGCGATCCTGAATTTGCTTGGGCATGGAGGCGTGAGTCATCATCGCGGGAAGCGAAATCAAGGTTTCCACGCCACCGAGGCTTTCGGCGAGCGAGCAAAGCTTGACGTGGTTCAGGAGTCGGCGCGCGGCATCCAGCGAACCTACGTCGAAGGAAAGCATCGCTCCCGGGCCCTTCTGCTGGCGGCGGGCCACTTCGTGTTGTGGATGAGACTGCAGGCCCGGGTAGAAGACCTTTTTTATTTTTGGATGAGCATCGAGATGGCGCGCCACGGTAATGCCGTTGGCATTGTGTTGGAGCATGCGGACGGCCAGGGTCTTGATGCCGCGCGAAACGAGGAAGCAATCCATGGGAGACAGTCCCGTTCCGGCAGAGCGCTGGATGAAATAAATTTTCTCGGCGTCCTCGGGACGCGTCAGCACCACTGCTCCGCCGGTGGAGTCACTGTGGCCGTTCAAATACTTTGTCATGGAATGCACAACGATGTGCGCGCCGAGCTCGATGGGACGCTGCAAATAAGGACTGAGAAAGGTGTTATCGACCGCCACCGTGAGATTACGCTCGCTGGCCAGCTTGGAAATCGCCGCGATATCGGTGACGCTGAGAGTGGGGTTGGCCGGCGTCTCGATATAAATCATTTTCGTATTGGGGCGCAACGCGGTACGCACAAAATCAGGAACGGACGTGTCCACGAAGCTGAATTCGAGCCCGAAGTGCACCAGGAGTTGCGTCGAGAGGCGGAATACTCCACCGTAAACCGCTTCGGAAAGAACTACATGATCGCCCGGACGCAGCAGCCGGAAGACGGCGTCGATACCAGCCATTCCGGAAGAGAAAACGTAAGCGCTGTGGCCGCCTTCCAGTTTGGCAACGGTGCGCTCCAGCGCTTTGCGATTCGGATGGTTCGTTCGCGCGTAATCGTATCCTTTGTTTTTCCCCAGCTCTTCATTGATGTACGTGGACGTCTGATAGATGGGCGCGACGATAGACCCAGTGGCGGGATCGGGCTCCTGCCCGACATGAATGGCGTTGGTGGCAAAACCCATTGTGCTCTCCTTGCGAATGCTGTCCTGATTGTGACGCCGTCATTTGGACGTCCGGCGCTGACGGTTTGGGGTAAATTTCAAATTGGCCGCGCCCTCATCTCGCCTGCCGAGTAGTTTCTAGAGAACTTACAGGAGCCATATTGATGAGTCAAATCGCCGTTGTCCGGGGTTTCCACGGCAGAGCAGCGCCGGGGCAGCACACTTATCGCGAGCGGCATCCAATCTTAACGCGGCGACACTTGACCTAGCCAGCCGTTCCGTAGACCATGGACTCCATCGACTTTATGCGATTGCCGGGAAAGTTTTTTGCTTGTGTTTGTATCGCTGCTTGCGCGGTGATTGCCAATGGGGTGGTGGCAGGCCAGGATCCGCCGGCACCGGCGTCCAAACCGAAAGCACCGCCTCCCACAGGCGATGCGCAGACCCGCATCACCATCGAAGTGACCGGCGGTGAGAAGAGCATTCCCGTTGAGAACGCCAGTGTGTACGTTAAATTCATTGAAGAACGGTCGCTAAGGAAGGACAAGAAGCTGGAAATGAACGTGAAAACCAGCCGCGACGGCATCGCTCACGTTCCGAATGCACCAATGGGAAGAGTTCTGGTGCAAGTTGTCGCCGAAGGATGGAAGACGTATGGACACTGGATGGACATCACTGACCCAAAACAAACGATCAAGGTGCATCTCGAGCGGCCGCCGAAGTGGTACTGAGGGGGCATCCGGGCCAGTCGTTGAGAATCAACAGTTTAGGAAAAGCAAAAGAAAGACTCTTCTCCTCGATTCATGACTTGAGATCTTTCCACGACTTGGTTTCCTAATGTCAGGGAATTTTTTGCTGGTTAAATGCGTGTGAAAAAATAAAATTGCACACAAATGGTGCAAAGAGGAGAAGAGTGTTGAGGGGGAGGATGTTAGCTGTCCATGGAGAAGGGATTTCCACAACCTTATCAACACTCGTGTTGAAATCTTAACGCAGAAGAAATATTTTACGCGAACTTCGGCATGCATCTTGCCCTGTTGCCGGCAATGTAATTTTTGACCGGCACAAATCAGAATGGTACAGTACAAATTTGGCGGCAGTCGATGACAGAAACCTACGACGGACCGTTTTCCCTCCTCCAAATGTTCTGGGGCAGCATTACTGCGCGGCCGCTGCGTAGTGTTCTGAGCGTGATCGCCATTGCTATCCAGGTGATTCTCGTCTTGATGATTGTCGGTCTCACTTCGGGAGTTATTTCCGAATGGGGAAAGCGCGTCGAGGGCGTCGGCGCGGACATCCTGGTACAGCCGCCCAACTCCTCGATTTTTTTCGCTTTCGTTAGTGTCGGGATGCAAGAGTCGCTGGGGGAAAAAATTGCCGCGCTGAGCGGCGTCGATGAGGTTGCGCCAACGGTCATCCTCACGGAACCAAAGCACTTAGTGATGGTGTATGGAATCGATTACAAGCGGTTCAATGCGCTGAGCAAGGGCTTTCTGTTTCGCGACGGGCGGCCATTTGAGGGACCGGACGAAGTAATTGCCGACGACATCATCGCGCAAACGCGTCACTTAAAGGTGGGAAGTCAGATAACGCTGTTAAATCATGCTTTTACGGTCTGCGGGATCGTCGCACACGGGAAAGGCGCGCGATATTTCATTCCCATTCGGACGGCGCAAGAGATTGCCGGTGCGGAGAAGCGCGTTTCAATGTTTTACGTGAGAAGCAAAGGAGACACGGAAGCCACGCGCGCGCAAATTCTTAAATTGATGCCGGAGAACAGTGTCCGCTCGCTATCGGAATACGTGACATTGATGACTTCCTCGAATTTGCCGCAGTTGCGCCCCTTCACACGCACGATGGTGGCGCTGGGAATCGTCGTGAGCTTCCTGGTGGTCCTCTTGAATATGCACACCATGGTGATGGAACGCACGCGCGAGATCGGCATTCTGAAAGCGCTGGGCTTTTCCCGATTCGACGTCGTTCGAATGCTGCTGGGTGAGACTCTCGTTCTCACGCTGCTCGGAACCGGCTTCGGCATTGCACTTACCTTCCTCACACAAGCCATTCTGAAAGAAGCAAAACCGGACCTCCCGATCTTGATTTCTTCCTCCTGGCTTTTCGCCGCTGCCCTTCTCGCTCTTGTCGGTGCCTCCGCCGGAGCCATCTATCCCGCTCTCCGCGCCGCCAGCTACGATCCGGTTGTCGCCCTAGCCTACGAATAGCCCAGATTCAGCGTCGCGCGTAGCCAACGTTTGGGACAGAGGATTGCTCTGCGAGCCTGAAATTGATAGGTTCTAGTCCATCTTGGTCGCGGTGCGGCGAGAAGCCCCGCCGCCTCGACCTTGGTTCTAGAAGTGGAAGGCGTCTCGCATCGGTTGCAGCGGGAATGGAATTCCGGGCGGAGCGGCGACGGCTCCGCCCGGTACGTTTTTCAGGTGAATGTGTTGAATCTGATGGATGAAAAGCAAATGGCCTCTTCCCCGGACAAGCACTATCAAGCCAGGATTCTTGAGCGCCGGGACATTTCGCCCGATCTTTGGATCGTTCGAATCGACCCTGGGGGGCCGTTCGAATTCCGCGCTGGGCAGTATGCGACCCTGGGAGTCGCGCACGAGGGAAGACGCCTCGAAAGGGCCTACTCTATCGTTTCCTCTCCGTATGAAGACGCGCTCGAGTTTTTTGTCGAGCTGGTCCCGCAAGGAGATCTGACGCCCGACTTATTCAAGCTAAAAAAGGGCGACACCCTGCTGTGCAGAAAAATTGCCAAGGGAAGCTTTATGCTGGATTTGCGCAGCGGCAGAACCAATCACCTGCTGGTCTCCACGGTGACCGGCATTGCCCCGTTTGTGAGTTACGTTAGAACGCTTTATCGGGACTGGAAGAGTGGCGACAGCCCCATGCCCGGGAACCATAAGCTCTATTGCCTGCAAGGTGCCAGCCGCTCGTGGGAATTCGGCTATCGCGAAGAATTGGAACGCTACTCGAACGAAGCGCCGTGGTTCAAGTATGTTCCCACAGTGAGCCGGCCGTGGGAGGATTCGAATTGGAAAGGCGAGACAGGCCGCGTGGACGATTTGTTACGAAAGTATGCTTATGAATGGGGGTTACGGGCGGAAGAAACGACGGCTTATCTGTGTGGGCATCCCGTCATGGTAGAGAATGCGAGGGGGATTCTCGAGCGAGCCGGCTGGAAGAAGGACACGGTGTTTGAAGAGGTTTATTTTCAAGAAGCAAAGAGCGGGTCGGCTGGGTCGGGCTGACGCCGCAGATTCTGGCCAGACGTTGGCAAGATCAAAAGAATTCTTATGATCCCTAGTTCACAAAATTGGTAGCGGCTTCGCGCTGCGAATTTTAAGCGGCCGGGCCGTGTTCCTCAAGCTGAATGGTTACGTCTTCGATGGTCGAGAGTGGGCAGAGGATGTGAACTTTCTGGTCCGGCGCGTCGACATCAATCTGTAGTCGCGCTCCTTGAGTGCGTATCCGCACGTGTTCGTCATGATCGTCCACTTCAACAAATTCAGTATCTGGATACTTTTTCAGTTCTTTGACGATGGCGCGAAGGATCGGCATGGCTTGGCGCGCCTGCTCGGAGCCGTGCCGCAGATGCTCGGTTGGCACGAAATGCAGGACCATGGGGACGGCCGCGGCGGGAACCCACATATGAACGTGAGAGCCGCCGGCACGGTATTCGTCAACGTCAATGCGGATCACGCCTTCGCGCATGGTATAGGCGCCCGCGAGGACGAGTGTTCCGCCAACAGTGAGAGCCGCTTTCGCAAGTAGTATCATGTTTGTCTCCCGTCAGTCCTAATCGGTCACGTTTTTGGAATCGAGCCAGACGCGCACAGTGTTTTCATGATCCTTCACGGAGACAAGCTCGGTGTCGCCCTGCGTGGAGAGAGCATGAAGCGCGGCGACAAGGTCCAATTCATCCTTGCCGGCGGAAAAGAGCGCGTCGATGACCTTCATGGGAACCTTGACTTCGACTTCGGACTTCTTGGACTTCTCTTTGTCGAGGACGTGGACGATCAGGTGGTTACTCTGTTTGGCCACGCGCACGTCACAATCGTTACTCTGCACGGTGACGAATTCGCCGTCCTTGGTCGTGCGGATGGCGTCGACGAGTGCTCGCAGGTCGACATCGTTGACGTGGGCGTTGTCGATCTTGACCTTGCCGTCATGAATACGGTCCTGGTGGATGGCGGGGAGAACCTTTTCTGCCAGTTCGAGGGGGACGTTGACGCGGACGGTCTCGCCTTTGGCGTCCGAGCTGATGACTCGGACGTGCAACCAACGATCCTTGGAGGCGGATGTCGTAGCTCTTTCTGAACTGGATTGGATGGAACTTGCCGGGGCGGCGGTGGCTTGCGCTAATGTGCCGGGCGGCGAGAGGAGAAGAGCAGTGCTGGCGATGAGAGCGGTCCTGGCGAATAAAATCTTGTAGCGGTCAAGCATGACAGCACACCTCCTAGCCGGCGCTGGGCCGGTTCCTTGGAGATAGGTACGAGAGTGCCCCCAATAAGGTTTCCTGATTTGTTGGATATCATCCGAATGGACTGTAAGACGTTGAAACGTCCCGGTTTAACCGATGGAAACGCATCCGGCTCAACGTAGGGAAAGTTAAAGATCGAAGAAGAATTGGGATTTATCGTCCGGGCCGTTTGTGCACACAGTCCTTGACCTGATGGCTGCGCGGGAGTACGGTTCCCTTACTTCCCCGGGGAAGTTCCCTTTGGGGCTACCACGCACCACAGTTCCATGCTTTCCACAAGGAGGAGAACATGCATTCACGCCTCGTTACTTGCACCATCAACCCGGCCAAGCTAAATGAATTCAAGAACGCACTGAACAACCAGTTTTTGCCGCGTATCCAGGCGCAGCCCGGATTCGTTGATAACATCGAGTCGCTGGACCCGGCCACAGGTCAATTCAGCTGCATGACATTGTGGAGAACCGCCTCTGACGTCGAAAACTACGACAACGGGCTGTTCAAGGAAGTGGCAACCAACCTGGTGCCACTGATGCAGGGAAATCCGACCGTACTGACGCTCCCGGTCGAGAACTCCTCGGCACACCACCTCAAAGCAGGAAGAGCCGCGGCATAAGAGTGACGATGTCCAGACGGGCGAGCCGATCACGGTTCGCCCGTTTTCTTTTGTGACTGGCCTTGCTGAAAGTGGCACATCATCAAGGAACACTAGCCGACTAGGCAAAGGGAAGACGGACGATGAAACTGGTATCCGTGAATACCGGGTTGCCGCGGGAAGTGCAGTGGCACGGAAGAATGGTGACGACGGGGATCTTCAAGGAACCGGTCGCAGGGCGAGTGGCATTGCGGAAGATGAATCTAGACGGAGACCGCCAGGCGGACTTGAGCGTGCACGGCGGCGAGTACAAAGCCGTCTACTGTTACTCGCTGGCGCACTATGACTACTGGAATAAAGAGTTGCGGGGGCAGGAGCTGCCGATGGGCATGTTTGGAGAAAACTTCACCCTCGACGGCGGCGAAGATGGATTGATGGAAGAGTCCATTTATCTGGGTGACCGATTTTCCGTCGGCACTGCAGAAGTGACGGTGACGCAGCCGCGTCTGCCTTGCTACAAACTGGGCGTCAGATTCGGATCCGACGACATGGTGAAACGATTCCTTGCGAGCAGGAGGACCGGATTCTACGTGGCAGTTGTGCGGGAGGGAGAAGTGGGCGCGGGCGATGAGGTGAAGGTGATGGCGCAGGAGGCGAACGCCGTGGCGGTTTCGGAGATCACGCATTTATACGTTACGAAGAGGTATGGAGAGGCGGAGATCCGCGCAGTGCGGCGGGCACTACGAGTGGAAGAATTGCCGGAGAGTTGGAAAGAGTATTTTAGAGAGCGGCTGGGGCAAGCGGGAGAGAGGAGCTAGAGATCAGAGAAAAGAAATCCCCACGCTTACTAGATTCACAAAGCGGTGTACGCGCACGGGCCTAGGAAAAATCGGAAAAACGAAGCTGGAAACAAAGAAGGAAACACACCACTCTCCCCGGCTGGCACCGAGGAGAGTGGGTACTCGGGGACTAGTGCCCGCGATGGCGCCCTTGCAACTAGCCAAGGGTCACCATCGCGGGCGTAGGTCAACCTCCAATTTTCAGGTGGAAGGTATACCGCTGAAAGAGGTTCTGTCTGTTCAAAATTGCACAGAGGCTTAACCGGTGGCGCGAAAGCCAAATGACGGCGTGCGTCAGCGGGTCCGGCAGTCTTGGCCGACGCAAATCCACAAGGGCGATGGCTTACCACCGCGTTTCATGATGTCTACCCTAGACGTGTGTCGATCGTGCGGACTACTGCTGCTGAAGGATAGCGTAGGGAAGAGCA
>Ga0209350_1000323_pt1 | contig 29238 bp, 23 predicted proteins | sample GraSoi013_2_20cm_2_FD_185822 | JGI IMG/M metagenome (GOLD analysis project Ga0209350, IMG submission 185822) | Grasslands soil microbial communities from the Angelo Coastal Reserve, California, USA - Sample 09_27_2013_2_20cm (SPAdes) (version 2) | ecosystem: Environmental > Terrestrial > Soil >...
GACCCACGCGTGATGGTAGGGCTGGGAGGCAGCGAGCAGGATGTCGTCGGATCGCTCGGTACGTCCATCACCGCGATCGATTACCAAGCGGGAAAGCTCGCCTGGAAATATCGCTTCGAGGGAACAGGGGGCGGCTACGGCGGTGCCACCGGTTTGCTCACAACCGCGGGGGGTCTGCTGTTCGCCAACGACGCGTCCGGGAGTCTTGTTGCCCTCGGGCTGCGGGGGAAGCGGTCGCCCGTGCCTCTCTGGCACGCGCATATCGGCTCGATCGACAACGCTCCGGAGACGTACACCGTGGGCGGCCGCCAGTATGTGCTGGTGACGGGCGACGGAGCGGTGTGGGCGTTTTACCTGCAGTAGGTAAACCACGTCATCGGCTATTCTAGAGCATGAGCGCTCCACCCGTCCCGCCCAGGCGCAGTTCGGTGAGCATCACCAATCCACCGGTCCCGCCCAGGCGCAATTCGTTTGGCAAGGCGATGTTGCTGGCACTGATCGCCCTGATTCCCATCACCATCGTCAGCAGGGGCTCAAAGGACCCCGCGTACACCGCAGGCTTTTTCGGAGCCGGGCCGATTCTCGCGGGACTCGCTGTGGGGATATGGGCGAAGGTCGCGAAGTCCCGTTGGAGCTGGTTTGCCTACATCTGGCGCTTCCTGGCCGGCACCGTCGCTGTCTTCGTGCTCGCGCTCATGGGCAACGCGACGGCGTCCAGTGTCGCGCGCATCACCGAATCCGAAAAGCACCGTCTCGTGGTCGCCGAGCGTGCCGCGAGCCACCCCGACTTTGGATTCGCAGTACCGCTCCCGACCGACGGATTTCAGTTCGACGAGGAGCTGCAGCGGACGGCGAACGAGGATTTCACACGGCGGGGCGTCGCTGCCACCACGTATGCCTGGGTGCTCCGGGGGCCGGAGCAGGCCGGAGTGGTCATCCTCATGGTAATGAAGGGCGCCGGCGGAAGTGAGAGCGCGCTCCGAGGCCTGGGCCGGGGCCTCAAGAGGGGCACGGGTCAGGAGGGCGGCCGTATCATCGAGGACACGATGGAGTGGTCGCCAGACGCGCACGAGTACCGCCTGGGAATGGTGCAGCGGGGGGCGTATATCCGTTCGCGCTGTATGTCATCCCAGAAGAGCGCGGCGGCGTCGTACATCTTGTGCGTGGAGACCGTGAGCGCCGATTCGATGGGCCTGGACGAAACGCGGGCCGGGGCCAGGGTCGCGCCGTGATGCTCTTACAGAATCGCCGACACCTTGCAGCGGAGTCCTGGCAGCACGTCCTCGCCATCCAAGTCGTCTTGCTCGCGTAGCAGGCTTTCGCTTCCATTGTGGCGATAGACGCGAGCGATCCGCCGTTCGGGGTCGATTACCCAGACGATCCGAGCGCCGGCGTCGAGCCAGTCACCGATCTTGGCCAGCGCTTCGCCGGGGCGATCGCTGTGTGAGAGCACCTCAACCACCAGGTCGGGCGCGAGCTCGAGGTAGCTGTTTGGGAACGAATGGGCGCGGGTGCTTGACGGGGCGCCGGCCCCTCGCCATCCTTCCTGCGCGCTCGGGGCGCATGCGGGTCCGCGCGAAGGACTGAGTCCACCCTGCTGATCGAGATCACTGCACGGCTGTCTCCGTGCTGGCCGGCTTGCGGACCGCCGGCGTTCAGCATGGAGGCTCTATGGCAGCCAAGTCGCTCCCCCCCCGTCCCAACCTCGACCAGCTCAAACGGCAGGCGAAGGAGCTTCTTCAGGCGGGCAAGGCGCCCGCCCTGCACGATGCGCAAACGCTGATCGCGCGCGAGTACGGGTTCGCGTCGTGGAACAAGCTGCGCGAGCACGTCGAGGAGGTGACGCTCGAGTTCGACGCTGCGGTCAACGAGTTCCTCGAAGCAGCGACCGACGGCCGCGGCGATCGCGCCGAGCGGATTCTCGCGCTGCATCCGAAGATCGCGGCGGCCAATCTCTACACCGCGCTCGTGCTCGGTGACGCGGACGCCGTGCAGGCTCGGCTCGAGCGGGATCCCTCACTTGCCACCAAGACGGGCGGGCCGCGTGGCTGGCAGCCGATCCACTACGTCTGCTACACGGCGCTGGCCCACGACTCGCCACCGCGCGCCGAGGGACTCGCGGTGATCGCGCGGCGGCTGATCGCGCTCGGCATCGATCCGAACACGCGCTTTCCCTGGCTGCATCACAACGTGTACCGGCCCGTGCTGTGGGGCGCCTCGCGCGTCGCGCGGTCGCTGCCGCTCGTCCAGGTACTGCTCGACGCCGGGGCCGATCCCAACGACGGCGTGACCCTGCCGTTGGCGGCCAGTGCCGGCGACATGCCCGTGCTGGAGGCGCTGCGCGCGCACGGTGCCGACGTGAATCAGCCGTGGGCCAGCGACGGGGCGACGTCGCTGTACGCCATCCTCAACTGGAGTCGCACGCCCGAGGGAGTGACGTGGCTACTCGAGCACGGCGCCGATCCCAATGCCGTATTCGCCGAGAACGGCGAGACGCCGTTGCATGTGGTGGCGCGCGCGTGGGACGTGCCGCTGGCCGAGGCGATGGTCGCCCACGGGGCCGAGATCGGGCGTCCACGCGCCGATGGCCGCACGCCCTACGCCGTCGCCGAGCTGAATGGCAACCGTGCCGTGGCGGACTGGCTGCTCGCGCAGGGCGCGTCGCCGGAGTTGTCGGACGTCGATCGGCTCGTGGCGGCGTGCAGTCGCGGGGATCGCAACGCGGCGGAGGCGCTCCTCGCGACCAATCCCGGGCTGCGCAACGAGATCACCGACGATCATTACATCGCGTTTCATCAGGCGGCCGAGCGTAATGACGTTCGCGCGCTCGACGCGATGCTGGCCTGTGGCTTCGACCCGAACCGCCCCGACGTAGGGATCGGCAAGACGGTGCTGCATTCGGCCGCGATGGAGGGGTGGCCCGACGCGGTGCGGGTGCTGCTCACGCACGGGGCGTCGGTGCACGTGCGCGACCGGGAGTTCAAGGGACAGCCGCTGATCTGGGCGGCGGAAGGATCGCGTCAAGGGCGGGAGGGCAGGGACTTCGCTGCCGTGGGAAAGTTGCTGCTCGAGGCCGGCTCGCCCGTGGAGTGGGAGACCGGCGCTGAGCCGGCGGAGGGACTGCTCGAGATCGTGGCGGCGTGGCGGCGGGGAGGGTAAGTGCGGGGCGACGTCCCGCGGCGACGTGCGGCGGTGTGGCGTTCACGCCACACCGCATCCCGCCCGGCCACGGTACATTTCGTACGAACTCTCCTCGCTCCATCCATACATGGGTCCTCTACGGTGTAGCGCCGCCGTACTCCTCGTCGTGGTCCTCGCGTGCAGCGGGGAACCGACTGCACCACTGGGTCCGCCCAATGTCGTTGAAGGCGTGTGGACCTTCAGCGCGCAGCTCATCAACTCCGACCGCAACCTCATCTGCGAACATTACGGCACCATCAACGTGGCTCAGTCAGGCTCGACCCTGAGCGGTACGGTCAGGCAGACGCTCGAATGTGTCGGGCCGAGTGATACTGTCTTCAATACGGGAACCGTCGCTTTCACGGGCAGCACGGGATCGTCGGCCATTCGATGGAGGTTCGCGGGCTGCGACTACCAGGGCGATCTCTTTCACGCGCCGATCGACAGCGCCGCAGGCGACGTCACCTGCGATGTGAGGATCAGAGCGCTCCGTATCCCCGTCGCCGGCCAATGGGTCGCCAATATTGAGGTACCGCCGCCCACGATCGCGGGCTCGATCATCATTCCGCCCGGCGATGTGCTGGTCGTCACGGGTGAGACGATCAAGGTGGTCCTCTCGGCACACGACCCCCGTGGCGTGACTTGGGTGGGCTATAGTCTCAGCCCCGCGCCGAACATCGCGGACTCCTTCGCGGTGCACGACACCGCGTTTGCCGATACGATCGCGTACACTGTGCCGGCCAGCTGGGACGGCAACTCCCATCTCGATATCTGGGCGCGAAACCCGTACCATGCGCTCGCCTGGCTGGACGTCGCGAGCCTCATCGTGCTCGACGCGGTCCGGCATCCGTACCAATCGGTGTCGCTCGGCGTGCGTGCCGCCGATGCCGCGTTCGATCCCACGCGGAACGTCATGTACTTCACCGAGCCCGACAGCGCCCGCGTGGCGGTCCTCGGACTCAGCACGTTCACGTTCGGCGCTCCCATCCGCCTCCCGATGATCAAGCGCGCGCTCGGCTCGCAGGGCATCGACATCCTGCCGGGTGGCGACACGGCGATCGTGGCGCTGCCCGACACGGCGCAACTGGCGCTGCTCGATCGGCTCGCCAATACCGTGACCACCTCGGGCATGACCGGCATCAGCGGCCCGCAATGGCTCCGCACCAGCGCGAACCGGAAGGCATTCACCATCGGCCAAGTCGATTCCGCCGGCTCCACCTTCTCCGTCGTGGTGGAGCGCGATTTGGCGACCGGCCGGGACAGCATTCGCCGAGAGGTGGGCCACGTCAACCCCGGGGCGACGTTGTGGGGATCACCGGATCACTCGAAGGTCCTCGCGATCAACGTCACGTCTTACCCTGGGCCGACCTGCCTGTACCTCTACGACGCGGCGACGGACGCGTTTTCCTCGTGTAGCGGCCCCGGCTTTATTCCCTCGCCGGCCGCGACCGCGACGACGACCGGCGACAAATGGTACGTCGGCAACGTGCTGCTCGATGGCTCGCTCAACCTGCTCGCGACCGTAGGCTACAAGTACGACGCGGGAATCTCACCGGACGGCTCGGTCGCGTATTTCCCGACGTCGTACGGCTACGACAAGATCGCGCTGCCGTCCGGCGACGTACTCGAGCGCGCCCGCATCCAAGCGCTGGGTGGGGTGACGGCCCGGCGCATCACGGTATTCCCCGACGGGAAGCGACTGTTCATGTGGGACGACACCGGCTTCGGGACCAATCATGCTACCGTGGTGGACCTGACGGTCACCGTCCCATGACCTTCAGTCTTTGAGACCCGACACCCTGCCCCGCAACACGGTGATTGAGGCTTTCGGGAGCGTAAACGTAGACGGCGGCCCCTGCAGCAGAGCGGCTACCGGCGGATGATCGGGATCAGGATGACTGTTCGGTCCATCGTTGATCCACACGTACTGCTCGCTGCCAAAGGAAACGGACGTGACCGGCCCTGAAAAGGACGCATTGCGCTTGCTCTGCGAATCCTGAAATACAACCCGGACGGTGTGGGGGTTGGTTTCGTCGCGATTGACCAGCATCAGTGACCAGTTTCCGTCGGGACGACGCACCGCGTAGGACGTAACCAAGAGATTGCCGTCGACATCAGTGATATCGCTGGAGCTGGGGAACATTTCATGGATGCCAGCGCGGTGCTGCACCCACTCCAGGTTGATCATGTGAGCGGCGAAGTAGGTCGACGTATATCCCTTGATCTCGTAGGTCTCGTCGGAAACGAAATTCGACCACGACGACCAACCCAGACAGGTGTTCCGCACTCCCTGCGGCTGAATCGGCGAGTGGTAGAAGGCCGCGCCTCCGCCTTCGAAGAACGAGCCGATGTTATCAGCCAGCCACAGGCCTCCAAAGATCGTGGTCATGGGCCCGGTCAAGGACCATGAGAGATGACTCTCGGTCACGATCAACGGGACATTGCTCGGCACGCCGTCCTCGCGCCACACTTGCAAGATGTGCTTCATCAAGCGCGGCTCGCCGTAGAGACTCTTCCAGGTGATGTCGCAGGGCTCGAACGGATAATGTTCGAAGGAGACGAAGGCCAGGTCGGAGAGTCGACCGTGTGCCTTGAGGTAGTCCACAAAGCGGACCATCCACGACGTGCGGCCTTGCGCATCGGGCCACACCCGGATGTCTTCGTTGACACCCTCGAAAACCGGCCCTCCCAGCCTGAGCTTCGGGTCAACCTTGTGCAAGGCTCTGGCCCACTGCAGGTAGAGCGCCGCATAGTCTTCCGGCATGGCGTGCTTGCCGTCGGGCTCTTCTCCCATCTCGATGTACCCGATCGAGTAGCCGCGCCGCTCGATGTAGGCGATCTGTGCCGCGGCGTCGTCGGGTGTACCGTAGAGCATAGTGACCGGAATCATGGCCGGCAGGTTGTTCGTCAGCCCGCTGGTGAAGAAAAGGTCGAACCCGGTGTGCTGGTAGGCTCCGCCCTCGTTCACGTCGGCTGCTGAATGCCAGGGATCAATCGACGAGACGCAGTACGTGGTGGGCCGCTCGTCGGGATGCTTGGTCACCTCGAGCAATGCTCCGCTCGCATCCAGCGTCCCCGCTGCAATGTTCTGGATGGCGTAACCCACGCAGTTCCGCACGTCGTCTGGTCCATGCTCATCGCAGGTATTGGAAGACGCCGTCATCAGAATCCGCACGTATCGCGTCGCGACCGGAGCGTCTGTCAGTTTCACCGTGACCGTTCCACCCTGCGCGTTCTTCACAGCACCGGAGGGAAAAACCGTCCATTCCCCCTTCGGTCCTCCATCAAAGTCGAGTGCGTTTGTGCCAACCCAATGTTCCACCTGGTAGGTCGTTGCATAGGGGCTCGCCCAGGCGATGCGGATGGCGCTCACCGGCTGCTCCACTTGCAGGTCCACGACCACCCACTGCGGATGCCGTGCATCACTTTCACCCGTGAATTTGCTCGTCAGATACGGGTTGCTCTTCCAGTAGGTCAGGTTAGGCCCCTGTAGCGGACGATCGCCGCTGGTCGCGAATCCGCGGTGGGGCAGGGCATAGGCAAGGATGTAGCGAATGGGTTCCTTGAAGTCGGTCGAGCCGGTGAAGTATCCACTGCGATGCGCGGCATCACTCCAGGTGCCATTCTCGGTCCAATGCCAGGCGGCCATTCGGAGCTCAGTGTTATTGCGGTAGGTGATCGGTCCCCAGCCGGCTGAAAGCGCTTCCTGGACGATATGCGGCGTATACACCTTGTTGATGTCCGTGCGCGAGAGGACGTCAATCGAGCTGCCCAGCGCGCTGTCGGGATCGAACGCATTGATGGCATGGCCCGGCGTGGCGTCGATGCGAACGGTTTGGGCAAACGCAGCAGTGGCCAGCGCCGTGAAGAGAAACGCGATCTGGGCCGATCTCCGAGCTGCCGTCATGTCGTCATTCACCGCCCCATGAACCGGTCTGCCCACTTGAGGAAGTACTGCACGTTCGGGGCATCGGTGTGGCCCCCATCGTGCTGCCGCCAGGCCAGCCGGCCGTCCAAGAGCCCGACGTTCACGGGAGGCATCGTCTCCGTGCGGTAATCGTTGGAGACGCCCAGATCTTTTGCGCCGAGGAGCTTGAAGACGGGGCCCGCCGCCACGGCGGCCATGTAGCTCCCCCGGTGGTCCAGCCAGCGCGCGTCGCCTTGCTCCGGCACGCCGTAGCTGATGAAGGTGAGGCGGGGCGCGCACAGCGCGATCAGCTCGTGCGCGTCGACGGGAAGGTCGGCGGCCGTTTGTGGCCCGCCGTACTTCAGGTAGTTGCCCGCCATCCAGTGGTATTCGCCCGCCCCGGTCAGCGTCTCGACGGCCTCGCCGAAGCTCCTCCGATGGAGCGTGGCGCCTCCTTTGCCGGAGGAGCCGATGAGTCCCATGAAGAAGCGGGGCTCCAAGGCGAGGGTCACGAGCGCGGCCTTGCCGTAGCGGGAGACGCCTTCGATCCCCACGTGTCGCGCGTCCACGGCCGGATCGGTCTCGAGATAGTCCAGTCCTCGGGCCGCGCCCCAGGCCCAGGCCCGCAGCGCGCCCCAATCGTCCGGCTTGCGAAAGTGTCCTATGTTGACGAGACCGATGATGCCGCGTGTGAGCCCGGCGCCGTTGTCGGCCTGGATGCTGCCCGGGTCGATCATGGCATAGCCCCACCCGTTCTGGAGCAGCTCCTCCCCGGTCTTGAGCAGGAGCGCCCTGAGGGCCGCGTAGCGCTGGTCGAGATTCTCGGGCGGTGGCTGGCTGGGCGCGGGGAGCGCGCTGCGGCCGAACCGAATCAGCAGCGGCACCGGTCCCTTCGCGTCGGCCGGTAGCACCACGGTCATGGCGATGTCGACGGCGATCGCGGGATACGAGGCATTGTCCACGTGGCCCACCAGCTGTTTGGCGATCACCGCGGCTCGGCCCACGAGCTCCCGCTCGCTGCTCTGTACGCTCCAGGTCACCGTGGGGAGGTCGCGCGGCAACCGGCCGTACACCTCGCGCTCCATGTCCTCCACGATCTCGGGGCGCCGCAGCGTCCACCACTGCTCGGCGGTGGTCACCGGTTTGCCGTTCTTGAGGGTGAGGACGTCCGGGAGAACGGGATACGGATTCGCCAGCGACTCGTCATAGTTCGCGTGGTTCACGGCCGCTGCGTCGGCGCGGGGGCCCGGCCTCAGGATCTGGATCCCCAGCTGCTCCATCATGTTCTGGTGGTCTTGCTCGGCGGTGAACGTCGCCGGCGGCTGTTGGGCGACAGCGCGGGTTGCGAGGGTGAAGATGAAGAAGAGCGAGAGCTTGTGCCTCATTCGCCGAAGCGCACGCGACGGGTGTCCTGCTCCTGACCCGTGGGACGCGTCAGCGACTCGTACAGGTCGGGCCGGCGCGCCCGCAGCCAGCGCCGTCCGGAGGACGTGGGGAGGAGGGACGCGTCGAGATCGGCCACCACGATGTCGTCACCAAAGGCCCGCGTCTCCGCGATCACGTCGCCATAGGGGTCGAGCACCATCGCGTTGCCGGTGCGGATCTCATCGTCGTCGGGGCCGATGCCGTTCGAGAACAGCAGGAACATGCCGTTGTCGTGCGCCCGGCTCGGAAGCCAGCGCATGAGCCAACCCCGCCCCTTGGGTCCGCACAGTTCCGCCTCGCATGCCGCAGGGTCGGTATGGCGACGTGCCCAGATGGCCGGGTCGATCGGCTTCATGCCACGCGGGCTCAGCGAGTTACAGCCGCCCGTCTGATGGGGCGCGAGCAGCAGCTCCGCGCCAAGTAATGCCGTGGCGCGGGCGTTCTCGACGATGTTGTTGTCGTAGCAGATCAGCACGCCCACGCGGCAGCCGTGGGGCGTGTCGAAGACGGTGTAGCGGTCCCCCGCGCAAATGTTGGGATGCTCGAACACGTGCAGCTTGCGGTGCACGGCGCGCGTCCCATCCGGCATCGCGACGACATAGGCGTTGTAGACTTGACCCTCGGGCGAGCGCTCGAGTAGCCCGGCGCCGACGGTCATCTCGTGCTCCCGGGCCAGGCGCAGGAGCTCCTGTGTGCACGGTCCGTCGACCGGCTCCGCGAGCGCCTCGAACGCCGCACGCGAGAGCTTGCGTACGTGCCAGTAGCCCGTGAGGCACATCTCGGGGAATGCGATGATCTCCACGCTCGAGCGGGCGGCCTCGCTTACGAAGTGCCGGACGCGGCCGAGATTGTACGCCTTGTCGCCCGGCGCGTGCTGAAACTGGACCGTGGCCACACGGATGTCGCGCACAGGGATGTAATGTATGGCGGAATGGGCGGATGGGCGGAGGGCGGATGGGCAGAGGGGCGGATGGGAAACACCGCCCAACGGCCCAACAGCCCATCCGCCCATCTAGTGAATCGTCGCTCCCACCAGCCCCGCAATCGCCCCAAGCGTCGTCTGTGCCGCATTCAGGCCCAGCCGGAAGTCCTTGTCGCTATAGGTGGCATAGAGATCGGTGGGCTGGTGCCAGTTGGGGTCCCAGCCAGCCCCGATCTGTGTGCCGCGCTCGTTTTCGCGCAGGCTGATCGCCGGCACGTAGTCCTGGAACGGCGCCGAGTCGGTGTTCGTCATATGCGAGCCGACGGACGCCGGGTAATCGGTCGCATACTTCTCGTTGGCCCGCTCGAACGTCCACGCGAGCTGCTCCGCCTCGGCCGCGAACTTGGCGCTTGACTGGAACTCGATGTTCACGTCCGCTTCCGGCCGCTGCTCGGGGGGAAGAGTCCCGTCAGCGCGTGGCATGCCGTGGTCGAACAGCATCATGTCGTGCTGGATCATGCCGAGCCACTTGGGCTCGTCTTTCGTGCCCTGCAGCGCGCGGCGCTGCTCGACGTACGCGCGTGAGCCGTTGAGGCCGGTCTCCTCGTTGTTCCAGAGGATGAACCGGATCGAGTGATCGGTGCGCACATCCGGCCCTGAGAAGACGCGGGCCAGCTCCATGACGAGCGCGGTCCCCGAGCCGTCATCGTTCGCGGCCTCGCCCCACCCGATCCCGTCCATGTGGCCGCCGACGATGTACATCTCTCCGGGGTGCGTGGTGCCGATCTTGGTGCAGTACACCTCTTCGCGCTTGCCCGGCGTGCTGGCCTGTGCGTCGAGCGCACGCAGTCGCGCATCGGGCTGTTTGAGTGAATCGGTATTGACGCCGGCCTGGGCGCGGATGCCACGATAGCGGCCGCTCCCCGCAGCGCGGATCGTGTCGCGCAACCGGATCCCTTCCGTCAGCGGCATTGGAGGGCGCGGCTGATACTCGTACTTGAGGCGCGCCACGTTGCTGCAGCCGTAGCTCCTGAGCTGGGCCTCGATCCAATCCACGGCGGCACGGTTGCGATCCGTGCCCTGGCGGCGGTCGCCGAAGTTGGTGAGTCCCTTGATCGTCGCCTTGTAGCGTTCCAGGTCGAGGCGCGCGACGAGTTGGGCAATTGGATCCGGAGCCGGAGTCGAGTCGCCCTGCGCGGGCGCGACGGCCGGCATGGCGAGGGCGGCGAGGAGCACGACGAACGGTCTGCGCATGAATCATCTCCCCACGATCGATTTCGGAATCATGACGTGCACCCCGACGTTGCCGTCCACCAGCTCGGTGACGCGCACATCGCACGCCACGCTCACCAGTCGATAGGCTTCCATCGGCGACCAGCCGTGGTAGGCGACGACGAAGTCGATGGCGTTCTGCACGGCGATCTCGGTCGCTCTCGTGAGATCCTTATCCATGCCCATCGCGATGAAGTGGGTCGGCGTCTCGGCGCGGGGCCAGGTGAGGTGCATGTCCTTGCGGACGATGAGTCGCACGCGGCCGGTGAGCGAGGTCTCGATAGCCGTTTGATCGACTTCGCCGTCCCCCTGCGCCGCGTGGCCGTCACCGATCTCGAACAACGCGCCCGCGGCGTGGACGGGAATGAAGAGCGTGGTTCCCGCGACCAGCTCCTTGTTGTCCATGTTACCGGCGTGAATGCCGGGCGGGTTCGAGCTCACGCGACCCGAATCGCGCGGCGGCGCCACGCCCATGCTGCCGAAGAAGGGATGCAGCGGGATCACGACTCCCGGGGCGAACTGTGCGACCATGCGCTGACGATCGAGTGGGATGATCCGCGTGCGCTGCGTACTGTCGCAATTGGTCGGAAGAAATCCGCTGCAGCCGTTGTAGCCGTAGGGCAGGGCGAGATCGATGCGGAGAATCCGCACCTCCAGCACGTCGCCCGAATCGGCTCCCTCGACGTAGATGGGCCCGGTGAGAATGTGTCCGCCAGGGCCCTTATCGGTCACCTGGGTGACGATGTCGCGCAGCGACTGTTGCACGTCGGCCGGCGCGACGCCCGCCGCTTCCAGGCGGTCGGGGCGGTTCGTGATGAGCGTCTCGACCTGGACGGTGTCGCCCGAGGCGATGCGCAGCACCGGCGTCGCCGCGGCGCTGTAGTAGCCGTAGGCGACGGTGCCCGGCGTGGCGGGGAGCCGATGGAAGTGCTGGGCGGCGAGCGGCGCGGCTGCGGCGCCGAGCAGGAGGAGAGCGACGAGCGGTCGGTGCATGCGGGAACGTACGCGGGCACACGGGGCACGGCAACCAACGTACATTTTGTTCGGCGACGAACGATCACAATGAGAATTGAAATTGCGACGCGCGAGGGACTAGCCCCGAGTTACGTGTTCCGCCCGGAGGGCCCGGGGAAGGGCCTGTGGCCGGCCGTGCTGGTGTTCATGGATGGCATCGGGATTCGGCCGGCGATGCTCGAGGTCGGTGAGCGGCTGGCGACGTATGGGTATTTCGTGCTCCTGCCCGATCTGTACTACCGGTCCGGTCCGTACGCACCGATGAACGCGAAGACGGTGTTTGCCGATCCCGGGCAGCGCAAGATCCTGATGGAGCGGTTCATGTCGAAGGCCACGCTGCCTGCGCTCATGTCCGACACCGAGGCGTTCCTGGAATTTCTCGCGAGCGAGCGCGCTGTGCGTCCCGGCGGCGTGGGGACGACGGGCTACTGCCTGGGAGGAGCAGCGTCACTCTCTGCCGCGGGTACGTATCCGGACCGGATCGTGGCCGCGGCCTCGTATCATGGCGGCCGGCTGGCGAGCGATGCGCCGGAGAGCCCGCACCGCCTGGCGCCGAAGATCAAGGCACGTGTGTACGTGGCCGGGGCGATCGACGATGCGTCATTTCCCGATGACATGAAGGCGCGACTGGAGCAGGCGCTCACGGCGGCTGGTGTGGATCATGTCATCGAGACGTATCCGGCGCGGCACGGCTTCGTGTTGCGCGACACGCCAGCCTTCGACGCCGCCGCGGAGGAGCGGCACTGGCGGACGTTGACGCAGCTCCTCGAAGTTGCCTTTCGCCTCTCGACGTAGCAGTCTTTCCGGATGCGCCCTCACCATGTAGCAATCGCCGCCGTGTTGCTCTGCAACATCCTGCCTTCCACCGCGCTGCCCCAGGCACGACCCGCGCTCACCGCCGACGACTACGCCCGCGCCGAGCGCTTCCTCGGCCCCACCGTGGGCCGGCTGGTGAGTGGAATCCCCGGCCGGCCGATCTGGCTGCCGGACGGACGGGCTGCCTACCGGGTATCGACCCCCACGGGGGGGGGACGGTTCGTGATGGTGGATCCGCGGCGCCGGACGCGGAGCCCAGCGTTCGATCACGCGCGGCTCGCGGAGGCTGTGTCGGCGGCGTTGGGCCAGCGGGTGACAGGCGATAGCCTGCCGTTCTCCTCCTTTGATCTCTCGCCTGATGGCCAGCTCATCTTCGAAAGCGAGAAACGCTGGCGCTGCGATCTCACCGCCTACCGCTGTACGGCGGCCGAGAGCACGCGCCGCGCGCCGCCGCCCAATTCGATTCTGTCACCCGACAGCACGCGCGCCGTGTTCATTCGCAACAACAATCTCTGGATGACGGACCTGACCAGCGGAACCGAGACGGCGCTCACGACGGACGGCGTCGAGGATTTCGGCTACGGAACGAACAACGCCGGCTGGGTAAAGAGCGACGAGCCGGTCGTCACGTGGTCTCCCGACTCGCGCAAGATCGCCACGTTCCAGCACGACGGGCGCGGCGTGAGTCGCATGTACCTCGTGCGCACGCAGGTCGGCGCGCCGCAGCTGGACGCGTGGCGATACCCGCTCCCCGGCGACAGCGTGATCTTCCGGATTCAGCGCGTGGTGATCGACGTGAGCGGTCCGACACCACAGATGGTGCGGCTCCAGATGCCGCCCGATGCCCATCGCTCCACGGTGAGCGACCACGTGGCCTGTGGCGGCAGGATCTGCGATCTCCTCTGGTATCCCGACGGCTCGGGGGTAGCGTTCGTCTCGAGCTCGCGCGATCACAAGCACGCGTGGGTGCGCGTGGCCGATGCACGCACCGGCGCTGTGCGCACGCTGCTCGAGGAGCAGTCGAAGACGCAGGTGGGCGAAGTCGGCATGGCGCAGAACTGGCGCGTGTTGCCGCGCTCGAACGAGCTGATCTGGTGGTCGGAGCGCGACGGCTGGATTCACCTGTACCTGTACGATCTCACCACGGGACGACTCAAGAACCTCATCACCAGCGGCGATGGCAACGTCGAATCCATCGTGTACGTGGACGAGCGGGCGCGGACGATCTATTTCAACGGGCAGGGGATGGAACGGGGCCGCGACCCCTATTACCGCTTCCTGTATCACATCGGCTTCGACGGGCGAGGGCAGACGCTGCTCACTCCTGAAGACGCGGATCATCAGATCGCCATGGCGCCGGACGGCGCGTCGTTCATCGACTCATATTCGACGCCGGTCACGCCGCCGGTGACCGTGTTGCGCGACCGGAACGGCCGCGTGATGATGCCACTCGAGCGCGCCGACATCTCGCGCCTCGTCACCGCCGGCTGGCACGCCCCGACGCAGGTCACGGTGAAGGCGCGGGACGGCACGACGGACCTCTACGGCCTGATGTTCACGCCGTCGCGGCTCGACTCGACCGCCAAGTACCCCCTCGTCGACTACATCTATCCCATGCCGAGCGGGAGCGTGGGGCCGCGCAGCTTCGTGCCCGCGCGCGGCGATCATCAGGCGCTCGCGGAGCTCGGATTCGTGGTCGTCGCCATCGACGGCATGGGAACGAGGGGAGGACTGTCGAAACCGTTCCGCGACGCGGCGTACGGCAAGATGGACGAGAACACACTGCCCGATCAAGTCGCGGCGATCAAGCAGCTCGCCGCGCGATACCCGTGGATCGATGGCGAACGCGTCGGGATCTGGGGGCACTCGGGTGGCGGGTTCGCCACGGCGGCCGCGATGTTCAACTATCCGGACGTGTTCAAGGTCGGCATCTCGGAGTCCGGCAACCACGACAACCGAAACTACGAGGACGACTGGGGCGAACGATACCAGGGGCTCCTGGTCAAGAACGGGGAGAGCGACAACTACGCCACGGACGCCAATCAGATGCACGCCGCGAACCTGCGCGGCAAACTGCTGCTGGCGCACGGCGGGATGGACGACAATGTCCCGCCCTCCAACACCTATCTCGTGGTCGATGCGTTGATCAAGGCGAACAAGGATTTCGACTTACTGATTCTGCCCAACGCCCGTCACGGCTACGGCCGCGCTGGGCTCTACATGATGCGCCGGCGCTGGGACTACTTCGTACGGAACCTGCTCGGCACGGAGCCGCCGCGCGAGTACGAGATCGGCAAGAAGACCTCGGCCGCCCCCTGAGTCGGTGGTGGGCTACGGTTTTGCAGCCGGAGCTCTTCGAAACGTCGCCCACGCAAAGATGGCGAGCAGCAGCGTTCCGATACCGCTGATCATCTGACAGAGCACGAGTCCGCGTACGAAGGCGTCCCGGGCGGCGCCGAGCAGCGCGGTGCCGGTCTCGCCGGGAAGCTGCTGTGCCGCGACGACCGCCCCGCCCAGCGTCGACAGCGCGGCGCGGGTGACGTCCGCCGGCAGTCCCGCGGGCAACGCGGCGCCGAGCATGCCCCGATAGATCGCGACGCTGATGCTGCCGTAGAACGCGATGCCCAAAGCGCCCCCGAGCTCGGCGCACGTCTCCGAGATGCCGGATGCGGCGCCCGCGCGCTCGGGTGGCGCGGAGCCGATGATGACGTCGTTGGTCAGGGTAAAGAGCGGCGACCCGAAGAACGTCAGTACGAACGTCGCGACCGCGAACAGTACGAGCCCCCCCCCGCCCCCGCCCCCGCGGGCGCCCACTGCGGCAAGCAGGAAATAACCGCCGGCAGCCAGCGCGAGCCCGGCGGACATCAGGATCGCGGGACGGATCCGGCGCGCGAGCGCGGGCGTCAGCAATGAGCCGAGGACGAATCCGAGCGCCCACGGCAGCGTCCACAGCCCGCCGTGCAGCGGGGAGAGTCCGAGCACGAGCTGGAGGTACTGCGGCAGGAACAGGAAGGCGCCGAACAGCAGCAGGATCGCCCCGCCGTACAGCACGAGCGACGCGCGGAACGTGGGGATCGCGAAGAGCCGCAGATCGATGAGCGGATCGACGAGCTGTTTCTGGCGACGCACGAACGCTGTTCCGATCACAAGACCGGCCAGGACGCCCGCCACGGCCGACATACTCACTCCGTCCTGAGCGATGAGCTTCAGTCCGTAAATGACCAACAGGACGGCGGCGCTCGCGAGCGCGGCGCTCTTCACGTCCAGCTTGCCGGCGTTCGGGTCGCGGTACTCGGGCAGGAGAAACGGCCCCACGGCGAGCAGCAGGATCATGACGGGCACACTGAGGAAGAAGACCGCGCCCCACCAGAAGTACTCCAGGATCGCGCCACCGAGCAGCGGCCCGATCGCACCGCCGAGTGAGAAGGCGATGATCCAGATGCTGATCGCGGTGGTGCGCTCGCGCGCGTCGAGGAACATGTTGCGGATCAGCGAAAGCGTGGACGGCGCGATGGTGGCCCCGGCGATGCCCAGCAGAGCGCGCGAGACGATCAGCATCGTCGCGCTGCGCGAGAACGCCGCCAGGATCGATGCCGCGCCGAAGAACGCGGCGCCGATCAAGAGCAGGCGCCGCCGGCCGATGCGGTCGCCCAGCGTGCCCATCGTAATGAGCGAACCCGCCAGCAGAAACCCGTAGATGTCGATGATCCAGAGCAACTGCACGCTGCTCGGCGCGAGCGCCTCGGTGAGGCGCGGCACGGCGAGGTGCAGGACCGTCAGGTCCATCGAGTACAACAGGCACGGCAGCGCGATGACCGCCAATCCGATCCATTCGCGCAAGCCGGCCTTGGGCGTCGCCGCGCTGATCGATTCTCCCATAGGCTCCTAATAGAGCGTCGAACGAGCCTACCGTGAATCGACCTCCACAAACGCTTTCAAGCGGGCGGCCGCCGCGTCCCACTGCGCCGCGACGCGATCGAGGTACTGCCTCGCGATTTCGAGTCGCTTCGCATCGAGCGAGAACACGCGCTCCCGCCCCCGCCGCGCGTCGCGCACCAGGCCCACTCGACCCAGGGCCTCGAGGTGACGCGTGACGGCCTGACGGGTGACGCCGGTACCCTCGCTCAGCCGTCTGATCGAGAGCGGGCCGTCCGCGGACAGGCGGCCGAGCAGCCCGAGCCGCCTCGTGTCGCCCAGGGCGGCGAACACCGGTGCGGCATCGGGGAGCTTGAACGCCGCGGCGCGACTAGGCGACATACTGCGCGAGCTTCTTGGCCTGGCTCGCCCAGCCCGCGTCGTTCATGCGGAATGCCTCGGCGCGGCGCGCGAGCGGGATGCGATCGAAGCCCGATTCCACGATCGTGACCGCGGTGCCGTTCCCGCCGTCGATCTCTTCGAGATGGAACTCGACCAGCGTGGTGGGCTCCGCCGAGTAGTCGACCTTGGGATCGATCGCGTAGGGGTGCCAGCGATACGAGAAGAAGTGCTCCGCCTCGATCCGCTCGATCTGCAGCTCCAGCGTCAGGTGGTCGTAGTTCGGGATCGTCAGCCGGCCCCGGACGGTCCTGCCGGCGGCGAACGCGCCTTCGAGCTTCATGCCGAACCAGGTGCCGAATTCTTTCGCATCGGCGATCGCGCGCCACACGCGCGAGCGCGGCGCGCGGAGCACGACGCGCTTCTCGATCCGGTCAGTACTCATCGTGGTACTTGAGCCAATGCATGATGCCGTCCTCTTCCTGTCGGCCGAGCGGCGTGAGATCGAGCAGGTTGTAGGTGTTGAGGAGCGGATCGAGACCGCGCTGGTAGGTCGAGTAGGTGTGGAACACGCGGGTCCCGTCGCGGAAGAACACGCTCAAGCCTTCCCGCTCGCCTTCATGCGGCCGGCCCTCGGGCTGCGCGCTGACGGGCGCATAGTTGTAGGTCGTGTGGGTGGCGTCGAGGGTCACGCCAAAGTCGTCGTTGAAGTCGGTCCCGTGCGACGACAGCCATGGGAACGTCCAGCCCATGCGCTGTTTGAACGGCGCGATCCTGGCGAGCGGCGCGCGCGAGATCACCGCGAACGCGGTGTCACGCGCCCCGAGGTGCACGAGACTGCCGGCGAAGTTGTCGGCCACATACGAGCAGGCCGGGCACCCCTCGTCCTCCCAATCGGGCGGGAGACCAAACATGAAGTGATAGACGATGAGCTGGCGCTCGTTGCCGAACAGATCGCGCAGCGTGCGGCGCCCCCCCGCTTCCGGCCCCTCGAACACGTACTCTTTCTCGAGCGCGACCATCGGCAGCGAGCGCCGTTCGACGCTCAGCACGTCCCGCTGGCGGGTCAGCTCCTTCTCTTTGACGAGCAGGCGCTTGCGCGCGGTGGTCCATTCGTCCCGTGAAACGATCTTGGGTTTCGGCATGGTCTCTCTCTGAAGGTCTTACAGCGGTGGCATGAGGCCGGGAATGGACCCGGGCGCGGCGATGATCAAGGTTCCGAACGCGACGATCGCGATGGCGAGCGGCACATCGATGGCGGGTGTGGCGGGCAGCAGCTTCTGCGCGAGCACGAGGGCGGCGATCACGAGCATCCAGGTGATGCTCATGACGCCGAGGGCCACCAACATCACCATCAGTCCGATACTCGAGCCCACGCAGTACAGCCCGAATTCCAGGCCCGAGCGGGTGCGCGCCCGGCAGCAGCGGCGGCAGTGCTGTTTGAGGCGTGTCAGCTCGTACAGGCCGGTCGCGATCACGACGAGACCGGCAGTGGTCGTGCCGTGCGGGCGATACAGCGCGTACAGCAGGGCGCCGACGAGCGTCCAGACGACGAGGTAGGACGCGACGAAGGGCACAACGGCGCGGACTGGACCGGTGCGGCGACCGCGTCTCACGACGGCCGGCACCAGGCCCGGCAGCATCATCGCCGCCATCATCACCGCCCACAAGGCAACGAAGAACGCGAACGAGCCCAGCTGAGTCGCGACGCCCATGTCCATGCCGTGCATCTGGCGGACCGTGACGACCCAGGCTAGGGCGGCGAGGCCGAGTGTCGCCGCGAGCGGGGCCACCGTACGATATGCAACTCTCATGTTGCGTATCATAACAGCGACCCGCGAAATCCGCAACCCTGCTGTTGCATATTGTCCGGATGGCTCCGCGTGACGGTGCCCGGTATTATGCTCGTCGCGCATCTCCTTCGGGGGGCTCCAATGGCCGTGATGTCCAAGCAGGAACGCGTGCTGCAGGTCGTGCTGGTGGTGTTGGGTCTCGGGACGGTCGGCGCCAATGTCTATCCGCTGGTCACCTCTTTCATGGCCGGGCTGCGCCCGACTGGCGGGACGACAGCGCCGATGTTCTATACCATTTTGGCGACGCTCGGTGTGTTCCTGGTGCTCGCGGCACGCAACCCCTCCGCGCATCGCAGCTTGATTGCGTACGCCGTATGGTCCAGTTTCGCGCACACGGCGGTCATGGCGCTGATGGCGACGCAACTTCCCACCAAACGCGGCGAGCTGCTCGCCGGCGTGGCTGTGACCGGCCTGTCGGCCGTGCTGCTGTTCGTGGTCGCGCGGTCCGCTTACCTCAAGGCACCGAGATGACCCATCCTCGCAACCAATCGCGCCGCGACTTCCTGGCCGCATCGGCGATCGGTCTCATCGGGCTCGCGGCTGGCTCGGAGCAGTCTCCGGATGATGATCTTCTCTACGTTGGGACCTATACCGCAGGCACGCGGTCCGAGGGCATCTATCTCGTCCGCATGGACCGGCGCTCCGGGGAGCTGCGGCGAGTCGGCTCGGTGGACGCCGGGCCGAATCCGTCGTTTCTCGGCACCCATCCGAACCGCCGCTTTCTCTACGCCGTCAACGAGCTCGAGCAGTACAACGGGAGACCGACTGGTGCGGTGAGCGCCTTTGCGATCGCCAGAGATACTGGCGTGCTCACCCGACTGAACGAGCAGCCGTCAGGCGGTGGCGCGCCCTGCTTCGTGAGTGTGGACCGCACCGGGCGCGTCGCGCTCGTCGCCAATTACGCCGGGGGCAGCGTCGCGCTGCTGCCGATCGAGGCGATTGGTGCGCTCGCCCCAGCCGCCCAGGTGGTGCAGCACACGGGAACGGGACCCAAGGCCGACCGTCAGGCGGGGCCGCACGCCCACTGCATTCTTGCTGATCCGTCCAACCGCTTCGCGCTGGCGGCAGACCTGGGCGCCGATCGCGTGTTCGTCTACCGGCTCGACCTCGAGGCGAAAACGCTGAGCCAGGTCGAGGGCGGCGAGGCGGTGATGCGCCCCGGCTCGGGCCCGCGCCACCTCGCCTTCCACCCAACGCGGCCGCTGGTGTTCGTCTCCGATGAGCTCGATTCCACCGTGGCCACGCTGCGCTTCGACTCGACGCGCGGCACGCTATCCCTGCAGGACACACGCTCGACGGTGCCGGGTGGATGGACGGGGGGCGGCACGAATTACCCGGCCGACATCCACGTCGCACCAAACGGGCGCACGTTGTACGTGTCGAACCGCGGCCACAACAGCATCGCCGTGTTCTCCGTGGCGGAGTCAATGGGCACGCTCGCACTCGAGCAGGTGGTCTCCACCGAGGGCGACTGGCCGCGCAATTTCAGCCTGGATCCGACCGGGCGGTGGCTGCTCGTCGCCAATCAGCGCTCCGACTCCGTTGTCGTGTTCGGGCGCGACCCGGAGAACGGCAGGTTGACACCCACGCCCCAGCGGGTCGCGCTACCGAGCCCCGTCTGCCTGCGGTTCGCCTGACGACGCCGGCACTTGTTCTTCGTCCCTGTCGTCCCTGTCGCCCTCGTCGCTGAAGCTGTACGTCCCGTAGAGTCCCTTCCGCTACACCCGCCCGCCCCGAGCAACGCCAGCATTGGAAAAGCAATTCGGTACGTCATCCTGGGCCTTCCCCGCCTTTGCAAGGCGGCATTATCGTCGCCGCTGCAATGCCGGGGGATCAACTGGTGCGCCGCGTCCGAGCGGGATTTCGGCAATACCCCTATCTCCAACATCGGCTGTTCGACGCGCAACTGTACCTCTGCGGATTAGACAAGAACACATCGGAAAGAGTCGTGGTGAATCTTGCAACTCAGCCCTGGTTCACCGCGCACAAGGTTCGGAGCGCTGAATCGAATCCTCTGCGCTAGTTTCGCGCGTCACCGGGTCGCCACAAAACCGTGGCTCACTCCACCCACGTCGTTGTAGGTGCCCACAATGTCGCCGCGCGGGTTGATACCGCGGAGGCGGGTTGCCGTCGCATCCGGAAAGTCGAAGGGGGTGTACTGGTCACCTTCCCTCAGCACGAATCCATGGAAGACGTTGGCAGGAGTGCGATAGAAGCCGACGATCTCGCCCGTGGGGTTCATGTCCCACGCTTGCGTTGCCACGCTGCCCGGCACGTGCAGCTGCCTGAACTCGCCATCATCGATCAGGAACCCCTCTTGGTGATTCGGCGCTGCCGGATCGGGGTAGTACAACCCCACGACGCGTCGATGGTCCGGCGTGGCGCCATTCTCCATCGAGCCGTTCATGTCGAGCTCCGCAATCGAGCCATTTGTGCTGACGATAATCCCTCTCATGGTGTTCATCTGATCTACGTCATGCCGACACCCTAGTATCGTCCCATCGGGAAGGATGTGCTCCGCTACCGTGTTGATGTGCCCAGGATCATCCACGGCCACGAAGGCGCCCTTATTTGTCCGCATGAAGCCGTGCGAATTCACGGCTGGTTCGCCTGCGTTCCGATAAAACCCGACGATGTCCCCTCCAGGACCAATGGCGCTCGCGTGGGTGAAAACGGCCCCGGGGTAATCAATCGTGGTGGTGTCGCCGTCACGGATAGCGTACCCGTGCGAACGGCTGGTTCCGTCTACGTACTCGCCGACAATGTCTCCGCGAGCATTGATGCCAAATGCCTGAGTGGCCACCGCACCCCGAATGTCGATTGTCGTGAAGTGGAACGTCCTGTCCGACACGGATCCACCGCGCTCGGACAATGAGCCTACCAAGGCGGGTCGCGCAGCTGGAGACGCTACTGGGCTGCTCATCGGGGCTGTAGAGTCCCTTCCGCTACAACCGCCCGTCACCAGCAACGCCAACACAGGGAAAGCAAATCGGTACGTCATCTTGAGCCTCCATTGAGAATCCCCGCCGGAAACGCATTCGTGCTTGACCAGGCAGACACAGCCCTTCATGATACGCCGTCCCCCTCAGCAGAACATCAGATAAAACTCACAGGGCTCGCGTAGCCGGAAAATGTTGATCCTCGAGCTTCTGGGAACGCTTTCCCTGCGCGACGAGACTCGCCCGGTCCCCGTAGCCGCGCAGCAAAAGCGGCCGTTGGGTCTGCTGGCGATCCTGGGCCTGGGCCGAAAACCGGGTCTCTCGCGCGACCGCATCGAGGCCTACCTCTGGCCGGAAAGCTCCGGCGCGCGGGCACAGCACGCGCTCGATCAGACGGTCTACGCGATCCGACATGCCCTAGGAAGCGATGTCATAGTCGCGACAGGACGAGAGGTCCGGCTCAATCCGGACCTGGTTCGGGTTGACGCCTGGGAGTTCGAGCAAGCGATTCGCGCGGGTCAGTGGACCGTGGCGGTCGGCCACTATAAGGGGCCGCTCCTGGACGGATTTCATTTTGCAGACAGTCACGAGCTCGAGTCGTGGATAGAGACAAACCGAACGCGACTGCGACTTGAGTATCAAAAGGGTCTCGAATGCCTTGCCAACCTTGCGGCCGAAGCAGGCGACCATTCGCAGAGCGTCGTGTGGTTGCGCAGGCTTTCGAATGCCGATCCGCTTTCATCTGGCGCGACGAAGAAGCTCATGCGCGCTCTCGCGGCCGCCGGCGACCGCGCCGGCGCGGTAAAACACGCGCGCCTGTACCAGGAGCTGGTACGACAAGAGCTGGAGATGGAGCCGGATTCCGAGATCGCAGATCTCGCCGCGGCGTTGAGCCGTCCCGCCGCGTTTCCGCACACTCCATCGGTCACGACGTCCGTCGCCACTTCCGCGCCACAAGGCAAAGAGCGCAGCCGTCGCGACAGGACGGTGTTGTACGCCCTAATCGCACTCGCCATGCTGATTTCCGCTGGCGCGATCTGGGGTTGGCTGCGCCCCGCACCGGCGAAGCAAGTCGTGCGGTCCATGCTGGCGATCGACTCGACCGAGGCGATGGCTCCAAGTACGCCCTGGTCGGGACGCGTTGCCATCTCGCCTGATGGATCGCGACTGGGGTACATCGGCGGTCCCCGATCGCAGCTCTTGATACGACGCCGCAGCCAGCTCCATGCCATCGCTGTGACAGGGACAGAAGGGGCGACTACACCGTTTTTCTCGCCTGACGGCAAGCATGTGGGATTTCTCAGGGAACACATCGTTCAGATCGCTTCGGTCAGTGGCGGCCCCCCGATCACCGTGTCGGATTCCCTAACGGGAGTGGCGGGTGCGTCATGGGGGCCAGACAATTTCATTTACGCCGACGCCGTTAGTCTCGTCCGCGTTGAGGCCCGGCCGGGGGCTGTGCCGCGTTGGTTTACGACGCTGGACACCGCCGGTCGAGAGGTCCATCACTCATGGCCCGACGTGTTGCCGAACGGCAAAGGCGTACTGTTTACGGTCGGGTTCAGCGGGAGGAACGGCGTACAAGGTGGGACTTCGTATGCGATCGCCGTGGCGGACATCCCGTCGGGGAAGCATCGAGTGATTCTCGACGACGCGATGTACGCGCGCTACGCGACGCCCGGCTACCTCCTCTACGTGACGACAAACAAGGCCTTGATGGTAGTGCCCTTCGATCAAAATTCAATGAAGATCGCAGGCGAGCCGACCGCGCTTACGGAAGGGATGCGACTGGGACTTCTGGGCTCGGCAGACCTCGCGGTCTCAGCGACGGGGACGCTCATTTACGCCACCGGAGCGGGAGAAGGTGAACAGGAGCTGGTGTGGGTGACGCGCGACGGCAAAGAACAGGCGGTCGATCCTGATTGGGCGGCGTTCTACATGGGCACCCCAACGCTCTCGCCCGATGGGAAATCTGTCGCCGAAGCAAGGGCAGCTAACGTGGAGTCGCCCGCTAGTATCTGGATCAAGCGACTGGACCGAGGCCCGAGCATCAAATTGACAGTCGACATGAAGGACAATTTCATGCCCGCGTGGACCCCAGATGGCAAATCGGTGACGTTCTCCTCCACCTCCGCGACAGGCGCCACCGATCTGTGGACCCAGCGGGCCGATGGCGGCGCACCGGCAGTGATGCAGGTCCATGAGAAGTCAAAGTTGTACAATGCGCGCTGGTCTCCCGACGGGAAATGGCTGCTCTTCCAGACCGACGTAGAGTCGCCCGGGTCGGGTGACATTCTCGCGATCCGGCCGGGAATCGATACTGCGCCGGTGGCAGTTGTAGCGACCAGGTCCAGCGAAATCTCTCCAGCCCTTTCACCCAATGGGCGATGGCTGGCGTACGTTTCGAACGAGACCGGCGAGGACGAGATCTACGTGGTCCCGTTTCCAAACACGGGCACGGCAAAGTGGGCGATTTCGGCGGGCGGAGGGACGGAGCCAGTCTGGTCCCATCGCGGGAGCGAGTTGTTCTTTCGCGACGCCTCGGGCAACCTTGTGGCAGTGGAGGTAAATACCAGTCCCACATTCTCGCTCGGCCGCGCTACGGTACTCTTTCCGGCCGCGAGATTCACATCCCTCCGATTTAACCCCCAGTACGCCGTGGCCCCGGATGACCAGCGCTTCCTGATGATTCGGCCGCTGCAGACCGGCGCACCCGACAAACTGATCGTCGTCGAGAATTGGTTCGAGGAGCTCAGGACGAAGTCGCCGAAATGAAGTGGCCTTCGCACGATCTCCGCCGCGTCATCGGGCTCGCCGGCGGAACGGCGCTGATCGTCGGCATCACCATCGGCAGCGGGATCTTCCGCACACCTCCCACGATCGCCGGACTCGTCCCCAATCCGCTCGTCATCATGGGACTGTGGACGGCGTTCGGGCTGATCAGCATTTGCGGAGCGCTCGCGGTGGCGGAGCTGAGCACGCTCTTGCCGCAAGCGGGCGGCGTCTACGTGTTCTTGCGCGAGGCTTATGGCGATGCCGCCGCGTTCGTCTTCGGTTGGTTGTATGTGTTAGTCACGACACCCACCGCTGTTGCCTCGCTTGCCACCGTCTTCGCGGAATTCCTGCTCAACCTGCTCGGCGCGTCGGCCCACGCTGCGACAGTACAGGCGATCGCGATCGCCGCCATCATCACGCTGACGTGCGCCAACGTGCTGGGGGCGCGCGTCGGGGCTGCCGTGAGCGAAGTGACCACCCTTGTAAAGGTGACCGCGCTGGCGGCGATCATCCTCGGCGCGTTTCTCTTGGGGGAGGGGAGTGTTTCCCACCTTACCGAAGGCGGCGTCGTGCAGGGCGGCGGCCTGGCGCGCGCCGTCGCAGCGGTCATCTGGACCTACGACGGCTGGATTGCCGTCAGCATGATCGCGGGTGAGGTCGTGGCACCCGAGCGACTGATGAAGCGGATCATCATTGTCGGGATGCTGGTCATCGTCACGCTGTACGTCGGCGCGAATCTGGCCTACCTGTACGTGATGCCGGTCGGCATCATGGCGCAGCAAAAGGAAGCCATCGCGCGGACGGTCATGACGGCGATTGCGGGACCCGCCGGTGGCGCCGTCATCATGCTCGCGATCATGACGAGCATTTTCGGCGCGCTCAACGGCAACTTGCTCGCGAAGCCGCGCGTCCCCTACGCGATGGCGCGCGACGGCCTGATTTTCTCCTTTCTAGGGGCTACCCATCCACGCTGGGCCACGCCGTGGGCGGCGCTCGCGATCCAGGGGGCGGTCGCGATCATCATGGTCCTCGTCCTCAGGGATTTCGATACGCTCACGACCTACTTCGTGGTCGTCGAGTGGGCCGCGTTGATCTTTGCCGTCGGCGCGGTGTTCGTGCTGCGACGAAAGATGGCTGAACGCCCTAGGCCGTTCCGCACGCCTGCTTATCCGTGGGTGCCGCTTGTGTTCGTGGTTGGCACCATCGTTGGTGTATCGGCCATCGTGTGGGGCCAGATCCAGGTCGGCAACTTTTCGCCGATCTACGGTCTGGGCATTGCGGCGGCGGGATTTCCCGTTCATCACCTTTGGAAACGATTGAAGAGGAGTCAATGAGAAACGCCGTTGTGACCGAGCAGGCGCCGAAGCCGATGGGTCCGTATTCGCAGGCGGTCGTCGAGGGAGATTTGATTTTCGTTGCCGGGCAGGGACCCACCAATCCGCAGACCGGGACACGAGAGCTCGGGGACGTGCGATCGGAGACGAAGCGGACGTTGGAGAACCTGCGGGCGATTCTCCAGGCGGCCGGCTCGTCGCTCGATGACGTGATGAAGTGCAACGTGTATCTGCGCGACATCAACGATTTCGCCGCGATGAACGAGGTGTATCGGACGTTCTTCACGGCGCCGTTTCCGGCGCGCACCACCATCCAGGCGGGCGCGCTGCCGGGTGGCATCGCCGTCGAGATCGAGTGCATCGCCAAGAAGGCTCGATAGGGGACGCCCTGTGGCTCGGTCAGTCCTGCAGCAACGCCACCAGCGCCCGGATCCGCGTTGCCCGTTGCGCCGGGACGAACCCCGCCGCGAGCGCCACGAGCACCAGGACGACGGTGACCGCTAGGAGCGTCACCGGATCGGTCGGCTGCACCTCGAAGAGGGACTTGGTGAGTACTCTGGTCAGCGTCAGCGCCCCGCCGAGACCGAGCAAGGCGCCGGCAAGGGCGAGCGCGGCCGTCCGCCGCAGTACCATGCGGAGCACATTCCCGGGCGTGGCACCGAGCGCCAGGCGCAAACCGATCTCGCGCGTGCGCTCCGTGACGTCGTAGGCGAGCACGCCATAGGTGCCGAGCGCGGCGAGCAACAGCGCGAGCAGGGCGAACGCGGTCAACAGCCGCATCTGGAACACTGGCTCGGCGATCGTGTCCAGCATGGACTGGTCCATCGTCTGCAGCGCCTGCGCCGGCACCCCTCGGTCGACGTCGCGCAACGCGGCGCGCATCGCCGGCGCGACGTTCGCCGCGCCGGGCACCGGGCGAACGACATAGGTCATGTGATTGATGAAGCCCGGCGAGGTCGTCTGGAGATACGGCAGATAGATCGTCGAATGCCGGGTCAACTGCTCGTCCTGAACGACGTCGTTGACGACGCCGATGACGGTGAGCCAGTCGTTTGGGCCCGGGTCGTCCTGCATCGAAATCCGCTTCCCGACGGCGTCCTGACCGGGCCACACGTGCCGGGCCACCGCTTGGCTGACCACCACGACGCCGGGCGCACCCGCGCGGTCGGCGGCCGTGAAGTCGCGCCCCGCGAGGATACGGATCCCGAGCGCACCGAAGTAGCCCGGGCTCACCGTCGGCTTGTCGACCGAGTAGCCGTGCGGCAGGGGCGTCGGGCCCTCCACCGAAAAGTTGCCCATGATCCCCATGCCCGCCATCGGACGGAACGACACGGCGCCGACCGCGTCGACACCGGGGATCCGCGCCAGGCGCTCCAACAGCTGGGTGTGGAACATCCGGATGCGCGTCGCGTCGGCATACGCGATGGGGGGGAGATCGACGGCCATCGTCACGACGCGTGAGGCGTCGTACCCGGTATCGAGTGAGCGCATCACCAGGAAGCTCTTGATCATCAGCCCCGCGCCGGTCATGAGGACGAGCGCCAACGCGATTTCGCCGGTCACGAAGCCGGCCCGGAGGCGCCTGTGGGGTCCACCCACGAGACGCGTGCCGTGGCCGAGGGCTTCGCGCGGTTCGCGGCGCGCGCCGCTCCGGGCCGGCACAACCCCGAAGAGGATGCCGGTGACGAGCGACACGGTGAGGGTGAACCCGAGCACCCAGCCGTTCAGGTGCACTTCGTCGATCCGCGGGATGCGCCCGGCAGGAGCGATGGCGAGGAGGGCGTGCACGCCGACGAAGGCCACGATGATCCCCGCCGTGCCCCCGAGCAGTGCGATCAGCACGCTCTCGGTCAGCAGCTGCCGCACAATGCGCGCGCGGCTCGCGCCCAGCGCGACGCGCAGCGCCATCTCGTGGCGCCGCGTCGCGGCGCGAATCAAGAGCAGGTTCGCCACGTTGGCGCAGGCGATCAACAGCACGAACGCGACCGCGCCCGCCAGGATGTAGAGCGAGGCCTGCGCCTTCCCCGTCACCGTGTCTTGGAGCGGGATGATCGCCGCGGCCGGCGTCAGCCCGGCCGCACGGGGGTCCTCCGGCCTCGCGCGCGCGATCGCCACGAGCTCGCTCTTCGCCTGCTCGGGTGTGGCATCGGCGCGCAGCCGTCCCACGACCGGAAAGATGAACGAGTTTCCCGGGTCCAATCGTAGCGCCAACGGGGTCCACAGCTGGGAGGCTGCGGGGAATGTGAACCCGCGCGGCATGACGCCGACGATCGTCCGGGTGATGCCGTCGAGGGTGATCGTCTTCCCGAGGATCGCGGGGTCGCCGTTGAAGCGTGCCCGCCAGAGCCGATCGCTCAGGATGACGACGCGATCGTTGCCCGCCTCATCCTCTTCCGGGGTGAACCCGCGCCCCAATTCCGGTTGCACTCCCAGCACCGCGAAGAAGGTTGCGCCGGCGCGTGCGCCCGGAACGCGCGTGGCGTCGCCGCCGCCGCTCAGCGTCAGCTCCTGGCGCTGGTAGCCGGTGACGCGCTCGAAGCGCAGGTCGTGGCGCCGATACTCGAGGTACAAGCGGTCGTCGAGACCGGGCGGCAGCTCGAATGGCAGGTTGGTCGGGAGGTACGAGACGGCATATAACCGACCGGGGTCGCGAAATGGCAACGGCTGCAGCAGCACGCTGTCGACGACCGTGAACACGGCGCTGTTGGCCCCGATCGCCAGCGCGAGCGTGAGCACGGCGACGAGCGTGAACGCCGGGGTGCGGCGCAGGGCGCGCCAGCCGTAGCGCAGGTCCTGCCCCAGGCGCTCGAGCCAGAGACCACCCTGCATCTCGCGCGTCACCTCGGCGACGTGGGTGACGTTGCCGAACTCGGCGCGCGCCGCCCGCTCGGCCTCGTCACGCGACGCGCCACGCGCCATCCTGTCGGCGATCGCCATGCGGAGGTGGGCGGCGATCTCTTCCTGGATCTCGTCGTCGCTCGGCGTCATGGCTCACTCTCGGCCGAGGGAGCGAGAATCGCCGCGATCGCGTGACTCAACTGCTCCCATTGCGATCGCTCCCGTTCCAGCTGCTTACGCCCCTTCGCGGTCAATGTGTAGACCCGCACGCGTTGCTTGTTCTCGGACTTGCTCCACTCAGCGGCGATCCATCCCTGGCGCTCGAGCCGGTACAGGGCAGGGTAGAGCGAGCCGGTGTCAACCTGCAGGACGTCGTCAGACGAGGCCCTGATCATCTGTGCGATGCCGTAGCCGTGGCGCGGTCCCCAGCGCAGCGTCTGGAGGATGATCAAGTCGAGCGTGCCCTGGAGCAGCTCGATGCGGGAGAGTGCGCGCGGTGGGTTCATGGGCGGTCTAGTCCCGGGCTGTAGACATTCTACATCCGCAGGATGTAGAATGTCTACAGCCATGGGGGAAAGTCAACTGGGGGGGGGCCGCTCCTTCTTGCTACGGCGTAAACGGCGGCCAGCCAAACACCAGTGTGGCCGGCACCCGCAGGGCTCGCGGTGACAGGGTGTAATGGTCCATAGCTCTCGTCCGTCAGCAGGTG
>Ga0209350_1000326_pt1 | contig 28993 bp, 27 predicted proteins | sample GraSoi013_2_20cm_2_FD_185822 | JGI IMG/M metagenome (GOLD analysis project Ga0209350, IMG submission 185822) | Grasslands soil microbial communities from the Angelo Coastal Reserve, California, USA - Sample 09_27_2013_2_20cm (SPAdes) (version 2) | ecosystem: Environmental > Terrestrial > Soil >...
GGGGGGGGGTGGGGGGCCATCTCGGGGCCCCCCAATCTAACGATGCAGGAGCTCGCGCGGTAGGTTCCGGCGATCGAGGGGCCCCAGCGTGGTCAGGACGAGGCGGTCCTCGTCGAGGAGCTCGGTGACGAGCGCCTGCACCTCCTCGTGGCGGACGGCGTCGATCGCCGCCAGCATGGCGTCGATCGTCAGGAACGACCCCAGGTGCATCTCGTGCTTGGCGAGCCGGTTCATGCGGCTCGACGTGGACTCGAGCGACAGCATCAGGCTGCCCTTCAGGTGATCCTTGGATCGCCGGAGCTCCTCCTCGGTCACCCCGCCCTTCTTCAGGTCACGGATCTCTTTGAGAATGGACTTGAGGACCTTGGAGAAGTTCGGCGCGTCGGACGCGGCGTAGATGTAGAGCGTCCCCGTGTCGACGTACGCCTGGACGCCCGAATGGATCGCGTAGACGAGCCCCTGGCGCTCACGAACCTCCTGGAAGAGGCGCGAGGACATGCTGCCGCCGATCACGTCGTTGAGGACGAACAGCGCGTAGCGCTCCGGCGCCGAGTGGTGCAGGCCGGGGAAGCCCATGATGACGTGGACCTGCTCGAGCGGCTTGTGGACGATGTTGACCCCGGGCTTCATCGAGGGCGGCGTGTCCGTGCGCGGCGTCGAGGCGCGGGCGAAACCTTTGAAGCCTCCGCCGAAGAGGTCCACGACCGCGTCGTGGGTGACGTTGCCAGCCACCGCGATCATGATGCGTGGCGGCACGTACTCCGCGCCGAAGTGGGAGAGCACCGCCGCGCGATCGTAGCCGTTCACCGCCTCGCGCGTACCGAGGATCGGACGCCCGAGCGGGTGGCCCTCCCAGAGCTGGGCGGCGAAGAGGTCGTGGATCAGGTCGTCGGGTGTGTCCTCCACCATCTTGATCTCCTGGAGCACGACCGACTTTTCGCGCTCGAGCTCCTCGGCGTCGAAGACCGGGTGGAGGAGGATATCGGTCAGGAGGTCGACCGCGAGCGGCAGATGCTCGTCGAGCACCTGGACGTAGAAGCACGTGTGTTCCTTGGTGGTGAAGGCGTCCATCTGGCCACCGACTGAGTCCATCGTGCGCGCGATGGCCTCGGCGGTGCGCGTCTCGGTCCCCTTGAAGACCAGGTGCTCGATGAGGTGGGACATGCCGAGGCGGCCCTCCGGCTCGTGTCGGGAGCCGCTCTCGACCCACACCCCGACGGCGACGGACCGGACGTGCTCCATCCGCTCCGTGACGACACGGATGCCGCTCGGAAGGATGCTCTTCCGGTACCCTTCGCTCACTGGGGACCGCCTTTCAGACGCGGGGAGGATTCGCCGCCTGTGGGTTCTTGAGCTTTTCCTTGTCGGCCAGCGCCGGCTGCTCGCGCAGCGCCATCTTGCGGGAGAGCCGCATCTTGCCGTTGCCGTCGATCTCGATGACCTTGACGAGGACCTCGTCCCCCTCGGTCAGCACGTCCTGGACCGACCGGATCCGACTCTCGGCGATCTGCGAGATGTGCAGCAGCCCCTCCGTGTTGGGGATGACCTCCACGAACGCGCCGAACTCGACGATCTTCTTGACCTTGCCGAGGTAGATCCGGTCGAGCTCGACCTCGCGGCAGATGTCCTGGATCATCGCGATCGCCTTCTGGACCGACGCCTGGTCCGACGAGAACACGGTGACGCGGCCGTCGTCCTCGATGTCGATCTTGGTTCCCGTCTGCTCCTGGATGCCGCGCACGACCTTGCCGCCGGGGCCGATGATCTCCCGGATCTTCTCCTGGCGGATTTTGATCGTGACGAACCGGGGTGCGTACGGGCTGAGCTCGGGCCGCGGCTTCTCGATCGCCTCGCGCATCTTGGCGAGCACGGTCATCCGCGCCTCGCGCGCCTGTCGGAGCGCGTCGCGCATAACCTCGAGCGAGACGCCGGCGATCTTGATGTCCATCTGGAGAGCCGTGATCCCCTTCTCCGTTCCGGCGACCTTGAAGTCCATGTCGCCGTAGTGGTCCTCGCTGCCCATGATGTCGGTCAGGATCCCGAACTTGTCGCCTTCCTTGACGAGCCCCATCGCAATGCCGGCGACGTGGGACTTGATCGGCACGGCGGCGTCCATGAGCGCGAGTGACGCGCCGCACACTGTCGCCATCGAGGACGAGCCGTTGGACTCGAGGATGTCCGAGACGACGCGGATCGTGTACGGGAAGTCCTCTTTGGCGGGCAGCACCGCCTCGACGGCGCGCTCGGCGAGGGCGCCGTGGCCGATGTCCCGCCGTGAAGGCCCGCCGAACCGCCGGACCTCGCCGACCGAGAACGAAGGAAAGTTGTAGTGGAGCAGGAAGTGGCGCCAGGTCTCGCCCTCGAGCGCCTCGATCTTTTGCTCGTCGGACTTGGTGCCGAGCGTGGCGGAGACCAGCGCCTGCGTCTCGCCGCGCGTGAAGAGCCCCGAGCCGTGGGCCCGCGGCAGGTACGCCATCTCGATCGTGATCGGCCGGATCTCGTTGACCTTCCGGCCGTCCACACGAACCCCCTTCTCGACGATGAGCCGCCGCACCTCTGCGGCCTCGATCGCCTCGAAGGCGGCCCGCGCCTGGCCGCGCTTGGACTCGTCCAGGGAGAGCGCCGCCCACACTTCGTCGAACACGCCGCTGACCGCCTCCGCCCGCGCCTGCTTCTCGGGCGTCGCGAGCGCCTTGGCGAGCCTCGGCGCGGCGAGCGTCCGCACGCGCGCCTCGAGCTCCCGGTCCCGCCCGGCGTTCGCGTCGAAGGGCCAGCGCGGCTTCCCAGCCCGCGCGACCAGATCCTTCTGGAGCCGGGCGAGCCGCTTGCACTCGGCGTGGCCGAAGGCGATCGCCTCGAGGACAATCTCCTCGGGCACCTCGTGAGCGCCCGACTCGACCATCAGGACCGCCTCCTCGGTGCCGGCGATGACCAGGTCGAGGCTCGACACGGCCTGCGCCTCGTTCGTCGGGTTGGCAACGAGCTTGCCGTCCACGAGGCCGACCCGCACCGCGCCGACGGGGCCGTCGAACGGGATGCCCGAGAGGCACAGCGCCGCGGACGCGCCGTTCATCGCCAGGATGTCGGGATCGTTTTGCTGGTCAGCGGAGATCGCGAGGCAAATGACCTGGACCTCGTTGCGAAAGCCGGCGGGGAAGAGCGGGCGGACCGGCCGGTCGATCAGCCGCGAGGTGAGGGTTTCCTTTTTCGAGGGCGCGCCCTCGCGTCTGAAGTACCCGCCGGGGATCCGGCCGCCCGCGTACATGCGCTCGCGGTACTCGACCGCGAGCGGGAAAAAGTCCTGGGCTTCCTTCCCGGCCCTGGCGGCGACGCACGTGGCGAGCACCATCGTGCCGCCATAACGGACGACGACGGCTCCGTCTGCTTGCTTGGCAACCTTGCCGGTCTCGATGGAGAACGGCACGCTGCTGATGTCGGTCTGCACGGTATGACTCATCGGAAAGATTGTCCTCGCGTGTCGGCCGGAATCCGGCGAACGCCGTGTGGAGCAGGCGACACCGCCCGCTCAGGGGCCCCCGGATTCTCTGCGTCCGAGGACCAATCCATGGTTGGGGAACCCGCCGTCACCGGCGGATTCCGAGCCTGTCGATGACAGCACGATAGCGCTCGGCGTCCTTGGTCTTCAAGTATTCGAGCAGCCCCCGGCGCTTGCCGATCAGCATCAGGAGGCCCCGCCGAGAATGGTGGTCCTTCGTGTGCTGCTTGAAGTGGTCGGTGAGGCCGTTGATCCGCTCCGTCAGGAGCGCGATCTGGACCTCCGGCGACCCGGTGTCGCCCTCGTGGACGCGAAACTGCTCGATCAAGCTCTTCTTCCTGTCAACGGCCAGCGGCATCGGGTGCCTCCCTCAATCGCCACGCCCCGGGGAGTCGCCTCCGGCCAGGACGGGTTCAAAACTCCTTTTTTTGTCCACAGATAGCGTTACGGTACCACGGGGCTACAGGGATGTAAAGGGCGCCCTCACGAGCCCCGGCGGGTGGCCAGGACGTCCAGAGCAATCTGGTTTCGCAGGGCTTCGACGTCCGGGAATTTCCGCTCTCCCCTCAAGCGTCGGAGGAAGGTCAACCGGATCCGCCGACCGTAAATATCCCCCGAGAAATCGAGCAGATGGGCCTCCACCGCGAGCTCCGTCTCGCCGAAGGTCGGCCGGACTCCGACGTTGATGACCGCCTGGTAGTGCTCGCCGTCCACATCGACCTGGCAAGCGTACACCCCCGGGGGAAGAAGGAGCGGCCGCGCGGTCCGGACGTTCGCGGTCGGAAAACCGAGAGTCCGGCCGCGACCCGCACCGCGGACGACCTCGCCCTGGATCGAATAGGGGCGCCCGAGCAGCCGCGCCGCCTTCGGAAGGTCGCCTCGCTGAAGCGCGCTTCGGATCTCCGACGACGACACCGGCACACCGTCAACGGTCATGGGGGCAACGACGTGCGCTCTGAACCCGAGCTCGCCTCCCAGCCGCTCGAGCAGCACGGCGTCGCCGCGAGCGCCGCGGCCGAAGCGATGGTTGAAGCCCACGACGATGTCCTGCGCCTTCAGGGTCCCCACGAGCACTCGCCTGACGAAGTCCTCCGGCTCCACCGCGGCGAACGCGCGTGTGAAGGCGACAACCACGGTCGTGTCGATCCCCGTCTCGGCGATCAGCTCGAACCGCTCCTCGAGGGTGGTGATGGGGACCGGAGCCCGCTCGGGCTGGAGCACCTCGAGCGGGTGGGGATCGAACGTGCACGCGAGGGCCCCGAGGCCGTGGAGCCGCGCCTGAGCCACGGCCGTACCGAGGATCGCGCGATGGCCCAGATGGATACCGTCGAACGCGCCGAGCGCGACGGCGCTCGGCCGCGCGTCAGGCCGGTAGGACTCGAGTCCCCGGACGATCCGCATGCAGAATTCTGAGAGGCTTCACCTGGCGCCCGCCCGCGATGACCGCACCGACGCCGATCAGCGCCCCGGCGGCGCCGTGGACGCGGACGTGGGCGCCGCCCTCACCGCTCGCCGGCGCTGCGAGCTCGACCGCCTGGCCATGCATAAACGCATGAGCCGCCCGATCGTCGAGGGTGATGCGGCGCCATCCCACCAGGGCCGACTCGGGTGGCTTGAGGCGTGACCACATGAGCTCCGCATCGCCGTCGGTAACATCGGCCCACGGCATCGCGTCGGCAAGGTCGAAAGGGCCGACGCGGCACCGGACGAGGCGCTCGACCGCGGCGCCGTAACCCAGTGCGGCCCCGAGGTCGGCAGCGAGCACACGCACATAGGTGCCCTTGCCGCAGAGGACGCGGAGTGTGGCCCGGGGCGGGCTGACCTCCTCGACGACGATGGACCGGACGATGACCTCTCGCGGCTCGCGGTGGACCACGATCCCCTCGCGCGCCAACTCGTAGAGGCGCCGCCCCTCGTGGTGGAGCGCCGAGTACATCGGTGGGACCTGTTTGATCCGGCCGATGAACGGCCGGCACGCCTCGACGAGCAGGTGCCGTTCGAGCCGCGAAACCGTCGTCTCCGCCAAGACTCGACCACTGATATCGTGGGTGTCGGTCGTGAGACCGAAGCGGACCATCGCGACGTACTCCTTGTCCTGATCCACGAGGTACGGCGTGAGCTTGGTTGCCTCCCCGATCAGGACCGGCAGGACCCCCGTGGCTCCAGGGTCGAGCGTGCCGGCGTGGCCGACTCGACGGACGCGGAGTTGCCGGCGGACGCGCGCGACCACATCGAACGACGTCGCGCCCGGCCCCTTGTCGACGACGAGCACGCCAGAGGCGCCGACCTTCTGGCTCACCTCTTCGATTCCCCGGCGGGAGGCGCCTCGGGGGCGGCGGCGAGCGCAGCGCGGACCGCCCCGAGCACGACCCGCGTCGCCTCGGCAAGCGGCCCCGCGATCGTGCATCCGGCCGCGTTCGGATGGCCGCCGCCCCCGAACTGCGCGGCGATCCGCTGAACGTCCACGTCGCCCTTGCCCCGGAGGCTCACCTTGACTTGGCCGAGGTACTCGCGGAGGAGACACGCGACGCGGACCGTTGCGACCGAACGCGGGTAGTTGACGAGCTCCTCGGACTCGATGACCTTCTCCGGAATCGCGCCCGACGGGAGCGCCAGCCACGCGACCCGTCCGTCGTCGCTGACCTCGACGCGCGCGAGCGCCTCACCGAGCCACCGAAGCGCATCGGGGCCGCGGCGCTCGTAGAGCCGCTCCGAGACGAACGCGGGGTCGGCCCCGGCCTGGACGAGCGCCGCGGCGGTCCGAAACGTCCGCGGCGTCACGTTCGAGTAGCGGAAGGACCCCGTGTCCGTGTGGAGCGCCGTGAACAGATTCGTCGCGATCGGCGGCGTCAGCGGTGCGCCGAGCGCCACGAGCAGTTCGTAGACGAGCTCGCCCGTGGCGGCGGCGGAAACGTCGATCCAGTTCACGTCGCCGTAACGCCGGTTGTCCGGGTGGTGGTCGATGTTCACGATGGTGGCCGCCGCACGGCGCGTCTGGTCGATGAGCCCCTCGGTGCGCTGCGGGTTCGGGCAGTCCGTCAGCACGGCCACGTCGAATCTCCCGTCGAGCGCCTGGAGTCGCTGGTATCGCTCGACGCCCGGCAGGAACGCGAGCGCTGCCGGCGGCGGATGCGGGCCGCCGTAGGTCACGCTCCAGCCGCGGGCCTGGAGCGCCTGGCCGAGCGCCAGAAGCGTCCCCAGCACATCCGCGTCGGGGTGGACGTGGCCCAGCATGAGGGCGCTGCCCCTCGTGGAGCGGAAGGGAGCCAGCACGGCCTCGGAGGGCATCGTGGCGGTCACGGTGACGGCGCCGGTCACGACGGTGCGTCTTCGTTGAGCCGCCGGAGCAGCGCCTGGATGCGCGCGGCGTGCTCCATCGAGTGGTCCGCCCTGAAGTCGAGCTCCGGCGTGACGCGGAGGTCGAGGTGGTGGCGGAGCCACTGGCGGATGAAGCCGCGGGCGCTCCCGAGGGCGGCGAGCGACGCGGCCCACCGGTCCTCGTCGCCGAGCACCGACACGAAGACCTTCGCGACGCGCAGGTCCTTCGACGTCTCGACCTCCGTGACCGTGACGAACCCGAGCCGTGGGTCCTTGAGCTCCCGCTGGAGGAGGGTGGAGATCTCCTCCTTGATCAGCTGGTTCACCCGGTCGAGCCGTTTGCCCTGCATCAGAGGATCTCCACGAAGGTCTCGAGGACGCGCCCTTCCACGTTGTCCTCGATGAAGGTCATCGCTTTGGAGACAACTTCGGTGGCGTGCCGCGCGTCGGCCGACACGTAGGCGACCGCAAGGGTCGCGCGCTGCCAGACGTCCTGGTGGTCGACTTCCGCAACCGAGACTTCGAAGCGCGCGCGCACCCTCTCCTTGAGGCCCTTCAGGACGTGTCGCTTTCCCTTCAGCGAGCCGACGTCCGGCAGGTGGAGTTCCACCAACCCCAACGCGACGCGCGCCGTCGCCACGGTTCCCCCCGGTGGCTACGCCCGTTAGAGCGTGCGCGCCACTTCCTCGACCGTGTAGACCTCAAGGATGTCGCCCGGCTGGATCCCGGTCACGCCGTCGACACCGATGCCGCACTCGAGCCCGGCGAGCACCTCGCGGACGTCGTCCTTGAACCGTTTCAGCGAGCCGACCGTGCCCTCGCCCACGACCTCGTCGCCGCGCCGCACCCGCACTTTCGCGTTGCGGACGATCTTGCCTTCGGCCACGTGCGAGCCGCAGATCGGGCCCAGCTTGGAGATGACGAAGATCTGACGCACCTGCGCGCGACCGAGTGTCGTCTCACGGATCTCGGGCGCGAGCATGCCGGCCAGGGCGGCCCGCAGGTCGTTGATCGCGTCGTAGATGACGTTGTAGCTGCGGATGTCGACACCGTTGGCCTGTGCTTGAGTCGCCGCCTTCGCCTCGGGCTTGACGTTGAACCCGATCACGATCGCGTTCGACGCCGAGGCGAGCATGACGTCGCTCTCGTTGATCGCGCCCACCGAGCTGTGGATCACCTTGAGCTTGACCTCCTCGGTCGACAGCCGCTCGAGCGCCTCGGCGAGCGCCTCCACGGAGCCCTGCACGTCGGCCTTGAGGATGAGCCGGAGCTCCTTCACCTCGCCCGACTGGATCTGTTTCTGGAGCCCTTCGAGCGTGATCCGCGTCGCGGTCTTGCCCTTGAGCTTGTCGCGGTCCTGGCGCATCGTCGCGACCTGTCGCGCCTTGCGCTCGTCGGAGACCGCGACGAGGACGTCGCCCGCTGCCGGGACGCCGCTGAGCCCCAGCATCTCGACCGGATCGGATGGGCCGGCGGTCTTGACCTTCTTGCCGCTCGGGTCGATCAGCGCGCGGATCCGGCCCGAGTGAGCGCCGACGACGACGGCGTCGCCCTCCTTGAGGGTGCCGTTCTGGACCAGCACGCTGGCGACGGGACCGCGCCCGCGATCCAGCCGGCTCTCGATGATCACGCCTCGGGCCGCGCGGTTCGGGTTGGCCTTGAGCTCCAGGATCTCGGACTGGAGCGCGGTCATCTCGAGGAGCTGGTCGATGCCCGTGCCCTTCTTCGCCGACGTCGGCACGTAGATCGTCTGGCCCCCCCAGTCCTCTGGGATCAAGCCGTGGTTGGCGAGCTCACGCTTGACGCGCTCAACGTCGGCCTCGGGCTTGTCGACCTTGTTCACGGCGACGATGATCGGGACGTTCGCTGCACGGGCGTGGTTGATCGCCTCGACGGTCTGCGGCATGACACCATCGTCGGCGGCGACCACCAGGATGACGATGTCGGTCGCCTGGGCGCCGCGCGCGCGCATTGCCGTGAACGCCTCGTGGCCCGGCGTGTCCAGGAACGAAACCTTGCCGTGCCGGGTCTCGACCTGGTAGGCGCCGATGTGCTGCGTGATCCCGCCAAACTCCTTCTCGGCGACTTTTGATTTGCGGATCGCGTCGAGGAGCGAGGTCTTGCCGTGGTCGACGTGACCCATGACCGTGACGACGGGCGGGCGCAGCTTCATCTGCGTGGGGTCGAGATCCTCCTCGTCGACGACCTCGCCTTCGACGGAGCGGACCTCGAGATCGAAGCTGAACTTGTCGGCGACGAGCTTCGCGGCGGTCGGATCGAGCAGCTCGTTGACCGTCGCCATGACGCCAAGCTCGAGCAAGGCCTTGATCACCTCGCCCGACTTCCGCCGCATCTTCTCGGCGAGCTCGCCCACCGTGACGGACTCGGGCACCCGGATCAGCTCGCGCTTGACCTCGGCGGGCGGCGCGGGCGGCGCCTCGACGGCGACGGCCGCGGCCGGCCGGCCCGGCGCGGCAGGCGCCACGGGACCGGCGGGCGCAGCGGGGTGGGCCGGGCGCGAGGGCGCCACGGGGCCCGCTGGCCGTGGCGGAGCCGTGGTCACGCGCGGCGGAGCGAACGGCTGGCGGGCCGGGCGCACCGGCGCCGGCGCCGGCCGCTCGATCGGACGGAACGGCACGATCTTCGGCTCGGGCTTCTTGGTGGGCGCGGTGGGCGACACGGCCGCAGCGGCCGCTGGCCTTGCGGCGACCGGCGGAACCTCGGGCACGAGCGTGACGACGCTCGGCTCGGGAGCGATCTCCGACTCGCCCTTGGCGACGAGCGGGGGCTCGGATGCGATCTCCGGCGCGGGCTTCGGCTTGACGATCGTCGCCGCAGGCTTGATCTCGGCGGGCGGCTCCTCGAGGGCGACCTCCGCGGTCTTCTTCGACCGCGCCGTCGCCTTCGTCGTGACCGCCGCGCCGTCGGTCGCCGCGGCGTCCTTGGGCGCCCTCGGCTTCGCGACGCGCTTGGGCTTCGGCTCCTCGGGCAGCTCACGGCCACGACCGAGCTTGACGCGCAGCGCATTCGCGAGCGCCGAGTCGAGGGGGCTCATCGCGCGCAACCCCTTGTGACCCATCTCCTCGGCGGCGACCATGAGCTCCTTGCTGGTCACCCCGAGTTCCTTCGCGAGCTCCATCAGCTTTACCTTTGCCGCCACAGCCCCCTCACCTCCTCGGAAGCATTCTCACCGGTTGCCTCGGACGGCCGGGCCTCGATCACAGGCTCGCCTGGCCTTGCGGCTACGGCTCGCACTGCGGCCCCGCGAACTCCGGAGGTCCGCACCCCCGTCGCGAGCGCCTCGCTCGCTTCACAGGGGCTCCTGAACGCGTGGCCAAGCCGCGCGCGACCGAGCGCGCGCTCGAGGCACGAGGCGTCCGGACACACGTACGCCCCCCGGCCGGGGGTGACGCCCAGCGGGTCCGCGACGACGACGCCGTCGCGCCCGCGGACGAGTCGCACGAGCCCGCGCTTGGGTCGCACCCGCCGACACCCGAGACACGTGCGACGCGGCTCGCGCTTCATGCGGGCGCGCTCGTCTGCTCGGAGGCTCCGCTCGGTTCGGGCGCGGGGGTGTGCTTCGCCACCCACTCGACGGCCGCAGCGTGGATGGTGTCGGCGCGGTCGCCGACCTCCGGGACGAGCCCGAGCTTTCCCGGTCCGGCCTTCACGATCGCGCCGGGCGAACCGAGCCCCGCGGCGACGAGCGGTTCGATGACCTCCGGGCTCACCCCGGCGAGCTCCGCGAGCGCGGCGCGGTCCGCCGGCGGCAGGCCCTCGCTCGCCGCCCGCTCGGCCTCGACCTCCGACTCGCTCTTGATGTCGATGCGCATGCCCGTCAGCTTCGCCGCGAGCCGCGCGTTCTGGCCCTTCTTGCCGATCGCGAGGGAGAGCTGGTTGTCGGGGACGATGACGAGCGCCGACGGCAGGCCGTCGGGTTCGCTCGCCTCCGTGATCACGACGGACGACACCTTCGCCGGCGACAGCGCGCGCGCGACGAACGTCGCCGGGTCGTGCGACCACTCGATGATGTCGATCTTCTCGCCCCGCAGCTCGCGGCTGATGACCTGGATGCGCGTGCCGCGCAGTCCGACGCAGGCGCCGATCGGATCGACGTCCCGCTTGGTCGAGGCGACGGCGACCTTGGCGCGCTCGCCCGCCTCGCGAGCCGTGGCCTTCACGAGGACGATCCCCTCCTGGATCTCGGGGATCTCCGTCTCGAACAGCCGGGCGAGGTAGCCCGGGTGGGTCCGCGAGAGCGAGATCTGCGGGCCCTTCGCCGTGCGCCGAACCTCGAGGACGTAGGCGCGGATCCGGTCGCCCGGGTTGTAGCGCTCGCCCGGGATCTGCTCCCGCTCAGGGAGGATCGCCTCGGCCTTGCCGATCTCGAGGATCACGTTACGCTTCTCGATCCGATGGACGACGCCCCGGAGGATCTGCCCCTCCTTGCCCGCGAACTCCGAGTAGATTCCCTCGCGCTCCGCGTCCCGGACCTTCTGCAAGATCACCTGCTTGGCGGTCTGGGCCGCGATCCGCCCGAACTCCTGCGGTGGTCGCTCCTGCTCGAGCTCGAGCTCGTCGCCGAGCTCGGCCTCTTTGTTCAACGCCTTGGCGTCGGCCAGGCTGATCTCGATCCTGTCGTCGGTCACCTCCTCGACGACCTTCTTGCGCCAGTAGACCCGGAGGTCGCCGCTCTTCCGGTCGATGTGCATGCGCACGTTGTCGGCCGAGCCGAGGGTCTTCCGCGAGGCCGAGAGCAAGGCGGACTCCAGCGCCTCGAAGAGGATCTCCTTGTCGATCCCCTTCTCGCGACCGATCTGTTCGATGACGGTGATCAGCTCCCTGTTCATCGGCTCCGACGCCTGCCTGAGATTCTACGCCCTGCGCGTCCAGCGGACTTCCGCCTCCAGACGGACCTTCGTGAGGCCAGCACGCGAAAGCTCCACGCGCTCGCCATCGTGCTCGATCACGAGCCGGTCGGGCTCGACAGCCACGAGCTGGCCGCGCACCTCGCGCCCGCCGGCGAGCCAGCAGCAGAGCTGCCTCCCGACCGCCCAGCGGAACTCGCGCTCCTTCCGGAGCAGGCGGTCCAACCCGGGGGAGGATACTTCGAGATCGTAGGACGCGTCGAGCGTCGCGGCCGCGTCGAGCACGTCGCCGAGCTCGCGGCTCACCCGCTCACAGTCCCCGATCCCGACGCCGCCCGGCTTGTCGACGAAGAGGCGCAGGACCCCGCGCGGCCGGCGCGGGCGCCACTCGATATCAACCAACTCGAGCCCGTGGTCGCGCAGAACTGGCATCACGACCTCCTCGATCTGGTCGGTCGGCACCGCATCGTCCATCGGGGCTTTCCCCCCTGCCCGTGGGCAAAACTAAAAAAAGCGGGCAACGCCCACTTTTTCAAGAATTTAGCACGTGTCAGGGGCCGACGCAAGGCTCGTGGTGCTTCTCCGGGCAGGCGCGCCGGCGGCAGGAAGCTACTTGCGGGTTTCCAGGGCCTGCAGAGCTCGGATGGCGTCGACGACCGCGTCCTTGCCGACGCGGCTCTCCTGGCGCGTTTTGCGCGAGCGCACCTCGACGATGCCCTCCTTCACGAAGGCGTTGCCGACCGTGACGCGGACCGGGATGCCGAGGAGGTCGGCGTCCTTGAACTTCACCCCGGGTCGCTCGTCGCGGTCGTCCAGCATGGCTTCGAAGCCATGCGTCCGGCACGCGTCGTAGATCGCCTCGGCCGCGGCCGCCTGGATCTGGTCCCTGACGCCGACGCAGACGATGTACACGTGCAATGGCGCGATCGACCACGGCCAGACGATTCCGTCCCCGTCGGCGAGCTGCTCGATTGCGGCAGCGGCGATCCGCGCTGGGCCGATGCCGTAGCTCCCCATGACGATCGGCTGCTCGCGTCCCGACTCGTCGAGGTACGTAGCGCCGAGCGCGGTCGAGTACTTCGTCCCGAGCTTGAAGATGTTACCGATCTCGATGACCTTGTCGACGGTGAGCGGCTTGCCGCACTGGACGCACCGCTCGCCGGCGGTGACCGTGTGGAGGTCGGCGAACCGGCTGTCGAAGTCACGGCCGGCGGTGACGCCGCGCAGGTGGAAGCCCTCGCGGTTCGCGCCGACGACATAGACGCCATGTTTGAGGGGCTCGTCGGCGAGGACCGGCACCCGGGCGCCGACGGGACCGACCGACCCCGCCGGCGCCTCCAGGTGCTGGCGGACCTCGTCGGGGTGCGCCGGACGGACCTCCTCGCCGAGGGCACGGGCGAGCTTCCTCTCGTGGAGCGTGTGGTCGCCGCGGATCAGCACGAGCACGGGCCCCGACGTCTTCCCCACGTAGAGCAGCGATTTGATCGTGAGCCGTGGGTCGATCGCGAGAACCCGGGTGACGTCGGCGATCGTGCGCGCGCCGGGCGTCGCCACCTCCTCACGCGTCCAGGCGGGGAAGACCGGCGGCGTCGGGACGCTGCGGGCAATCTCGACGTTCGCGGCGTACCCGCAACTCTCGCAGATCGCGATCTCGTCCTCGCCCGCCGCGGCGGGCGCCATGAACTCGTGGGAGCCGAGGCCGCCCATCATGCCCGTATCGGACTGTACGACCCAGTAGCGGAGCCCGCAGCGGTCGAAGATCCGCCGGTACGCGCGCTCGTGGGCCGCATACGAGCGCTCGAGCGCGGCGACATCGGGATCGAGCGTGTAGGCGTCCTTCATCAGGAACTCGCGCGTGCGCAGCACGCCCGACCGCGGGCGCGCCTCGTCGCGCTCCTTGGTCTGGATCTGGTACCAGATCTGCGGCAGGTCACGGTAGGAGCGTATCTCGCGTGCGGCGAGCCACGCGACGACCTCCTCGTGGGTCATCCCGAGGCACATGTCGCGCCCGTAGCGGTCGCGCAGCTTGAACATCTCGGGAATGCCTTCCCACCGTCCCGACTGCTTCCAGATGTCGGCCGGGTGGATCACCGGCATCGTGATCTCCTGCCCACCGATCGCGTTCATCTCCTCTCGGATGATCGCGTTGACCTTGTCGAGAACGCGCTGGCCGAGCGGCAGGTACACGTAGACGCCGGCGGCAAGCTGGCGCACGAGGCCGGCCCGGAGCATGAGCTTATGGCTCAGCGCTTCGGCGTCGGCGGGATCCTCCCGGAGGGTGGGGACGAGCGACTGCGAGCGGCGCACGGCTACTTCGCGCCCTTCTTCTTGTTGGCCCCTTTGGCGCCGGGCGCGTAGTGGAGACGCTCCACGGGCTTGCCGGCGACGATGTGCGACTCGAAAATGTCCCGGAGGTCGCTTTCCTGGACGCCGCAGTACCAGACGTTGTCGGGGTAGACGACCATCATGGGGCCGTGCCCGCATTGCGAGAAGCACCCGGCCTTGTTGATCCGGACCTCGTCCGTGAGGCCGGCCTTGACAGCCTCGCCGCGGAGATACTTCACGAACCCTTCGACGTCGCCCTGGGTCGGGCACGTGTCGCCCCCGGTGCACACGAAGACGTGGAGGCGGTATTGGCCCATCAGTCGTCGGCCGGCGCCGCCACGCGCGCTGCCTTCCGCTCGGCGATGAACCGGTCGACCTCCTCGCGCATCGCTTGCACGATGTCCTTCTCGGGGACCTTTCGGATGACCTCGCCGTTCTTGAAGATCAGGCCGATCCCGCGCCCGCCCGCCACGCCGATGTCGGCGGCGCGCGCCTCGCCGGGGCCGTTCACCTCACAGTTGTGCAGCATGGCGCCGGGCAGTGCGAAGGAGTGCACGCCATCGACCTCCAGGTTATGCACATGCCCCTTCCACGCGACACGACGCACGGCCCGGACCCCGACGTAGAGCATGGTCTCGGTCAGCACGACCTGTCCCTTGGCGTTGTCCTGGCATCCTGACAGCGCGCCGAGCTGTAGGATCTGCGCGAGTCGTGCCAGGCCCGCCTGGGCGGTGACCGAGACAACCCAGTTGCGCTGGCGCGCGCGCTGATCACGATGGTGGAGAAACGCGGGCACGCCGAGCCGGAGGAGCACGTGATGGACTTGCACGGCGAGCGCGTGCGACGACGTGCAATACGTCGCGCGCCAGTCGCCGCGTACGCGGCCCAGGTAGCCGTCACCCTCCCAAAGGGCTTTGACGAGGGCGCACTGCTTGTCATGCGGCAGGCGCTCCATCCATTCGGGCATGCGCTTCTCCGTCGCACCGTGGCCGAAGAGCGACCTCAGCAGTTCTCCGAGCGCGAGGGAGTGCGCGATCACTTCCGCTGTGTGCCGGCGCCGGCGGACCTGGGATCTCAATCCGAGACCGCCGAGGATCGTCTGAAGGCGCTCGACGTAGGCGCGCTGCTCTTCGTGGAAGTAGAAGAACTGCTCGTACGGCTTGCCGCCCTTGCCGCACATCGTCCCTTCGGAGAGGTAGTAACCGGCGAGCGTCATGAAGTCGTCGTCCACGGGGATCTCGCCGAGGCCTTCGGCGGCGATCGTCGCCCGGTCTTCCTTTTCCTGCAGCACCGGATACGCCAGCACCCAGCCACGACGCACCTCGCCGGCCGGCAGCCAGCGCGGCTCAGCGCCGGCGGCGAGCGCCGCCCGGACGTGCGGCCAGCGCGCACGCCCGGCCTTGAGGCGAGCCGGCCGCGGGAACGCCCACACCGGGTGGTTCTCCGTCAACCGGAACGGCGGGAAGCCGGTAGGCTGGACCTCGACGAGTTCGCCGTCGAACGCGTGCGTGCTCACCCACTCGACCCTGCGGTACTCGCCGGCGTGCGTGAGCACTTCGTCTGTCTCCGACACTGCCTCGATGGGCTTCGGCCCGTGCCGCGTGACAACCGACTGACCCTCCGGCACGCACCCCATCACGGCGATATGGATTTCCTCGTTCAGCCCGCGGAACTCGTCCTCGACCTCCTTCGCGAGTTTGACCAGGTCGACGTCGGCGCGGCCGCATGAGGGGCACGAGACGAACGTCAGGCCGCCCGTCCGGAGGCCGAGCGACTTGAGGATGTCGATCCCGACGCGCACCTCCTCCGTCGGATCGGCGGAGAGCGAGACGCGAACCGTGTCGCCGATGCCCTCGGAGAGGAGCGCCCCGAGGCCGACCGCCGACTTGATCGTGCCGACGCCGGGCGTGCCCGCCTCGGTCACACCCAGGTGGAAAGGATAGTCGACCTGGTCGGCGAGCATCCGGTACGCCTCGATCATCATGCGCGGGTCCGAAGCCTTCAGCGAGATCTTCATCGCTTGGTAGTCACAGTCCTCGAGGATCCGGATGTGCCGCAGCGCGGATTCCACCATCCCTTCGGGCGTGGGGCCGCCATACTTCGCGAGGAGATCCTTCTCGAGGGAGCCGGCATTGACGCCGATCCGAATCGGGATTTCCTTCTCCTTCGCAACGTTCACGACCTCCTGCACGAACTGCTTGCCGCCGATGTTCCCGGGGTTGAGGCGCAGGCCGTCGACGCCCTGCTCGAGCGCGATCAACGCCAGCTTGTAGTTGAAGTGGATGTCGGCGACGAGTGGGATCCGGATCTGCCGCTTGATCTCGCCGAGCCGCTCGGCGGCCTCCCTGACGGGCACCGCGCACCGCACGACGTCGCAGCCGGCCGCTTCGAGCGCCCAGATCTCGAGCAACGTCGCCTGGACATCACGTGTGTCGGTCTTCGTCATCGACTGCACGGTGAGCGGCGCGTCGCCGCCGATCTTCACGTTGCCCATCCGGATCTGCCGCGTTTTCCGTCGTGTGATCATGGAGTCGTCCTATTTGAAAATTCTAAAGGCGTCGATTCTCACCAGGTCATTGTAGAGCGCGAAGACCATCAGGAGCATGAGCAAAACGAACCCGAGCTGCTGCGCCGCTTCGCGCTTCTTGAGCGAGAGCGGGCGCCCCATGACGGCCTCGATGACGAAAAAGAAGAGGTGCCCACCGTCCAGCATCGGGACCGGCAGGAGGTTCAGGAGCGCGAGGTTGACGCTGATGATCGCCGTGAACACGGCGAGCGAGGCGATCCCCTCCTTGGCCTGGCGCCCAGCCTCCGCCGCGATCTGGATCGGGCCGCCGATGTTGGACGAGTCCATCTGCCGCGACACGATCTTCCAGAGACCCTTGGCCGTGAGCACGGTCATGTCCCAGGTCTTGACCCAACCGTACGCGACCGCGGTGAGCGGGTCGTAAGCCTCGTAGCGCACCACGCGTGTGAGTATGCCGACCCCGATGCGCCCGATCTCGACGTCCTGCCCGCCGGGGCCCTTCTCCCTCACGGTCGTCGCCGTCACGGTCAGCGACACCGGCCTGCCCTCGCGCTCCACGGTGACGTCGAACGTCTGGCCGCCACGCTTCTGGATCGCCAGCATGAGCTCGTCGGGGGTGAAGACCGCTTGGCCCGCGACCGCCACGACCAGATCCCCGACGCGCAGGCCCGCCGCCTCCGCGGGCGAGCCCGGGTTCACCGAGCCGATCTGCGGGGTGAGCTTCGGCCCCGCGCCGAGCTCCCACGCGTCCTTCGGGTCCCGAAAGATCGGATCGCGCACGGTGGTTTGCCGCGGAGTGACGCTGAGCGTCTGCTCGGTCGCGCCGCGCCGGACCGTGAGCACGAGCGGCCGACCGTGCGACTCGGCGACCGCGCGGTCCAAGTCCTCCCAGTGGAGGACCGGCCGGCCGTCGACGCGCGTCACGACGTCGCCGGTCATGAGGCCGGCCGCCGCCGCGGGGCTCCCTTCGGCGACCCGGCCGACGACGGGCGGCCACACCGGCCGTCCGACCGTCGCGAGCACGACGGTGAAGATCAGCGCGGCAAGAACGAAGTTCATCCCGGGGCCCGCGAAGACGATCAGGAACCGCACCGGGAGCGGCTTGAGCGCGAACGACTTCGCCGGGTCGAAGGGAGCGGCGCCGCCGCCGCCCTCGAGTGGGTTCTCCTCGCCCATCATCTTGACGTAACCGCCCATGGGGACCGCGGACAGACAGTACTCGGTCTCCCGTCCGCGCCAGCGGAGCAGCACGGGACCGAACCCGATCGAAAAGCGCTCGACGCCCACGCCGGTGAGGCGGGCCACGATGAAGTGGCCCAACTCGTGAATCAGGATCAGGATTCCGATGACGATGACGAACGAGACGAGAGTGGTCACGCGCGCCGACCTCCATCGCGCGCGTCGATCCTCCGCTGGACCCGCCCACGGGTCTCGGCGTCGAGGACCACGCACGCCTCGAGCGAGCCGACGGAGCCGGCGCCGGCGTCGTCGAGCGCCCACTCGATCAGCTGGGCGATCTCCGTGAATCCGATGCGGCGCTCGAGAAAAGCGGCGACCGCGACCTCGTTCGCCGCATTGAGGACCACCGGCGCGACGCCGCCGTGCTCGAGCGCCCGGCGCGCCAGCCCAAGGCAGGGGAACTTCTCGGTGTCGGGCTCGTAGAACGTCAGCTGCCCCACCCGCGTGAGGTCGAGCCGGGCCGCGGGGGTCGGCCGCCGCTCCGGATACGAGAGGGCGTAGAGGATCGGCACGCCCATGTCGGCGACGCCGAGCTGGGCGATGACCGACCCGTCCACGTACTCCACCATCGAGTGCACGATCGATTGCGGGTGGACGACGACGTGCACCTGGTCTGGAGCCACATCGAAGAGCCAGCGCGCCTCGATGATCTCGAGCCCCTTGTTCATGAGCGTCGCCGAGTCGATCGTGATCTTCGCGCCCATCTTCCACGTGGGATGCTTGAGCGCGTCCTCGACCGTCATCGCCGCGAGCTTCGCCCTCGGCGTCTCGCGGAACGGTCCGCCCGAGGCGGTCAGGATGATCCGGTGGACGTCGGCGCGGCTGTGGCCCGCCAGGCACTGGAACACGGCGCTGTGCTCGGAGTCCACGGGCAGGAGCTTCACCCCGCGCGCGCGGGCGGCGGCCGTCATCAGGCTCCCCGCCATCACGAGCGTCTCCTTGTTGGCGAGCGCCACGGTCCGCCCGGCGAGGACCGCGGCCATCGTCGGCAAGAGCCCGGCGCCGCCGACGAGCGCCGAGACGACGACGTCCGCGTCCACGTCGCGCGTGAGCGTCACGAGGCCGTCCGACCCCCGGAGGAGCTCCGGCCGTGGGGCCGGCAGGATCCGCGCCAGCCGGTCGAGCGCGCCGCCGTCGAGGAGCGCGACGGCGAGCGGCGAGTACTTCCGGCAGAGATCGGCGATCAGCTCGACGTTGGACCCGCGCGCCGCCAGCCCGGTCACCTGGAACTCCTCGGGGAAGCTCGACACCAGATCGAGCGTCCGGAGGCCGATGGAGCCGGTGGCGCCGAGGAGCGTGACGCGCTTCATGGACACCTCACGCTAGACCCCGCCGAACCGCCGCGTCCGCCGCTGGAACTCGGCGATCGCACGGTAGAGGTCGGTGGGGCCGAAATCCGGCCAGAGCGTTGGCGTGATCCAGAGCTCGGTGTACGCAATCTGCCACAGGAGGAAGTTCGACACGCGCATCTCACCGCTCGTTCGGATCAGGAGATCGGGGTCCGGCACGTCGGCGGTATAGAGGGCTCCCTGGATCTCCTTCTCTCCGATGTCCTCGGGCCGGAGCTCGCCCGCCTGCACCTGCCGCGCGAGCACGCGGCAGGCGTCGATGAGCTCGTCGCGCCCACCGTAGTTGAACGCCATCATGAGGGTGAGGCCCGTGTTGTTGCGCGTCTCCTGGACGACGTGGTCGATCCCCCGGCGCACCTGGAGCGGCACGCCATTCTTGCGGCCGAGCACGCGGAGGCGGACGTTGCGCTCCATCAGCTCGGGCAGCTCCGAGCGGATCGCCCGCTCGAGAAGGCTCAAGAGGGTCGAGACCTCGTCCTCCGGACGGCTCCAGTTCTCGCTCGAGAACGCGTAGAGCGTCAGATAGTGCAGACCGAGAGCGTCCGCGGCGCGGACGATCGAGCGCGCCGTCTTCACCCCTTCCCGGTGGCCGGCGACGCGCGGCAGGCCGCGCCGCGTCGCCCAGCGGCCGTTGCCGTCCATGATGATCGCGACGTGCTCGGGCCGCGGCTGCGCGCGGGCCATCGCGAGCAGCTCCGCCTCGCCGAGCGTGGCCAGCTCGATCTGCGCCCCGGGGGCCGCGGGATTCAACGCCATGCGACGGTCATCTCACACACGGGCTAGAAGGACAAAATTTCCTGCTCCTTCTTCTTCAGGAGCTCGTCCACCTTCGCCACGTACTTGTCGGTGGTCTTCTGGATCTGGTCGTGGCCGCGGCGCTCCTCGTCCTCGGAGACCTTCTTGTCCCGCGCCATGGCCTTGAGCTTGTCGTTCGCCTCGCGCCGGATGTTTCGGATCACGACGCGGGACTCCTCGGCGACCTTGGCGACGGTCTTCACGAGCTGTTTGCGCCGCTCCTCGGTGGGGGGCGGGATCACGAGCCGGATCACCTTTCCGTCGTTGACGGGCGTGAGGCCGAGGTCCGACGCCATGATGGCTTTCTCGATCGCCTTCAGCTGGCTTGCCTCCCATGGCTGGATCGTGAGCGTGCGCGCGTCCAGCACCGAGACGGATGCCATCTGGTTCAGGGGCGTCGGCGTCCCGTAGTAGTCCACGCGGATGCCGTCGAGCAGCCCTGTCGAGGCGCGCCCGGTCCGCACCGTGGCGAACTCGCGCCCGAGCGCCTCGAGCGCGGCGCCCATCCGGGCCTCCACGTCCTTCACCAGCGTCTGCATCCCGTCACCCCCCAGACGACACGATCGAGCCCACCGGTTCGCCGAGCACGATTCGCTTGATGTTCCCGGTGCGGGTCAGATCGAAGACGATGATCGGCAGCTTGTTGTCCATGCAGAGCGAGATGGCAGCCGCGTCCATCACCTGGAGCCCCCGGTTCAGGACGTCGATGTAGGTGACGCGCTCGAGACGCTCGGCCCGCGCATCGCGCTGCGGGTCGGCCGTGTAGATGCCGTCGACCTTGGTCGCCTTCATGATCGCATCGGCGCCGATCTCGACGGCCCGGAGCGCGCCGGCGGTGTCGGTCGTGAAGAACGGGTTGCCGGTACCCGCGGCGAAGATGACGACACGCCCCTTCTCGAGATGCCGGATGGCGCGTCGGCGGATGTACGGCTCCGCCACCGCGCGCATCTCGATCGCGGAAAGCACACGCGTCTGGAGGCCGATCTTCTCGAGCGCGTCCTGCAGCGCGAGCGCGTTGATCACCGTCGCGAGCATGCCCATGTAGTCGGCGGTCGCGCGGTCCATGCCGCCGGCGCTCGCCGCGATGCCCCGGAAGATGTTGCCGCCGCCGATCACGATCGCGACCTGGACGCCGAGCGTTGTGACGTCGCGAATCTCGGCGGCCATCCGCTCCAGCACCGGCGGGCGGTCCCCGCACCCGCCGCCATCCCTTAGCCTGCCTCGCCGACCTGGAATCGCGCGAAGCGCTTGACGACGACGCGCTCGCCCGTCTTGGCGTTCACGCCGTCGACGAGATCCCGGACCCGCGTCTTGCCCGACGCGTCCTTGATGAAGGGCTGCTCGAGCAGGCACTGTTCGCCGAAGAACTTCTCGAGCTTGCCCTCGACGATCTTGTCGACGATCTGAGGCGGTTTCTTCTGGTCGGCGAGCTGGGCCCGGTAGACCTCGCGCTCGCGCTCGACGACCGCGGCGGGAACATCCTCGCGTGCAATGTACGCGGGGTTCGCCGCGGCGATTTGCATCGCGAGATCCTTGATGAGCTCCTGGAACGCGTCGGTCTTCGCGACGAAGTCCGTCTCGCAATTCACCTCGACGAGCACGCCGAGCTTGGCCCCTGGGTGGATATACGCCCCGACGACGCCCTCCTTGGCGTCTCGGTGCGCGCGCTTCGCCGCCTGGGCCAGCCCCTTCTTGCGGAGGTACGCGATCGCGGCCTCCAGGCTCCCACGGGCCTCCTGCAGGGCCTCCTTGCAGTCCATCACACCCGCGCCGGTCCGGTCGCGAAGCTCCTTGACGAGCTGGGCGCTCGACGCCATCGCTAGCTCTCCGTCTCGATCGCGGCCATCCCGACGGGCTCCGCGGGCGTCTCGGCCGCGTCGGCCGCCGCCTCAGTCTCGTCCTTGGCCAGGGTGCCACGCCCCTCGTTGACCGCGTCCGCGATGCGCGACGTGATCAGCCGAACCGCTCGGATCGCGTCGTCGTTCCCCGGGACCGGGTAGTCGATTCCAGTCGGGTCGCAGTTGGTGTCGACGATCGCGACGATCGGGATCCCGAGCCGCTGCGCTTCCGCGACGGCGATTCGCTCCTTCCGGGGGTCGATGATGAAGACCGCGGAGGGCAGCTGCTCCATCGCCTTGATGCCGACGAGCGCCTTCTCGAGCTTCTCCCGCTCGCGGTCGAGCTCGAGCGCCTCCTTCTTCGGCACTCGCTCGAACTCGCCCGTCTCCTTCATCTCCTCGAGCTTCTTGAGTCGGGCGATCGACTTGCGGATCGTCGCGAAGTTCGTCAGCGTCCCACCCAGCCAGCGCTGGTTCACGTAGAACATCCCGCAGCGGGCCGCCTCCTCGAAGACGGTCTCCTGCGCCTGTTTCTTGGTGCCGACGAAGAGCAACGTGCCACCGCCGGCGGCCAGGTCGCGGACGAACGCGTACGCCTCCCGGAACTTCTTGAGCGTCTTCTGGAGATCGATGATGTAGATGCCGTTGCGCTCCCCGAAGATGTATTTCTGCATCTTCGGGTTCCACCGCTTGGTCTGGTGGCCGAAGTGCACCCCGGCCTCCAGCAGCTCCTTCATCGTCAATGCGGCCATGACTCCTCCTTCGGTTTGCCTCCGCCGCGCCACGGGACGCGCTGCGCCCGACCGAAAGCGCGCGGCGTGCGTGATGGTGAACTACGTCGTGTACTTGCCGTTGATCCGCACGTACTCCTCGCCGAGGTCGCAGGTCCAGACGCGGTCCTCGCCGCGGCCGAGGCCCAGATCGATCGTGATCTCGTACTCTCGGCCTCCCATGATCTCGCGAACCCGCTCCAGGCGCACGCCTTCCCGCAGCATACCGTGCTCGACGAGCCGCTCGCCGCCGAAGGCGATCGCGACCTTGTCCTGCTCCACCCGCGCGGCCGATTTCCCCAGCGCCATCATGATCCGTCCCCAGTTCGGGTCGGCCCCGTTGAGCGCGGTCTTGACGAGCGGTGAGTTCGCCACGCTGCGGGCCGCGAGCAACGCGTCCCGCCGGCTCACCGCCCTGCGCACCGCGATGGCCACGAGCTTGGTGGCGCCTTCGCCGTCGGCGACCAGCATCCGTGCGAGCCGCTGCATCAGCGCCTCGAGACCGACGACGAACTGCGCGAGCCCCCGCCCCCGCTCGAGCGGTCGGTTCTCGGCGAGGCCGTTGGCGAGCACCGCGACGGTGTCGCTCGTGGATTGGTCGGAGTCGACCGTGATGCGGTTGAACGACCGGTCCACCGTCCGACGCACGACGGCGTCGAGGGCGGTCGGCGCCACGACCGCATCGGTCGCCGCGAAGCAGAACATCGTCGCCAGGTGGGGCTCGATCATGCCGACACCCTTGGCGATCCCTCCGATCGTGACGGTACGGCCGTCGACCTCGAGCCGGAGCGCCGCGTCCTTGGGCTTCGTATCCGTCGTGAGGATCGCCTCGGCGGCGGCGCGCCCACCCTGGGGCGAGAGCGATTTCGCGAGCTTCGGCAGCGCGGCGCGGACCTTGTCCATTGGCAACGGGACACCGATGACGCCCGTCGAGGCGACCAGGACGTGGGCGGCGGGAATCCGCAGCAGCTCGCCGACGAGCCGGGCCATCTCGCGCGCGTCCCCGACGCCGCGCTCACCGGTGCACACGTTGGCGCACCCGCTCGACGCGACGATCGCCTGGGCCTGACCGCCGCGCGCGTGCTCCATGGAGACGAGGACCGGCGCGCCTTTCACCTGGTTCGACGTGAACATCACGCCGGCGCGCGCGGGCGTGGACGAGTAGATCAGCGCGAGATCCTTCTTGCCGCTCGGCTTGATGCCCGCCGCCACGCCGCCCGCGAGGATCCCGGGCACCGCCGTGACGCCACCCTCAAGCCACTCGATCTCGGTCGGCGGCATCGCGCTAGGGATACACCGGGGGCGCCTCGAGTCCCGTTCGCTCGGGCCAGCCGAACATGATGTTGAGGTTCTGGACGCCGTTCGCCGAGCCGCCCTTGCCGAGGTTGTCGATCGCCGACAGGCACACCGCGCGACCGGTCCGGGGATCGGCGACCACCGTGACGTCGCAGTAGTTCGACCCGACAACCCCGCGCGTCGTGGGCCGGTCGCCTTCATCCAGCACGCGGACGAACGGCTCGCCCGCGTAGAACTCTCGGTAGACGCCGAGGAGCTCCGCCGTCGCGAGCGTCTTGCCGAGCGGCACGGAGGCGGTGGTGAAGAGCCCTCGGTTGAGCGGCACGAGGTGGGGCGTGAAGGCCACGCGGAGGGAAGCCCCGGCGAGCGCCCCGAGCTCCTGCTCGATCTCGGGCGTGTGACGGTGGGTCGCGATCCCATACGCTTGAATGTTCTCGTTCGCTTCGGTGAAGAGGTACATCGGATCGATCTTGCGGCCCTGCGCCCCGGCGCCTGTCACGCCGGACTTGCCGTCGATCACGATGCCCTCGGGGCGCGCAAGCCCGCGCTTGAGCAGGGGCGCGATCGCGAGGATCGCGCCGGCCGGGTAGCAGCCCGGCGACGCCACGAGCGGCGCGCTCGCGATCGCCTTCCGGTGGAGCTCAGGCAGGCCGTAGACCGCCTCGGCGAGTCCGGCCAGATCGGTGTGCGGCGCCTGATACCACGTCACGTAGTCGTTCGGGTCGCGCAGCCGGTAGTCGGCGGAAAGGTCGACCGCCCTCACGCCACGGCGGCGGAGCACGGGAACCACGCGCTGCGACTCGAGGTGGGGCAGCGCGAGGACGACCGCGTCGGCGACCTCGGCGAGCCACCCGGCGTCGAGGTCGTGGAAGGAGAGCTCGGTCAGCCCCCGCAGATGCGGATACGCGCGGGCGAGCGGCTCGCCAGCGAGCCGGTCGGAGGTCACACCGGTGACATTGATCGTCGGGTGGCCGAGCAGGAGGCGCAGGAGCTCGGCTCCGATGTAGCCGCTTCCGCCGGCAACGGCAACGCGCACCACGTCACGCCGCTCGGGCACTAGCGCTTCGAGTACTGGAACTTCTGGCGGGCGCCCGGCTGACCGTACTTCTTCCGTTCCCGCATGCGCGGATCGCGCGTCAGCAGCCCCGCCTTCTTGAGCGGCAACCGGAGTTTGTCGTCGAACCGCGCCAGCGCGCGGGCGAGGCCGTGGCGAACGGCGCCCGCCTGCCCCGTCGGACCACCGCCGCCGACGGTGGCGGACACGTCGAACTGCCCGACGGTGTTCGTCACCTGGAGCGGCTGCGCGATGATCATGCGCAGAGTCTCGCGCGGGAAGTAGTCCTCGAACGCGCGTCCGTTGACGGAGATGCGCCCGGAGCCGGGACGCAACCACACGCGGGCGACTGACGTCTTGCGCCGCCCGGTTCCATAGAACCTGTCGACCACTGCGGCCATCAGCGAACCTCCGACTGGGTGGATCCCGGCATCGCGACCGGCTGCTGCGCCTGGTGGGGATGGGCGGCGCCGCGGTAGACTTTGAGCTTCTTGTCCATCGCCCGGCCGAGCCGGCTCTTCGGCAGCATCCCTTGCACCGCCCACTCGATGACGCGCTCCGGATGGGTTTTCAGCATGGTCTCCGCTCGCACTTCACGGAGGCCCCCGATGTACCCCGAGTGCCAGCGATACATCTTGTCGCGAAGCTTCCGTCCCGTGAGATGGACCTTCTCGGCGTTCACGACCACGACGTGGTCGCCCACGTCGAGGTGCGGCGCGAAGGTCGGCTTGTGTTTCCCACGGAGGATAGACGCGACACGACTGGCGAGGCGACCGAGGACCTGACCGTCGGCATTGAGGACGAACCACTTCCGCTCGATCTCATTCTCCTGCGGCATCGGCGTCGGCATCGCGTTCCCTCGACGGCTGTGGCCCTACGACGGTTCTAAGTGGGCGTCCGAACAGAAAAATTCGCAACGACCTACTTTATTGGAAAACCCACGCCCTGTCAACGAATCCTGGTCTTGTCGGGCCAGGGGCAGAGCGCGCGGACTGGGCACGCCGGGCACGCTGGCTTCCGCGCCGTGCAGGTGCGGCGCCCGTGAGTCGTCAGGAGGTGGGTGGCCAGCGTCCACTCCTTCCGGGGCAGCGTGTCCACGAGCTGGTCATGGACCGCGTCGGCGTCCTCGGACCGCGCCAGCCCCAGGCGCTGAGAGACCCGGAAGACGTGCGTGTCCACGGCGATCGCCTGTTGGCCGAAGGCGTTACCGAGAATGACGTTGGCCGTCTTGAGGCCGACGCCTGGCAGCGCCGTCAGCGCATCGCGCGTCTGTGGCACCTCGCCCCCGTGGCGCTCGACGAGCGCCTGCGCCATGCCGACGATCGCGCGAGCCTTCGCCCGGAAGAAACCCGTCGAGTGGACGAGGCGCTCGAGCGTCGCGAGGTCGGCCTTCGCCCAGTCGCGGGCGCTCGTGTACTTCGCGAAGAGCGCGGGCGTCACCAGATTCACGCGCTCGTCGGTGCACTGGGCCGACAGGATCGTCGCGACCAGGAGCTCCAGCGGGTTCGAGAAGTCGAGGGCGATCTTCGCGTCGGGATAGGCGCGCTTGAGCGCGCGGATGATCTTCCGCGCGCGCGCCCGCTTTGCGTCACGCGACTCGCGCATGGGACTCTCCCGTCAGGGGCCGGCGGCGACGCGGAGGGCGTCGGGCGTGATCTCGACGCGACCGACCTCCAGCCGGACAGGCAGTCGGCTCGCGAGCCCCAGCGAGGGATCATAGCCGCGAACCACCCAGTCCACGAGCGGATCGGGTAGCGGGATGCCGGCCGCGCGGACTCCCTCGAACGCGAGCGCGAACGGCCGGTCGTTCGCGGGCACGAGGCGCACCCGCGCGGTCACGTCGGGACCTGGCTGAGACACGCTGAAGGCCACGGCCCCCTGCCCGAGCGTCGCCGTCACGCGCGTGAAGCCCTTGAGCTGACGGAGGAACGTGCTGAAGTCGGCGGCGAGGATCGTCGCCCGCTCGATTCGCACTCGTTCGGCGTCGAGCGGATCGAGCCGGCCTTCCGCGGACGCGCTGAACGGGTTGACGCGGAGGTCGTCGATTCCGACCTGGAGGTCGCGAACGCGCGCGAGCGCGGCGTTTCGGCGTGTGAGATCCCCGATCGTCGCCGCGCCGGCACGGAGCTCGACCCGGCGGATCCGTCCACGGAGGATCGCGTCATCGTAGGTCAGCCTGATCTCGAGGCCCTCGACGTCCCGCGCGACCTCGGGAAGGCGAGCACGGATCGCACGCTCGACGGCACGGGCCATCGCGGCCGCCGGAACGGCGGGTCCGTGGTCCAGCCGACGCGCCCTCACGGTCGCGGTGGAGCCGTCCGGCAGTGGGAACTCGCCGATCACGGGAAAGACGCGGGCGAGGTGCGGATCGGCCGCGAACCGCTCGGCGATGCGCCGCGGACGCTCGGCCGTCCACACCGGCCCCTGGTCGCCGGACTTCAAAATCATGTAGGCGATCCCGACCGGCTCCCCGTCCCACGCGCGGGCGAACCTGAGCGGAAGGCCCTCGCGGAGCGCGTAGTAGCGGAAGTTGCTCACCGAAAAGAGGGCGGCGTTCGGCACCACGCTTACCGTGGCCGGGGCGCCCCGACTCTCGCGGGCGAGAAGGGCCAGGATCTCCCGCTGGCGCCAGTCGTCGCGCACCGGCGGTGTCTCGACGGCAAAGGGCACGTCGAGCCCCGGGAGCGAGATGTGGGGGACGCCGAACGCCGTCGCGCTCACTTGCACCATCCCGGCGACGACGAGCAGCAGGTAGACGCCCACGCGCGAGCGCGCAGGGAACGCGCCAGCGCCGATGCCGGCCAGAACGGCGGCGACCGGCAGAAGCGGGAGGGTGTAGCGCAGATTCTTGTTCTGCAGCAGCTCCACGAGCCCGAACGCCGGCACGACCGCCGCGAGCAGAAGCCAGTGGCGCCGCCACGCCGCCACGCCGAGTCCGAGGACGAAGAGCACAACGGCGACGAGCCCGAACTGGGTCGGAAACCATCGCGGGTAGAGCGTGAGCGCGGTGGCGGTCAGCGGGTCGGGGTGGCCCGACTCTGCGGCTTGCCGGAACCCGCGGCTCGCGACCTCGGGTAGAAGCCCGAGCAGGCGCGGGCCGTACCAGGGCAGGCTGAGCGCACCGCCGATCAGCCAGGCGAGGGCCAGGTTTGCGACCGCACGGCGGGAGCGAATCCGTGCGGCCGTGAGAACCAGCGGCGCCAACACGTAGGCGGCGAACGGCGGTTTGGTGAGCATGCCGAGCCCCAGAGCGAGGCCGGCGACCACCGACCAGCCGCGGTGCTCGAAGGCGACGACCCGCGTCAGGACCAAGAGGGTCAGGGCGACCATCGACGCGAGTGGAAGATCGAGCTGAAAGCGTAGCGCGGAGAAGACGACGAAGGGGGCGGTTCCGAACACGAGCGCCGAGACGACGCCTGCCGGCGCCCCGGCGACGTCGCGCGCCAGCACGTAGACCGCGCCCATCCCGAGCGCCAGAAAGGCCAGGATGACGGTCTGGGCTGCGGCGACGTCCGACGGCGCGAGCCGGTACGCGAGCCCGGCCGCGCAGAGGACGAGAGGAGGGTAGAACGACGAGCGCGCGAGGACCGCGCGGAGGTCGCCGCGCGCGAGGTCGCCGGCGCAGGTCACCGCGCGCTCGAGGTGGTTGGCGTGGTCCCACTCGGGCGGCCGCCGATCGAGCGCGAGCCAGACGGCGGCCACCGCAACCAGCGTCGTGAAGACCGCGGCGGCCAGGATCGCCTCGCGCCCCCGCCACGCCGGCGCGCGCATCATCGCCGGGCGACGAGGAGCAGGGAGGCACCGAACGGGAGCGCCACCCGTGGGACGAGGTGACGCTCGAGGGCGAATACCTGCTCGAGCCACCGGTTGAGCGCGGGCGAGGACCGCCGGAGGTCGTGACTCGCGTCGCCGACGAGCCGCTTCCACGCGCGCGTCAGCGCGACCGCGGGGAAGAGGAGCGTGTTGAAGTAGCTCGCGTGGACGACGCTGAGTCCCGCCCGCTCCACCACGCGGGAGAGGCCGCGCGCGGTGTAGCGCCGCCGGTGGCCGAGCGCGACATCGTGGCCGCTCCAGAGCCACGGATAGGCGGGGACGGTGATCACGAGGAGGCCGCCGGG
>Ga0209350_1000328_pt1 | contig 28898 bp, 21 predicted proteins | sample GraSoi013_2_20cm_2_FD_185822 | JGI IMG/M metagenome (GOLD analysis project Ga0209350, IMG submission 185822) | Grasslands soil microbial communities from the Angelo Coastal Reserve, California, USA - Sample 09_27_2013_2_20cm (SPAdes) (version 2) | ecosystem: Environmental > Terrestrial > Soil >...
GCTACATCCGCCTTCTGAAGGGGGAGTTCGGGCCGGGGTTCCACACCCACCTGTACACGATGTCGACGGACCCGGACAAGATCCGCGCGCTGGCGGACGCGGGCCTGGACGAGATCCGCTTCCACGTCCCTCCCGGCCTCTGGTCCCGGGCCGCGGCGAGCGCCTTCGTCCCCGCGTCTCGACTCGCCCGCTCCCTCGGCCTGACCGTCGGCATCGAGGTCCCCTTGATCCCGGAGCGGGAGGAGGACCTCGTGCGGCTGATCGAATGGGCGGGGGCGGAAGGCCTGGCCTTCGTGAACCTGAACGAGATGGAGTTCTCCGAGGCGAACTTCCCGCGGATGAAGGTCCATGGATACGAGATGAAACACGAGCTCTCCTACGGCGTCAAGGGAGCGGACCCCGTCGCCCTGCGGATCCTCGAGCGACGGTGGAAGACGACCGTCCATTACTGCACGAGCGGCTACAAGGACGGTTGGCAGCTCCGGTCGCGGATCAAGCGGCGGGCGGAGAATGTCGCGCGACCGTGGGACGTCGTGACGGAGGACGGGACGCTCGTGAAGGGGATCCTCGAAGGCTCCGACCTCGAACGGCTGATGAGGGATCTCGAGGTCCGCCACCGGGTGCCGAAGGACCTCATGGGCCTCGACGACGCGAGGAATCGCCTCGAGGTCGCGCCGTGGATCTTGCAGGAGATCGCCCCGATCCTCGGGCGGCCCGCGTTCCTCGTCGAGGAGTATCCGACCGCGGACGGCCTCGAGGTGGAACGGACTCGGCTCGCATAGGCGGGCACCGTCCGCATCGCACGCCGCGATCCTGCAGACTCCAAGGGCCTTCCGTGCCTCCGCAAAAGTCGCACGTCAGGCCATTCAGGTGGCGAGACCAAGCGTCCACGGTCACGTCGGCGAGGGTGTGGTTCGAGAATCGCAATCGGACCCGGGCCATCGGTGCAACAATCGCCCGGATCGCACAGAGGGTGGCTTTCGCCTTCGGATCGAATCGTTCGAGGGTCTCCGTGAGACGTCGATCCCGTTCCGCCTGGATCGCCCGGAGGAGATCCTCAGAACCTCCCGGATCCGCCGCGCGGATCTCCGCCGTCGTCTGATCGAAGTAGCCGAAGATGCGACGCACCTCCTCCTCCAGGCGCTGCAGATTTGTGGCGCGGAACCGATCGACCGATTCTCGAGTCGTGTCTCGCAGGATTCTGGTGGCGAGACCGTACGCGGTACCGAGATCCGGTGGAACCAAATCGGGCGCGGGCATGAGGCCAGATTCCGAGTCTCCCGATTCGTGCCGCCATGCCGCGCCGACCGACGGGGCGACCGCAACCAGGTGAAACCCCTCCCGTTTCTCGTCTGCGACAAGGCTCGTCCGGAAGGAAAACAAAAGCAACAGTTGGTCCTCCATCCCGAGGACCTCGCATCGGAGGCCGACCTGCGGAGCGAGGCCGCTGCCGGCCAGAGCCTCCTCGACCCAGTTGGCCTCCGGGGCCTCGAACCGCGCGACGTCCCAGCGACCGCGGCCCATCGCGAGGGAGAGGATCTTCTCGAGCAGGTAGCTCCCGGGAGCGATGAGTTCCGCGTCGAACTGCCGCACCCGTTCCGGGTCAAAGGTCATCGCGAACCGAGCGGGGCCGTCGAGACGCTCCCGGACCGGTTCGGGGACTTGGACCCACAGGAGCGAATCCGACTCGGACACGCTCGCCCCGGCCTCTCGAAGGGCATCGACCACGAAGGGCCGCCAGGAGAGGGAATCGCTCACGCGGCGACCTCCTCACTCACCGGTCGCAAGGCCTCTTCGTTCCTCTCCTGCATCCGATCGTATTCCGTGCGGGCCCGAACGAGCGCCTCGCCGAGTCGCTGCAGGGCGGCCCGCCGTGGCTCCGACTCGCGCAGCGCCCAGATCTCCATCATCATGTCTTCGAAGGACCGTCGCTCGTCGAGGTTGCCCAAGATGAGGTCCAGCTCGCCGACGACGAGCTCGAACATGTGGATCTTGCGGTCGAGGAGTTCCATCAGGTACGCCTCCACGGTCTCCTGCGCCCACAGGTTCACGACGTGGACCTCGCGCTCCTGGCCGAGGCGGTGCACCCTTCCGATCCGCTGTTCGATGCGCAGGGGATTCCACGGGAGATCGTAGTTCACGACCGTCCGCGCGAACTGCAGGTTCCGGCCCTCTCCGCCGGCTTCCGTGCTGAGGAACACCTGTCGGTCCCCCTCGAACGACCGCACCGCCCCATCTTTCGCCGCGGGCGAGAGGCCACCGTGGTAGACCGCGGCACGATGGCCCTCGCCTTCGAGGACGCGCTGCAGATGCTGCAGCGTCCGGAGGTATTGGGTGAACACGAGGGCCTTTTCGTCCGACGAGCGGAGGAACTCGACCAGCCGCGTGGCCTTCACGTTCTGTTGGATCGCGCGGGCGCCCCTTTCCAACGCTTCGAGTTGGTCGCGCTCCCGCGGTCCGAAGAGAGGGCTCTGGGCCAACCGCCTCAACGTCTCCGCGGCGGCGAAGGTGCTGCTCCCGATCTCCCGTTGCAGGACGACGAGGGTGAGCCGCGCCGCCCAAGACATCCGTCCGGAGGCGGACCAATAGGCGTCGCGGACGAAATCGGTCACGTCGTCGTAGAGGCGTCGCTCGGCGGGGCTCAATCGGACGGGGAGGCTGTGCACGCGGCGGGGAGGCAGGGTGAACGCAATCCCCCGTCGGTGGCGGATCATGACGTCGCGTAGGCGATCCCGCAGCTCGGACACGTTTGCGGGGACCCTGCGATCCCGGCTCCCGACATATCGGTCGATGAAGCCTTCGTAGGTCCGGAGGGCTCCCGGTTTCAGAAGGCTGACGAGGTTGAACAACTCCTCCATGTCGTTCTGGACCGGAGTCGCGGTCAGCAGGAGCATGTATTTTTTCGAGAGGCCTGCGACGAACCGCCAGTTCACGCTGAGGCGGTTCTTCAGCCGATGGGCCTCGTCCACGATGACGAGATCCCACGGTCGCGATTGGGCGGCCGACCGATGAGGACCGCGCTTGGCCAGGTCGATGGACGCGATCAGGTAGGGTCGGTCCTCCCAGTCGCCGAGGGATCGCAGAACCGCGAATGGCAGGTCGAATTTGGATTCCATCTCCTCGCGCCATTGTCCCGTCAGTGAGGCCGGCGTCAAGATGAGCGCCCGCCGCACCAGGCCTCGGATCGCATATTCCTTCAGGACGAGACCCGCCTCGATCGTCTTCCCGAGGCCGACTTCGTCGGCGAGGATCGCTCGGCCTCGCATCTCCTGCAGGACGCGGAGGCACGTCCGCTCCTGGTGCGGATACCGGGCGACGCCGCGGAGGGACGGCCAGGCGAGGAGCCGGTCGAATCCGTGGACGAGGGAAAGGCGGTGCGCCTCGCAATTCAGATGCCACGCCCGCGGTCCATCCCCCGGCGTGCGGAACGCGCGGGCCAGCAGGTCCGCATCGGCTTCGTCGAACTGCAAGGAGAGGGACGCATCCGTGGAAGGATGGGGCTCCCTGACCGGGAGGGACATCGAGGGGGAATCCCTTCACCTGCAACCGCAGGCGGGGAATGAAACGGCCCCGACGATATTAATCGTTGCGGCGATCGATCATGCCGTCGAACGTGCCGGCAGGAACTTTGGGATGGTCGGGTCCTCCATCAACGGGCGATGGCAAAGCGTTCGCGGTCCGCCTCGATCACGGCCCCAACAAAGCTGAGCCCGACGCCGGCGATCCCAACGAGGACCCCGAATCCCGCGAAGCCCACAAATTGGGTCAAGATGACCCCGAAGAGCGACACCGAAACCCCGCATACGGCGACCGCCGTCCCGCGCCCCAATGCATTCCCCCTCCCCGGAACGAGGAGCCTGTTCATGTCCGTTTGCCCGCCGGCAGCGGTTTCCACCGGTTTGTTCGCGCAGGCCCTCGCAGGGGTCACGACTCTAAGTCTCGGGAGTAGGAGCCGCCTTCGGCTCTCGGGCGTTCGCTCGGCGTCCTCGGAGCATGGACGGGAGAATCGCGAGCGTGTTCAGCCCCGCGAGGGACAGGTAGGTGGTCTTGAGCCCTTGGGCGAACAGGATCCGGTCGGCCTCCGAGATCCCGGTCCCTCCGGACCCGATGACCTGGGTCACGAGCGCATAGGGGACCGTGAAGGTCGTGATCAGGATCGCCAAGTTCAGGCTGATCGTGTACCCGACGTTGAAGAACGTCGCTCGAAAGCCGGACGCGATCCCGCGGCGCTCCGGGGGCACGGACCCCATGATCGAGCTGATGTTCGGCGACGCGAAGAACCCGAGGCCGGCGCCGAACAGGATCAGGTAAACGACGAACAAGGAATAGGGCGTGTTGGCGTCCGTCGTCGCGAACAACACGAGCGAAAGGCTGATCGTCGCCAGGCCTGCCGTCGTGAAGGGCAGATGCCCGTATTTGTCGGAGAGTCGGCCGCTCAACGGGCCGGCCGCGAGGGTCGCGATGTCCATCGGGATGATCAGGAGGCCGGCTTCTAAGGGCGACTTGCGGAGGACGAGCTGGAAGTACAGGCTCACTAGGAGCAGGACGGCCCCGAAGGCCACCGCGTTCAGGAGCTGGGCTGCGACGCCCCCCGTGAACTCGCGGATGCGGAGGAGCTTCAGGTCGAGGAGCGGATGCTTCTGGCTCCGCTCGACGACGACGAACGCGACGAGCGCCAAGATGGAGACGACCAGCAGGACCGCTACCGTGGCCACTTCGGCGACGCCGTAGGCTGCGAGCGTGAGCGCGATTAGGAGGAAGAGGATGAATATGGTGAAGGCCGCGAAACCGCCCCAGTCAATCGGGGCTCCCCGCTCCAGCTTCGCGACTTCACGGAGACGGAAGCGGGCCCAGGCGGTGCCGAAGACGCCGATCGGCACGTTCACGTAGAACAGGGCCCGCCAGTCGAGGACGGAGAGGATGATCCCGCTGACCGTCAGCCCGGCCATCGATCCCATCCGGAACGCGACCTGGTTGATCCCCAGGGACAGGCCGAGCTCGTCGGCGGGGGTGGCATCGACGATCATCGCCGCGCTGTTCGTGAAGAGGATCGCGGAGCCGAGCCCCTGAATCGCCCGGAACGCGATGACCTGGGCGGGATTCACGGCGAGGCTCGTGAGGAGGGAACCGAACGTGAACACCCCGAACCCGCTCGTGTACAGCTTGACCCGACCGACGATGTCCGAGATTCGGCCGATGAGCAGGAGCGCGACGGTGCTCCCGAGGACGTAGGCCTGGGTGATCCAAATCGCCTGCTCCGCGTCCGCATGGAGGCTCGCGGCCACCTGGGGCAGCCCGACGATCACGATGCGAGAATCGAGGCCGGCCATCAGCACCCCGACCGTCGTCACGGTGAGGACCGTCCACTTGTATTTGATTCGAACCGCCTCCTGCGGATCGGCCGCACTCGCTGACCGGGGTCCGTTGGGTCGATGGTAGAGCGCGACGAAGCGGGACCGCTACGTCAAACTTGCGATTCTTCGCAGGTGATGGCCCGGGACGTCACGCCACGCTGACACTCTGGATCGGATGGTGTCGGGCAATGAGATCCCGCGAGACCCGCAGGTTCCGGCCTTCCTTGCCAATCGCCCGCCCCTTCTTCGTCGCCTCGACGGTCACGGTCGCGTGCACGACGTCCCCGCGGTGCTCGATCAGGACGCCCTTCACGTCGAAGTTCCGGAACACGTTCGCGACGAACCGATCCGGCTGATCCGAGTACTCGACGACGTGGATGTCCCGGTTCATGAGCCGCTTCAGCTTCGCGATGTTCTCGCCCTTCTTCCCGATCGCCTTGCCGATGTCCCCTTCCTTGACGACGAAGATCAGCTTGTCGCTGGCGTCCACGCAATCGATGACGGTCGTCCGGGTCAGGTCTTGGAAAAGCGCGACGTACTTGATCGTCTGCTCGTCAAAGACAATCTCGGCCATGGGCTCAGGCGCTGAGGATGTTCGATTCTCCGGGGCTGAGGACCGCGACGGCGGCGACGGAAAAGGGCACCCCACAGGCGGCGCCCAGGTCGACGTTCGTCCCCGGGAACCGCAAGGTCCGGATGTCCCCCAGGGTTTGGACCGCCGCGGGCGGGCAATTCGAAGCGAGGACGACGAGCTTGGCGCTCTTCGCCTTCGCCGCGCGACGGACCTCCCGGAGCCCGAACCGCACATCCCCGGTGTCGGTTGCGACGCGCAAGGCGCGGGAGACATCGATCACGGGGCGACCTCTTCGATCGGTTCCTCGGGCTCCGCCGCTTCCGCCGGAGCGGCCGCCGGCAATGGCGGAGTCGGCGCCGGCACGGGCACGGGCACGGGCTTCGGCTTCGGGACCGCGGACGGCTTCGGCAGTCCCGCGGGCGGCTGGTAGATGAGGTTCACCGCGCCGGTCCCAAGGGTGACCGGCTGCCCCACGATGACGTTCTCGGCGACGCCATCCAGGTAGTCGACTTCGCCGGTGATCGCGGCCCGGAGGAGATGGTGCGCGGTGATCTCGAACGCGGCGCGGGCGAGGACGGAGGACTTGCGGCCCGAGATCCCATGTCGGCCGATCGCCTTCACGTCGCCGTCGTTCGTCATCATGTCCGACACGAGCATGATGTGCCGGATGTCGACCGTGAGCCCCTGTTCTTGCAGCGTGTTGTAGGCCTCGTTCACGATCGCGTTTCGCGCCGCCTCGATCCCGAGGACTTCGTAGATTTCCTGGATCGAATTCGTCGACGTCCGCGAGGCGTCCACGTACGGCAGCTCAAGGATCTTGGAGAGATTCGATCCCTCCGTGTAGATGACATATCCCTCGCCGCGCTTCTTGATGATGGCGCGGGAGATCCCATCGATCCCCTTGATCTTCATCGTGCGGACCTGTTCGACGAGACGCTGGAGCTTCTTGAACGACGGTTCGCCGGCCTCGACGACGAGGGCGCGGGCCCGCTTCTCCACGTTCCCGACCTGGCGCTTCACCTCTTGGACCTCGCCGTACTTCTTCATCTTCTCCTCGAGCTCGGGCCACGTGACCCCTCGGGATCGCATCCGGTGGTCGTCCGGATACGCGAGGACGCGCATGTTCACGAGGTCCGTCTCGATCGAGGCGATGTCCTCCAGGGAGGTCATCTCGATCTCGGTCGCGATCTTCCGCATCTTCTCGAGGTCCGAGTGGCCGGACTTGACGTACAGCTCCATGATCGGCGTCGAGGGGACGCGGCGCGCGTCGACGATCTCGATGAGCCGCGGGAGGCCCAGCGTGACGTTCATCTCGGCCACCCCCGCGTAGTGGAACGTCCGCATCGTCATTTGGGTCCCGGGTTCGCCGATCGATTGCGCGGACACGATTCCCGCGGATTCATTCGCGTCGATCGCATGGAGATCGAACTTCTCGCCGATCTTCGTGAGGACCTCGTGGAGGCGCTTCTTGCTGAGCTTCAGGCCATGGATCTTCTTCGCGAGCTCGCCGACGACGTACCGCGGGAGCCATCGGCCAATCTCCTTCAGACCGTCCATGATCTCCTGTTCGCCGCCGGTCAGAGGCGGCGCCTTGGTGGGGATCGTCAGGGGCGCCTCCGGCTCGGCCTCGGCCGCCTTCGAGGCCGGCCTGCGCCCCTTCGCCGCCGGTTTCGCCTTCTCCTTCTTCGGGGCGGGCTTCGCCTCGGCCGGCGCGGCCCCCAGCTTCTTGAGGACCTTCTCCGCCTCCTTCTTCGGGATGAACTTCGCGAGTCGATCGACCTTCGAGGCCGCGAGCTTCTCGAGGGTGAAGCCGGCGTCGGCCAGGATGACCGCGGTCTTCTTCGAAAGCCCCCGGTTGCGGAGCGCTTGGATCGTGGTGGCGCGCGCCATGCTCACTCCTCCGACGGAGGTTCTTCCTCTTCGACCTCGACCTCTTCCTCGGAGATCTCGACGTACATGTCCTTCTCCGTGAGCCCGTACGAGGCCATCTCTTGCTCCCGCAGCCGCTCCTTCCACGACGGCTCTTCGCCTAGGACGTCCTGGAGGATGTCGTCGATGTCGACCGCGCGGCCTTGCACGCTCCGAGACGGATCGACTCCGTCCTCACCGAACTTGAACTGGATGATCGTGTCCGCGGTGTTCCGGACGGTCCCGTCCTCCTTGACCTTGAGGTCTTCGAGCGCGTTGATCAACCGTCGCTGCATGTAGCCCGAGCGGGACGTCCGCACGGCGGTATCGACCAGGCCTTCCCGGCCGCCCATCGCGTGGAAGAAGTATTCCGTCGGATGGAGGCCGCTCTTGTACGACGACTTGACGAAGCCTTTCGCCTCCGCTCCGAGGTCTCCTTTCTTGAAGTGCGGGAGGGTGCGGTTCCAATATCCGCGGCTTAGCCGCTCCCCACGGACGGCCTGCTGGCCGATCGATCCCGCCATCTGGGAGAGGTTCAGCATCGAGCCGCGCGCCCCGGAACGCGCCATGATCACCGCGCTGTTCTCGATCCCGAGGTGCTTGCCCGCGACCTGTCCCGCGAGGTCTCGCGCCCGGCCGAGGATCTTCATCGCCTCGACCTCGAGCGTCTCCTCGAGGGACCGACCCGGCATCTGTTCGAGCTCGCCTCGCTTGTACGATTCGACGAGGCCCTCGACCTTCTCGATGGCCGTCTTCAAGGAATCCGCGATCTGCTTCTTCGCCTCCTCCGGGATGTCCTCGTCGTCGATCCCGGTCGTGAAGCCGCGGATCATGATCGCGCCGATCGCCATCTTCGTCGCCTTGTCGATGAAGACCCGCGCCGCGTCCGGCCCGTAGTCCCGGGCGAGCTTGTCGACGATCTTCCCCTTGAACGCCCCGACCGCGTTCTCGTCGATCGTGCCGGACGCGACCACGCCGTCCTTGATCACGACGAGCGAATCCTCCTCCTTGAGCTCCTTGAGCCCGATGTCGCCCTTCGGAGCGATCGACGACTTGAACGTCATGCTCAGGTTCTTCGGCAGGATCGCGGAGAACAAGGCCTTCCCGGACCAGAACTCCTTGCCGCCCTTCTTGACGTCCGGCGGGGGAAGGTCCCGGATGTCGATCTTGCTGAGGATGAAGGTCACCTCCTCGCGGGTGAACTTGCTCTCCTTGTGCGTGAGGAGGAAGGCCCCCGTGATGTGGTCGTGGATCCCTCCGATCACGGGCCCGCCGAACCGCGGGGACAGGATGTGCTCCTGGACCCGCATGAGGACCCGGGCCTCCGCGCGCGCTTCCTCGCTCTGGAGGACGTGGAGATTCATCTCATCGCCGTCGAAGTCCGCGTTGTACGGCGGACACACGGCGAGGTTGAAGCGGAAGGTCTTGTGGGGCATCACGCGGACCTCGTGGCCCATCATCGACATCCGATGGAGCGACGGCTGTCGATTGAAAAGGACGATGTCCCCGTCGACGAGCTGCCGCTCGACCGTGTAACCGACCTCGACGGCTTCCGCGACGACCTCCGCGTTCTTCTCCGTCACGCGGATTCGTCGTCCGTCGGGTCGGATGACATAATTCACGCCGGGCGCGTATTCTCCGAGCAGGCCCAGCGGCGTCGGACCCCGCTTGACCCACTGCTTCACGATCTCCTGATTGTACGCCTGGACGTGAACCGGGACCGTCAGCTCTCGGGCGGCCTCGACTGGCACCCCGACTTCGTTGATCGAAAGGATCGGATCCGGCGAGATCACGGTCCGGGCGCTGAAGTTCACCCGCTTCCCGGAGAGGTTCGAGCGGAAGCGGCCCTCCTTGCCCTTCAACCGTTGGACGAGGGTCTTCAGAGGCCGACCGGAGCGATGCCGCGCCGGCGGGATCCCCGAGGTCTGGTTGTCGAAGTACGTGGTCACGTGGTATTGGAGGAGTTCCCACAGGTCTTCGACGATGAGCTGCGGTGCGCCGGCATCCCGGTTCTCGCGGAGCCGCTGATTGATCCGCAGGACATCGACGAGTTTGTGGGTCAAGTCATCCTCGGACCGGTCCCCGCTCTCCAGGGTGATCGAGGGACGCACCGTCACGGGCGGCACGAGGAGGGCGGTGAGGACCATCCACTCGGGCCGTGCGACCTCCGGGTTCATGCCGAGGACGCGGAGGTCCTCGTTCGGGATCCGCTCGAGTCGCTCGCGGACTTCCTTCGGCGTCAGCTTGTGCCCGTCCTCTCGGAAGGTCGTCGGCTTGTCGAGCGTGACCTTGCCTTGCTCTTCGCCGCAGTGAGGACATCGCTGCCGCTTCTGCGCCTCCCGCGCGGTCTCCTTCGTGACGAAGCCGACCTCCGTCACGTCGCCGCCGAGCTCCTCGACCTGCTCCATCTCCGCCATGTACTCCTGGGCCTGCTGCCGCGTGAGGAGCAGCCGCCCGCACTTGCGGCACGTCGCCTGGAGGAGCTTCTTGATGTCCTTCACATATCCGACGTGGATCACCGGCATCGCGAGGTCGATGTGGCCGAAGTGGCCGGGGCAGTCGTCGACCTTGCCGCCGCACGTCTTGCACCGCAATCCCGGCTCGATGACCCCCAGGTGGGAATCCATCAGGCCCATGTCGATCGGGAAGCCGTCGTCGTCGTACGTGTCCGCCGTGATGATCTTCGTCGCGGACATCCGCCGGATCTCATCTGGACTGAGGAGGGCGAACTTGATCGACTGAATCCGCTTCGTGACCCCACGCATCGAGCCCATCATCGCATGTCCTCCAGCTGAAGCCGCATGACGACGCCCAAGGATAGGAGTTCGTCGAGCAGCAACTTGAACGCATACGAGGTCTGGACCGGGTAGATCTTCGACGTGTTCTCGCAGACGGGACAACGGAGGTTTCCCTTGCGGTCCTTGATCGCAAAGTGGCCGCAGTCCTGGTTGCCGCACACGTACTGGATCGTGCCGTCGGACTCGTCGAGCAGGCGGTCCTTGATCACCATCGCGGCCCCGTGGCCGATCAGGCAGTCCCGTTCCATCTCGCCGAACCGCAAGCCGCCCTGTCGGGACCGACCTTCCGTCGGTTGCCGAGTGAGGATCTGCACGGGCCCGCGGGACCGCACGTGGAGTTTGCCGGAGACCATGTGGTGGAGTTTCTGGTAGTAGATGACGCCGACGAAGATCTCCGCGGGGATCATCCGGCCGGTCCGGCCGTCGTAGAGGATCTCCTTCCCGTTCGATCGGAATCCGTTGTCCTCGAGGGCCTTCCGCATGGAGTCCTCGCGTTCGCCGCTGAACGGCGTGCCGTCAATGAACCGCCCTTCGAGGGATCCGACCTTGCCGCCGATCTGCTCGAGGACGTGGGCGACCGTCATCCGAGACGGGATCGCATGCGGGTTGATGATCAGATCCGGGATGATCCCCTGGGCCGTGAAGGGCATGTCTTCCTGCGGGGCGATGAGCCCGATGACGCCCTTCTGCCCGTGCCTCGAGGCGAACTTGTCCCCCAGCTCGGGCACCCGCAGGTCCCGCACCTTGACCTTGGCGAGCTTCGAACCGTTCTCGCTTTCCGTGAGCATGACGGAGTCGACCCAGCCGTACTCGCCGTGCCGGACCGTGACGGAGGTCTCGCGGCGCTTCTGCGGCGTCAGGAAGTCCGTCTCCTCCTCGAGGAATCGGGGCGGGCTCGTTTTCCCGATGAGGACGTCGCCGCCGTTCACCAACACCTCCGGCGAAATGAGCCCGTCGTCGGGCGTGAGGTTCGCGTACGAGAGGTCGGCCCGGGCCCCGCGGACGTCCGGCGAGGGGATCTCGAAATGGTCCTCCTGGCCGCCCGGATACCGACGCTCCTCGGCCCGGTACGTCCGCATGAAGGACGATCGTCCCAGGCCGCGGTCGATGGAGGCCCGGTTCATCACGATCGCGTCTTCCATGTTGTACCCGTGATAGGACATGACCGCGACCACGAAGTTCTGGCCTGCGGGCCGCTCGTTGAAGGAGACGTGCTTCATCGAGTCCGTCTGCACGAGCGGCTGCTCCGGATAGTGGAGCAGGTGGCTGCGGGTGTCCGGCCGAAGCCGGTAGTTGCTCGAGCCCAGGCCCAGGGACTGCTTCGCCATGCCCGCGCCCATCGTGACCCGCGGGGACGAGTTGTGCTCCGGATACGGCACGACGCCGGAGGCGACTCCCAGGATCACCATCGGGTCGACCTCGATATGCGTGTGGTCCTTCGTGATCATCGATTTCACGCGGAACGTTTTGTGACAGTGGACGCACTCGAGTTCCGCGTCGTCGTCCCGGCTCCCCATGTTCACCCAGGTGACGTCGTTCCGGCTGAGGGGATGTTTGCACTCCTTGCAGCGGCTCGGGACGTCGTAGGGATAGAGGGCGATGAAGGTGTCCTCTTCCTCCTCCGCGTCGATCCATTCCACGACCCCGTTCCGGACGAGGTCGGAGAACCGGAGGCGGCCCATCTTGAGCTCGTCGACGTGTTTTCGGGAGAAGACGATGTGGCCTTCCTTGACGACCAGCAGAGGCCTCCGGATGCGGCCCTCGTCGCAGTTGATGATGATCTCGCCCATGTTCTCGTCCAAGCGGACGTTGACCTCGTGGCTGAGGAGCCCCGACCGCCGCCGCTCGCGGATCTCGCTGACGAGGAGCTTCGGGTCCTCGTGGAGGCCGACGAGGTCTCCGTTGACGTAGACCCGCGTGAGCTGGGTCTGCTGCCCCTTCACCTGCTTCGTCCCGAGGTCCGCGAGAAGGAGTTTGACTTCCTCCTCCGGGAAGCCTTCGGAAACGTCGATCACGAGGGCGCAATTCTTGACGAGGCCGCAATTCTGCCCTTCGGGTGTCTCGTTGGGGCAGAGCCGGCCCCACTGCGTCGGATGGAGGTCTCGAGCCTCAAAGTGGGGCTGCGATCGGGTGAGGGGAGACGTGACTCGCCGCAGGTGGCTCAGCGCGCTCATGTTGGACGTGCGGTCGAGGAGCTGGCTCACGCCCGCCCTCCCGCCGACCCAGTTTCCCGTCGCGAGGGCGTGGAGGAGCCGCTGGGTGAGCAGGTCCGGACGGATCGCCGAGGAAATCTTCAGCTCTCGGCGGCGCGCGTAGGACCGCTCGAGTTGATACTTGAGATCCTTGACCAGGTTGGCAAACGCGACCCGGAACAGGTCCTCCATAAGATCGCCGGCGAGTTTGAGCCGCTTGTTCGCATAGTGGTCCTTGTCGTCCTCGCGCCGCATGCCGAGGGACAACTCCAGGACCGTCCGAGCGACGCGGCCGAGGAAGATCGCCTTCTTGATCCGGTCCTCACGGGTGTCGCCGAGATGCGGCAACAAGGACCGGTCCAGGATCGATTCGACCTTCTTGATCCGGTACTCTTTCGCCTGCCCCGTCGCGAACTTCTTCTCCAGGTAATTGATCGCATCGTCCCGCGTGAAAATCCCGTTCGGCGGGTAGACCTTCTTGTTCTGGCACTCCTCGATGTTCGCGTAGACGATGTTCGCCATCTCGGGCGTCGAGACGACGGCGTTGTAGATGTCCTCGTCTTTCTCCATGCCGAGGGACTTCATCAGGATGATCAGCGGGATCTGGCCCGACGCGGTCGGGACGCTCACGATGAGCTGGCCGTCCTTCTTCTTCTCCATGAGGGTGAGGGCCCGGTACCCTTCCTTCTGCGAGAACACCTTGGCGACCTCGACCTTGCGGCCGTACCGCTCATTGAACTCGACCAGCACGCGGTTCGGCGCGAGGTCCTCGAGGGAGATCAGGGCCCGCTCCGTCCCTCCGATGATGAAATAGCCGCCCGGATCGAACGGATCCTCCTGGGTGTCCTCGATCAGCTTGCGGCGGTACTCGTCGATCGTGAGCTCCCCCTCGGTCTCCATGTTCTCCTTGTAGAGGAGGCATCGCTTCGACTTCACCATGATCGGGAAGTTCCCGATATGGACCCGTTCCGGCTCCCGCTCGATGCCGTTCTCGATGACGGTGAAGTCCAGGTAGATCGGCGCGGTGTAGTTCAGGTTCCGCAGCCGCGACTCCATCGGGTTGAGGGGATGCGTGGCCCCGTTCGCCTCCTTGACGACGGGCAGGCCCAGGGTGATCGTCGGCTTGGCCTCCAGATCGATCCGGCCCCGGTCGTCCCGCTTCCGACCGATGCGGATCTCGATCACATCGCCTTCCGTCCGATCCTCGTCGAGTTTGATGATCCCGCGGCGCTCGTCCTCCGGCGAGGACCTCAGGTTGTCGACGATCCTCTGCATCCGCGAGTTCGGATTGTCGATCGTCGGGAGGAAGTCGTTGAAGGATGCGATGTGATGGTTGACGATCGATCGTTCCCGGAAAAACGCGTCAATGAGTTCCCGCATGTTCCTACCTCCCAATTACGAGCCGATATGCCTCGGACACGCCGGCCGTCCCGCTCACCCGCGTAACGCGGATGATCCGCCCCTCCTCAATCGGACCCTCGATCTTCTCGAGCACCTGGATCACCGGATCGCTCTTCCGAATCTTCGGCAACTGGTCCCGCGTGATCTTGAGGGCCTTCAGGACCCGATCCGCGTCTTCCTCCGCGACGAGCCGGTGCTCTGGGACTAGCTGGTGCTCCAATACGTTAAACCTCAAGGGGGGGCCTCCCTGGGCGTCCGACCGTGTTCCACCTGGCATGTCACGCGCGCAAGCCGTACGGGCCCGCGGGGACTTTCGGGGCCTCCGCGCGGTCCGCAGGGCCCGTTCGAACCCCGGACCACCCGGTTTCTTTCCGCTCTTCGGTGACGACGAGCGGCTAAAAGCCGGATGCTCTTTCTAGGGACGGTTTGTTCGCCATCCTACCTAGCTGAGCTACGGGCCCTCCGGCTGGCGGCGGCGACATGCGACCCCTCTCCGAATCGGGGGCTCGTAATAAAGTTTCCGGTAGACGGAGGCCCTGGCCCGACCCCGCGGCCCTGGAGCAGGATAATTATTCCATCCGGATTATGAAAATCGAGAACGGGCGCAATGTTTTATAGAGCGTGTTCCTCCCCGCGTCTGTGATCCGGTCGGAGGCGCGCTGCACGTCCTGCGGGGCGGTCCTGTCCGGCAAGGGAACGACGGTCTTCCTGTGTCCGAGCTGCGGGAAGGCGCGCATCGGCCGATGCGCTCGATGCCGCGACCAGTCGGTGGCCTACCGCTGCCCGACGTGCTCGTTCACCGGTCCCTGAGGTGCCGCCGTTGGGCTCCGTGGCCGTGACCTTCCGGATTCTCCCCGCGGACGCGGAGGCGGATATCGAGGCCCTCGAGACGAAAGTCCGCAAGGCCCTCGGCCCGGCCCTCCGAGATCTTCAGATCCAACCGGTCGCCTTCGGCTTGAAGGCGATCGTCGCGATGACCGTCATCCGCGACTCGGAAGGCGGCTCCGACCGGTTGGAGCAGGCCCTGACGGCCCTGCCCGGAGTCGGCAGCGTCGAGACGGTCGACGTGACCCTGGTCTGAGGGACCGGAAGAACTCGGTCGCGGGCGACGGGTCACGCATCCGACTTCGTGGCCGTCTTGGCGATCCTCTCGCCGAGCGTGCGGAAGAGGATGTCGACGCTGTCTCCCGTCTTCGCGGAACTGTAGAAGTAGGGCGCCTCGAACGCCTCGGTGGCCTGCTTCACCTGTTCCTCGCCGAATGCCGCTTGGTCCTTCAGGTCCGCCTTGTTCACCGCGAACGTCACGGGGATCTCGCCGACCGTCCGGAAGACGGACTCGACCCAGGAATCCAGATCCTCGAGGGTGTCGTATCGGGTGATGTCGGCGACCGCCAGGATCCCCTGTGCCCCGTGGAAGTACGCCTCTCGCAGGAGTTCGCGGAACCCCTTGGAACCCATGATGTCCCAGATCGTCATGTCCATCTGGACGGGGTCGCCGCCCTTCGGGTTCAAGGTGAGTTCCTTCTTGGACACCTTCGCGCCGAGGGTCACGATGTACCGGTCATCGTATTCGTTCAGGACGTACCGCTTGATCAGCGAAGTCTTCCCGACGGCATGCTCGCCGACTAAGCACACCTTGACCTTCATTCGACGAGGTTCCAGCATGAGACCGCCGGGGAGAGGTGACCGAAAACCCTCTCGCTTCGCGATTTGTGAGGGTCTATTTAGTCGCTTCGTCCTGAGGTGGTCGCGGCAAAATATCGAGGCCGGCAATCGCCTTGCGTACGGGTGTGGGCCCGGAGGTTCGTGTCATGCGATCCAAGAATCGCCAAGTCCCGTCCCGATCGACAAAGCCCCGCGATCGGAAACTTCGTCGCCGCGGGCCGGACGACAAATCCGATCCGTCCGCGGGATCGGCCTCGCGTCCGCAAAGGGAGGGGGCCGCGACATGGGTGCGATTGGATCCCGACGACGATTCCACGACGGCCTTTTCCCCGCTCCGCGATGGAGGCATCGAGTGGCTCTTCTACCTGTTGCGATCGGAGGTCCCGCCCCTGGAACTGGAGAGGATTGCGTGGTCCAAGCGGGCCGGATTCCTCCGAGCCGCGGTGACGTTCGGATCTCCCGATCGATCTTCCGGAATCTACCGCAGCACGACCGCGGTCCACCTCTGGGATCTCGGGGACGCGTATTCCCGCGGATTCCGTCCGCCCGAGGGAGATTGGACGTACATGATGATCCACATCTTCACGCACGAGCCGTTGCACCATGCGATCGGCCGCTGCCTCGCCGAACTTTTCGAGACCGGGGACCAGGAGTGGGTGATCGCCCGGCTCGGGGACGCCCGCTGGTGGTAGCCCTCCTGAGGAACGCTTGAAATAACGTGGCCCCCTTGCGCCGACGTGGACGCCTTCGCAGCGATTCGGTTCGCGGTCGGAACCGGGTTCCTCCTCGTCGCGGCCGTCTCGGACGTCCGCACGCGAAAGGTTCCGGACCCACTCTGGATCGCCCTCGGGTCCGTCGGAGTACTCCTGCTCGCGGTCCAGTTCGTCGCGAATCCGGGGGACCCGGGCGCCTGGGCTCTTCTTGGTTCCGCGGCGATCCTATTCTACGCGATTTTCCTCGGCGCGCCGCTGTTCGAGCAGGACGGATTCCATCCGCGGCCGATCCGAATCCTCCTGTTCATCATCGCCGCGGCCCTCTTCGCCTACCCCGCGGCCACGCATTCCTCGGCCGTCTCGCCGATGCCCCAGGGCCTCCTCGAACTCTACTCGATGCCCGCCATGGTCCTCGTGTACCAGTGGCTCTACCGCGTCCGAATCCTCCACGGAGGGGCCGACACGAAGGCACTAATCGCCCTTGGCCTCCTGGTCCCGACCTACCCGGATGTGACCCCGTTCCCGCTCATCGGGTTGTCGCCTCGCGTGGAGTCGTTCTGGCGGATCGCATTTCCGTTCTCGCTCGTCGTCTGGGTCGATGCCGCCGTCCTGTTCCTCGCCGTACCCGTCGGCTTCCTCGTCCGAAATCTGCTCGCCGGCAACCTCGCGCTGCCGCAGGCCTTCCTCGGGTATCGGGCGCGCATCGATCCGCTCCCGCGACACGTGTGGCTCATGGAGAAAATCACGGAACGCGGGGATCACGTCCTCGTCCTGTTCCCGAAACGCGATGGCAATCCGAGCCAGGAGGTCGCCCGCCTTCGCGCCGCAGGAATCGATCGGGCCTGGGTGACACCCCAGGTGCCGTTCATGGTGCCTCTCCTCGGAGGCCTCCTCCTCGCGTTCTTCGTGGGGAACGTGCTTCTCGGACTTCTCCCGTTCGGCGGCTAGCCGGGTCCGAACGAAACAGTGAAATATCGGGCGGCCTCTCGGCGTCCTCAGCAGTGGTTTGACGGCCAAAGCGGCGGGGATACACCCGGTCCCATCCCGAACCCGGAAGTTAAGCCCGCCCACGTTCCCTGCGGTAGTGCGGTGCGCGAGCCCGCGCGAAGCCTGCCCTCCTTCGAGGAGGGCTTGGGCCGGCGACCTAGGTACGCTAGCCGTCCATCCTTGTGGTGGACGACGAAACGTGCCGTTCTAACGGCCGCCGATCCATGGAACGCTGTCAGCCACTCCCTCTTCTTTCTCGCGGCGCTGCGCCCGCCACTTGAGCCCGACGATGAAGAGGGGCACGAGGGCGACGAAGATCATGTCCTGCAATTCCGGGATGGCAACGATGGCCGAGGACCGGCTCCCCGTCAAGGCGTACCCTCCCGCCGTCGTGTAGTTCAGGAACGCCCAGTTGACCAGCTGCGAGCCGGTGAAGCCCGGGTCCACCTGCGCGGTCAAGGTGAGGCTGTGCGGGCCGGGAGCGACGCTCGTGAAATTCCAGAAGAAGGTGCGCCCATCGGTCCACGTCGGGGCCGGGCTCGCGCTCTGGAACGTCATTCCCGTCGGGAGGCTGTCCTTGATCGATACGGTCCCGGCCGCCGCCGATCCGGTGTTGTTGTAATAGATCCGGAACGTCACGACGTCCCCCGGCTTGGCTGAGGCCGGCGTCGCGGTCTTCACCACGGTGATCATTGGCCGCGAGACCGTCGTGTTCGCCCAGGCCTGGCTGCCCGGGAGGGATCGCGACAATTGGTCCGTGTAGCTCAGCGCCGCGACGTTGCTCAAGACCTGTCCGTCCGCCGTGTTCGCGGTCACCTGGGCCGTCACGGTGAAGGAGTGGGCGCCGGGCATGACGTTGGTGAAGATCCAGAGGTACGTCGACCCGGAGACGGAGTTGTAGGGGACGCTCGACGAGGAGAAGGCGACGCCTCCGGGCAAGGTATCGTTGATCCACACGGTCCGCGCCATGCCGGTGTTCGTGTTGTCGTAATGGAGCGTGTAGGTGATCAGGTTCCCCGGCGCAGCGACGGCCAAGTTCGCCGTCTTGGTGACGACGATCGTCGGCCGGTGTCGGTCATTGGCCCGACCGGCCGAGGGCGAGGAGGACACGTAGAAGTCTGCGTTGTTGCTTGTGTCGATCGGCACCCCGGTGACCGGGTCCTTGAATCGGGCCCACGTCTGTCCATTGTTCACGTTCCCCGGGTACGTCGTTCGATCGATCGTATTGGTCCCGGATCGAAGCCGGACCTGGGCGCCGCCATCCGGGAGGGAGTTTGAAGGCAGGGGGACCTGGAGGTACTCCGATCCCGATCCGAAGGGTCCGAGCACTTGCGTGGTGAAGGTGACGACGGTCGTCCAGGGCCCAGCGCTCCGGACCTGAAGGACCCAGCCGTTCAGGGAGACCGACGTCGCCAGGGGATTCGCGAGCTCGGCCCACTCCGGGTTCGGCCGGGGAGAGACCTCGTTGATCACGACATTCGTCGCGGCCTGGATGACCACCGGGAAGCGGGCCACCACCGCGTCCGGCAGGCCGGAGTCGAACTCGAGCCTCCAGTCGGACGCGAAGAATACGACCCGATATCCGGACGTGAGGTTGAGGACGCTCGCGTTGACCGCGAACTCGATCCGATGGGCGTCGAGTCCGACCGCCACCGGCCGGAGGTACGTCCACGGGTTCGTCCGGTTCGGCCCGAAACCGTAGAGCCCGCTCGATGCGACGGCTCCGTTCCGACCGACGACGACAATCGCATGGTCGAAGCCGTAGACCTGACCGCCCACGTCGGCCCACAGGCCCGTCGCGGAGGAATTGTCCCCATCGATGTACGCGTACATCACGTCGACCCCTTCCTGGGGCGGCACAATCGGGCCCGGCGCGCTGCTGTTGTTCGAGGGCGGCGCAGTGTACGTCCGGATGCGAGAATTCGGGATGTCCTGACCTCCGAGCATCGAGCCGTCCACCCGAGCGTATCCGGTGAAGTTCGCGCCGAGGTCCACCGCCGTCGCCAGGAGATCGACGTTGGCGTCGTAGGCGAGGGACCCGGTCTTGTTCGTCACGTCTCCGAGGAGGTCCTGCCCGTAGGGCCGGCCCTGCCAGTCTCCGAACGCGCCGTCGACCTGCAATCCGGTCGGCGCCGCGAGCAAGTACACGAGGCCTTGTTCCGCGGGCCGGAAGCTCGCCGACCCGTTCGATCTCACGTCGGTCACGGAGAGTCCGAACGTCGACGCCGGCGTGCGGTTCGTCCAGGTCGTCTGAATCCAGTAGGTCGCCGGTCCGATCAGATCCTCGTTGGCCGAGAGCCCCACCCCGTTTCCCGTCAAGGTCGCATTGGAGAGGAACGTGTCGTTCGCATCGAGGCTTCCGCTTCCGTCATCGCGGTAGAGGGCGAGGCTGACCGGGTCCGCGGAAGTGCCGCGGCGCGTGACGTTCACGCCGTTCACGTGGACGGCGCCTCCCATCGGGGCCAAGGTGACGCGGAGGAACGGGACCGCGGGCGACGCGACGATGTCTTGCGCCACGAGTTGCTGGCCGACGATCAGCGTGGGGAGGTTCGCCCGAATCGAGCCGTCCGCGGGACCGAAATTGCCCAGGTTGTCCGCGGCGTACACGAGGACGCGAGCCCGCGCCGGGTCTCGGACATCCGTCCGGATTTCGAGTTCCGGTCCGTTGAAGGCCGCCTCCGCCAATCCGCCCGGAATGAATCGGTGCCAATCGTTCGATTGCAGCTGGCCCGTCTCGTTGAAGACCATCGACGTGACCCCGTGCTGGATGTCCGCGAGGTCCCGCCAACCATACACCTCGACGAGGGAGTCCGCCCCGAGGTCGCCGATCGGATACCCCGTCGTCCGGCTGTTGTCTTCGTCCACGAAGACGAAGATGCTGTCCGTCTCATTGACGCCGGAGCCTTGGAACATCAGCCCTTGGACGCGGGCGTACACGAACAGTTCGCGATCCTGCGTCGCGACCTTGACGGCCACGAGGTGGACCGAGGGGTTCCCAACCGGTCCCGAGAAAGCCTGCCCGTAGGATCGCTGGTTCGACCAGTCGCCGAAGTTCCCGTCGATCTGGATGATGGAGGACGGTCCGGTGGGACCCGTGGAGAGCATGCTTGCGAGGATCGGGACGATGACCATGAGGGCGACGACCGCGGCAATCCCAATCACCGACCGCGACCAGTGAGGCTGGGCCGGGATCCGCGGCGTGGGGTGTCGTCCGCGGCGGCCGTTCGTGAAGCCGTTGCCATTGACCAACCCGTTCGTGGCGCCGCGGCCGAAGGTGAGACCGCCCGCCGATCCGTTCGTCAGCCCGTTCACGCGGCCCTCGCCGAGGCCGTTGACCCGACCGTTCATGCGCCCGTTCGTCCGGCCGTTCGTGTGTCCGTTCCTCGTGCCGTTCACGCGGCCGTTCGTTCGACCGACGCCGGTGGGCCCCGAGGTCGCGAGGCCGTTCGATTGGAGACCGGTGACCGCCGCCCGGGCAAACCGGTCGTCGCCTTCCCGGCGGTCCGCCTCCTCGCGGGCTGCGCGAGCTTCCTCGGGGCGCTCGAGGCGCTCCAAAATTTCCGCCTTCGTCCTCCAGGCCACGACGAGGCTCGGGTCGGCACGGAGTAAGGAGTCGTAGTGGTCCAAGGCTTCGATGAGATGCGTGTCGACGACCTTCGGCGCGGCCGTCGGTGCGGGCTGTTTCCATCGCGGGGCAATGACGGACGCATCCTCATTCGATCGGAAGATGTTCCGGACCTCGAGACGGTACTGCTCCTCGCGGGCCGGGTTCAGTTCGGCGGCCTTCGCGAGCGACTCGGCTGCCTCCTTCGCCCGACCGAGTTTGTCCAAGACCTTGGCCCGGTTCGACCAGGCCCGTTCCAGGTTCGGGTTCGCCTCGAGGAGGCGGTCGTAGTGTTCCAGTTCCTCCCCGAGTCGATCCGCCTCGGACGCGACCGGGCCGGGCGCGGCGACCCGCTGCCAGCGGTTGAGGAAGTCCTTGACGACGCCCTTCGTCCCGGCGGCGGGCTCGGGGATGCCCGAGACCAGCGTCCCACAAATCGCGCATTCTCCCTCCTCCGAAAAGAGGTAGGCGCCGCATCGGGAGCAGAAGGGAGCGGCCTCGTCGAGGTGCGGCTGCAGGCTCGGCAGCAGCGCGAGCCCTTCGGCGTCGTATTGGCGCCCGCACACAGGGCAGGTCGTCGATTCGGCGCCCATCGTCGCGCCGCAGGTCTGACAAATTCGGGAGGCGTCTTCTTCCTCCAGGAAATCGGAAAGCTGGCCGGCCAGTTCGGATTCCTTCGAGCTTTCGAACTCGACGCCGCAAAAAGCGCACCTGGTGGCCCCCGGGCCGGCGAAGGACCCGCATTCCGGGCAGAGGAACAGATGCTCGGCGGCGTCGCGGTCGGCGGGAGTGCCGAGCAGCCCGAGCAGAGAATCGACGAAGGATGGCGACAGGCCTTCGATCGCGAGGAGTTCCTCGCGCGGCGCGGCCCGGAGGTTCTCGTAGGTCGGGAAGCGCTCCGCGATCCGGCGTGCACGCTCGGCGTCCGAGCCGGGGATCGAACTCAGCCACTCGAGATAGCTCTCGTCCATCGTTGAGAGCGGGTCCGTTTGCTACTTAAAGCGCGTTGTATCGTGGATATCACGCCGTCTAGTCAATTCGTTAACATGTGCCGATCAGACGGGCCGCATCCAGGCCGTGACGTACGGGTCGAGGGGGACCGCCAGTTGGACCCGTTGAGCGCCTCCGCCGAACCGGAGGAGGAGGGCGGCCTCCTCGCGCCGCAGGAGCTCCGGCGCAAGCCCTTCTTCCGCGAGCCGCCGAAGGAGGGCTTCGCTGAAAGCCTCTGCTCGTTCGCGGTTCGCGTCGCGTTTCTGGACGAGGACGTTCGTGGGGTACACCCGCCGGTATCTGCCATCATCGGCCGTGGTGAGGCATCCGAACCCGGCGAGTTCCGCGGCAATCTTGCTCGCGGACTGCCGCGTCAGATGCACCCGCTCGGCGATTTCCTGCATGGAAATTCCAGGCGATTGGAAGACCGTCTCGAGGACCCCTGCACGGCCGGCGGATGCAAGGGCCGCGAAGAGCGCCGCGTCCTGCGGATTGATCAGGCCGATCGGGAAGACGCGCGCTCCCTCGAACTGGACGTAGCCGTTCTCCACGAGGTCCCAGATATGCCATCGGACATTCGCCTGGGACATCGAAAGGTCCCGGCCCATGTCCCCTACCCTTGCGCAGGGCCGGAGGCAGAGGTAACGGAACACCTGACGCCGGCGGGCGTTCGCGAGGCTTCGGCCTTCCCCCTCCAGGTCCTCGTCGAGGCCCTCCCGCGCGACGGCCTTCTGCAGGGCTCGCCCGATCCCGCGGGCCATCCTACGCCCCCTGGTACTCCTGCAGAATCAGGTCGAGGACTTCCTCCGGCTTGAGGCCGCGGAAGTCCGCATCCGTGAGCCCGTCCAGGGACTTGTCGAGGATGTCGCGCACGTTCTTCGGCATCGATCGGGTCAGCAGCAGTTGCCTCAGCTGGGAGGGCGTCTTCGCCGTGACCGGCCGACCTCCGTCCACCCCTTGGACGACGATCCCGAGTCCGCGGACGATCTGGAAGGGATGGGATCCGGGGCTGTGGCGACTGTTGCGACACTTCAAGATTTTCAGGAGGCGAGAAGGGTCCGCGTCGTTCGTGTTGGACTTCAGATGCACGACGCAGTCGGCGAGGTACATCGGGATGACGGTCTCCGGTCCCGAGAGGTCCGCGGGGCCGTGTTCCTCGAGGGTGCAGAGGACCGTCCCGACCTTCCGGGTCTGCTTGAACATGTAGCCGATGAGGTCCCGCTGCTCGTAGAGGTCCTTCGTCGACCAGAGGACCGGGGTCAGGGGGTCGACGACGATCCTCGCGGTGCTCCCCTTCCAATCGGCGACGAAGGCGGGCAGCTCTTTCCGGATGAAGTTCGAAAATTCGCGACCCGAAGCATCGATGAACACGAGGAGCTCATCGTCGAGGTACTCGAGGATGTCGGACCATCCCATCTCGACCGCCTCGCGGATGATCTGTTCCTTGTTTTCGTCGAGGCTGACGAACACGCCTTCTTGACCTTCCTGCAGTCCGCGGCGAATGAACTGCGTCGCGAGCGTCGTCTTGCCGGCCCCAGAGCGACCGATGACCACGGTCGTGCTGTTCTCGTTCACCCCTCCGTCCAACAGCGGGTTGAGTCCGTAGACTCCGCTGCGAATTTTTCGCACGCGATTTCATCCTGAAGAGAGCGCTAAAAACTGCCGATGTGAGAATCAGAGGCGAGACCGAAGGGCCGTTACGCGAAGGCAGGGACCACACGGCGGATGAAGTCCTCGACCATCCGCTGGTCGATCCCATATCCGAGGATTCCGTCGAGTCGGTCGATGAGCTTCCCATCGCGGAACAGGGCGAGGGTCGGGACGACTTCGACGGCGTATTCCTCCCACAGGGGATTCTCCTCGTCGTCGAGGTACACCGCCGCGAAGCGCCACGGCCTCGAGGAAGCGAGCTTCTCGAATTCCGCATGGAATCGCCGGCTGAAGGGACACCACGTCGCCCAGAACATGACGACCGTCGGGTCCGGCGACTCGACGATTGATTTCTGGAAACCGCCGGGATCGCGAACCTTCAGCATGTCGCGGGATAAAACTCGGCCGATGCCGATAAAGCTTCACCCATGGAAATTCGTGGCGCCGCATACGGGTTGAAGCAAAGACATATACCCGCACCTCCGGATACGAGCGCCCGCTCTCGCCTCTCGAAGGGATGGAATGGGTTCGTCGCCCGTCGTGTCGGAGGAGGTCCGCTCCTACTTCAGTGGCCTCGCGTCGCAGGTCGAGGCGACGTACGCGATCGCCCGGGCCGCCCGGGCCCGCGGCTTCGACCCCGAACTCGACGTGGAGATTCCCCTGACCGACGACCTCGCCTCCCGGGTCGAGCGGCTGCTCGAACATTACGAGGTCGAAGGCGTCGCCCGTCGCATCCGAGAACTGGCGAAGCATCACGACCGGGAAGAGCTCGCGATCCTCGTCGCCAAGGAGATGGCCCTCCGTCCCGCGGCGAGCAAGGAGAAGGCGGTCGAGCGAGCGGTCCGCGTCGGCCTCGCGATCCTGACGGAAGGCATCCTCGTGGCGCCCCTCGAGGGCCTCGCGACCGTCAAGATCAAACGGAACCGGGACGGGACCTCCTACGTCGACCTGTCGTACGCCGGCCCGATCCGATCCGCGGGCGGCACCGGGCAGGCCCTCAGCGTCCTCATCGCCGACGTCGTCCGGCGGGAGCTCGGCATCGGACGATACCAGCCCGCCCGCGAAGAGGTGGAGCGGTTCAAGGAAGAGATTCCTCTCTACCGTCAGGTGCAGCACCTCCAATACACGCCCTCCGAGGAGGAAATCTCGCTGATCGTCTCGAACTGTCCCGTCTCCATCAACGGGGAGGGGACCGAGGACGCGGAGATCAGCGGCTTCCGAGACCTCCCTCGGATCGAGACGAACCGGATCCGAGGCGGCGCCTGCCTCGTGATCGCGGACGGCATGTGCCTGAAAGCGCCGAAGATCCTCAAGCATGTCCGGAAGCTCCGCATCGACGGGTGGGAGTTCGTGGCCGCCTACGTCGAGCAGAAGAACGCGGGACCGGAGGAGCTCACGGAAGATATTGGGGTCGAGCCGAGCGAGGTGTTCATCCAGAATATCGTCGCGGGTCGACCGGTCCTCTGCCATCCGAGCCGCCCCGGCGGCCTTCGCCTCCGATACGGTCGGACCCGGGCCACGGGCCTCGCGGCCGTCGCCTTGCATCCCGCAACGATGCACATCCTCGACGACTTCATCGCGGTCGGGACGCAGATCAAGACGGAACGACCGGGGAAGGCGGGCGCGGTCACGCCGTGCGACACGATCGAAGGGCCCCTCGTCGTCCTCGACACGGGCGATTTCATCGAGGTCCCCGATGCCGCGGCAGCGAAACGCCTCTCCGGCCACGTCCGGATGATCGCGGACCTCGGCGAGATCCTCATCCCGTTCGGCGAATTTCTGGAGAACAACCACGTGCTCATGCCCGGCGGCTTCTCGCTGGAGTGGTATGGGCTTCTCCTCCAGAAGACGCTCGGCTCCCTCCCCGGAGGATGGGAGGCCGCATCGGCGGCGCAGGCGATGGCGTGGTCCCGCGACCTCGGCATCCCCCTCCATCCCCGACACAACCTGTTCTTCCACGACCTGACCGTGGAGGAGTTAGGTCGCCTCCGGGAACGCATCGCCGTCGAGGGACGCCTCGAGGAAGGCCGCCTCTCCGTCCCTGCCGAGGAGGCGTTTCGAGAGCCGCTCGTCCGGCTGGGCGCCCTGTACGCCGTGCGAGCGGGCCGCCTGGTCCTCGAACGCCACACCGACGTGTTGTTCGCGACCCTCGGGATTTCGGAGCGGGACGGAACTTTCCATGTCGCGCCGAATCCGGAGGAGGCCGATCCGCTCGCCTTCGTGAGCCGGTTGGCGGGCTTCCCCGTCCGGGCCCGGGCCCCGAGCCGTATCGGCGCGCGGATGGCCCGGCCCGAAAAGGCGGCGCCGCGGAAGATGCAGCCCGCCCCGCATTCCCTCTTCCCGATCGGCCATGAGGGAGGCGCGCAGCGGCTCCTGCTCGACGCGGCCGCGAAGGACGTGATCGACGTGGAAGTCGGCCTCCGCATCTGCTCCTCCTGTGGCAAGCGGTGGTTCCTCCCGAAATGCTCGTGCGGCGGCCATACGGTCGCGAGGAACGGGCCCGCGCGGCAACGCGTTCCCCTCGCGGAGGTCCTCCGGACCGCGCTCGACCGTCTCGGCGAACCGAAGCCCGCCGAAATCAAGGCGGTCCAAGGGATGATCTCGAAGAACAAGACGCCGGAACCGATCGAGAAGGGGATCCTCCGGGCGAAACACGAGATCTACGTGTTCAAGGACGGCACGACGCGATTCGACATGACGAATCTGCCGCTCACGCACTTCACCCCGAAGGAGGCGGGGATCTCGGTCGATGAGGCCCGCCGCCTCGGGTACTCGCAGGATGGCAGCGGCCGTCCCCTGGAGACGGAGGACCAGGTCCTCGAGCTACGGCCTCAGGACATCCTCCTGGCCCGGTCCGGCGGGGAGTACCTGGTCCGCGTGGCGGCCTTCATCGACGACTTGCTCGAGCGACTGTACGGCCTCGCGCGCTTCTACGAGGCCAAGACGCCTCGGGATCTCCTTGGCCATCTCGTCGTGACGCTCGCGCCGCACACGAGCGGCGGCGTACTCGCTCGAATCGTCGGATTCACGGATGCGAATGCCTGCTTCGCTCATCCGTATCTCATCGCCGCCCGACGGCGGAACTGCGACGGCGACGAGGATTCCGTCATCCTGTTGCTCGACAGCTTGATCAATTTCTCGCGATCGTTCCTGCCCGACAAGCGCGGAGGCCTCATGGACGCGCCTCTCGTCCTGACGACGCGGATCGATCCGAACGAGATCGACAAGGAGGCGCACAACCTCGATCTCTCGAGCGCCTATCCGCTGTCCCTGTTCGAGGCCGCGGAGCGTTTCGCCCATCCGAAGGAAGTGGAGCCCCAGATCGACACGGTGGGCAAGCGGATCGGAAGCGTCCTCCAGTACGAGGGCTTCGCCTACACCCACGCGACCCGCGGCGTCGCTCAAGGCCCTCTCGCCTCGGCCTATGGAGAAGGTTCGATGGCGGAGAAGATCGACAAGCAGCTCGAACTGGCCCTCCGAATCCGGGCGGTCGACCCGAACGACGTCGTCGCCCGAATCGTGGTCCACCATTTCCTTCCGGATCTCATCGGGAACCTGAAGGCGTTTTCGAGCCAGCAGGTCCGGTGCACGAAATGCGGGGCGAAGTATCGGCGCATTCCGCTCCGGGCCCGGTGCGTCGAATGCGGCGGGAACCTCACCTTGACGGTCCACGAAAGCTCCGTGAAGAAATACCTCGAGATCTCCAAGCGCATCAGCCAGCAGTTCGAGGTGTCCAACTACCTCCGTCAGCGAATCGACCTGATCGAGGACGCGATCGCGTCGCTGTTCACCAACGACCGCGCGCAGGAACTCAAACTGGACGACTTCTTCTAGGCCGTCTGAAGGCGGGCCTGCTCGGACCGGATCTTGAGGGCGGCCGCGGCGGCGAGGAAGGCGCCGAACGCGAACGCGCCCACGACGAGCAACGGGAAGTTCGCGATCGTCAGGTTCGCGAGGTCCGTCGGCATGATGCCGGAAGTCAGGCCCAGGTTCTCGGGGCCATATACGAACACGCCGAGGAGGGCCAGGCCAAGGAGCATGAAGACGATCCCCGCCTTCGCCGCTGCGGGCGTGTGGAGGGTGTAGCCACAGGTCGGGCACACCCAGACCGCGTCGTCCGGAAGTTCCGCGTAGCACTCCGGGCAACGACGCGTCACAGGTTGGAGAGAAAGCTCGCGGGGAAATAGTTTGCGACCCCACGCGATGTGGATCCGGGAGCGGCATCGCGGTAACGCTTTATCAGAGCGGGCCGGTTCGCCGACGAATGAGGAAGTCCGTCACGGCGGCCCTCGCGGCGATCTTGCTTGCCGCGACCGCGATTCGCCTCTCGCCGCTCTGGTCCTTCCTCTACTGGGGATCCGACACCGGCGAATATTTCGCGATCCTTCAGAGCCTCCTTCGCACCGGCCACGTTTCCACCGTATACTACGGATGGGGGATCACGTACCCCTACTTTCCCGGCGTTTTCTTTCCGCAGGCGGGAGTGGTGGACCTGGCCGGTGGAGACGTCCCCACGGTCCTGAACCTTCTCATCCCCATCCTGGGAGCCTTCGCCGTCGTCCCGATGTTCCTCCTCGCGGTCCGCATCACGAAGGAGGCGCGTTTCGGACTCTTCGCGGCCGCGTTCCTGGCGGGGGCCATCCCCCATGCGTACACGACGGCCCACGCGGCGCCCGCCACCCTCGGGGACCTGTTCGTGTTCGCGGGTCTGGTCCTGTTCCTCCGGCTCCGCGCGGATCCGAAAGCCCTCGCACCACTGCTCCTGGTCTCGGGCGCTCTGATCGTCACGCACCACCTCTCGGCCTATTTCTTCCTGCTGATGGTCCTCGGGGCGATCGCCATCGGAGGCTTGGTGCGTCCTTGGTCCGCCTGCGCCGGCACAATCCGCGAGATCGCCTTCGCGTCGGTCCTCATCGTCGGGACCCTCGCCTATTGGTTCGGCTATGCGACCACGTTCCGCGAGTCGATCCTGACCGACGTCGACATCCGACCGTGGTGGTTGCTGTTCGTCGGCTTCGGCTTCGGACTCCTCCTCTTGGCGGCGCTCGTCGCTCTCCGCCGG
>Ga0209350_1000333_pt1 | contig 28504 bp, 18 predicted proteins | sample GraSoi013_2_20cm_2_FD_185822 | JGI IMG/M metagenome (GOLD analysis project Ga0209350, IMG submission 185822) | Grasslands soil microbial communities from the Angelo Coastal Reserve, California, USA - Sample 09_27_2013_2_20cm (SPAdes) (version 2) | ecosystem: Environmental > Terrestrial > Soil >...
AATCGATCGCCGTGCTGCCGTTCGTGAACGTGAGCGGCGCCCCACAAGAGGAATACCTGAGCGACGGCATCAGCGAAGAGCTCATCGACGCGCTCTCGAAGCTGCCCCAGCTCCAGGTCGTAGCCCGGCCGTCGTCATTCGCATTCAAGGGGAAGAACGAGGACGTGCGGCAGATCGCTCAGGCGTTGCAGGTGGCGACCGTGCTCGGCGGGAGCGTGCGCCGGGCTGCCAACCGCCTGCGCGTGACGGCGCAGCTAACCGACGCCCGGAACGGATACAACCTCTGGTCGGAGACCTACGACCGCGAGATGGGAGACGTCTTCGCCGTGGAGGACGAGATCTCCCACGCGATCATGAGGGCTCTCCAGGTGCACCTAGTGAGCGGGGACAGCCTGACGATCTTGCGCCGCCCGACGCGCGACGTCGAAGCGTACGAGCTGTATCTCAAGGGACGCTACTTCTACAACGAGGGCGGCTTCGGACCCGTCCAGCAGGCGCTGGCGTACTTCCAACAGGCCCTGGCGCATGATTCGAATTATGCGCTCGCGTACGCCGGCATCGCCGATGTGTACCAGAGACTCACGGCTTCGACGTATCTTCGCCCCCGCGAAGGCATGCCGAAGGCGAGAGCCGCCGTCCTCAAGGCGCTCGCGCTCGAGCCCACCCTCGCCGACGCCCATGCATCGCTCGGCGATCAGCTGTGCGTCTACGACTGGGACGCGCCGGCGGCGGAGCGCGAATTGCGGCGGGCCATTGAGTTGAATCCCCGCGTTGCCAATGCCCACTATTTCTACGCGAACTGCCTGACGGCGCACGGACGATTGGACGAGGCGCTCGCCGAGGCCCGGCGGGCCCACGAGCTCGATCCGCTGAATCCAGAGGTCGCCACAGGGCTCCCCTGGGCCCTGTATGTCGCCCGACGATACGATGAAGCGATCGCCGTGCAGCAGAAGTCGCTCGACCTCGATCCTGGCTCCGCCCACGCGCACATGCTCCTCGCCCTACCGCTCGCCGGGAAGGGGAGCTACGCAGAGGCGCTGGCGGAGGCTCGAAAGATGGCCGCTCTGGCTGGCGACGCGCCCGCTTTCACAGCGCTCTTAGGGTACGTAGCCGGGCGCGCCGGCGAGCGCGCCGAGGCGCGGCACATCCTCACGGCGCTCGAGCGCCGTCCGCCCGGCAACACGGCTATCGCCATCGCATTTGTCCACTTGGGCCTGGGGGACAACGAGCAAGCGCTGCGCTGGCTGCAAGCGGCTTACGAGGAGCGCTCCGAATGGCTCCCGTTCGTGGCGCCCTCACCCATCTTCGACCCCGTCCGCCCAGACCCTCGCTTTCGCGCGCTCATGAGGAAAGTCGGCATCGAGTAACCGCTCACGAGCGTAGCAACGTACGTTCCACAATGGGAACACACAGTCCACGGTGCCACCGTGATCACCTACGACGACTTCTTGAAGGTCGACATCCGCGTCGGCCGGATCGTGCAGGTCGATGACTTCCCCAAGGCGAAGAAGCCCGCCTACAAGCTGCGGATCGACTTCGGGGAGCTCGGCGTGAAGGCCTCGAGCGCCCAGATCGTGAAGCACTATGGCAAGGCAGAGCTGCTGGGCAGGCTGGTGCTCGCGGTGGTGAACTTCCCGCCGCGCCAGATCGCGGACTACTTCTCGGAAGTGCTGACGCTAGGGGTCATTGTGGACGAAGGGGATGTGGTGCTGGTGCAGCCGGACCGCGAGGTGCCGCTCGGCGCACCGCTGCGCTGACGCCTCCGTCGGGCACGGCGCTGGCGGCATCGGTCGGCGGCCCGTAAGTTGGCCGGGTGGGATCGGACCGATACGCCTGGACTCGTGTGGCTCGGCGTGCGCTGGTGGCGTGGTGCCTCACGCCCTGCGCCCTCCCCGACGCGGCGGCGCAGCAGTCCTCTCCCCCGCCCTCGTCCCCCGCCGCGCGCGCCCCTCGGTTGTTCGGCACCGAGGAGCCGCTCCCCCTCACCCTGGCCACCGACTGGAACGCGCTGGCGAAAGACCGCGGCACCCAACGCCATAAGCACCCCGGCGTGCTCAGCTACGCCGCGTCCGGCGGCGACTCGGTCGCCCTCAACGTGACGCTGCGGACGCGAGGCCACTTCCGGCTGAAGCGCGACATCTGTGACTTCCCGCCGATCAAAGTCGACTTCGACCGCGCACAGACGGCCGCCACGGTATTCCGCCACGAAGGGAGCATGAAGCTCGCGACCCACTGCCGGGGCGGCCGAAACTTCGAGCAGTACACGCTGGAGGAGTACCTCATCTATCGCATCTTCAACCTGCTGACCGAGCGGAGCTTCCAGGTCCGCCTGGCGCACGTCACCTACCTGGACACGGCACGCACGCGCGATACCCTGACGCGCTACGGGTTCTTCATCGAGGACGACAACCGCATGGCGCGGCGGAATCACACGCATGTGATCACGTCGCAGGGAATCCCCCAGGACGGGACCGATTCCGATCAGGTGGGACTGGTCGCCGTGTTCGAATACATGATCGCCAACACGGACTGGTCGGTGGCGGGCCTGCACAACATCGTGCTGACGGAGGACACGAGCGGGACCATATACCCCGTGCCGTACGACTTCGACTGGTCGGGTGTGATCTCGACCCCGTACGCGCGACCCGATGCGCGCCTCCCCATCACGAGCGTGCGGCAGCGCCTGTTCCGTGGGTACTGCCGCTCCGCCGACCAGTTCGCGGCGATCTTCGCCCGGTTCAACGACCGCAAGGACGCGATCTACACGCTGTACCGCAGCTTGGTCGGAGCCGACCCGAAGCGAGTAGAGCAGGCGCTGCGCTATTACGACGATTTCTACCGGGTCATCAACGACCCCAAGCTGGTCCGGCGGGAGTTCCTGCAGGCGTGCAAGTGAGGGCGCGGCCATGATGCTCAATCCCGTCGATCGATCGTTGCTGCGGCTGCTGCTCTATTACGTCCTCCTCGTCCTGAGCGCGGTGATCCTGGCGCGCTACGTGCCCGCCGTGCGCCGCGCCGTCTCGCTCGAGGGGGAGGGGCCGCCGCCCGGCATGACCGCGAAGGAGCTGCGCAAGACGCTGGAAGAGGGGGGCGCCGCCACGGGCGAACCGGCGGCGCGACCAACCCCGGCCGCCGCCACAGCGCTCGCGATGATCGGCGCCCTGGCGCTCGTGATCCCGGTGGCGCGCGTGTACATGCTCACCAAGCAGCGCCAGGGGTACGACCCATCGGTCGTGCAGACGGTGATTCTCCTCCCAGTCGCCGTCGCCGGGATCGTGGCCGTGGTCCAGAACAGCCTCGTGCTCGCCTTCAGCTTGGCGGGGCTCGCCGCGGCCGTGCGGTTTCGCAATACGCTCAAGGATTCCAAGGATGCCGTCTACATCTTCGTCGCGATGGGGGTGGGGCTCGCGGCGGGGGTGCAGGCGCTGGCGCTCTGCTTCGTAATGACGGTGATCTACAATATCTCGGTCGTCACGCTCTGGGCGCTGAACGTCGGCGACACCTACCCCGACGAGCCACGCCCCAGCTTCACCGGCGAGTTCCAGATCGCCACCGCCCTCCCCGCGATCCGCGACGTGCTGCTCGTGGACGCGGACGCGCCGGCGCAGCCGCTGGTCGAGCGCATGCTCGAGCGGCTCACGAAGAGCTGGCGGTTGCTCGAGCAGGGTTCCGGCACGGACGGGCGGGTGACGCTCACCTACGAAGTGCGACTCAAGAAGAAGACGACGCGGGCCGCGCTGATTGATGCGATCGCCCGCGAGGCCGCGCCCCACGTGGCGACGGCCACGTTCCAGGCGCAGCCCGCTACGGCGTGATCTAGCGCGGCCGTGGATCGGCCGTCGCAGGCGGCTTGCGCTCCACGACCCTGGCCATCACGGGCGCGCCCGGCGCGAGCAGCTCCAGCCCGCCCACCACCAGTTGCTCTCCGGCATTCACGCCCTTGGTCACCTCGACGAACCCCGGCGTGCGGACGCCGAGGTCCACCTGGCGGCGATTGACCTTGCCGTCGACCACGACCCAGACCGCGTTCGCGCCCTCGGCCGGCACCACCGCCTCCTCGGGGATGACGATGGCTTTGGGACGCACGCCGGTCACCAGGTGCGCTTCGATGAACATCCCGGGCTGCAGCAGCCGGGCGGGATTGGGCACGCGGGCCTTCACCAGAATGGTCCGGCCCGGCAGCTGCACCACCGGGTCCACGAAATCCACCTCTCCCGTGAAGTCGCGACCCGCGATAGCGGCGACACGGAACGACACTTGTTGTCCGGGCTTCAGGTCCCGCGCGAACCGCTCCGGTACCTGGAACGCGGCGCGCTGCGGGTTCACGGTGTGGAGCGACGCCAGCTTGGTGCTGGTGGTGACGTAGTCGCCCACGCTCACGTAGCGCTGCCCCACGACGCCGGCGAACGGCGCACGCACCGTGGTGCGGTCCAGGCGGATGCGCTGGAGGTCGTACTGTGCCTGCGCGCTCCGGGCTTCGGCCTCGGCCTTCTCGAGATCGGCGGCGGAGGAGGCATTCTGCTGCGCCAGCTCCTTGGCGCGGGCCAGGGCCTGCAGCGCGAGGTCGCGTTGCGCCTCGAGCTGGGCCACCTGCGCCTTGAGCTGGGCGTCGTCCACTTTAAAGAGTGACGTCCCCTGCTCGACCTCCTGGCCCTCGCGCACGAGGAATTCGACGATGCGCCCGTCCACCTCGGGACGCAGGTCGATCGACTGCACCGCCTCGATTTGTCCAGTCGCGGCGATCTCGTCCCGCACCGTGTCGCTGCGGGCGACCGCGACCTCGACCGGCATGCCCATGGGGGCGCCGCCACCGAACCCCGCCGCGCCGCTCGCCTTGCCTTTCTTGCAGCCGCCGATGGCGACCACCGCGCCCGCGACCATTGCGCACCACGCACCACGCGTCATGTTCGTCACACTCATTTCTGTTCCGGTTCGGGAAAGAGGCGCCGACCTAGGATAGTCTCGAGCCCCGCCAGCACGAGTCGCGTCGCGTACCGCGCCTGAACCAGGGTGGCCGACGCGTCATCGAGGTCGGACTGTGCTTTGAGCAGGTCGAGGATCGCCGTAGCGCCCGTCCGGTAGCGGGCTTGCTGCACGCGGTAGTTCTCGCGCGCGACCTGCACCTGCTCGCCCGCAAAATCGGCCGTTGCACGGGCCGTCGTGAAACCGTCATAAGCTGCGACCACGTCGCGCTGCACCGAGCGCTCGGCGGAATCGCGCGCTGCCCGGAAAATGTCCCGGTTCACGCGCGCCTGACTGATCAAGTTCTGCCGCTGGAAGTTGTCCCATATTGGGAGCGTTGCCGTCAAGGTGAGCTGCGTGAACTTGGCGCTCGTCGGGTAGAAGCGATTGTCGTACGCGATCCCGACCCCCGTCAGACTGAGGCGTGGCAGGAGCGTGCCCAGCCGGCTTCGGAAGCTCGCCGCGGCCTGGCGTTCGTTGGCCCGCGCCAGCCGGTAGGCCGGCCCCTGGTTCGCTGCCTCGTCCACCGCGGCCTCGAGCGTCACGGGCAGAGCGCTAGGCAGGACGCTGTCGAGCGGAACGGCGTCCATCGGGCCCGCCGCGCCGACCCGGCTCCCGAGCGCAAGCCGCGCGACCCGCACCACGCTTTGCTGTTGCACCAGAGCCACGCGCGCCCGACTGAGCTCGAGCCGCAGCTGCAACGAATCGGTCTGTACCGCGGCCCCGGACGTCACCCGCGCTCGCGCGACCGCGAGCTGCTGCTCGGCGCGCTGGACCCGTTCCCGCGCGACGCGCAGCAGTTCCGTGCCCGCGAGCACGGCGTAGTACGATGCCTCGGTGAGGAGAGCGGAGACGAACCGCGCCTGGAGCTCCCCGGCGTGGGCCCCGTCCAGCGCCGCCGCCGAGCGCGTAAGCTCGGCAACTTTCTGTCCCCCGGTGAAGAGGTCGTAGCGCAACGCCACCTGAGCCGAGACGGCGTACGACTCGGGCTTGAGCGTTCCGAAGTTGAAGAACTGTGGGATGTTCTTCGTGGCGTCGGTCTCGACCGCTACCGCCGGGAGCAGGAACACCGCGAACGCGCTGCGTCGCGCCCACCGGGCGTTGTCCACCTGGCCCGTGGCCGCGACGTAGTTCGGATCGAGCCCCGTCGCCCGGCGCAGCGCCTCGGCCAGAGTCACCGTCGGCAGCGAGTCGTCCGGTGACGGATCGAAGGTCGCCGCTTGCAGCTGGAGCAGCGCGAGCAGAGCCAGCATCAGTCGGCCTCCACCGGTCGTGTCACGCGGACCCCGGTCGGCGCGCGTGCCGTCAGACGGTCGAGCAGCACGTACCCCACGGGCACGACGAACAAGGTGAGCACCGTCGAGAAGAAGATGCCGCCCACGATCGCGTAGCCGAGCGGCCGGCGCGAGGTGGAGCCCGCGCCGACTCCGATCATCACCGGGATCGCACCCATGATCGTCGACACCGACGTCATGAGAATCGGCCGCAACCGGATGCGGCCCGACTCGAGCACCGCGGCGATGGTGTCGAGTCCCTTCGCCTTGAGCTGGTTGGCGTACTCCACGAGCAGGATCGAGTTCTTGGTCACGAGGCCGATGAGCAGCACCATGCCGATCTCGCTGTACAGGTTGATCGTCCCGCCCGGGCGATGCAGCACGGCCGCCCCGAGCAGGGTCGCGAGCGCGCCGGTCACGGCGAGCGGCACGGCCAGCAGCACGGTGAACGGGTGCACCAGGGACTCGAACTGCGACGCCAGCACCATGAACACGACCAACAGCGCCACGCCGAAAGCGAAGTAGAGCGCGCCACCGCTCTCCTTGAATTCGCGCGAGTCACCCGCCAGCGCCGTCGTGCTTCCCGGGGGGAGCACCTGCCGCGCCAGGCGATCGAGTGAATCGAGCGCCTCACCCTGGGCGAACGGAGGGATCAGCGACCCTGACAGCGTAAACGACGGCACGCGGTTGAAGTGGTTGATCTGCCTCGGGCCCACGCCCTCTTCGACCTTCGCCAGGGCGCCCAGCTGCACCAGCTGCTGCCCTCGCCCCCGCAGGTAGATCCCCGACATGTCGCTCGGCGTGGCGCGGTGCGTGGGATCGAGCTGTACCATCACGTAGTACAGCTTGTCGTTCCGGGTGAACGTGCTGACCCGGCGACCGCCCAGGAACGTCTGGAGGGCGGCCGCGACGTCGCGCACGGGTACCCCGAGGTCCTCCGCGCGGTCCCGGTCGAAGGTGACGCGCAACTCGGGCTTGTTGAAACGCAAATCGGTGTCCAGGTTCGTGAGACCCTTGATGGCGCGCGCCCGCGTTACGAACGTGTCCATGGCCTGCGCCAGCCGCCCGAGATCCGGATTCTGCACCACGAACTGCACCGGCTGGCTGAACCCCAACGCGCCGGGGCTGTACGGAAACGCCTGGATGCCGGCGAGCCCGAAGAGCTGGGGGAACAGGGCGCCCACGAGTTGCTGGACGCTGCGGTGACGCTCGCTCCAGTCCTTCAGGATGACGCCGACAAACGCCCGGTTGACGCCCCCGGCGAAGCCGCCGATGATCGTGAAGTAGCCTTGGACCTCCGGGGTCTTGCCGATGATCTGCTCGACCTGGCGGACGTAGCCGTTCGTGTATTCGAGCGATGAGCCCTCGGGCCCGAATGCCACCACGAGGAAGAACCCACGGTCGTCGTCCGGAATGAGCTCCTGCTTCAAGTTGAGGTAGAGCACGAACGCCAGCGCCACCGTCACGACCGTCCCGGCCACCACGACGCCGCGATGGCGCAGCGCGGTCTGGAGCAGCTTCGCGTAGCGATCGGCGAGGGCATTGAACCCTCGCTCCAGCATCTTGAAGACCGCGCCATGCTCGTGCGGCACCCGCAGCACGTAGGCGCACAGCATCGGCGTCAACGTGAGGGCCACGAATCCCGAAATCACGACGGCTCCGGCGACGGCGATCCCGAACTCGCTCAACAGCCGTCCCGTCGAGCCGCGCAGGAACCCGAGCGGCGTGAACACCGCCACCAGCGCGATCGTCGTCGCGATCACCGCGAAGCCGATCTCGCTCGTGCCGTGGATCGCGGCCTGCTGCGGTGCCTCGTGCAGCTCCTCCTGGTGCCGGTAGGCGTTCTCGAGCACGATGATCGCGTCGTCCACCACGATGCCGATGGCGATCGTGAGCGCGAGCAGCGTGAAGTTGTTGATCGAAAAGCCGAGGAAATACATGATGGCGAACGTCGCCACGATCGACGTCGGAATCGCGAGCCCGGGGATCACGGTCGCCCGGAGATTCCGCAGGAACACGAAAATGATCAGCACGACGAGGATGGCTGCGATCAGCAGCGTCAGGCGCGCGTCGTTGATCGAGTGCGTGACGAACACCGACCCATCGAACGCGATTTGGAGCTTGACGCCCGGGGGCAGCGTCTGCTGGATGCCCGGCAGGGCGTCGCGAATGCGCTGCGCCACGTCGATGAGGTTCGCTTTCGACTGCCGGACGACGCCGATCGCGACCGCGGGATCTCCATTGTAGCGGAAGATCGAGCGAGTGTCCTCGGGCGCGAGCTCGACGTGGGCCACATCCTTGAGCTTGATGACCTGCCCGCCCTGACTCGTCACGACCAGCTCCCCGAATTCCCGCGGCGTCTTCAGCTGGCCCAGGGACCGGACCGAGAACTCCCGCCGCGTCGATTCGATGCGGCCGGCGGGAATCTCGACGTTGCGCGCGTTGATCGCGCCTTCCACGTCCTGCACGGTGAGGCCCCGTGCCGACAGCTGGTCGGGCTGTGCCCACACGCGCATGGCGAAGCGCCGCTCGCCGTACACCCCGGCGCTGCCGACACCCGCCAGACTCTGCAGCCGCGCCTTGACCAGGCGGTCGGCGACGTCGGAGAGCTGCATCAGGTCGTAGTTCGGGCTGCTCAGGGCCAACCAGAAGAATGGCTGCGCGTCGGCCTGCTGCTTCGCGATCACGGGCTCGAGTACGTCGACCGGCAGCCGCCCCCGCACCCGCGACACCTTGTCGCGCACGTCCTGCGCGGCGACGTCGACGGGCCGGTCGAGGTTGAATTCGAGGATGATCTGGCTGTTCTCCTCCGCCGAGGAGCTCGACAGCGTGCGCAGTCCCTGGATCGTCGACAGCTCCTCCTCGAGCACGTCGGTGACCGCGGTTTCGACGACCTGCGCGTTGGCGCCGGGCAGGGTGGTCGAGACCGAAATGATCGGAGGATCGATGTCGGGGAGCTCACGCACCGACAGCCGGGTGTACCCGATGACGCCGAACAGCACGAGGGCTGCGCTCATCATGCTGGCGAGCACCGGACGCCCGATGGCAACGTCGGAGAGCTTCATGCCGCAATGGGTCCTTTCAGAGGCTTATCCCCTACACCGTATTGACGAACGAGGTGCCGCGAAATCGACCGAGCTGCCCGCTCGAATGGAGACGCATGGAAATGCCGCACGGTTTCATGTAGCATCAAAAGCTAACCGCGCCCCGGGCACTTTGCAGGGGCTGTGCGCTTCACGTCTCATCGGCCCCGTGCGTATGAATGGAATCGAGAGAGGAGCCCAGCCACTCCACATGGTGACCGCAACCGATGGCTCGCCCGCGCACCACGGCGGCGCGCGGGCGCTGGGGGCGCTCGCGCTGTTGGCCCTGAGCGCGTGTCTGTCCAACCCACCCGGTGTCCGCGGCGTCGCGGGCACGGCGCCCGCCCCCAATGTCCTGTGGACCCCGCCGCCCGAGCGCCACCCGCGCGACACGACTGCGGCGACCCCCCCGTCCGCCCTGCCCGCCGATCTGGCCCAGCGGGTCCAGGCGCTCACGCTCTCGGACATCGTCGACCTCGGGCTCCGCCGGAACACGGCGACCGCCGCCGCGTGGGCCGACGCCCGCGCCGCGGCCGCGACCTACGGTGCCGCGCGCGGGCAGTACTTGCCCACGGTGTCGGCCGGGGTCAACGCCACCGCGGTCAAGACCGCCGCGACCGGGGGCCGGGTGTCGGTCCAGCAGCAGCTGTACGGGCCCACGCTGAACGCGTCGTGGCTGCTGTTCGATTTCGGAACACGGTCCGGATCGGTCGCCGGCGCGCGGGAGGCGCTGCTCGCCGCCGACTGGACGCACAATGCGGTCATCCAGAACGTCGTGCTGCAGGTCGAGACCGCCTACTTCGAGTACCATGCCACGAAGGCGCTGCTCGCCGCCCAACAGACGACCGTGAAGGAGGCGCAGACCAACCTCGAGGCGGCAGAGCAACGGCATCGGGTGGGCCTCGCCACCATCGCGGACGTGCTGCAGGCCAAGACGGCGCGCTCCCAGGCCCAGCTCGCGCTGGAGACGGTCGAAGGCACGCTGCAGACCACCCGCGGGGCGCTGGCCCTCGCGATGGGTCTGCCCGCGAACGTGCCGTACGACGTGGAGCTCCCCCCTGACACCACGCCGCCGCTCGGCATCACCGACAGCCTCGACGCGTTGATCGACCGCGCCGTGCGGGCGCGACCCGATCTCATGGCCGCCCGCGCCACCGCCCAGGCGGCCCAGTCGCGCGTGGCCGTGGCCCGGGGGCAGGCGTTGCCGTCGCTCGTGGTGAGCGGCACGGGATCGGGGACGTACTTCTTCCGCAGGCCGCTCGCCACCCAGCAAGGAAACAGCTATTCGGCCACGATCGGGCTGCAGATTCCGCTGTTCTCGGGGTGGTCGCAGATCTACGACCTGCGGGCCGCGAGCGCGGCCGCGCGCGCGGCGGACGAGCGTCGCCAGGGCGTGGAACAACAGGTAATCTTCCAGGTGTTCAACTCGTTCTACGCGGTGCGCACCGCCACCCAACGCGTCCGGACGAGCGACGATCTCCTGGCGAGCGCGACCCAGTCCGAGCAGGTGGCGCTGGGGCGCTACCGCGCCGGGGCCGGCAGCCTGCTGGACCTGCTGACGGCGCAGGCGGTGCTGGCCGACGCGCGGGCCCAGGTGATCGACGCCCGCCTGGCCTGGTACTCCACCCTCGCCCAGCTGGGGCACGACGCCGGGATTCTGGGACTCGACGGGCGGAGCGGGCTGCATCTGCAAACGGACTCGACCGGACCGAACCGATAGATGAAGGCCATGACCGCCGTTGCGACGCTGTGCCTGCTCCTCTCGGTCGGCTGCTCCCGCAAGGGAGCGGGCGGTCCGGCGCGCGTGCCCGTCACCGTCGCGCGAGCCGAGCAGCGGGCCATCCCGTTTGAAATACCCGCGACCGGCACCGCCGAGCCGCGGCAGACGGTGTCGGTGCAATCGCAGGTGACCGGCGTGCTGACCCACGTCGCGTTTCGCGAGGGCGACGACGTCGCGGCCGGCCAGGTGCTGTTCCAGATCGACCCCCGCCCGTTCCAGGCGGCGCTCGAGCAGGCCCAGGCGATGCTGGCGCGCGACCAGGCGCAGGCACACAGTGCCGTGCTCGACGCGCAGCGCTACGCCGAGCTGGTGAAACAGGACTACGTGACGCAGTCCGATTACGAGGCGAAGCGCGCCACCGCGGCCGCGCAGCAGGCCGCGGTGCGGGCCGACTCCGCCGCCGTGGCCAACGCGCAGCTGAACCTCGAGTGGGCGAGGATCCGCGCGCCGATTGCCGGTCGCACGGGCCGGCTGCTGGTGCGGGAAGGGAATCTGGTGCGCGCCAACGCACCCGATCCGCTCGTGATCATCAATCAGATCCATCCCATCCTCGTGCGGTTCGCCGTCCCCGAGCGCTCCCTGGCCGACATCCAGCGCTACCGTCGGAACCCCTTGCCCGTGTTGGTGAGCCCCTCGAAGGGGGACAGCGCGGTCGCGAGCGGGCTGCTCACGTTCGTGGACAACAGCGTCGACACGACGACCGGAACGGTGCTGCTGAAGGCGGAGTTCGCCAACAAGGACGCCGCCCTGTGGCCGGGTGAGTTCCTGAGCGTGCGGCTCCAGCTGTACATCGAGGAAAAGGCCGTAGTCGTGCCGGCGCAAGCGGTGATGACAGGCCAGCAGGGGACCTACGTCTTCGTGCTCAACCAGGACGGGACCGCGCGATCGCAGCCCGTGACGGTGGAGCGCGCCGCCGGCAGCTACGCCGTCATCGCGCAGGGCGTCGCGGCCGGCGACGCGGTGGTCACCGACGGGCAGCTGCGCCTCGTGTCGGGCGCGCCGGTCGAGGTCAAGGGAACGGCCGATCCGGCGCGCGAAGTGGAGGGGGACAAGTGAGCATCTCCGAGCTGTTCATCAAGCGGCCCGTCATGACGACGCTCGTCATGACGGGGATCCTCGTGTTCGGCTTGATGGCGTATCGCCTGCTGCCGGTGAGCAACCTCCCCAACGTGGACTTCCCCACGATTCAAGTGAGCGCGGGGCTGCCCGGGGCGAGTCCGGAGACGATGGCGTCCGCCGTGGCCACACCGCTCGAGAAGCAGTTTTCGACGATCGCCGGGGTCGATCAGATGACCTCGTCGTCGAGCCTCGGCAACACCAACATCACGCTGCAGTTCACGCTGGATCGCAACATCGACGCCGCCGCGCAGGACGTGCAGGCGGCGATCTCCAAGACGCTGCGGCAACTCCCCACCGGCATCGTGCCGCCGTCGTACCAGAAGGTGAACCCGGCGGACCAGCCGATCATTTATTACGCGTTGAGCTCGAAGACGCTGTCGCTGCCCGAGCTGGACGAGTACGCCGAGACGTTCATCGCGCAGCGTCTCTCGATGGTGGACGGCGTGGCGCAGGTGAACGTGTTCGGCGCCGCCAAGTACGCGGTGCGTATCCAGCTCGATCCCAAGGCCCTGGCAACCCGCTCGATCGGGATCGACGAGGTGGCGGACGGCGTCGCGGCGGGCAACGTGAACCTGCCGACCGGCATTCTCTGGGGACCGCATCGCGCCTACACGGTGCAGGCGAACGGGCAGCTGCAGGATGCGGCCGCGTTTCGCCCGCTCGTGATCGCCTACCGCAACGGCGCGCCCGTGCGGCTCCAGGACCTGGGGCAGGTGCTGGACGACGTGCAGGACAACAAGAGCGCCGCCTGGTTCAACAGCAGCCGGGCCATCGTGCTCGCGATCCAACGGCAGCCGGGCACCAACACCGTGGCCGTGGCGGCCCGCGTGCGCTCCGTCATGCAGAACCTCAAACAGCAGCTCCCCGGCTCGGTCGACCTGCAGCTCCGCTCCGACCGCTCGGAGTCGATCCGCGCGTCGCTCGCCGACGTGCAGTTCACGCTGTTCCTGACCCTGGCGCTGGTGGTCCTCGTCATCTTCCTGTTCTTGCGCAACCTCTCGGCCACGATCATCCCGAGCCTGGCGCTGCCGTTCTCACTGGTGGGGACGTTCGCCGTGATGTACGCGCTCGACTACAGCCTCGACAACCTCTCGATGATGGCCCTGACGCTGTCGGTGGGGTTCGTGGTGGACGACGCCATCGTCATGCTCGAGAACATCGTGCGCCACATGGAGAAGGGCACGCCCCCGCTGCAAGCGGCCTTCACGGGGTCGCGTGAGGTCGGATTCACGATCCTCTCCATGACGCTGTCGCTGGCGGCGGTCTTCATCCCGGTCCTGTTCATGGGCGGGATCGTGGGACGGCTGTTCCACGAGTTCGCCGTGACCATCGGCGCCGCGATTCTCGTCTCCGGCGTCGTCTCGCTGACCTTGACGCCGATGCTGTGCAGTCGCTTCCTCAAGGCGTCGCGCGAGACCCAGCACGGGCGATTCTACGAGGCGTCGGAGCGCGTGTACCAGCGGGTGCTGGGCTGGTACGAGGGCAGCCTCGGGTGGGTGATGGAGCGACGGCCCGCGGCACTCGCCTTCTCGGCCGCGATTCTGGTAGCGACGGTCGTGCTGTTCGTGCTGGTCCCCAAGGGCTTTCTCCCGAGCGAAGACAACTCTCAGATTTCCGGAACCACGGAGACGGTTCAGGGCACGTCGTTCGACGACCTGGTCCGCCATCAGGAGCAGGTCATGGCGGTGCTCCAGCAGGATCCCAACGTGGACGCCACCATGTCCTTCCTGGGCACGGGCCAGATCAACCAGGGGCGCGTCTTCATGCAGCTCAAGCCCCGCTCCCAGCGCAGCATGAGCGTGGACGAGCTGATCCGCTACTTCAATCGCAAGCTGGCCGGCATCCCCGGGATCCAGGTGTTCCTGCAGAACCCGCCGCCGATCCAGATCGGCGGGCGCCGCACCAAGAGCCTGTATCAGTTCACGCTCCAGAGCCCGGACCGAGTCGCGTTGTACGACAACGCGAATCGGCTCACGACCGAGCTCCGCAAGCTCCCCGACCTGCTCAACGTCACCAGCGACCTGCAGATCTCGAACCCCCAAGCCACCGTGACGATCAACCGGGATCGGGCCGGGGCGCTCGGCGTCACCGCGCAGCAGGTCGAGGAAGCGCTGTACGACGCCTACGGGTCGCGTCAGGTCTCGACGATCTACACGGCGACGAATCAGTATTGGGTGGTGATGGAGCTGTTGCCCCAGTACCAGCAGGATCTCTCGGCCCTCAACCTGCTGTACATCCGCTCGCAGAACGGCACGCTGGTGCCGCTGGCATCGCTCGCCACCCTTACCTCGAGCGTCGGTCCGCTCACCGTGAGTCATTCGGGGCAGCTGCCGTCGGTCACGATCTCGTTCGACTTGCGGGAGGGAGTCGCCATCGGGACCGCGGTCGCCCAGGTGCAGCGTATCGCGCGGCAGATCCTGCCGTCCAGCATCACGACGAGCTTCTCGGGCACCGCTCAGGCGTTCCAATCGAGCCAGGCGGGGCTCTTGTTCCTGCTGATCCTCGCGGTGTTCGTGATCTACATGGTGTTGGGGATCCTGTACGAGAGCTTCATCCACCCGCTCACGATCCTGTCGGCACTGCCATTCGCCGGGTTCGGCGCGCTGTTGACGCTGTTGATCTTCCGCGTGGATCTGAGCGTCTACGCGTTCGTGGGCGTCATCATGCTGGTGGGGCTCGTCAAGAAGAACGGCATTATGATGATCGACTTCGCGCTCGAGGCGCAGCGCGTGGAGGGCAAGTCGGCCCGCGAAGCGATCCTGCAGGCGTGCAGCATCCGCTTCCGGCCGATCATGATGACGACCATGGCAGCGCTGATGGGCACGCTGCCGATCGCGCTCGGCGTGGGCGTGGGCTCCGAGTCACGGCGGCCGCTGGGGATCGCCGTGGTGGGCGGCCTGGCATTTTCCCAGTTCATCACGCTGTACGTGACGCCCGTGATCTACACCTACTTGGATGAGCTGCCCGGGCGCATCAGGAACTTCGCGCTCTTCAGGCCGGTGCCGGCCCGCCCGCAGCCCGAAGCGACGCCGGCGGACTGACCGCCTGGCCGTAGCGGGTCGCTACGTACTGCTCGAGGATCCGCAGGAACTCGGGCACGATCGCGTCGCCTTTGAGCGTCACCTCGAGGCGCCCGTCCACGTAGACGGGCGCCTTGGGCTCCTCGAACGTGCCGGGCAGCGAGATCCCGATGTCGGCGTGCTTCGATTCCCCGGGCCCATTCACCACGCACCCCATGACCGCGACGCGCAACGACTCCACGCCGGGGTAGCGCTCCCGCCAGCGCGGCATCTGCTCCCGCAGATGCGCCTGGATTTGCTCGGCCATGTCCTGGAAGAAGGTCGATGTGGTACGGCCGCAGCCGGGGCACGCCGACACCTGGGGCGTGAAGCTGCGCAGGCCGAGCGACTGGAGGATTTGCTGCGCGACCTGCACCTCCTCGGTGCGGTCCCCCCCGGGCCGGGGGGTGAGCGAGACGCGAATCGTGTCGCCGATGCCGTCCTGCAGCAGGATCGATAGGCCCGCGGCACTGGCGATGATGCCCTTCGCGCCCATCCCCGCCTCGGTGAGCCCGAGGTGTAACGGGTACTCGGCGAGCTGGGCGAGCCGGCGGTACACGTCCACGAGGTCCTGCACGCCCGATACCTTGGCCGACAGAATGATGCGGTCATGCGGCAACCCGCACTGCTCGGCGAGCTCGGCGGAGCGCAGCGCGCTCGCCAGCATGGCTTCGATCAGCACGTCGCGCGCGTCGAGCGGCTCCGCGCGGCGCGCGTTCTCGTCCATCAGCTCGGTGAGGAGCTGCTGGTCGAGGCTCCCCCAGTTGACGCCGATGCGTACCGGCCGGTCGTTCGCGAGGGCGACCTCGATGATGGTGCGGAAGTGCTCGTCGCGGCGCTTCGCCCCGACGTTGCCGGGATTGATGCGGTACTTGGCGAGCGCGCGGGCGCACGCCGGGTACTTGGTGAGCAGCAAATGGCCGTTGTAGTGGAAGTCGCCGATGACCGGCACGTCTACCTGCGCCACGATGTGCGGCACGGCCTCGGCCGCGGCCTCGTTGTTCACCGTGACCCGCACCAGCTCGCTGCCGGCGGCATGCAGGGCCCGCACCTGTGCCGCCGTGGCTGCGACGTCGGCGGTATCGGTGTTGGTCATCGACTGGACGACGATCGGATGGGCGGAGCCCACCTTCACGCCGCCGACGTCGACGGTTACGGTCCTGCGACGCGGGTGGTCGGTCACGGGGAGAATATAACGGGGAGGACGACGGCGCGATCACAGGCCCCGCTCCGCGACAAATAAATACGCAGTCGCTGCGCGGGGCCTGTGATCGCGCCGTCGATCAGTAGCCTGCTAGCGCCCGCGTTTCGTGGTGATGATGATCACGCCGTTGGCGCCCCGCGAGCCGTACACGGCCGTCGCTCCGGCGTCCTTCAGGACGTCGATGCGCGCGATGTCCTGCGGGGCGAGACTGGCCAACATCGCACCGGCCGACCCGAGGGCCGGGATGTCGTCGATCACGAGCAACGGCTCGTCGCCGGCGAGGCTGCCCTTGAGGCTGTGGTGGCCGCGGATCCGCAGCGCGAAGGTACCGTCCCGCAGCGGCAGCACTTCCAGGCCTGGTACGCGCGCGCGCAACAGGTCTTCCACCCGCGCCACGCGGGTCTCGGCCTCGGTCGGTGAGACCGACGTGATCGCCGCGGTGAGGTTGCTCTTCTGCTGCGTGCCGTACCCGACGGAAACCTCGTCGTCGGGGGTGGGCTTCTCGAGCTGCCGTGTTGCCGGGCCGGCGCAGCCGACCACGAGCGCGACGGCAAGCCCGTAACAAAGTGGAATGAGATGGGGGCGCAGGAGCTTCGTGCCGTTCATCGGAGAATTCCTGGTAGAGGGGTATGGGCCGCACGCCAGGGACAAAGCTCCCCCCTGTTGTTGCTGGAATACCATAGCTCGTTGGAGTTAAACCGAAAGGTTGAGACGAAGGGCTGCGGTTAGAGAGCGCGCTGCCCGCAACATATCCGTGTCGTCATGTCCCCTCCTGATCGGCTGGTCCACTCGGTTGGACACTGCACGAGGCACCGGAGTTCCTCTCCGGGCCGTTTCACAACGAACGCCGCCCCTCGCCGGTTTCACCGACGAGGGGCGGGCTCGAGAGGCGCGATCAGTAGCCGGGGTTCTGGGTCAGCGCCGGGTTGGCGTTGATCTGGGTCTGGGGAATCGGGAACCGCTTCTTGAAATCTGGAAGGGGTCGCCCAGTGCCTCCCAGGGGGTTCCAGGAATTCGAGTCGTGCCCCTCCAGGCTGCTCCGCCAGAACCCCGACTCGCGTGAGTCGCGGCGCACCAGGTCAAACCAGCGTTTCGCCTCGAATGCGAACTCCCACGCGCGCTCCATGTAGATCGCATCGCGCACCGACAGCTGATCCAGCGGCTCGCCCGCAGTGCCGTAGTCGTGGGGCTCCGCCCGCGTCTCGGCGCCTGTTCCCTTGCGCGCGCGGGCGCGGATCATGTTCAGGTACTGTACCGCTACGCCCGTGTTGCCCAACTCGTTTTGCGCTTCCGCATACATCACGATCGCCTCGGCAAAGCGGTACAGCGGCGTATCCACGTCGTTCAGCATCCAGTTCACGCCGTTGTCGCTCTTGCGGTACTTGTACGGCATCGGCCCGTCGGCCAGGGTATCGTGCCGGATGACATGCTTCACGGTGTCGTTGAAGGTGGGACAGAGGCCACTCACGCTGCAGCCGCCCCAGACGTACGCCGTGGTGGACGCCCACCCGGTGTCGGCTCCGCGCCGGTAGTCACCCGGCAGGTAGCTGTTGAAGAACCAGTTCGTGGGGTGGATGAGCCCCCACCCACCGCCTTGCCCCTGATCGAGCCCCCAGTCGCGCGGGTAGTAGAACAGCTGAAACAGGCTCCGCGTGTTGGTAGTCACACCCGAGTTGGTAATGACGAATATCATCTCCTTGTTGCCCTTGTTCTTCGGCAGGAACGTGCTGAGGTAGTCGGCGTTCAGCCCCCAGACGCCCGACCGGATCACGCTGTCCGCCCAATCGGAGGCCAGCTGCCATTCGTTCTTCAACATGAAGCTGGAGCGCCACTGGTACAGGTCGGCCAGCGCCATCTGCGCCGCCCCCTTCGTGACGCGTCCCTGGGTCGGGTTCCCGTACCCGTCGCTGGACGGCCAGGTCGTGGGGAGCGCCGCCTCGGCCTCGGTCAAGTCCTTGATGATCGCCTGATCGACCTGCTCGACCGGCGTTCGCGTGGGCCGCGGGTTGGCCTGGTCCGCCGGCGACAGGAGGAGCGGCACGTCGTCGTAAACCTTGACCAGCCAGAGGTACGCGTAGCCGCGCAGCAACTTGGCCTCGGCCAGATTGTAGGCCTTCATCTGCGCGTTGGGCGCGTCGATGCCCGGCCCGTTCGCGAGCACCAGATTGGCCCGCGTGATGATGGAGTACGCCGTCCCCCAGTAGGCGCCGGTGTTGCCGGTGCTCGCGTCCCAGATCAGGAAGTCCGGGCCGCTCGTACCGAGGTTCGGCTCACGGGTATCGGCCCGCGCCTGGTCGGAGGCGAGCTCGAGCGTGGTCCACTGCGCCTGCCCCTGCAGGCCGCGCAGCGCGTTGTAGATCGCGATGGTGGCGCTGTTCAGATCCGCCCCGGTCTTGTAGAAGGTATCCGTCGTCGTGAACCCCTTGGGATCCTCCTTGAGCAGATCGGTGCAGGCGCACACGACCAGCAGCGCGGCCGGCCCGAGGGAGGAGGCGATCGATCGGTTGTGTCTCATGGAGTCTCGTCCTCGCTCAGAAGGTCACGCTGACGCCGAAGTTCCACACGCGCGAATGCGGGTAAGCGCCGATGTCGATCCCGCCGAACCGCGGATCGCCACCCATGCTGTTGACGTCCGGGTCGAATCCGCTGTAGTCGGTGGCCGTCACCAGGTTCTGGCCGGTGAGAAACAGCCGTGCCGTCCCGGCGCCCGGGATCAACCGCGGGGGCAGCTCGTAGCCGAGCGTCAGCGTTTGCAGCCGCACGTACGAGCCGTCCTCCACCAGCGTGCTGTAGAGCCGCCGGGGGCGCCCCGCGTTGGCGCGCGGGACGTCCGTGTTGGTATGCGTCGGCGTCCACCGGTCGAGCACCGTGGCCCGCTCGTTCGCCTGCCCGATGGCGAGGCCACCGTAGGCATTGCCCGCGTTGATGATCTTGTTGCCGTAGTTGAAGCTGAAGAACAGGTCGAGCGAGAACCGGCCGTAGGTCAGCGTGTTGCTCAAACCGCCGTAGAACTTGGGATCGCCGTACCCGAGGATGACCCGGTCAGCGGCCGTGATCACGCTGTCGCCGTTCATGTCGACGATCTTGTACTCACCCGGTGCGCAGTCCTTCACGTTCTTGAGCGCCGTCCGGGACGACGCCGAATAGCATACCGTCACTGCAGTGTCGGGAGTGACCACCCGGAGCGTATCGCCCGGCTGCCACAGGCCGTTCACCTGGTAGCCGTAGATCGAGCCGAGCGGCTCGCCCACGCGGACGATGTAGGTCTCGGCGGGGCTGAAGAAGTTGCCGGTGCGCGGCGCCAGCAGAATCTCCCGCTGGCCGCCCAGGTCGAGCACCTTGTTGCGGTTGGCGGCGATGTTCAGCGTACTGCGCCAGCTCAGGTCGCCACGCTGCACGTTGACGGTGCTGAGCGTCAGCTCCACCCCGCGGTTCTGGAGCGAGCCGATGTTGCGGAGCTGGCTCGAGAACCCGGTGGTGGATGGAACGGGGACCGAGAGCAGCAGGTCGGTCGTCTTGGCGTGATAGGCGTCGAGCGACAGCGTGACCCGGTTGTTCAAGAGGCTCGCGTCGACTCCCACGTTGAGCTCGGTCTTCTCCTCCCACTTCAAGTCGGGATTGGGCATGCCGCCGCCCGGCGCCAGCGCCGGGATCTCGGTCGTACCAGCGGAGTACCAGGCAACCCCCAACCGCGACAGCGACTGGTACGGGGCGACGGCCTGGTTGCCCACCTTGCCGTAGCTCACGCGCAGCTTCAGGTCGCTGAACAGCGACTGGCCTTGCATGAAGCCCTCGTTGCCGATGCGCCACGCGAAGGCGCCCGAGGGAAAGAAGGCCCACTTGTGGTTCGCGCCGAACACGCTCGAACCGTCGCGCCGCCCCGTGAGCGTGAAGATGTACTTGTCGGCAACGACGTACTGGGCGCGCCCCAGGTACGACAGAATCGCAGACTCGATGACGCCGCTGCCCGCAGGAGAGAGCTGCGAGCCGGAGCCGAGATTGAAGACGTTCGTGACGTCCGTCGGGAAGTTCGCGGCGTTGCCCTGCACGGCCTCGCTGTCGGTGGTCTGCACCGAGAAACCGGCGAGCGCGTCCAGGCTGCCCGGTCCGACGGTGCCGTGGAAGGTCACGTTGTTCTCGTTGGTCAGCACCCGCCCCTGGCTCGAATAGATCCACCCGCTCCCGCCCGCCCCGCCGTCGAGGATGGTGCGGGGGGCGAAGAAGTGGATGCCGTTGAACTGGAAGCTCCCCCCGAACGTGCTCTTCACCCGCAGCGCGGGTGTGATGTCGAATTCCCCAAAGATGTTGCCGAGCATCCGTGAGGTCGTGTTGAGGTCGGTCTCCTCGGTGGCTCGGGCGACCGGGTTCGGGACCGGCTCGGTGGACGGGGAGGTCTTGATCCAGTTGCCGGCGGTGTCCCGCGGGGCCGCGAACGGCGCGAACTGCATGGCGGCCTGAATGCCGTTCGCGCTGTTGCCGACGGCGGCGTTCTCCACGCCGGCGGCGTTGCGGGCGACGCGCGTCATGCTCAGGCTCGTGCCCCAGCGGAACCGCGGGCTCACGTCGCCGTCGAGGTTGAGCCGGAGGCCGTAGCGGTTGAAGTCCGAGCCGAGCTCGATCCCCTCCTGCCGGGTGAAGTTGCCGCTGAGCAGGTACCGCAGGCGTGGCTCTCCACCCGAGAGACTGATGGTCTGGTTGGCCTGCAGTCCCGTGCGCAACATCATCGCCGGGTAGTCGTAGGTCGGCGCCGCGGCGACTTGGGCATCCGTGTAGAGCTTGGCCAGGTTGGCGTTGGTCCTCGCATCGTTCGACAACCTCATGAACTGCTGGCCATTGAGAACCGGGATCGTTCGAGCGATGTCCTGGAACCCGGCACTCGATTCGAGCGTCACGCGGCTCTTGCCCGCCTGGCCGCGCCGCGTGGTGATGAGGACGACGCCGTTGGCGCCGCGCGCGCCGTAGATCGCCGTCGCCGACGCGTCCTTCAGCACGTCGATCGACTGGATCTCGCTCGGATCGACGGACATGAGCGGATTGCTCTTCGGATCGGTCGAGTTCGAGCCCTGCTCCGCCGGGAGGCCATCGACGACGTAGAGCGGCTCGCTGTTCGCGTTGATCGAGCCGTTGCCGCGGATCCGCACGCGGGCTCCGACGCCCGGCATGCCCGAGTTGTCGATCACGTGCACACCTGCGGCCTTGCCCTGGAGGCCGCTCGAGAGCGTCACCGTCGGGGCGGCCTTGGTCGCGAACTCTTCCGCCGACACCGACGACACCGCGCCCGTCAGGTCACTCTTGCGAACGTTGGCGTAGCCGACCGCCACGACCGGGTTGAGCTCGATGGCGCTGCCGCGCAGCCCGAAGTCCACCACGGTTTCCTGGCCGTCCTGCACGACCACCGCGGTGTCGCCGGGCGTGTAGCCCAGCAGCCGCGCCCGCAGCCGGTGGGTCCCCGCGGGCACCCCGGCAATGGCGTAGCGGCCGTCGGCTTGGGTCGCGCTCGTGAGCCGGGTTCCGACCACGGTGACGCTGACCGCCGCGAGCGGCGCCCCGGAGCCCGCGTCCCGGACCGTGCCGGCCACCGAGCCGGTCTGGTGCGCGCGCCGGCTGGGCCAGTCCCCATCCGTGACGAGCAGGATCTGCCCCGAGCGGTCGAGCGTCGGTGCGACGCCGGTGCCGTGCAGCAGCGTATCGAGCGCGGCCTCAACCCGCACTGCGTCGAGCTGCACGGACACCGGTCGATCGAGCGGCACGACCCGCCGGGAATACGCGATGCGCACACCCGTCTGCCGCGCCACCGCATCGAGCGCCGCCTTGAGCGGCACGCGCTCGAGCGCCAGCGTCACTGTACGGTCCAGGGGCGAGAGCGGCGACAGCGGATCGGCGTCCTGCATGACGGTCGCCGGCGCGCCGGCCTGCGTCGCTCGCAACGGCAGCGGTGCCGCTACCATGACGAGCATTCCCGCGAACGTGAATAAGAGCCGCATAGCCAGTCCCTCCCTTTACCGAACCGGACGGACGGAAGTGAGCCGGACCACTCGTTCCTCCCGCGTGAAGCGGGCACCCAGCACCCGCGCCAGGGCGCTCAGCGCCTCGTCGGGCGCTGCGGTCGTGAACGAGATCGTGAGCCGCTCCCGCTCCAACGACCGATCGGTGGTTTGGATTTCCAGATCGTACCAGCGTTCGAGTTGGGCCAGGACGCCGCCGAGCGGCGCGTCGTCGAATTGCAGCGTCCCGCGAATCCAGGCGAGGTAGTGCTTGAGCGAGACGCCACTAATGATCGTCACCGTCCCGCCCGCATCGATCACGCCACGATCGCGCGGGCGCAGCAGCAACGAATCGGCGCCCTCGGTACGCCGCAGCGCCACTCGGCCGGCGGCCACGATGACCTGCAACGACCGCTCCTCGCGGTAAGCCCGCACGTCGAATTCGGTGCCGAGATCCTCGGTCGTTCCGTGCGCGGTGCGCACGAGGAAGGGATGAGCCGGATCGTGCCGTACGACGAAGTACGCCTCGCCCTCGAGCTCGACCGCGCGCGTTCGCACGCCGTAATCCCGCGGCACGCGCAGTCGCGAGGCCACGCCCAGCAGCACACGCGAGCCATCGGAGAACGACACCGCGAGTCGTTGTCCGGGTGCGGTGACGTACTCACGGGCCGGCACGGGCGGCGCGCCTCGCTGCCACGCCGCCCACCCCGCGATCACGAGCACCAGTGTCACGGCGATGCGCAGGACCCAGGGCGACGCCACCCACACGCGGCGCCACACGGGCAAGGGACCCGCGCGCGCCATCCGCAGGAATCCGGTTGCCCGGGACCGCGCGGGAAGCCCGCCGGACCGCTGGGCCGCGTGACGGCCGCGCACCCGAAGCAGCCGGTCTCGGGCCCCCGCGAGGTCCCAGGGCCGCGATGGGTCGCCGGTGAGGCGCCACAGCGCCCGGACCTGATCGAGCAACTCACCCCGGGCCGGATCCGCCGCGACCCATGCCTGGATCGCCGCGGCCTCTTCGGGCGAACACTCACCCTCGACGAGTCGCAGCAGGTCGGAGTATTCGATCATGACAGTCGGCTCTACTGGAGAGAACCCGTGAGGGACGAGAGAGTATGAACCGACTAGAACAGGTGGTAGGTGGGGCGGTCCTTGGCGGACACGGGAGGGGCGAGGAACGGCATCAAGCGCTCCTTGAGCCGTACGGTCGCACGCCACATCTGCGACTTCACGGTTCCCAGCGACACGCCGAGACGCGCCGCGATCTGGTCATAGGGCAGCGCGTCCCGGCGGCGCAGGACGAACACCTCCCGGCATCGGCTCGGCAGCTCGGCGATCGCCCGCTGAACTGCGTCATCCAGCTCGCGCCGCAGACATTCATCTTCCGGTGAGTCCACGAGGGGAGCCTGCTCCTGGCTGGCACGCTCGATCCACGCCGCCACGACGCGCCGGTGCCGCAGGTATTTGAGCGCCCGGTTGCGCGCCGCGACGAACAAGTATGGCCGGCTCAGACGGCCCTGGCCAGGCGCACCGCGTGTATCCCACAGCTGCAGGAAGAGGTCGTGCACGACATCCTCCGCGGCTTCCGCCGAACCGACCAGGCGGAGGACGTACTCGCACAGCTCGACGTAGCACGTCGCGAACGCCGCCTCCCACGCTGCGGCGCCCGTGCGGGGCGACGCCGGCGCGGGTGTCCAGGACCGGGGACGGAAACTGGGCTCCGACATGTGCCGAAGCCGTGCCTCAAGTTCGAGGCCACACTTATCGTGCGTGATGGAGGTGCGACGCGTTCGTCCCGATGCGACAACGAATTAGCTCGTCCACCTCGCCGAGCGGAGCAACGGGGGCACCGGAGGCCACCGTTGCGCTGACGCCACACGACCCCGGCGCCCTAGAAGACCGATAAGTTGGCCGCCCCGGACACGCCGCCCGTAGTGGCCGTGATGACTGCCGTCCCGACCAGGAGCGCCGTGACGAGGCCGTTCAGATCCACACTGGCTATGAGCGGCTGTGAGGAGGCCCACGTGAAAGTCTGTCCCGGCACCGGGTTGCCGTTGGCGTCCTGGGCGATGGCTGTGAACTGCTGCGTGCCCAGGATGGCCAGCGTCGCGGTCGGCGGGCTCACCACCACGGCCGTGACCACCTGGGCGACCGTCAGGGTGGCGCTGCCCGCCACGCCCGCGGCCGTGGCCGTGATCGTCGCGCTGCCGTTCGCGACCGCAGTGACGATCCCGCCCGCGTCCACGCGACCGACTAGCGGGTTGTCGCTGGTCCATGTGAACGCTTGTCCCGGGACAACGTTGCCGTTCGCGTCCTGCGCGACGGCCGCGAACTGCTGGGTCTGACCGAGTGCCGCGAGGGCCGCCGTCGCCGGCGCGACCAGGACCTGCGCCACCGCTCCCGCCAACACCGCGATCGTCGGCAGGGGCGACGACATGACGGGGCTGCCATCGATCGTGGCGCCGATCGTCAGGGGAGTTCCGGCGAGCACGCCGGTGAAGGGCGCGGTGTAGGTGCCATCGCCGTGATCGACCGTGGGGCCGATCGTTCCGGTGCTCGTCCCTCCCGTCACGCTGAACACGACGTTGAGCCCGCCCGTCGTGAGGTCGTTCCCAAACGCGTCCCTGGCGCGCAGGGTGAGCGTGGCGATCGCCCCCGACAGGACGCTCGCGGCGGTGGCCGTCACGAGCGACGTGGCGCTCGAGACCGCTCCCGCGAGGGCGGTGGCAGTAAAGCTCATGGCGGGCAGCGCGAGCGCGCGCGCGTCGAAACCCTGCACGCCGGCGACGGTGCCGAGCGTCGCTATCGTCTCCGCGTAGCCACCCGTATCCGACACGACCAGCGAGTCGGCCACACCGCCCAGGCCCGGCAAGCCTCCGAGGGCGCGGAACAACACGGGAATCCCCTTCACGCCCAGTCCATCGGCGGCCGTCACACGCACGCGGAACGGCAGCGCCAACGCGAGTCCCACGACGCCGCGCTGACCGGCCCCGCTCACCACGCTCAACAGGGTGGGCGCCGGGATGACGGTCACCGGGGTCGAATCCGCGATCCCGGTCGGCGTATGCGCGCGGACATACACGAGGGCCCGAGCCTGCGGCGCCCGGGCGAGCCCCGCGGCGTTCACACGCAGGACGGTCGTGTCGCTCGAGCTCCACGCCACGTAAAATGGCGAGACGGCGGAACCGCCCGAGTCTCGCGCGCTCACGCGAAACCGGAACGCGTTCCCAAAGCTGAGCACGGTATCGGGCGGCGTCAGGGTGAGGGCGGCAATGGTGCTCCCTGGCCCCGTGTATGTCACCGCGATCTGCTGCGGCGGGCCCGGTCGTCCGGCCCGCAACTCCAGGGCTCGCGTGCCCGAGAACAGGGCGAAGCCACCGCCCCGGAGCTCCAAGTGGACCGTGAGGGTTTCCACCAGCGCCCGCAGTGTGACATCGGCCGCCAGACGGATCTGCGACGAGTCCGGGTCGAAGAAGAAGGTGAGCGCGCGCAGCGTGTCCGCGGGGCTGCGCGTCACGACCAGCCGGATAGTGTCGGCAGTCAGCCCGAACGCGGTGAGGTCGACGCCGAGACCGACGATGGGCTGGACGGCGAGATAGGTCGGTCCCCCGTGGCGGGGGCCCGCGCTGTCGTAGCGACAGGTGGCGAGCAGCCCCGCAAGAGCAGCGCCGAGCAGCGCCAGCCGAACGAACGAGCGACGCATGCGCGCGAAGATGATTCCCACCACGTCGGCCTGCAAGGACTGGCAGGACGATCCTAGAAGATCTTATCCTGAATGATGATCGTCGCCTGAAGTTGCGTGAGCTTGAGCGTCGTGCGCAGGCCTGTGGTGCCGGTGTTTGAGATGGTGCCGCGGATACCGACGTACAACGCGGAACTCTTGAAGAGGTCTCTCAAGGGGGCGGCGAGGTTCGGTGCACTGATGGGGACACTCGTCGTCGCGGCCGGAAACGAGGCGGGACCGACGGTCAGCGCCGGCGCACTGCCGTAAACGACGGCCGGACTGGGAGAGCTGGCGAAGAAAATCTGGTACGTGAGAGTGCCGGAGCTCGTGGGATTCGTCACGTCGAGGGTCCCAATCAAGCGCACGGTGTCCACAATGGAGGAACCTGCCCCGGGGAGGTTCACTGCGATTGGGGTAACTGAGTCGGTTACGGTCGTGGAGGGTGGCAGAGGAGGCAGCGGGTCCGGTGGCAGCCTGAGGGTATCCCGGCCTGTGCCCTTGAGAAAGCTGTACACGTCCACGTTGAAGATGACGCGCCCCTGCCCGCAGCCTGCCGCCCCCCCCGCCAGCACCGCGCACCCGAGCGCCACGCCGAGCCACTTGGCTTTCATCCCGCCTCCCTAATAAATCGACAGCGACGTCGCCATCGTGATGCCGCGCTGGTTGGACAGGGAATTCGTGTGGGTCCAGAATCCCACGTCCAGCCCCAGCCCCCCGAATCGCAAGCCCCCGCCCCAGCCGAGTTCGATGCGCTTGCGCTGGTCGCGCGCCACACCGCCCCGTAGCACGATGACCCCGACGCGCTGCTCGCCTCCGACGTGCACGGTGGTGCCGCGCCCGCTGTTGAGCACGTCGGCGCCGAGCGTCGTCTTGCCCACGGTGTACGCCAGGTTGACCAGGTACGAGACCGGGAGCTTGGTCTTGGTCTCGATGTGGTTCGGTAGCAGCGGTCTTGAATAGCTCGAATCCCGGTAGAACGCACTATCCCGGCGCGTGTCGGGCCACGTGATGGTCGCCCCGATGTCGTTCACCCCGACGCCGAGCTCGATCGGTCCCGTCACCACCGCGATCCCGAGATCGCCGCCGACGCCGTGCCCGAAGCTGTTCCCGAACTTGGAGTATTGCGTGAGGCCACGCGCATCGGGTTTCACGGGACTGGGACCGCTGAAAATCGAATCGCCGGTGGTGAACCCGCCGTCGCCGTTCACACGGACGTACGCGAGGCCGACGTAGTAGTGGAACGCTCCTCCCACGTACAGCCCGGTGGTGCTGTCGCCCGCGATCCGCCCCGCGTAGGCGACCGTCGGCGCGAATCCCACCTCGAGCAGCGCGTCGCCGAGGACGTTATAGCGGGTGTTGGTATCGGCGGGCACGGAATCCCGCAGGAATCCGAGGAGCTTGTCGCCGAGCTGGAAGCCGACATCGTCGTGCACCCAGCCCATCACTCCCACGCGCACTCCTTTGATCGACAGCCCCGGGTCGAGCGGCCGGCTCGAGCCGCCAATTCCGAATTGGTCCTCCGGCACGAGCTGGGCGGTCAGGCCGAGGTTCAGGCGCAGTGAGTCCTTCCCGATGCCGAAGACGACGTCGTTGGTCGGCGTCGGCGCCTTCTTGACCTCCAGGAACAGCGGCGGATTGAGGAAGGTGTTGAGGAGCTCGACCGGATTGAACCCAGCGGAATCGTGGTTGAACGCCGGGTCGTTCTTGATGTTCGAGAGCGGATGGTCGTGGAAGAATTGGATGAGCCCGAGCGGGATCGGGATCGTGAGCTTGGGGCGCCCACGTTGCCCGGCTCGACCCGGCACGGCCCGGTAGGCGGCGTTGTAGCGCCGCAAGCTTCCCTGGTCGAGCCCGAGGCCACCCAGGCCGATGCGGCGGGCGTCGGTGACCCATCCCTGCGCGCCGGCCACGCCGGCGCCGCCGCCGACGAGTACGAGCAGCCCCACGCCCACGAACGGTATGCGCACGGTTCTCCCCGAGGATGGTGCCGGTGACAAGGGTAACAATGTTCGTGAATTCCGCCATGTGCGGGCGTGAGCCCGGTCACCAAGTCAGACGCGCGCCGCGGCGGGGGTGGGGGCGGCCTGAAACGTGATCGTGACCGTAGTTCCGCCTCCGGCAGGGCTCGCGAGTGCAATCGTTCCGCCCCAGCTCTCGATCAGGCGCTTCGCGATGGCGAGCCCGAGCCCCGCGCCGCTCGACGTCGTCGAGAACGCCGGCTCGAACACCCGCGACAGCGCGTCCGCGGGAATGCCGCGCCCGTCGTCTAGGACGGCCAGTCGCCGGCCGCCTTCCGACACACGCACGGTGACGCG
>Ga0209350_1000335_pt1 | contig 28350 bp, 31 predicted proteins | sample GraSoi013_2_20cm_2_FD_185822 | JGI IMG/M metagenome (GOLD analysis project Ga0209350, IMG submission 185822) | Grasslands soil microbial communities from the Angelo Coastal Reserve, California, USA - Sample 09_27_2013_2_20cm (SPAdes) (version 2) | ecosystem: Environmental > Terrestrial > Soil >...
CACCTCCCGGATTCCGCCGAACGCGATGACCGCGACCCCTGCGAGGGCCAGGATCTGGCCCACGATCGACCGCAGCGTGGGGGTCTCCCGGTCATGAACCACGCCGAAGAGAGCCATCGTCAGGATCACGAACGCGTAGAAGACCAGGGTTCCGGCGGCGGCCGAGATGAACGCGTAGCCGAAGGAGATCGAGAACGCGTAGAGGCCAAGCAAGAATCCCCCGATCAGGTCCGACCGACCTCGAAAGGGACCGGAGAAGGAGCGAGGGAAGATCGCTCGCAGGAGGAGCAGCATCCCGAATCCGCTCACGAATCGAACGATCGTCAACAGGACTGGGGAGGCGAGGCCTCCGACGATGAGGTATCGCGTGATGACACTGTTCCCCGCAAAGGCGAGCATGATTGAGGCGACGGCGAGTGCGAGTCCCCAGCGAGTCGGCATGCTCCGCGAACCCCGAAACCTTGGAGGTCCGGAATTGAAATCCTCGGATAAGCCCCCCGTTTCCCGCGATCGCGGAATGACCTGACTGAAGGGGACGTCGATCTGACCTTCGAGAAGGACACAGTCAAGGTTTAATGCCTGGTAATCGGGTCCTGGGCATCATGGGGAAAGACACGGTCCGAATCGGGTCCATTGTAATCGATGTCAAGAATTTCGGCCGAATGATGGCGTTTTGGAAGGATGCCCTCGGCTACCGTCCGAAGCGAGAGCCGACTCCCGATGACCCCTTCGTGATCTTGAAGGACCCGGAGGGAACAGGGCCCAATGTGTCCCTCGACGGCATGGAGCCGTACCGGAACGTCTTGCACCTCGATCTCTACACGGACGATCCCGACGGCGAAGTCAAACGGTTGCTGAAACTCGGGGCGACCGTCTTCCGAGAGCGCGAAGAGGGTGAGGATTTCGTGGTGCTTGCGGACCCCGAGGGCAACCTTTTTTGCGTTGTCGACACGAGGCATTGATGTCGCCCAAAGAAGCGCCGGAGCTAGGTCCGCTTTGGCGAAGGACCTGATACAAATTGACAGCCTCCTCATTGCCTTCACCGACATCATTTCACCGGAATGCTCGCCGAAGTCCGGTTCCGAACTGAAGACGCATTGCAAGCGGCGAACGATCGGCTGATTCGGAGACTGGACCGGAAATCGAAGACTCTTCGGCGAAGTGCTCTTGCGGGATTCCTGTTCTTCTCCGCTTCCCTCGGGGATGCGATGGGAAGCTTGGCCGGCGTCCTGGGATCCGCGGCAGCTCCCGCGTCCATGGCCACGACGTTTGTCTCCTGGTCGTGCTCATGCTCGGTGGGGTAGCTCCCCTAATGATCGCGCCTGCTCTGATCGCGTCGGAGTGAAGGCTTGCGGTGGGCTAGGTCCTCTGAGTCCATTCGTCAATGGGTGAGTCGGCCCAGACCAGGATTTACTTGACCTGACACGGCTATGCGGATATCGGGGGATGGAGGGTTCGGCATGAAGCGGCGAGTCCTTGGAGTGATCGGGGCGGTCGTCGGCGCCGTAGCGTGCTACTATGGCGCCACATACATCCTGGCGTGGGCGGTATACCAAACGGCCTCCGGGGGCTCGGTCGGATTCGAGGTCCTCCTGCCCTACGTGGCGGTGTTCGTTCTCGGTGTTCTCATCCTCGTTGCGGGCCTCCTTCTTCTCAGGCAAAAGCACGAAACCAAAATCAGGTGATTGCGGCACCGCTAGCTCGTTACTCCGTTTTCCCGTGGCCTCCGACGTTTTCCGTGAGGCCCCTTTGGTTCTTCGGAGATACCGAGTAACCGCACGGACAACCATGTAAAAGGCCGAATCTCACGGGCCGGCATGAAGGGACAGGGCTCGGATAGCTCGCCGTTTCTCTACGCGATTCTGCGGTGTGCCGATTTCCCCCAAAGTGCCTTTCGTCCATGGGTGAAGCGCCCAGGGCAGGATTTGAACCTGCGAGGGGTAACCCAGCGGTTTTCGAGACCGCCGCCCTACCGGACTAGGCGACCTGGGCAGCCGCCTCTGGGAGAACGACAAGTCGGATAAGCATTCCGAACCGCGAAATTGAGAGGGAACTCTTAAGACTGTACGACCTCTGGACGGCCGGATGCGAATCGTCGCCGAGTTAGTCCCGGCACGCCGAGAGCAATCCGTGGAGCTGGGGCCGCAATCGACGGGGCTGGACCTCCTCCGCGCCCTCGGTCTCGCTCCCGACGCGCACCTCCTCGTGCGACGCGACCTCCCGATTCCGGTCGACGAATCCCTGGCAGAGGGCGATCGAATCCGTGTGGTGACGGTGGCCTCGGGAGGTTGCGATGGATGAGTGGGACCCTCGTCCTCGTTCGGCATGGGGAGATCGTCCGACCCATCCACTCGTCGAATTTCGATCGCGCCCCTCTCTCCGCGTTCGGCGAGTCGCAGATTACGGACCTGGCACGGGCGTGGCCCGCGAAACGTCCGACCGTCGTCTTCGCGAGTCCTTTGCGGCGGAGCATTGAAAGTGCGACTCTGCTCGCGAATTCGTTCGGACTCCGGATTCGGAAGCGACCTTGCCTGAAGGAGTGGTCCGCCGATGAGTCCGGCATCCCGCAGCCGGAGTACAAGGCGCTGGAGCGGCGTGCCTGGGGGAACTTTGCTTTCGTCCCGCCGAGCAAAGAGTCCCTCGCACACGCGGCGATCCGAGGATGTCGGTGCCTCGAGGAAATCGCAGAGACCTTGGACGGTTCCACAGCGGCCGTCGTCGGTCACGGCACGTTATACTCGCTCGTCGTCGCGGAACTCAAGGGGGAGAGGGCGACCGAGGCATACAAGGACTCGATCGGTTTCGCATCCGCGGCAATCCTCCAAGCGGGCTCGCGCCTTCGGCTCGTCCGCGATTTCCAGAGCTACGGTGTCCCATTGAAATCGGTGGACGGGTTCGCGTTGACGCATTCGGCTTTGACCCGGCCAAACCCTTAAGTGCAAACGGCGGCTCAGCGCCAATCGCATGCCCTCGGACGAGGACGAGATGCTCCGGGCGATGGGCCTGCAGAGCGTCGACGACCTCTTCGCGGACATCCCGGCCACGGTCCGGATCCCGAAGCTCGACTTGCCGGACGGACTCCCGGAGGACGTTGTCGTCGCGCGCGTCACCTCGATGCTCGCGGCGAACAAGACCGTCGTCGACATGCCGACGTTCCTCGGAGGCGGCTCGTACGACCATTTCGTCCCCGCGAGCGTGCGCGCGATCACCGCCCGGTCCGAGTTCTACACGTCGTACACGCCGTACCAGCCGGAGATCAGCCAAGGGCTCCTCCAGGCCCTGTGGGAATACCAGAGCCTGATGTGCGAGCTCACGGGGATGGACGCGGCGAACACGTCGATGTACGACGCGTCGACCGCCCTCGGAGAAGCCGCGCGCATGGCGCACCGGCTCCAGGGCGGCAAGGTCTTCCTCATCCCACGGGCGTTGCGGCACAACCGTCGGGCCGTCCTCGCGAACTACCTCGTTGGGACCGGCGTCAAGGTCCGGGAGGTCGACTACGATCGCGCGACCGGGATGCTGGATCTGGGAAAGCTCCGGGAGGCCCTCGGCTCCGACGTGTCCGGCGTCTACGTCGAGAACCCGAACTTCTTCGGCCGCTTCGAGGAGCAGCTCCAGGAGATCCGCGACGCGACGAAGGCGATCTTCGTCGTCGGCGTGAATCCGATCGCGCAGGCGATCGTGCGCCCTCCGGGGGACTTCGGCGCGGACATCGTGATCGGCGAGGGACAGCCCCTCGGGACGCCGATGAATTTCGGCGGGCCGCTCCTCGGGATCTTCGCCTGCCGGCAGGAACACATCCGGAAGATGCCGGGGCGGGTCATCGGCCTCACTCGCGACGTGAACGGTCACCGGGCCTTTTGCATGACCTTGCAGACGCGCGAGCAGCACATCCGCCGGGAGAAGGCGATGTCGAACATCTGCACGAACGAGTCGCTGCTTGCGGTCGCCGCGGCGACGTACCTGTCCGTCCTCGGATCGAACGGACTTCGCCGCGTCGCCGCGGAGAACATCCGGCGGGCTCGCGGTCTCGCCGCGTCGATCGACAAGATCTCCGGCTTCACGGCGCCAATCTTCCGCGGCGCGCATTTCAACGAATTCGTGGTCCGGCACAAGAAAGGCTATCCCGCGGTCCACCGGGCCCTCTTGGAAAAGGGCGTCCACGGAGGCCTGCCGCTCGGCCGACAGCTCCCGGAGCTCCGCGATTCGGCGTTGTTCGCGACGACGGGACGCCACACGCTCGAGGCCGTGGCCCGATTGCTCGCCGAGCTCGAGGCCTTCCGATGACGTTCCGCCAGGCGCACTGGGACGAGCCTCTCCTCATGGAGAAGCGCTCGGCTCCTGACGTGCCGATCGACGTCTCGGACCTCGTCCCCCCGAAACTCCGACGCGAGGGGCTCGCGGTCCCGAACCTCGCCGAATTCGATGTGGTGCGGCACTTCACGAGGCTCTCCCAGATGAACTTCGGAATCGACACGGGATTCTATCCGCTCGGATCGTGCACGATGAAGTTCAACCCGAAGTTCACGGAGGAGCTCGCCGCCCTCCCGACGGTCGCGCGGATCCATCCGGACCAGGACGAGGCCACCGTCCAAGGTGCGTTACGTCTGCTCTATGAACTGCAGGGGATCCTCGCGAAAATCGCCGGCATGGATGCGGTCACGTTGCAACCCGCGGCCGGCGCTCAGGGGGAATACACCGGGCTCCTCCTGGCCGCCGCGTACCACCGCGACCGGGGGGAGACGCGCAACCAGGTGATCCTGCCCGACACCGCCCACGGGACGAACTTCGCGTCCGCGGGGATGCTCGGCTACGACATCGTCGAGATTCCGTCGAAGGACGGCCGCGTCGATCTGAAAGCCCTCGAATCCGCGGCGGGCGACAAGACGCTCGCGTTCATGCTGACGAACCCGAACACCCTCGGGATCTTCGAGGAGCACGTCCTCGAGATCGCCGACGTCGTCCATGCGGCCGGCGGCCTCTTGTATTACGACGGCGCCAACTTCAACGCGATCCTCGGCCGGACGTCTCCCGGCAAGATGAACTTCGACATCGTCCACTTCAATCTCCACAAGACCTTCACGACGCCCCACGGAGGCGGCGGGCCGGGGGCGGGTCCCGTCGGGGTGAAGAAGGCGCTCGAGCCGTTCCTGCCGGTCCCCCTCGTCTCGCTGAACGGCCGCGGGTACCATCTCGACTACGATCGGCCGAAGTCGATCGGCAAGGTCCGCGCATGGTACGGGAACTTCGCCCTCCTCGTCCGCGCGTACGCCTACATCCTCCGGATGGGCGGCGACGGACTCCGGGAGGTCTCCGATCGGGCGGTGTTGAATGCGAACTACGTGCGGCACCGGCTCCAAGGCGTGCTCGACGTGCCCTTCGGCGGCTTCCGGAAACACGAGTTCGTCGCGAGCGCGGCCTCCCTGACGGCAAAGGGCATCCGGACCGTCGATCTCGCGAAGCGCCTCATGGATTTCGGATACCACCCGCCGACCGTGTACTTCCCGCACCTCGTCGAGGAAGCGCTCATGATCGAACCGACGGAGACGGAGACGAAAGAGACGCTCGATGCGTTCGTCGAGGCCTTGACGAAGATCGTTGGCGAGGATCCGGACGTCCTCCGATCCGCGCCGCAGAACACCGCGGTCCGTCGGGTCGACGAGGTCCGTGCGGCCCGCGACCCGATCTTGAGCGCCCGCATGGCAAGGGCCCCGAAGGCGGCGCCCTCATAGGTCGAGGTCGTCGCGTTCCAGATTCCCGAGCAAGATGTAGGCCCAATCGAGTTTTCGCTGTTTCGTCGGGACGTCGGCGTCCTTCGGACTCGGGTGCTCGAAGTCGAAACCGATCAAGTGGATGCGAGTTGCCCCAAAATGGTCCGCGAGGAAGACGGCCCGATCGCCATCGGTGAATCCGCCGAAATTGCGCAGGCCTCCGGTGGGCCTCGATTGGGTCGTGGCCACCGTCTTGCCGGCGAACAGCGGAGCCCATTTGCGGACCGCCGGACCATTGTCCCCATGGCCGTGGACGAGGACGATCGCTCCCGCGTCGTTCGCCTTCACCTGATCCGATACGGTGCCGTCCAGGTCCGTCACAACGGCCGCAGGAATCCGACCCCGAGCCATCGCGACCGTGGTCGCCTCGTCCGCCGTCACCAAGACGCCAGGTGCTCCATCGATTTCCCTTGACAAGTTCGGGCCGTTGCCAGCGACCGTGACCTCTTCTCCTTCGAAGAGAGAAAGCAACTCCTCGTCAGAGGCCCGGGTCCCGCCCAGAGACGCATCGAGTTCCCGGGCGACCTCTTCGTCCTCCTCCCGCGAGAACCCGAAGTCTTTCAGGATCTCGAGGTAGAACGGCTCCCAGCTGTCGAATTCCATTCGAATCCTCAGGCTCGCTACCCGTCCTCGACGGTCTCCGAGCGGGGTTCCCGCGTCCGATAGGACAGGCCGCCCGTCACGACGAGGAAGATCGCCACGGCGATGCTCAGGTAGATCGGCCAGAGGGCGGCGTTGAGGTTGTACGACGCCAGCAGGACGCCCAGGATGTTGATCATCGCCAGGACGATGAACCCGACCGCGATGAAGGTGACCGCGACGGCGAGGGCGTGGCGCGGCGCGCGGCCATGCTGCATGTAGGCCGTCAACACCTTCCCGCCTTCGAACAAGAGCAGCCCGAGGACGAAGAACCAGACGGAGGCGAGGGCTCCCGCGAGGAACTTGACGACGTAGCTCGGCTCGACCACGCGGCTCGCGTTGTCGACCCCGAAGGAGATGCCGACGAGGACGAGGATCAACGCGGAGACGTTGAAGAAGATCGACAGGTTCCCCGACGCGACCGAATCCCGGAGCCGATTGTACATCTGGCCGGCCCTGTCGAGGACGTCGCCGACGCTCTGGAACGGGAGGGAGATCATGAGCAGGTACAGGCCGGCGAGGATCAGGACGAGGGCCGCCGCGGCGCCAGGCACTGCGAGCCAGATCGCTCCGAAGAGCAGCAGGACGAAACCGAGGGGTGCGACGATCTTGCGCCGCACCTTCGGATTCTTGAGCTGCCGGCCGAGGGTGTAATACAGGGATTCCGCCGTCGGCGTCTGCCGCACGTACACGCGGCGGACGTGGTCGACGCGGACGCGGGAGCCCACGATGGGCGCGAAGGCTTCGTCCTCCGCGCCGTCGGAGACGAGGAACACGCGGTCCGGCCGGACCTGCTCGAGGACCTGGTCCAATTGCTGCGCGAGGATGAGGTCCGACGAGCTGCCGACATGGACGTCCCCGCAGATCGTGGCGATCTCCGCGAGCTGGCCGTCCCGCACCAACCCGTCGTAGGTCGAGATCGCGCTCAGGAGCGCGTTGACGTCGGAATCCTCGGGGTCCGCGAGGCCCAGCTTCGTCGCGGCGTTGAGGTTCGCCTCCCGGCCGATGAGCGGAGTCTTGATCCCCGTCTTGACCCCGATGTCATCGTCCCGATCCACGCACAGGACGAGGATCTTCATCGTCCTTCCTTAGCTGTCCCGGGATATATCAAACTTGGTCAGCGGTTTACGTGCAGACCATCTCAGAAGAGGCCGAGGCCCTCCTCGATCCGTCCAAGTTCGATGGGCGTCGTCCGCGCGCCGACGACGGCCCCGTGGGAGTTCGCGACGATGCACGCGCCGACCTGCGCGGCGCCATAGTTCGCGGTCGTGATCATAACCGGGACGCGGAGCGTCGTCTTGAGGAGATCCATCTCCCCCGGTCGCGCGTGCGGATGGCACACCGCGCCCTTGTTCGTCGTGACCGCGACGGCGCCGACCGTGCGGATCCCCGCGATCGTCCCGCGGACGACGGGTACTCCGAGCACCTCCTGGATGAGGGCGATCGCCTCGTCGTCGTATCCGGGATGGACGACCGCGCCGTGGTCGTTGCAGAGCACGTTGTTCCCGACGGCGCTCAGACGATGGGGAAGTGGATAGACCGCGTCGCCGATCGCCTCGATCTCGTTCTCCTCGATGAACGGAGAGGCCAAGATGCCCTTCGAGTTCATCGCGAGGAGCGATCCGACGACGGTCGAGTGGCCGACGTGGGTCACGGCCGCGGTCGCCTCGAGCGCCCCCTCCAGGTGGCGGACCGCGGACTTCGGGACATCCGACGCGACGATCAGCCGCTCGTCGTTCGCCGCGCAGAAAACCCCCACGTAGGGGTTTCCGGCGATCTCCAGGCGCCGAAGCAATCGGGTCCCTCAATCCTCCGGGAGAGAGACGACGGCGGAGCCGTCCTCGAACTTGATCGCCTTGATCCGGATGCGCCGCGGCGGATGCTCCCGCCCGCGCTTCCAGAGGTACTCGTTCAGCACATCGTCGATGAAAATCCGGTCGGGCTTGAGGTGCTGCTTGACGTGCTCGCGGATCGCCTTGATCGCGCGCGGCGTTCGATCCGTCCGGGAGGCGGCCCACGCGGCCCGGAGGGGGACGATCATGATCCGTTCCTCTTCCTGTTCCGCCATGGACTCACGCCTTCAGCTTGTTCCTCCGCCACGAGCGCTTCTTCGGGTGGCGGGTGAAATTGCGTTTCGTGCGCTGGATGACCCAGGCCGGCACGCGGCGGTTGGACTTCACCGCCTTGAGCAGGCGGAGCTTCTTGGCGAACGGCTTGTTCCTCGCCATCCTCATCGCCTCTCGATCTTGATGTCCCGCCGGCGCGGGATCACGCGCTCCAGGATTTGCCGCAAGGTCGCGTCGTCGATCTGACGCTGCACGCGGCCGCTCTGGGCGAGCTGGATGAGCTGGTTCTCGATGTTCTCCTTCAGCTCCGGATAGGCGAGCTCGATTCGGCCGAGCCGCTCGCGCGCCTCCGGCGTCAGGATCTGTCGCAGGATCGTCTGCCGCTGCGCCTGCACCTGATCGCGGTACTGTTGTTCCGCGGCCGCCTGGGTCTGGGCCTGCTGGAGCTCCATGAGCTTCTTCCGTCGGATCGCGTCGAGCTCGTCCTCGCCGATCGACATGGGATCACCGACCTCCCGCGTATTTCGCGAGCTCCGGGGTCGTCTTGGCCAGCTCCATCAGGATCTCGTGGGACAGGGAATCGAGCAACTTGCGGCCCGCCGCGCTGATCGATCGGCCTCGCTTGTCCGTCTTCGAGAGGAGGCCGAGCGACTCGAGCTGCTGCATCGCCTCCCGCGCAATCGACCGAGAGCCGCGGCGCGGATGGTAGGGCGCGGAGCCGTCGTCCCGCCGGCCGCCGAATTCCGCCGCGAGCCGCGCGGTCCCGACCGGTCCTTTGAGGTAGACCTTCCGAAGCACCGCCGCGACACGGCGGTACCACCAGTCCGGCTGGGTCGGCGCCTTCTCCGTGTGCACGCCGGTCCGCGCGAACGGAGCCCACTCCGGCGGTTTGATCTTCCCTTCTTGCTGCAGGCGGTCCTTGAGCCGCTCGATCAGGAGGCCGGGAGGCACGTCATACGCGGTGGTCATCGGTGGCACTCGACGAATTCGGGCTTCATAAATCAAGGTCGTATATGAAGGCTTGCGTGCGTGCATCGCGCCTTCAGGAACGCTTCGCGCGACGCGCCGTTTTCCTGGAGGAACGCGCGCTCCGAGGGGGCGCTGGAACGAGGGACCGTCGCATCTCCCGTGTCCGTTCGAAGCCGAGCCGCCGATAGACCGATTCGCCGAGCTCCGAGGCGTGCAGGACCACGAGCGGAATGCCACGGACCTTCGCCCACCGCATCGCCGCGCGGACGATCCGCGTCGCATGGCCCTCCCCGCGATGGTCCGGTTCCGTGAACATCGACAGGAGGTACACGACATCGGTCCCGTGCCGACCGGGGTGCGGCTGGACGTCCATGATCCACGCGCACCCGCTTGCAACCGGGAGACCGGCGCGTTCGACGATGAAACCTGCCAATTGTTCGGATCGCAATCGGGTCCGGGCCCATCGACGATAGGCGGTATCGGCCGCGTCCAGATCTCGGTTCGAGAATGTGCCGATGGACTCGAACATCGACCGACGGTGACGCACCAGGAGATCGAGGTCGGCCACCGTTGCGAGGCGGACCGACGCGCGGACCATGCGGTCGCATCGAGAGGCGACATTAATCCTTTGTCGAGCAATGCAACCTTAAACAAGGTTGACTCGCGACTCCTTCGCCGCGGAACGTTCATGTGGCCTCCGAGTCTCCCAGTCGCGTGGACCCGGAATCGAGATTCCTCGTCGCCGTCACGGGGGCCTCCGGGGTGTTGTACGCCCGCCGTTTAATCGAGATCCTCGGACACCGCACGGATGTCATCCTGACGAAGGACGCGGCCCCGGTGATCGAGATTGAGACGGGCCTCTCCATCAAGGAGTTCGCGGGCCCCGCGAACACCCTCTACCGCGGCGAGGACCTCGCGGCTGCCCCGGCCTCCGGGTCGCATCGGTTCCGGGCCCTCGTGGTCGTCCCGTGCAGCGGGACCACCCTGGCGAAGATCGCCACGGGCATCGCGGACAACTTGGTCACCCGCGCGGCCGCGGTGGCCCTCAAGGAACGGCGGCCCCTCATCCTCGTCCCTCGCGAGACGCCCTTGAGCGCGATCGTCCTCGAGAACCTCCTCAAGTTGGCGCGCCTCGGCGTGGTGGTCCTCCCTGCTTCCCCCGGATTCTATGGAGGGCCCCGACGAATCGAGGACCTAGTGGACTTCGTCGTCGCCCGCATCCTCGACCAGCTCGGCGTCGAGCATTCGATCGGCGTCCGATGGACCGGGCCGCCGGAATAGCTGCTTTATGGCTGTGCTGACACATCAAGGAATTCGTCGAACTCCGCGTTGAGCCGCTTGAGGTCGACGTCCGAGAGGCGACCGGGCCCGACCCGGCCAATGACCGTGACGCCATGGACGAAGGCCATGTCGTTCGCCTTCCGGAGGAATCGGATCACATCCGCGAGAGACGCCTCGGCGATGACCTCATCGAGGCCGTCGTAGAGGATGACGCCACCCTTCCCTTCGCGGGCCATCGGCAGGATGGCGCGGAGCGCGGGATCGAGGTCCCTCGGATGGACGGCACCGGGGACCCGGCTGGAGATCTGGACGATTGGGGCCTTCTTGATGCCGAACTCTAGGCGCAGGCGTTCGGGGGACGCGGTCGTCATGATGAGCCCCGACTTCCCACCCTTGACGAGGTCCCGCATCCAGGTGACCGCGAGGGCCGGGTTCCGTGCGACGAGCAGGTAGCGTTTGCCGGTCTCCAGATGACGGAGCCGACCGCCGCAGTTCGCGCAGGTTGTCGCTCGCGGGTCCGTCCCCTCGAGGGCCGTCTGCAGTTCTCCGCACGACTCGCATCGGAGGGAGACCTGACCTCGCTGCTGCGTGACCCCGGCCGCGATCGGCTGTTGGCAGTTCGCGCACCGCACGAGGCCGGACGCGCAGGCGATGTGGTAGAGGGCGCCGCAGGTGCACCGGTACGTCCGGTCGTCTTGATGGATCGGCTGGCGGCATTGGAGGCACTCGCCGACGACGGGGGCGGACGACTCGGTCGGAGCCGGCACGATGATCTTCTGGACGACGGGACCCTCTTCGCCGACGATGGGAGCGAGCGTCCTCCGCAGGCGGCGATCGTAGGACGCGCGCGTGCCGAACCCGAAGCCGACGGTCATGGCCACGGAAAGGAACCAGAACGCCAGGCCAGAGACGACCGCGCGGAGCCCGATGAACCACAGGGCCGTCGGGACGAAATAGAAGAGGATCAAGATCCCGATGCCGACCTTTCCCGCGCGATGGATCCACTTGTTCCGGAGGACCGCGGGGCCGTACTCGGCCGGATGCGACGCCCGGTACCGCTCGTAGGCGCCCTGCTGCAAGCGCGAGATCGCATACGTGGCCGCGATCATGACGATGAAGAGGATCTGCGGGTTCTCCAGGAGATCGAACGTGCGGAACCGGATCGTGTCGCGGGGCACGCGGGAGGGATCCCACGTCGCGCCGTAGGTGACCAGTTCGCCTCCTGGGGTCCGGATGAGCTGGAGGCCGCCCGCGACGACGGAGGGATCCGAGAAACTGAGGAGGCCGATCAGGTAGTGCGTGTCGGCTTCAACAACTTCTCCAGTGTAATCGGCCGGGGCGTGGAGGTCGAAGTCGCGGATGTAGAATCCCGACGAGGTCCCCGCGCCGTCGGAATGGAAGCGGAGTCGGAGCTGGACCCGTTGGCCGAGCACGCTAGACAGATTGACGGTCGCGCTGGACCACACACGCGGCGCGGTGGAGGGCAACGTCGGACTGGATCCGAATGAGAGATTCGTCCAATCGGTGTAGGCCGGCGGATGCGCGTACTCGAGCCGAAGGTAATCGCCCGTACCGCTGACCGAGCCCGTGTAGTTGAACGTGGCCCACGCGCGTGAGGCGAACCGTAGATCGAACGGAACATAGGTCGCATTGACGGCGGCGAGCGGAGGATCGGCCGATGTCGTACTGGACGCGTCGAGGTTGTTGTCGTAGAGGCCCGTCGTGTCGTTGCCGGCCCAGAACGCCACCCCACCTCCGAGGGCCGCTCCGAGAGGCACGACGTGCCATCCGTTTTCCGGGAGGAACGGCCAAGATCCCGGATACGGCCCGGAGGCGGCGAGTGTGGGGGACTGGACCGCGCGATAAGAGAAAATCTCGTACAGCGGGTCCACGAGCGCCGAGGTCGCCAGAGGGACGCGACCGTTCGTCGTCGTGATGTTCGCCTGGAAGAGGAAGCGGATTTCGACAGGACCCGATGTGGCCGCGTTCGTCCCCGCAAGGCCCGACGTGCTCCGGTCGAAGCTCGTCGCCGCATCGCCGGTCTTCTCTCGCAGATCGAACGGGTACATCTGCACGTACTGGGACTGCGTCCCCCGCGGCGCGTTTTCCAGCGAGGTCTCGAGCAGGTCCGTGTACCGGACGCCCTCGAGAGAGTCGAGGCGACCGTCGCCGTTCGCGTTCGTCCCGGCGCCGGCGTAGAGGAAGCCGCGGGGGATCGTGGTGTACTCGTCGAAGAGGTGCAACACCTTCAGCCGGAAGTCCGCCGCCCGCGGACCGGTCCATGTCCAGGTGACATGTCCGCCCCCGCGCAAGTCGTAGGTGCCGAAGAGTTCGTAGTCCGTCGAGACGACGAGATTGCCGGCGGCACTTTGTCCCTGCGTCGCCGGGACGACGCTCCAAAATACCATGAGGACAACGATGAGTGCAAGCAGCGCGGGACGCGCAGATCCCATCGGACCGGAAGGAAGGCTCGGCCCGCATAAAGGTGCGCTCCCGACGGTTTCGAAAAGATAAAGTGGCGTTCGAAGGTATCGTGCTCCGTGGTTCCGCAAGACTTGTCGAAGCTCCTCGCCCAGGGAGTGGACTTGGAGCAGGAGTTCGAGCGGGCCACGAAGACCCTCGAGTCGATCGGACTTTCCGGATACGAGGCCCGCGGATACATCGCGCTCGTCGCGCACGGTTACGGCAGCGCGGAGACGATCGCGGAGACGGCGCATATCCCGCGGACCTCGGCGTACAAGGTCCTCCAGAGCCTCTGCCAGAAAGGCTTCGCGATTTCGACCCGCGGCCGGCCGACGATCTTCAAGCCGGAGGCGCCCGGCAAGGTGAAGGGGCGCGTCATCGACCATCTGGAGGACACGTTCAGCAAGCTCGACTTGCTCCACGAGGTCCTTCGGTCCAAGGGCGAGCCGCAGCTCGTGTACACGATCATCACGAAGCCGCGGGTCCTCGAGAAAATCGGCGAGTTGATCGACCAAGCGTCGGAGACGTGCATCGTCGCGACCCCGACGTTCTCAGAGATCCGAGAGAGCATGGGGAAGAAGATCGACCAGGCCGTCGCGCGCGGCATCCGATTCACGATCATCACGGAACCCGGCCAGAAGATCCCACAGGGCGCGTCCTCCGTCCACCGGAAGGGACTCATCGCGACGGACGTGATCGTCGACGGGGCCTCGGCCTTGATCGCGGCCCCGGACCTATCGGCCTGCGGGTACACCGACAACGCCTCTCTGTCGAAACACCTCGAGAACTTCCTCGAGATCATCATGAATCTGAAGGAGTGATGCCGGAACGTGGTCACCTCCGCACGCTCCTTCGACGTCGTCGTGATCGGCGCGGGACCGGCGGGAGGATATCTCGCGGGGAAGGTCGCGGCCGCGGGATACGAGGTCGCCCTCGTCGAGGAGCACCGCGAGATCGGGGAGCCGATTCAATGCGGCGGCCTCGTCACGCCCCGCGTCTTCGACTACGTGCACTGCAAGGAGACGATCATCGGCGCCGTGCATGGGGCGGAGCTCTACTCCCCGTCGGGACGAAAGCTCGTGATCGATGGGCACGACACGGAAGCGGTCGTCGTCCAGCGGGCGATGTTCGACCGAGCGATCGCGACGGACGCGGTCCGCAAAGGCGCGCACACGTTCCTCGGAGCCCAGGCGCAATCGGCCCGACGGCAGGACGGAGGCGTCGAGGTCGTGCTCGATCAGGACGGCGAAACGAAGACGCTGAAATGCAAGCTCCTCGTCGGCTGCGACGGCGTCCGATCAAACGTCGCGAAGTGGTTCAACATCCTCCGGCCCAAGAAGATCATCCCCGGCTTCGAGGTCGAGATGACCGGCGTCAGTGGCGATCCGGGGTTCGTCAAGCTGTTCATCGGCAACGAAGTCGCTCCCGGTTTCTTTGGATGGATCATCCCGAGCGGAGACACCGCGCGAGTGGGCCTGTGCCTTGGAGAGGGGAATGCGTACGCCTATCTAGAGAAGATGATGCAGAAGCCGGAAGTCCGGCAGTACACGAGAGGCGCGCAGCCGATCCTCTACATCGCGGGCGGCATCCCCCTCGGGTTCCCGAAGCGCACGTATGCGGACAATGTGATCGTCGTAGGGGATGCTGCATGCCAGACGAAGGCCGTGTCTGGCGGCGGCATCTTCACGGCTCTGACTTGCTCCGACATCGCGGCAACAACGGCGATCGAGGCCCTCGAGGCGAGGGACTACTCCTCGAGGATGCTGCACCGCTACCATCGCGCCTGGACGAAATCCATCGGAAAGGAACTGCGCAAAGACCTCGCAATCCATGAGAGTTTCTCAAAACTCACGGATCCGCAGTTCGAGGAACTTTTCGACATCTTCGATAGTCCGCAGATGATCCGCCTCATTGAGAAGAAGGGCGATATTGACTTTCCATCGAAGGTTGGATGGGCCTTGCTCAAGGAGGACCCCCGCCTACTGAAATACGTCGGGAAGGCCTTGCGGGCGATGATCGCGAAGACGGTCAGATTCTAGACGACGCGGCGACCGCCGGTTGTACCGGTCCATCACTGGTTTTTCGAAGGCCTAGGGAATGGACTCGGCACGGTCACCATAGTATAGGAGGAGCACGAACACAAGGATCAGGACCGCGAGAAAAAGGATGCGGCCGATCGTCTCGATTGCCTTGCTCGCGGGCACAGAGCCGACACCGAGATTGGCAATCAGGGAAACGGCGTAGGCGCCGAGCACGACGATCACCGCCACGACGATTGAATCCCGCCAGAACGACTCTCGCCTCATCGGGAACTTCGTCCTTGCCGCCGGCTCCCGGGTCGATTTTTCCGGATCGGTCCGCATCGGTCCCTGCCTACGCGGTTGGCTCAGGCTTCCGGCCCCAAAAAACCTTGCCGTCTACAAGGTGTGCCATTCGCCTTCTTTCGGCAGGAGGACATCTCTTCCTTCCAGCGCATCCGCGAGAATCTGCCGATTCTCCCCGTGCATTAGGATCACTCGTTGGGGATCGCAGGCCTCGATGAACCGAACCAAGTCGTCGTGGCCCGCGTGGGCGCTGAAGTCGAACTTCTGCCATTCACACTTGATGTCGACCGTGACCCCGTACAGGTCGATGACGCCTTCGTCCACGAGGCGTCGACCGTTCGTCCCCTCGACCTGGTACCCGGTCAGGAGGATGGCGCTCCGCGGATCCTCGCGGATCTTCTCCAGGTATCGGAGGACCGGTCCCCCGTCGAGCATGCCGCTCGTCGTCACGATCACCTCGCCCGCGACCGCCTGCTCCGAGTCGCGGGGACCGCGGACGACGCTGACCCGGTGCATCGCCTTGCGCAACGCCTTCACGGACCGGATGTATTCCGGGTTCTCAACGTAGATCGTGTTCACCTTCTTGCCCATGCCGTCGAGCCAGACCTCGTGCCGCGCCTTTGCGAGGGTCAAGATGACGTCCTGGGTCCGGCCGACCGCGAACGACGGCACGAGGGCGAGGCCCCCGCGGTTCACGACCTGCTCGATCTTCCGGAGGAAGGCATGCTCCGATTTGAGCCGCTCCGGATGCTGCCGGCCCGCGTAGGTCGACTCGATGAAGAGGTTGTCGCAGGGGACGGGCTTCGCGCCCCATACGAGGTCCGTCGTCAGGGTGTGGAGGTCGCCCGTGAAGAGCGAGGTCTCCGCCCCGTTCACTTCGAACATCGTGGCCCCCGGGATGTGGCCTGCAGGATGCGCGGTGACCTCGACCTCTCCCATGTCCACGTTGTCCCCGAAGTCGATCGTCCGGAATCGGCGGCGCGCGGTCCGCAAGTCGCCGTCGTCGAAGGGAGCGTCGAAGCCTTCCGCGTCCGCGATCTTGAGCGAATCCTGGAGCAGCAGGTCGGCCACGTCCGCGGTCGGAGGCGTCAGGACGACGTCGATGTCCTGCCGACGGGTGATCCAGGGGATCATCCCCGTGTGGTCCAGGTGGGCATGACTGATGAACATGCCATCGACCGGCGGGGCGGGGATCGGATACTGCGGCGGATCGCGGGGCAAGAGGCCGTAGTCGAAGAGGAGGGACGTCGGCCCTTTCTTGAGGATCATCCCGAGGCGGCCGACCTCCGACGCGCCGCCGAGAAACTGGAAATCCATCCCGGTCGGCCGTCGATGCCCCCGGCGTCTATAAGGCCTTCGCACCGGAAGGGAGGATCAGCCGTTGGCAGCGAATCGCGCGCGCCATGCGCCGCCGTCCGATCAGGACCATCGCGGCCTCGAGGAGCCGATCGCTCCCGAAGAACCGGTCCGCGAGGCGCTTTATCCGCACGCCTCGGTCGAGGGGTCCACCGACCGCGGAGCGCCAGCGCGTTTCGTATGCGTCCAGAGGAGTGCCGTCGAGGAGGTGGTCCGCGGCGGTCAAGCCGGCGATCCGACCGGCGATCATCGCGACGTTGTTCCCGCCGCCGTTCGTCGCCATCACCATGCCCGCCGCATCGCCGACGAGCATAGCATTGTCCTTCACCGTCCGAGGAGGGGGTCCGAGGACAGGGACGAACCCTCCGGTGGCCTTCCCCGGCTCCAGATGCCGCGATTGAACGAACCGATCGAACAGTTCGCGCAAGTTGCCGTGGAAGTGCTGCCAAGTCCCGAGGCCGACGTTCGCGCATCGGCTCTTCGGGATGATCCACGCGTAGCCACCCGGCGCCAAGTTCCCGAAGAACATGTCCGTCGCGTCGCCGAATTCGCCCTCGGCGGTCGCGCTCATCGCGGGAGCGGACACGGGCCATTCGAGCCCGACGGACTTCGCGACGGTCGATCGCGGCCCGTCCGATCCGATGACGACCTTGGCACGGAAGGTCCCTCGGTTCGTCTCGACTTCGTCGCCGTGGAGTCGAGTCACAGTCGTTTCCGTGAGGATCTCGGCGCCCTCGTCGGCGGCCTGCGCGGCGATTCCCTGGTCCATCCGGTCCCGCCGGACCGTGAAGCCGCGGAAAGGGACGTCGTACCGCCGGCCGCGGGGAGACCAGACCCGGATGACCGGCGTGTCGACTTCGCGGACGCGGTAGGGGATCTCCATCAAATCGTCGAGGCCGTCGACGGTCGGGAAGATGGCTCGGACTTCGTCGTTGTGGGCCACGTATTCGCCGCACTGCACCGGGACGCCAATCTCCTTGCGCTTGTCGACCAGCAGGACCCTGAGGCCGCGACGCGCCGCGTACCGGGCGGCCGTCCCGCCCGCTGGCCCCGAGCCGACGACGAGTACGTCATAGGGAGATGGCATCCGCCACCCGCCTCACATGTCGCGCGACAACACGTAGTCGACGAGGCGGATCATGTTCGCCTTGGCCTCGCTCTCGGGCAGCGGACCGAGGGTCTTCTTCGCGAGCGCCCCATACACGTCGGCGTCGTGCCGGGCTTTCTCAACGGCGCCGGACTCCCGCAGCAGCCCCAAGGCCCGCCGGACGTCGGCCTCCGCCTTGCGGCGTTTCCGGATGAGCCGCTCCAGATCCTCCACGTCGATCGCACTGCCGTCGTTCAGCGCGTGGATCGTGACCAACGTCACGTTCCCCTCGCGGACGTCCGTGCCGGGGGGCTTGCCGAGGCGGGACGCGTCCCCGATCACATCGAGGATGTCGTCGACGATCTGGAACGCCATTCCGAGGTTGATCCCGTAATCGCCGACCGCCTCGATATCCTCGAGTCGGGCGTTCGCGAGCAGGCCCGCGACTTTCGCCCCCGCGGACATCGGGAGGGCCGTCTTCCGTTCGATGATGTCCAGGTACTCGCTCCTCGTGACGCCGGTATCGTGGGCGTGTCGCTTCTGGCGGATCTCCCCCTCCGCGAGGGCGGCGCAGACGTTCGCGGTGATCTCGACGATGTCGTCGTCGAACTTCCCGCCAATCCCGAACGCTTTGACGAAAAGGAAATCGCCCGTCACGAGCGCGTTCTGCAATCCGAACTTCTTGTACGCCGCGAGGCGTCCCCGGCGCATCTCGCCGCCGTCGTTGATGTCGTCGTGGATGAGCGTGGCGGAATGGATGAGCTCGAAGGCTGCGGCGCAGTCGACGGCCTGGCGGATCTCCTTGCCGCCGAGGGCCTGGAATGCGAGGAGCGTCACCATCGGCCGGATCCGCTTGCCCCCGGACTCGATCACGTACCGCGCGATGTCGTGGAGCAGTGGTTCTTCGGTGACGATGCTTTCCCGGATGCGGGCCTCGACCATCGCGAGTTCTTTAGTCACGCCAAAGTCGAGCGAACCCATGAGCCGGGCCGTCCCATCGCGAGCTATCGATTGGCATTATATAACCATTTCCGGGGAACGAAACCCAAGTATGCCCGGGAGAGAAGTGCGGACGGAGTCCGACGCGAAAGGATCGTGCCAGGCACGTCAGGCGCCGCGGCTGACTTCGCTCAGGGTCTCGGCGATCGCGGCTTTCGCGACATGCCCGTTCCCCGCCACGCGTCGGATCGTGGGGGCGATGGCCTCGAGGAACGAATGGATCATATCGTCGCGGTTCCCGATCCAATCGGCCATCATGACGACGGGCATCATGATCGTCATGAACGGGTAGACGAACGCCTCGTCCTGGACGTCCGAGCTGGCGAGGTTTATCGCCTTCGACGTCAGGTCCGCGATGCGCCGCAAGTGGGCATCGTAGTCTTCGATCGTGAGGTGCGGGTTGTAATTCTTGAGGGACGTCAGGCCGCGCAATTCGTCCTCGCGCATCGCGATGAGGGACAGGTTCGCGATCCCGTTCCGCAGGTCCTGGTGCACGCTGACGACGTGGTCCATCAGGATCACGGCGGCGTCGTAATAGTACCAGCCCGCGAGGAAGTTCTTCATGCCCCGGAGGTCGTACGGATGGTCCGTGAAGGCCATGTCGATCAGGTTGTGCCGGCTCGCGGCGCTGACGTGGCCCCCGAGCTTCTCCCACCAATGCATCGAGTCGTCCGGCGCGTAGAAGTTCTCCATGATCTTCTCCATCCGCGGGATCGAGAAGTTCGGTTCCTTCTGGAACATGGACAGGGCCTGACCGAGGGCGACCCGCTCGTCCATGACCTCCATCTGGTAGAAGTAGTCATGACCGTGCGGCGAATTGTTCCAGAGCACGTTGAATCCGCGGACGATGTTGTTGATCAGATCGAACAGCGGGATCTGCTCCTGCCGAAGCATCGTCACGAGCCGCTTCATGAACGCGGTCGAATCGAAGTCCGGATCGAGCATGGAGCTCAGGACCATGTGGTGCAGGTCCTTGGCCTCCAGGTAGGAGTAGTTCCCCTTGTCGATCAGGTCGTCGAGGATTCCGATCACGCACTCTCGGAAGATCTTCGCGGTCATGGACCGATGCAGGTTGTCGGGCGTCATCTGCGCACTGTACTGCTCCGACATCATCGTCGCGCCCGCGGCGAAGCGAAGCGTCTGCAGGTAGTTCCACACCTCACCCTGGTCCTCCCAGAACGCCCCCGCGGGGATGTTCGGCGGCCGGAGGGGGACGCCGTCGGAGCCCGCGAGTTCCTTGAGCTGCTTGAGGCTCGCGTGGACGTTCGTGATGTGGTCCCGGAGCGAGGCCTTGTCGAACCCGAAGTCGTGGAAATCGAACAGGCCTTCGGCGTATCCGCCGAGGCGCAGCACGGTGCGCGAGAGCAAATCGAGGTCCTCTCGGTTGATGCCGAGAGGGCTCGCTGGATGGAGAGTCACCGAGACCGCTCGACGCGTTGCCCCGTGACCATATGAAGGCGGACAGGACGGTTCTCCGGCGTGATTCTTATTTTCTGGAGCAGCCCAAGCAGGCGGTGAAATCGCGCGAGATAACAGGCAGGGACCGCTTAAATAGCCGCGAGAGGGGCTATGACAGTACCGCCGAGTGAGCGTCCTTGGTCGAAAGCCAGACGATGATCACGTACCTCAGCGCAGCGAGTGCCCTGTTCCTCTCGGCCCTCATCATCGTCGCGATCGCCCGCCAGAAGACCCACCGGGTGTTCCAGAAGCACATCTTGCTCATCGCGATCTACCTGCTCGTCTGCGCGATCATCTCGAACGTCCTCATCAGCGTCTGGATCGTCGCGGGGAGCCAGCCGTCGCTGCAGGACGGCATCATCTTGTCGAAACGCGTCCAGGCGACGTTCGACTACCTGTTCGGGATCGCCATCGGCGCGTTCATCTTCGTCGCCACGACCCCGACGATCGGCTCGCGAAAGGACTTCGTCGACTACATGAAGACGGAGTTCCCGAACTCCTACGTGTTCTACCTGTTCCTCATGGTCATCACGATCGTCACGATCCTCTTCGCGAAGGTGACCGTCGACCCGATTGATCCGAGCAAGATCCAGTTCGAAGGGTACTTCCTGTTCATCAACGGCGCCGCGGTCATCACCCTCATCTTCTACGCGCCCTATCGGTTCATCACCTACCTCCGGCAGACGAAGCCGGGCGAGGAGATCCGGCGGGACACGTACCTGATCATCATCGGAATCAGCGGGTTCGCGGTCTGCGAACTCCTCTTCGAGATCCTCCTGCCGGCGAACGGGATCAGCTGGCTCCGGCCGCCGGGCTTCATCTTGGAGATGGCGCTCGTCGGACTGATCGCCTTCGGCGTGCGAGGGGAATCGTACCTGCAGGAGCTGATCATCCCCGAGGCGGAAGCCCACCTGCTCACGAAGCCGACCTATACCCTGGACCGCGGCATCACCTACGTCGTGCTCGAACGGGACGCGGGCCAGGCATTCGAGATCTTCAAGGACCTGGTCACGCACGGAGCCCAAGGTCTGTGCATCACCCGCCGGGCGCCGAAGGCCGTGATGGCCGAGTACGGGTTGGAGCGCACGCCGGTCCTGTGGCTGAGCCGCGTCGCCGCGGAGAAGAACGCGATTCGGCCGAGCCCGCCGGAGAACGTCGCGATGGCGATTGAGCACTTCATCGAGGCGAGCGAGCGGCCGGTCGTCCTGATGGACGGCTTCGAGTACATGGTCAGTCACAACGACTTCGGATCCGTCCTCGCCCTGATGCACGATTTGAACGAAAGCGTCGCGATCCATGAGTCGATACTCATCGTGCCGTTCGACCCGAGCGCCTTCAACGAGAGGGAGATCGCCCTGATCCGCCGCGAGGTCCGCTTGATCGGACCCATGGCGGAGGAATTCGGCCAGGTCGCGAAAATCTCCACGTGAAGCCGAATCCTTTTATTGCGCGACCCGCTGGGAACGATCGTGGACGACCCGGAGCTCGCCGCCATCCGCGCGAAGAAGCTTGAGCGGCTGCTCAACGCCGCGGCCGCGTCCGGTTCAACGGCCTCAACCTGGTCCGGACCGATCCCACTGAGCGATGCGACTTTTCCCGCGGAGGTTCAAAAGCCCGGCGCCATCCTCGTCGACTTCTGGGCCGAATGGTGCGGCCCATGTCACCGCGTCGCCCCGGTCTTGGAGGAAGTGGCCCGCGCTCGAGCGAACCGGCTCCGTCTCGGCAAGATGAATGTCGACGAGAACCCGGCGACCCCCGAACGGTTCGGGATCACCTCGATCCCGACGATGCTCCTCTTCAAGGACGGAAAGCTCGTGGACGGGATTGTCGGCGCCGTGCCGAAGGCCGAGATCGAGGCCCTGATCGACCGCTGGACGTGACCGTCGACGCCTACTTGGCCAAGGGTCCTGTCGGCCGCGGCTTCGTTTCCTTCAGACGCGGCCGAAGGACTTGGACGATCTCCCGGAAGGCCTTCGTCGCTTCCGAATCCGGATGTTCGAGGACGAACGGCGTGCCGGCGTCGCCGCCGATGACGATGCGTGGGTCGATCGGGACGCGACCGAGGAACGGCAGGCCCAGTTCCTTCGCCGCGGCCTCGCCGCCGCCGATTTTGAAGATGTCCGTCTGCTTCCCGCAGTGCGGGCAGACGAAGCCGCTCATGTTCTCGATCACGCCGAGGATGTCCATCTTGACGGCCTTCGCGAAGGCGATCGACTTGCGGACGTCGAGCAGGGAGACTTCCTGCGGGGTCGTCACCACGACCGCCCCGTCGGCGTCCGGGATCTCCTGGGCGACGCTCAGCGGCTCATCGCTGGTCCCGGGTGGGAGGTCGATGACGAGGTAGTCGAGGTCTCCCCACTCCACGTCGGAGAGCATCTGCTTCAGGGCCTTGATCTTGAGCGGCCCTCGCCACACGACGGCGGTGTCGCGGTCGATCATCTGGGCCATCGAGATGACGCGCACCCCGGCCGGACCGGTGGTCGGCTCGAGGCCGGTGTCGGTCGCCTTGACCTGGGCGTCCTCGACGCCCATCATCTTCGCGATGTCGGGGCCCGTCACGTCCGCGTCGACGATCCCCGTCTTCCCGGACTCCGCCAGGACGCAGGCGAGGTTCGTCGCGACCGTCGACTTTCCCGTGCCGCCCTTCCCGGACATCACGACGATCTTGTGCTTGATGCGGGACATCCGCTGGGCCATCTTCATGCGTTCCCGCATCGCGGCCATGATGTGCGGCGGAATCTGGGCGGTCTCGAGTTCCTCGGCCATGAAGGACACCAGGTGGGACGGTGTGACACTGTGGCCAGCGGTATAAAACGTTACGGGAATTACGCGGCGGCCTTGGACAGCAGACCTGCGAGATGCTGGACCTGCGCCACGAACGCGGCGGGCGCGGGATCTTGCGGCAGATCGGAATAGAAACTCGCCAGGGAATCGACCACTTCGAACCCCGCCTGTCGATCGAAGCCCCGAGCCCGGTCCCACAGCGGGTCCTCCGGCATGATTAAGGCATGACGGACCAAGTTCCCGAGGGCGAAGCCATTCGTGGCCGCCTCGCCAACATTCTGCCAGCGGTTCCTCGTCTTCGTGGCCGCATTGTTGTCAATCCACGCGGAGAAGAAATCGTAGGCCCGGCGACCGTCGGTCCCGGAGAAGACGGGGAACGCGAGGTCGTCCGCGTAGATGTCTTGGATGTGATTGAAGGCCGCGCTGAAGGCGCCTTCGCCCGCCCGCGGAATCCGGACCTCCTTCTCGATCAACCGGAAGACGTCGGGGCTGTGGGACGCATGGTCCTGCTCCGTGCGGAGCATGTGGCCGACCTCGTGGGCGACCAGGCCGTCGAGCAGTCCCGATTCGACCGCGCGGACCGACACGAAGAGCGTGTGCCGATCCGATAGGGACTTCGAGGCGCCCATGATCGGGATGGAGACGATCTCGGCGGAGACCGGCCTCTGCAAGGTATGGCCCAACTCGGCATACCGGCCCTCGACGGATTCGAAGGCCGACTTCACCTTTCGCGTTCCTCCGCGACCGGCCTTGTCGACGACGGCGACGAGCACGGCTCGACGAGTCGACGGAGGGCGATAAAGGTTGGTGCCGGGTCCGGAGGGAGGGCGCACACGGAGCAAAAGTTTATGGGACCTCCCCATCCTCATCGTGCAAATCGGATTTTCGGGTGTCCGGATGGTGGCGACGAAGAAGCGATCCGACAGGAAGCCCATCCGCGTTCCGACTCCCAAGGAAGTGGAGGAGAATCTCCGCAAGGCGAACTTGCCGAAGGAGCAGTCCGCGAAGTACCACCCGTACTACCAAGGCAAGATCGAGATCGTCCCGCGCGTCCCGGTCCGGAGCTTCAACGACTTTGCGATCTGGTACACGCCCGGGGTCGCGCAACCGTACCTCGAGATCAAGGCGGACCCGCAGAAGGTGTGGAGCCTGACGAACAAATGGAACCAGGTGGCCGTGGTCACGGACGGCACGCGGGTCCTGGGTCTGGGAGACATCGGCCCGGAGGCGGGCCTCCCAGTCATGGAAGGCAAGTCCCTCCTGTTCAAGTACCTCGGCGGCGTCGACGCTTTTCCTGTTCCGCTCGCGACGAAAGATTCTGAGAAAATCATCGAGACCGTCAAGCTCATCACGCCCTCCTTCGGGGGCGTCAACTTGGAGGACATCGCGCAACCGAAATGCTTCGGCATCCTCGAGCGGCTCCGGAAGGAATGCGACATTGCGGTCTGGCACGATGACCAACAGGGCACGGCGACGATCAACGTGGCGGGCGTGATCAACGCCCTCAAGGTCGTCGGGAAGGAGATCTCGGACGTCCAAATCACCTTGATCGGGGCGGGGGCGTCGAACATCCGGACCGCGAAGATCCTCATCACGGCCGGCGCGAAGCCAGCGAACCTGATCCTCGTCGATTCGAAGGGAATTGTCGGGCGACATCGGACGGACGTCGAAGCCGCACGGAGCGAATTCGCCGAGAAGTGGGAGCTCGCCCAGATGACGAACGGCGAAGGTCGCGTAGGCGGCATCCCCGAGGCGATGAAGGGAGTCGACGTCGTCATCGCGGCGTCGAAGCCGGGGCCCGGTGTGATTCAGAAAGAGTGGGTGGCATCCATGGCCGATGACGCGATCCTCTTCGTGATCGCGAACCCGGTCCCCGAGATCTGGCCCTGGGAGGCGGCCGAGGCCGGGGCACGGATCATCGCGACGGGCCGATCCGATTTCCCCAATCAGGTGAACAACTCGCTCGGATTCCCCGGCATCTTCCGGGGCACCTTGGACGTGCGGGCGAGGACCATCACGGACGAGATGTGCATCGCGGCCGCGAAGGAACTCGCGCTTGTCGCGGAGGAGAAGGGCCTCGACGAAGAGCACATCGTGCCGACGATGGACGAGATCGACGTCTTCGCCCGGGAGGCGGCGGCCGTCGGCATGAAGGCCATCGAACAAGGTCTCGCCCGGGTCAAGAAGAGCCGGGACGAGCTGCTCGAAAATGCGCTCTCCCTAATTCGTCGCGCCCGCGACCAGACCCAGTCCCTGATGCAGGACGGCTTCATCCGACCACCGCCTCCCTGAACGGACTTGGAGCTGGGAATGCGCGCTCATGGGCGGGCTGGCCCTCGGTGGGTTTATCGCCTGGAGACGGCATGAACGACCCGTGGCATCGGCAGCCGAGGTGAAACGCCGCCACGAGTCGCGCCTCATGAAGATGCGCGGGGTCGTCGGCGTGGGCATTGGCCAGAAGGACGGCAAGGAAATCATCCGCATCTACGTGGAGAAGGAGAGTCCGAGGATCCTCGCGGATCTCCCGCAGGCGCTCGACAGCGTCCCCGTCGAAATCGTGGTCGCGGGCACCTTCAAGGCCCTCTGAGGAGGCCCCGTCGATGACGAGCACGGAGGACGCGAAGGCCATCTGCGAATGCCAGCTGTTGGGCCTCGAGCGCGAAGGCATGGAGGCCACCTCGAATCCGAACGTCGTCGGGGTCGGGATCGGCCGAAAGACCGTCCGAGGTGTCGCCACCAAGGACGTCGCCCTCAAAGTGTACGTGAAGCAAAAGATCCACCCGCTCCTCGTGCGGGACGAGCAGGTCATCCCCGACGAAATCGAAGGCGTTCCGACCGACGTCGAGGAGGCGGGCGAGTTCTCGATCTGGCGTCCGATCCCGCCGATCTATCAACGGAAGGTGCGGCCCGCGATGGGCGGCATTTCGATCGGTCATTACGCGATCACCGCGGGCACCCTCGCGTGCCTGGTGCGCGATGCTGGCGAGACGTTCATCCTATCGAACAACCACGTCCTGGCAAACGAGAACCGGGGCGCGGAGGGCGACCCGATTCTCCAGCCGGGTCGGTTCGATGGAGGCAAGACCGATCGAGATGTGATCGGTCGCCTCGACACCTTCGTCGCGGTGGATCCGGCGGGGACGAACCTCGTGGACGGCGCCCTCGCGAAGCCGTTCGATGAGCGGGACGTGACCCCGGACATCATCGGCATCGGCCGACTCCGGGGGACGAAGGAGGCGGTCCTCGACGAGAAGGTCATGAAGAGCGGGCGCACGACCCGGAAGACGGAGGGGACCGTCATGGACGTGAGCGCGACCTTGCGAGTGGGCTACCAGACCGGATCGTACGTCTTCACGGACCAGATGATCATCAAGGGAGAGCGCGGGGCCTTCAGCGCCGGCGGGGACAGCGGCAGCACGATCGTCGCCTATGATGGGAACGCGGTCGGCCTGCTGTTCGCCGGTTCTCCGTTCTTCACGATCGCGAACAAGATGTCGCACGTGGAAAAGGCCCTCGACGTCCAGATCGTATGAGGGAGATAGACTCCGCGCGTCTAAGGCTTGGACGCCTTCGAGACCTCGGCCCATTTTGACAAGGTCGCCTGCGGCGCCGCATGCTCTTGGAGGTTCGACAGCCGCACGCCGATGAGCCGCACCTTCCGGCCGGGGACCATCACCTCCCGGAGCAGCGTCTGACTGAGGATGAGCATCGGATCGAGGTCTGAGGTGTGGATCTTCAGGCTTCGCGCGCGGGTGTGCGTCTCGAAGTTCGAGTATCGGGCCTTCAACGTGACGGTGCGGTAGGCGAACTTCTCGTGACGCAGCTGCTCGTGGAGCGATTTGACCAACGCCTCTAGCTCCGGCCAAACGTCCTCGTAGGAGGCGAGGTCCTTCTCGAACGTCGTCTCCGTGCTGATCGACTCGGGAGGGCCGCTCGGCTCGATGACCTCGCTCGTGTCAGTGCCCATCGCCACGTCGTGGATGTATTCCCCGAAGGCCCCGAACAGTTCCACGAGGTCCTGGCGGTTGAACCGCTGCAGGTCTCCAATCGTCTCGAGGCCGAGCTCCTTCAGCCGATCCCCGGTCTTTGGTCCGACGCCGAGGATCTTTCGGACGGAGAAGGGCTCGAGGAACTCGACGATGTGGTCGGGCTCGACGACGGTCAGTCCGTCCGGCTTCTCGAAATCCGATGCGATCTTCGCCGCGGCCTTCGTCGGCGCGATCCCGATCGAACAGGTGAGTCGCTGCTCCTTCCGGACGGCGGCCTTAATCTCCCCCGCCAGGTCCCGTGCGCGGGCATAGCTTCCGCCGCACCGCTGCGTCACATCGAGGTACCCCTCCTCGATCCCTGTTGGCTGGAGATGGTCTGCGAATCCCCGGAGGAGTTCCATGATCTCGCTGCTCGCGCGGCCGTAGAATTCGAAATGCGGCGGGACGAAGACCACCTGAGGGCAGCGCCGCAACGCTTCGACCGCGGACATCGCGGACCGGATGCCGAACTTGCGCGCTTCGTAGCTCGCGGTCAGCACGACGCCCCGCGGATGCTCGCGCGGATCCGGGCCCACGACGACCGGCTTTCCCGCGAGTTCCGGGTTCTCGCGGATCTCGACCGCCGCATAGAAGGCGTCCATGTCCACGTGAAGCAGGACGCGGGGACCCGCTGGTGGTGCCGCCATCGGAGTCCTCAGTCCCGCGGGACGGCTAAAAAGCTTCGCCGGGACGTGAGCGAAACGGTCGGTCAAAAGCCGAAGAACCCGCGGGCGGCGTCCGTGAGGAAGCCGAGGAAGAACGCCGCGAGGACGGCGGTCAACATGACGATCGCGAGGGCGATGAACACCCCGGCCTCGATCGGTCGAGGGACCGTCTCCTTCTGGGCGCCCTCCTCCGGGTCCAAGATGTACATGTACCAGATGACTCGCGCGTAGTAGTACAAGGACAGCGCGCTGTTCAGGACGCCGGAAATTGCGAGGGCGAGGAACCACTGGTTGAACGACGCCGCATTGACCGCGCTGGAGAACAGGACGAATTTGGAGAAGAAGCCGCCGAGGGGAGGGATGCCCGCGAGGCTGAGCAAAAACACGGTCATCGAGAACGCCAGGAAGGGCATCCGGCGGCCGAGGCCCTTGTAAGCCTCCATGTCATCCGCGATCCCGC
>Ga0209350_1000336_pt1 | contig 28315 bp, 25 predicted proteins | sample GraSoi013_2_20cm_2_FD_185822 | JGI IMG/M metagenome (GOLD analysis project Ga0209350, IMG submission 185822) | Grasslands soil microbial communities from the Angelo Coastal Reserve, California, USA - Sample 09_27_2013_2_20cm (SPAdes) (version 2) | ecosystem: Environmental > Terrestrial > Soil >...
CAGGGCTCGAGTCGACGATGTCCCCCAGCACGTCGGAGCGCCTGCGGAACAGGCCCACGCCCGCGGTGCTGACCTCGCAACTGCGGTCACCGCGCAGGAACGCCAGGCGGTCGTTGGCCGCGTATGGCGTCGGCGACGGGCTCGTCGGGCAGCTCAGCGAGCTGAGCGAGGGTGATCCCGAGGTATCGCCGGCGTTGAGGGCGGTCTGCTGAGCGCTGGTCAGATTGCCCCACTCGTAGGGAATGCCCTGGCTGCCGTTCCACGAGAGAATCACGCGGCCGGTCGGCGATTGGGCCGGCGTCGGTCCGGCCACGCCGGTGGTGGGGCAGGTGCCGCCGCTCCCCACTCCGGTCAGGGCGCAGGCGGCGTCCCAGTTCGGCGTTGGGGAGAGGACGACGTTGCCGAACGAGTCAAAGCCCAGGCTGCTCGCGGTCACGCGGCCGGTCCAGCCGTTATTCGGGTCGTAGTAGGCGAAGTAGGCCTGCACTCCGGACTCGAGCTTGGCGGACTGCTTCTCACTCGCGCCCGCGGAGCTCGCGGCGGTCGTCGCGGGACCCGCCTTGAAGCACAGGATCTCGTGGATGTTGGTGCTGCCTCCGGTCGAGCCGGCGAAGCCGAACAGGAAGCCGGCCGGAAGCGGACCGTTGGCGGCGGTGATGTCCTGCGACTTGATGACCTGCTGATAGGCGCCGCCGTTGACGCTGTAGGACAGGCTGAGGAGGCCTCTCTGGCTGATCTTCAGCTGATAGAAGATCGGCGTCGCCTGGGGCCGGGCCATCGCCGCCTCATTGGCGATCTGCATCGTCGAGGGCAGCTCGACATAGGCGTTCGGGATCGGCGCGTAGTCGTAGAGCGGGATCGTGTCGCCGGTGACTTTGACCGCCTTGCCGTGATGCGATAAATCCCACACCAGGCCGCTCTGGCAGGTGGCCTGGACGGCGGCCTGCTGGTCCGAGGCGGAAAACGAGCTCGGGTAGTACTGGGGATAGTTCGCGTTCAACCACGACCACGCGATGTTGCCCGCTCCGCGCATGCCGATGCGATTGGGTCTGTAGCCGTAGCCGAGCGCGGTGTTGTCGCCGGTCGCGGCATTGGGCCCGTTGTAGCCCGACATCCAGTTCGCGCCGTTCAGGAAGTTACCGTACTCGTCGATTCCGAGGCCGAGGTAGGCTCCCACCATCCCGACGTACGGCGGGTTCGCGTTCGAGCAGGTGTATCCGAGACTTCCACCCCACGAGCCGATGTTCGGGGACTGGCTCGCGTCCATGAGGAAGAAGCTGATGCCGTCGGCCCCATCCCCGCCCGCACCGCCGGAGTCTCCGCGGTAGGTGACGGTCTTGAAGGTGAGCGAGACTCCCGCACCGGTGGGGAAGGGCGTCGTGGAGACGATGGCGCCATGCTGCGCGTAGCCGCCGGGGTTGCCGTTCGTGAAGCGCAGCGCCCCCTGTCCGTTAGGGTCGGGAAGCGTCTGGGTGGAGCCGGCGACGCCGTTCTGACCACCGACCAGATTCTCGTTGTAGGTGCTCTGAATGGCGACGCACCCGGGTAGCTGCCCGTTGCCGGAACCCGAGGGCTGGACCCCGGCGGCGCTCGAGGCGGTGAGGCACGCGTCGGCGAAGAAGTACCAGGGGTTGCTCGTCGTGGTGCCGGTGAAGTCCTCGCTGATGAGCGTCTGGCCATGCGCCACGAGTGGCGCCGCCAGCGCCGCAAGCGCGGCGAACACGGCGCGGAAGGTGTCGAAGGTGTTTCGATTCATGTCATTGACAACTCAGGCAGACGATGCCCTGAGAGACCTCGTAAGTGCTTTCGACGATTGCGACCGTGGTCGCTGATCCGCCATAGCCGTAGGCATCAATCCGGTAAGCCTCGCCCGCCTGGTCCTTCGCGATGCCGAGATCCTCGATATAGAAGCCGGGCGGGGCGTAGTAGGGCTCGTTGCTCACGTTCACCGTCAGGCTGCTGGGGTTCGGAATGACGTTCATGTTCGGAGGCGTATAGGTGACGCCAATGTTCCAGGGCAGATCCACCGCAGAGGGCAGAGGCTGGTTGCAGATCTCGCCCTGGCCGAGGTTCGCGTTGAGCAAGGGGGCTGAGCACGTCCCGGAGCCGATGGCGGCGTTGTTCCCCTGCAGCAGCCACCACTCGGCGTACTGCTGTGCGCTCTCGGCGGCGTGCACGGCGCGCGCCTTCTCGCGCAGGTTGCCGGCGATCTTTTCCTGGGAGCCGAAGCCGCGGAACATGCTGAGGGCCAGGATGGTGATGATGAGCAGCAGCAGGAGGCTCGTGATCAAAGCCATACCGCGCTCGCGGCGAGCCAGCAGGCTACGGATTCCGAGGCGTGCTCGAGCGTTCATGTGTGCACTCCCGCGCGCGCCATGACCTGGATGACGCGCTCGAAGGCGATGGTCGCCGGCTGCCCGGCCGGGCTGGCCGGGTTGTACAGCGGATTGGTGAAGGTGAGGATCACCCGCACCGAGCTGACGTTGTTCCAATCGTTGCCGTTCACGCCCGCAGTGTTCATCTGATCCGCCGTGAGATAGGTGTCGACGTTGTAGTCGCTGAGCGCAGGAGTGCGCTTGACTCCGTAAAGGACCTGCAGGTTCTCCACGCCGTTGACGATCGTGACCGGAGGCTTGATGACAGCCCCGGTGGCCCCGTCCGAGAGCTGGCACTGAAGCTGTCCGGGCGTGTTGCCGGCCGGCGGCGCCACGGTGAACTGGTTGACGTAGAGCCCCGTCGGGTCCTGCGTAGTGTTGGTGCTGCCGTCGCAGAAGATCACGTCATCCTTGAGCGCGGTCCGGTAGCGGACTTCGATGGTGTCGGGGGCAGTAGCGGCGGCCTGTCCCGCCACGAACGCCGCAGCACAGGGCGCGGGCGCGTTGGCCGCGGGCAGGGAATTCGCCGGCTGCCAGGCGACGGGGTCGGGGAAGTAGCCGCCCGCCTGAATGACGTCCGCCAGGATCGTCAGGGCGAAGCGCTGCTGGTCCTGCAGCTGAGTGAGCTGCTGCTGGTTGTTGTAGGCGCCGCGCACGTTCTGCAGCACGGTGAGGAGGCCCCCGATGAGGAAGAGCGCGATGGCCACCGTGACCATCAGCTCGACCAAGGTGAATCCGCGCTCGCGGTGACGGGCGCTCATGGCTCGACGTACACCATGTAACTCGGGCACTGGAAGAGCGGGTTATTGATGCTATTGCAGGCCGTCTTGTTCACCGTGGCGGCCGCTTCCTGCTGGTTGACCGACACCGCCTGCTCGATCCAGGTGATCTGGACGGTGCAGCTGGCGGGTCCTCCGCCCGGCGTGGGAGGACAGCTGATCGTAGCGGTCGGATTGGGCAGCAGGGCCGCGAGCGACACGCTCCATCGGGCGAGGTCGAAGGCGGCGAGCTGCAGCGTGTTACAGCGCGCTCCGCTGCCAGCGGTGCCAACGCAGACGTTGCTGGGCATGCTCGGACTCGTGCCCGTCAGGTCATTGGTCGCCTGTGTCTGTAGCGCTCCATCGGTGGAGGTAATCGCCGCCGCGGTCACGATCACCGTATCCGGGGGCGTGTTTCCCCAGTACTGACGGTTCGAATGCATCGCCGCGGCGACGCTCGCCACCTGAATCGCGGCCAGCGCCCGCAGGCGCGACGTGGTCGTGTTCGAGAGCGAAAGGGCCTGCAGCTTGGCAATCCCGAGGAGCCCGACACAGATCACGATGACCGCCACCATGACCTCGACGAGACTGAAGCCGCGCGAGCGGACGTTTGGCGACAACGGAATCACGTGCAGGTCCCCGGGTTGCTTACGTGCGTCTGGGTAGTCATCAGGCCAACGGCCGTGATCACCAGACAGCGAGACCAGGCCGAATTGGCGGTTGAGTCGTGCAGCGTGAGCGTCGTACCGGCAAAGCCAGCGGCGGTAGTCGCAAAGCCCTCGCGGTTATACGTGACCGCGGTGACGTTGCTGTCGGCGATGAAGGTGTCCGGCGTGGTACCGGTGAACGCGCCTTGCACCCGCAGCACACCGCCAGCCGAGAACACGATCCAGCCGTTCGCCCAGTCGGCGCCGCGCGTGCAGGAGGCGCCGTCGTTCGAGACACAGGCCGTGACGGGCTGGCCCTCCCGGATCGCTTCCGCCCGTGCGTACTGCAGATCCCCGAGGAGCCCGTTGACCTCCGCGGACATGCGGTAGGAGTTCGTGATGTAGCGGTAGGAAGGCGCGCCGATGCCGAGGAGGATCGCGACGATGGCCACCACCACCATCAGCTCCGTTATGGAGAAGCCCCCGTGCCGCCTCATGCGACGTAATGTACCGGAGTGTGACGGCCGGCACGCTGTGTTAAGTCACATCGACGCGTCGATCCGACGGACGGCCGCTAGCGCCCTACGAACGGTAGTCACCCGGTCGTTCGGGCGGGGCACGGGGCTCTAGAGCGGTGGAATGCTGGGACCCATCGGGCGACGTTTTAGCGATCCGGGCGAGGAGAGAGGAGTCCGCGAGTGACAGCGACCAAGGCAAGCTTGAACGCCCTTCAGGCGATATCGGATCAGGTGGCCAATATCGCCGAGCGAGTCGGCGAGACGGTGGTGGGCGTGCACGCGCGCCGTCGCATCCCCTCCAGCGGAATCGTGTGGGCCCGCGGCGTGGTGGTGACCTCGGCGCACACAATCAGGCGGGAGGAGGACATACGCGTGCTGCTCGCCGGCCGCGGCTGGGTCGACGCTTCGCTCGTCGGTCGCGACGCCGGCACTGACCTTGCGGTTCTTCGGGTACCGCAGGCGGCCATCGCGCCTGCGGAGCGGGGGGACGCGGGGTCTCTCAGGGTCGGCCACTTCGCTCTGGCCCTCGCGCGGTTTGCGGAAAGTCAGGTGAGCCTCGACTATGGCCTGGTGGCCGCCGTAGGGCCGGCCTGGCGCACGTGGCAGGGCGGTGAGATCGAGCGGCTCGTGGCGCTCGACGGGGGTCTGCGGCCCGGCTACTCGGGCGGCCCGCTGGTCGATGCACGTGGCCAGATCGTGGGCCTGTGCACCTCCGCCTTCATCCGCCGGTCGGGCACCATCATTCCGGTCGGCACGGTCGGCCGGATCACAGAGGAGCTGCTCTCTCATGGGCGGGTGTTCCGGGGCTATCTGGGTCTGGGGCTGCAGCCGGCTGAGCTGCCGGCCGGCGCGGGAGCCGCTGATTCGAGCGGGGCTCTCCTGGTGGCGGCGGTCCAGGCGGGAGGACCCGCGGAGCAAGGCGGGGTGATCGTGGGCGACATTCTCGTCAGCCTCGACGGCCGGCCCTGCCGCGCCGCGGAAGACGTCCTGGCCGTTCTCGGCCGGACGCGGCCCGAGCAACTCCTGCAGGCGGTGCTCGTTCGCGGCGGGAATCGCCGGGAGGTCACTCTGGTGGTGGGCGAACGCCCGCAACGGCAGTCTTGTCCGTGAGTGCCGTCAGTGCCGGAGGAATCCAAGCGGATTAGCGTCCTGATCATCACCCAGTCGGCCGAGATCCGCGCGCGACTGCGCGCGGATCTCGCCGCAGCGCCTCATCTCGAGCTTCGCGAAGAATCCGCCGGGTCCGCCGCGGCACCCGATGTCGTCATTCTCGATCCCGAGCCGTTCGCTGACTCCTCGTCGCCGGGCCCGCCGCATGCTCCCGCCACCGCGCGGACGCTGATCCTCACGGACCGATTGTCAGAGGAGTGGGCGGGGGAGCTCTTGAGCAGCCGTGCCGCGGGCGCCATCGCCCGGTCGGCGCAACCGGCAGAGATCATCGCCGCCATCGAGTCGGTGGCCGCCGGGCTGATCGTCTTCTCCCCCGGCCTCCTTGCCGGCACGGAGCCGCAGAGGGTCCCCGCTCGAAAGCCGCCCTCGGGCGAGCTCCACGATCCGCTGACGCCGCGTGAAATGGATGTGCTCCGGATGCTCTCGGACGGGCTCTCCAACAAGGAAGTCGCACGGCGCCTTCATATCTCGGAGCACACGGTGAAGTACCACCTGTCGTCGGTCTTCGGGAAGCTGGGGGTCAGCAGCCGGACCGAGGCCGTTATGGTGGGGATCCAGCGCGGGATCATCCTGATCTAGCACGCGGGGGAATATGCCCCCGCCGCGCTTTCCGTCGCATAATGGCGTCAGAGCCGACAGGGTCGCCGCTCTCCGCAGGCCTGGCGCCGTGCCGGGCGCGATGCGGTCAGGCCGCGACACCGCGTACAAGAACCGGGAGCGAGCCATGTCCATCCGCAGCAAATTGCTCTGGGCCGCCATTACCGCGTTGGGCGCCTTGTCCTTCGGCATCGTGGCCCTCAAGCGCGGCGAGCCCGTGAACGCGATGTGGCTGGTGATTGCGGCCTTGTGCATCTACGTCATCGCCTTTCGCTTCTACGGACTGTTCATCGCCAACACCGTGCTCGGCGTGAATGCCGCACGACAGACGCCCGCCTATCGGCACAACGACGGTCTCGACTACGTGCCGACCAATCAGTACGTGCTCTACGGGCACCACTTCGCCGCCATTGCCGGCGCGGGACCGCTGGTGGGACCCGTGCTCGCGGCGCAGATGGGCTACCTGCCGGGGACGCTGTGGATTCTCGCGGGAGTGGTGTTCGCGGGAGCGGTCCAGGACATGATCGTGCTGTTCCTCTCGACACGTCGCGACGCCCGCTCGCTCGGCGACATGATCCGTTCGGAAATGGGTCCGGTCGCAGGCACCATCGCCGGCGTCGGCGTGCTGCTCATCTGCGTGATCATCCTGGCGGTGCTCGCGCTTGTCGTGGTGAATGCCCTCAAGAGCAGCCCGTGGGGCACCTTCACGGTGTCTTGCACCATTCCGATCGCTCTGATCATGGGAATCTACGGGCGCTTCGTGCGTCCGGGACGCATCGGGGAAATGTCGATCCTCGGCGCGGCGCTGCTGCTCGTGGCACTGCTCTACGGCAAGACCGTCTCAGAGACGCCCGCGCTGGCCCAGGTCTTCACCCTTTCGGCGCCGACGCTGGCGCTGCTCATCGTCGGCTACGGCTTCGTGGCCTCGGTGCTGCCCGTCTGGCTGCTGCTGGCGCCGCGCGATTACCTGTCAACTTTCCTCAAAGTCGGCACGGTGGCACTCCTCGCGATCGGTGTCCTGATCGCACGCCCGGAGCTACAGATGCCGGCGATCACCCAGTTCATCGACGGCAGCGGCCCGGTGTGGTCGGGAAGCCTGTTCCCGTTCCTGTTCATCACCATCGCCTGCGGCGCGGTATCGGGGTTTCACTCCCTGGTGTCATCCGGTACCACGCCGAAGATGATCGAGAGCGAGAGGCAGATCGTCTTCATCGGCTACGGCGGGATGCTCACCGAGTCCTTCGTGGCGATCATGGCCATGATCGGCGCCTCGATCATCCACCCGGGTGTCTATTTCGCCATGAACACCGGGGCGGGGCTGATCGGGACCACTGCGGCACATGCGGCCGAGGTCGTCTCGTCGTGGGGCTTCACCGTGACACCCGAGATGCTCAATCAGGTGGCGCACGATGTCGGCGAGATCAGCATCCTGTCGCGTACCGGCGGGGCGCCGACGCTGGCCGTCGGCATGGCCACGATCTTCTCGAGCTTCCTCGGCGGGCGCGCGTTGATGGCCATCTGGTATCACTTCGCGATCCTGTTCGAGGCTCTGTTCATCCTGACTACCGTCGACGCCGGCACTCGTGTCTGCCGCTTCATGATTCAGGACCTGGTCGGTCATGCGATTCCCGCGTTCAAGGAGACCCGGTCGTGGGGCAACAATGTGATCGGCTCGGGGCTCGCCTGTGCGCTGTGGGGGTACCTGCTGTATGCGGGCGTGATCGACCCCTATGGCGGAATCTGGACGATGTGGCCGCTCTTCGGCGCGACCAACCAGATGCTGGCGGCGATCGCACTGACGCTCTGCACGGTAGTGCTGTTCAAGATGAAGCGCGAGCGCTACGCCTGGGTCACGATCGTGCCGGCGGCGTGGCTGGTGGTCTGCACCGTGACCGCCGGGCTCGAGAAGGTGTTCAGTGCGAACCCCAAGGTGGGTTTCCTCAGCCACGCGGCGAAGTTCAGCCGTGCGCTGGCGGACAGCCAGGTGCTCGCGCCCGCCAAGTCGCTGCGGGAAATGAGCCGCGTCATCGTCAATGACTATCTCGACGCGGCCCTGGCGGCCCTAGCGGTGGCCATCGTGGTGACGGTCGTGGCGTACGGCATCGTCCGTATCCGTGCCGCCCGCGCCACGCCTCAGAACACCGCGATCGAGTTCGGCGGCCCGGCCGGGGCGGCGGTGGGCCATGGCTAAGCTCGCGCGGTTGTGGGAGAGGGCGGTGCAGACCGCCCGTCTCATGGTCGGCATCCCCGACTACGACACCTACGTGGTACACCGCCGGGCGCACCACCCGGGCGAGCCGGTGATGAGCTACCCGGAATTCTTCCGCGAGCGTGAGGCGGCTCGCTACGCCACCGAAAAGGGTCGCCTCAAGGGCTGCTGCTGAAGCTAAGCTGCCCGAGGCGGACGTGCCGCGCCTGATGCGGGGGACTTTGCTGCTTGCGTTCGCTGCCTTCCTCTGGCGGGACGGCTCCGCCGCGCCGGACCCGCGGCTCGCCGCCGCGATTCCCGCCATCGAATCGACGATCAAGAAGAGCGGAGCGGACGTCGCGGTGGCGTTTCGGACGCTCGACGGCAGGACGCAATGGCTGCGGCGTCCCGACGAGCCGTTTCACGCCGCCAGCACCATGAAGGTGGCGGTCCTGATCGAGCTCTATCGCCAGGCACGGCAGGGAAAGCTGAAGCTCGACGATCCCTTGAGCGTTAAGAATGAGTTCCACAGTCTGGTCGATGGCTCGGCGTTCGCGCTGGACCCCAACGACGACTCGGAAAGGACTCTGTATCGGGCGGGCGGAGGCACACGCACGCTGAGAGAGCTCAGCGAGCTCATGATCACGGTCAGCAGCAATCTCGCCGCGAACCTGCTGATGGACAGGCTTGGCGTCGAGAACATCCGCGCCGGCGTACGCGCGCTCGGAGCCGACGGCATGAACGTGCTGCGCGATCTCGAGGATGCGAAGGCATTCGAGCAAGGGCTCGTCAACACGACCACTGCGCAGGCGCTGCTCACGCTGCTCGAAGCGATCGCGCGCGGTCAGGCCGTCGACCGGGAATCCTCCCGGCAGATGCTCGAGACTCTCGAGCGCCAGACGATCAATGACGGGATACCCGCCGGGCTTCCCGCCGGCACGCGCGTGGCGCACAAGACCGGTGACATCACGCGCATCTGGCACGATGCGGGGATTGTCCTTGCACGCCGGCCGTTCGTGCTGGTCGTGCTGACACGCGGCCTCGAGAATCCCAAGGAAAGCACCGCGCTGATCGCCGAGATCACCCGGGAGCTATACCGGGCGACGCAGTAGGGGAGGCGTAGCGCTGAGGGAAGCGGGCTTCAGATCCGCGTCGCCCGAGACCGAGGCTCATCGGAAGCCATGCCGCAATGTGGCGACATATTGCCTTGGGTGGGACATTGTGGCTCATATACGGCCCCGCCGCCCAAGTCAGCTAACTCCCAGCGCGGCGCGCGAAGGCAACCTTCAGGCAAAAAGATCAAGGAGAGTCAACGTGCTCAGAATCAGGCAATTCCTCCTCGCGACTGTCATCGCGATGGTCGCAGTGGCGTGCGGGAGCGGGGGCTCCGGCATCAGCCAGTCTTCCGGCGCGACGCCACTCATCGCGACGGGAACCATCACCGGGTTTGGCAGCGTTTACGTCAACGGCATCCATTTCCAGACCACCAGCGCCACGATCCGCAAGAACGGTCAGACGGTCGACCAGTCGCAGCTCGCCGTCGGCGAGGTGGCCCGCATCAAGGGCTCGAAGGACGACGCCGACGACACGGGCGTTGCCGACGAGGTGGACGTCGACGAGGCCGTCAACGGTCCGATCGACAAGATCGACACGACGGCCGGCACGGTCACCGTGCTCGCTCAGATCGTGAAGATCAACGCCGGCACCTCCTTCAGTAAGGACATTCAGCCGGCCGACATCACCGGGCTCAAGACGGGCGATGTCATCCATGTCTCCGGCATGACCGACTCCAGCGGCGCCATCGTTGCCACGCGCATCGAGAAGGGAAGCGCGAGCTCACCGCTTCAGGTCGTGGGCACGGTCGCCGGCCTCAACGCAGGCTCGCACACCTTCATGATCAACGCGCTCACCGTGGACTACTCGAGCGCCAATCTCACCGGCTTTGCGAGCGGTGCACCGAGCAACGGCGACGTGGTCGAGGCGCAGGGTACGAGCTTCGACGCCACGACCCAGACGCTGACCGCAACCCACGTCCAGCGCGAAATGACCGACCAGGAGGAAGCCGGCGACGACCGCGACATGGAGCGGGAGGGCCTGATCACGCGCTTTGCCTCGGCGACTGATTTCGACGTGGCCGACAAACCCGTTACCACGACGAGCTCGACCGAGTATCGCAACGGCACCGCCGCCGACCTGGCCCTCAACGTCAAAGTCGAGGTCGAAGGCATGCTCAACAGCTCGAACGTCCTGGTCGCCTCGGTGGTTGCGTTCGAGCACAACGGCGATATCGAGCTGCAGGGCCCGGCCGCGAACCTGAGCGCCTCCGCGGGCACGCTGAGCGTTCTGGGCGTACAGGTCACGGTCGTCACTTCCAGCACGCGCTTCGAGGACGACGGCTCAAGTTCCATGGCGATGTTCAACCTGAGCAACGTCAGCGCCGGCGATACCGTCCGGGTGCACGGATTCGAGAGCCCGGCCGGAAGCGGCAAGGTCACGGCCACCCGCCTCGAGCGCCTGCCGCCGAGCCCGACGGTCATCGTGAAGGGGCCTTTCATGGCGGGCACCTCGCCCGACTTCACGATGCTCGGCATCACGATCGACGGCTCTGCGGCCACCATCGACGACGGCCACGGCGGCATGATGCCGCTCGCGACGTTCTTCACCCAGGCGGCGGGTCACGAAGTCCGGGTGGAAGGCACGCTTTCGGGCACGACCATCATGGCGAGCCGCATCTCGATCGACGATCACACCGGGGATGAGGACTGAGGGCACAGGCAGGAGCAGTCAGGGCCGAGGCCTAGTCACCCCGGGCAGCCGCGGCGCTGCCCGGGGTGACTTTCTTTGTTTTCCGGATGGACCCAGCCGTCCTATGCGATGCTTGACATCCGTCCATGCGGTCGGCCTCCACCAAACAAGTCCTCGCAGCAGCCCGACAATGGCTGAGGCCCCTGGTGCATGTCCTGATCCGTTGCGGGGTCACCTGGAAGGAGTTCGCAGAGCTCTCGCGCAGGAGCTATGTGGAAGTCGCGAGCCACCAGTTCGGCAAGCGAGGGCGCCCGACGAACGTCTCGCGCACGGCCGTCCTCACCGGCCTCACGCGGCGCGAGGTCCGCAAACAGCGCGCGCGACTCGCTGCGACGACCGACACCTTCGCAGGCCATGTCACCAAGGCCTCGCTCGTGCTCTCCGCCTGGCACCAGGACAGGGACTTGCTCGACTCGCGGGGCAAGCCGCTTCCGCTGCCCCTGGAGGGGGAGGGGGTGAGCTTCGCCGCGCTGCTGCGGCGATGCGGAGCCGGCGATGTCCGTCCCTCGACGCTGTTGAAAGAGCTGCTCAGCGCGCAGGCCGTGCGCGAGACTCGCGACGGACGACTCGAGCCACTCAAGCGCAGCTACGTCCCGCAGTCGATGGACGAGAAGCTCATCACCATGTGGGGCAAGCGCATCACGGATGTGGCCAAGACCTACGTTCATAACCTCACCCGCCCCGCCAATGCACCGGCCAGGTTCGAGCGCGCCGCGGTGAACGACCGCGTCAACGCGAGCGCGTCGCCCGACTTTCAGAGATTTCTGGAGCAGGAGGGTGAAGCATTCCTGGAACGTGTCGACGCCTGGCTCACGGCGCATGAGGCCCGCGCCGACGCGTCGGACAACCCGCACGGGGTCGTCCGGCTCGGCGCGGGCCTCTACCACATCCAGGACTGATCGGACCAACGAATGAATCGAGCCTTCCAGGCCATCCTTGTCGGCATCGCGCTGCTCCTCGCGTCGTGCGGGGGCGGGCAGCTGACAGCGGGCATCGAGGGGTCTGGGGCTCCGGTCACTACCGTCGGCTCGATCACAGGGTTCGGCAGCATTTTCGTCAACGGCGTCGAGTACGCCACCGCCGGCGCCCAGATCGGCATCGATGGACAGCCCGGCACGGAGGCGCAGTTGTCGGTCGGCGACGTCGTGACCGTGGTGGGCACGGTGAACGCGGACGGGAACACCGGGACTGCCGGCCAGGTGACGTTCGGGGGGAATGTCGCGGGTACGGTCGATCAGGTGAATGTCCCGACTCAGACGCTCGTGGTGCTCGGTCAGACCGTACTCGTCACCGCCTCGACCGTTTTCGATGCCAGCACGTCGCCCGCCGACATCACCGGAATCAAGCCGGGTGCGTCCATAGAGGTGAGCGGCTTCGCCAATAGTTTTGGTCAGCTGGTCGCCTCGCACATTCACCTCCTGCCTGCCGCCGGTACGCTGCGCGTGGAGGGCGTCGCCCAGGCGCTCAACACCACCGCCCACACGTTTCAGGTGAACGCTCTGTTGGTGGATTACAGCGCCGTGACGCCGAGCGGCACGCTCGCCGACGGCAGCATCGTGGGCGTCGAAGGGAGTGGTTTCAGTGCGAGTGGCGCTCTCCAGGCGACCGCGGTGAAGGTGGCGCCGGCGGTCGCAGCGACGCCGAACAGCCAGGGTGAGGTCGAGGGGATCATCACTTCCTTTACTTCCAATGCCGACTTCATGATCAACGGACTGCACGTGACGACCGACGCCGGCACGCAGTTCACGCTCAATGGGGCGACGCTCGGCGTCAATGCGCGCGTTGCGGTCGAGGGCTCCTTCGATTCTTCCGGAAATCTCGTCGCGGCGACTCTCGAGGCGTTGCCGGAGGGGGCAGCGCTCGTGCGCGGCGTGGTGCAGGCGCTGCCGGCCAGCGGCACGCTGACCGTACTCGGAGTCACCGTCACCACCGACCCGAGGACGAAGCTCGAGGACGACTCGAGCCTCCGGCTGCGGCCGTTCCACTTGAGCGACCTGCAGGTCGGCGACTACGTCGAAGCGCGTGGGCGAGTCGGCATCGGCGCCACGCTGAATGCCGAAGTGCTGGTACGCCAGGCGCCCAATTCATTGGCGTTCCTCCAGGACACGGCAACGAATGTTAGCTCCGTCACACTCACGCTCCTCGGCGTAACCGTCGTTGTCTCTTCCCAAACGCAATACAGCGGATCGGACGGCGCTCCGCTCACCGCGGCGCAGTTCTTCGCTCAGGCGCCCAACCACACGGTGAAGGCCGGCGGAACGCTATCCGGCAACTCGCTCCTCGCCACGCAAGCGCAGATCGAGGGGCCCTGAACCGCGCGCAGGGCAGGGCATCTCTGCTGCAAGCGGTTAACGTGCCGCACGGCTGCCGGTGTCGAGCAGTTTTCGTCCCAGGCTGACACCGCGTGACACTGCGGGAAACGCGGATTGATATATCAACGCACTTGTGGCTGAGCGGCCACATGCAAACCGCGAACGCCGGCACGCGCCGCTGGAGGTTCACGTGACATCACTCACGGTAGTTAGATGTTGACTGGCGTTTCATATTCGCACGCTCAAGAGGCGCATTGCGGGAGAGGACGAGCAAATGACTCTCGTGGACTGCTTCGAATACGACGGTGATATCTGTGAACCAGTGCCAGCATGCCCCGGTTACGCTGCGCTGTACGCCGAAACCCAACAGCGAACAGCGCGACAGCCTGCCACCGTGCAGCGCCGCGGGATTCGTCCGGCTACATGGGTGATCATTGCACTGGCCATACCCATTCTTTGCTGGGATGTCTGGCAGACGGAACGCGACGTGACGCTCCGGCGCCAGGCGCCGATGCAGCACGCCCAGTTGTCGACGACCGTCTCGGCGCCTTCGATCCCCTATCATCGGCCGGGCTTCCGGCCCTGGTGATGTGAGGCCGAGTCTTCCTGCCTCGCGCAAGGCGAGGCAGAGCACTGCGCACGTTTGGGGCCGCCTTCGCGTCCCCAATCCCCAGAATCCACTCGATAAACAGATCGCCGCGACAGCGCTAATTCACGATCTCGTGGTCGTTTCGCGCAACGTAGCCCATTACGCTCCAACTGGAGTGCGCGTGCGAAATCCGTTTGCGTGAGAATCGAGAACTACCTGAAGGGCGTTGCGACTCCCCAACGGCGCGCGGCGGGCGCTGGCCTTCGCCGCCGGTAAGCGCTACAGTCCGCTCGCGCACGAATAATTCACTCAAGACTCTCGGCGTGCGCTGTCATGCAGCATACCGCTCGATCGCTCGGCGACGTTTCTCTGTGCAAGCGGCACGAGTGCCGGGGATGTGAGCCGCTGCCCCAGCCAACTGATCGCACGTCCGCCGAGCTTTGGCTGCGCAGCCATGCGCGCGATCTGTCGCTCATGAGCCGTCTGCGGCGGATCGTAGCGGGCGAAGGCTTCGGCGCTGGCCTGTCGCGGCTGAGCGATGATCGCGTGCGTGCGCACGTCGCCCAGATGCTCGCGGATGGCACCCTGCTTGTATGCGGCCGGCGCCACGGCGACGGAGCGGCGCGCGCGGATGCCGGCCCCGAGCGCGTCGCTATTGAGCGGTTGCTCCGCCATCTGCCGAACGCGGGCCGAGAATTCACTTTCGAGGGCAAACGGTTTCGTCTCATCCGAGCCGATGAGTGGCGCGATTTAAGCGCACAGGAGCAGTATCGAGTCGTAGCCACGGATGCCGCCCGAAGCCTGATCGAAAGAATTGCCGCAGCGACCACGTCCGCGCCGGCTAAGCGCGCATTCGAGGAGGCCGCATCGATGCTCGCGCGTACCGAGGGCGGGCGCTTCGGCCCAGGCCTGCTCTTGTTATCGATCACCCCCGAGCCATTCGGCAGCAGCAGCCGCCCAAGCAAACCGGCAGTGACTCCCTCACAGCTCGCGGGAGCGGTGGCACCGGAGTTGACATGGGTGGAGCTGGAGCTGCTCGACGACACCGGCGTGGCCATCGCCGGTGCGAAGTATCTGATCGTGGGGCCGGACGGCCAGGAACATAGCGGGGTCACCGATGCCAAGGGTCGGGGACGACTCGATGGCATACCCCCAGGACAGTGCAAGATCAGTTTCCCCGGCATGGACAAGGATGCCTGGGCCGCGGCCTGAGCGCGTGCGTCCCCGCCTGCTGGTGCGAGCGTCTACCGGAGGCGGAGATGGCAAAGACAGTCGTAGCGAAGAGCACTGATACCCTCTGCGGCATCGCGATCCGCGAAGGCTTCCTCAATTGCAATCCGCTGCGCGCCCAGGAGGCGAACAAGGCCTACCGGACGCGTGAGCTGCTGGCCGGCGACAAGGTGTTCGTGCCGGACCTGCGTAAGAAGGAAGAGGGCAGGCCGACGACGGACACGCACCGTTTCAAGCGTAAGCGCTGGCCCGAACCGTCGCTGCGTTTCGTGCGTGGCAGCAAGACCAAGGTGGCCGCGGCCGATGCCACGCTCACGTTCCTCAATATTTCCAACTTCGTGACTAACCAGGCCGGGACCAGTGGTACCGCGGCGTTTCCCAACGGCTACAGCTTCCATGCGGACGCCGACGCCGACCCCGACACTTTTAAGGTCGAGGTCGTGAGCCCTGACGGCGGCGCTAAGATCAAAGTTCTCGTCGAAGCGCTGAAACCGGTATACAAGGCTGACGGCACGGTCGAGAAGTGGGAGCTTTTCAGTGGGGCCGAGTATGCAGCCCGCAAGAACGAGGTCGAACTGGTGCCGACCAAGAGCGATGCCAAGCGCTATCGCTCCCGCTACCTCAGGCTCGTGTCCGACGAAGCCGATGCCGCGGCCGTGCCGGCGCAGACGCTGCTCGTGACCACGATGAGCGACGGGCTGGCCGGCGAACGCGACAAGGTCGAGATCCTCGATCAGCACGTGCGTGCTTCCTACAAGCTGCCCGGCTGCAAGGCGGCTGCCCCGGTGTGCACGGTACGGGCGCAGCTACCGGTGGGCGAGGATCGCAAACGCTGCCGGATCGCGATCCACGTGTTTCGCGTGGCTCCGGGGGGCGCTCTTGTCGCCGGACTCACCAACCGGGCATTGCGGCTGCGTGTGCTGAAGTGGTTCCGTCGCGCCTACGCGCAGGCCAACATTGCCCCCAAGTTCGATGGCCCGGGCATCGAGGTGCTGGATCCGCCGTGGGCCAACATGATCGCCATCGCCAACCCACACGGTTCCCGCACGCTCGGGTTGAGCGCGGCGGGAACCACCTCCACAATCAGCTTCGACCTGGGTGGTGTTTCCCAGGGGGCGGTGCTCGACTGGTTTCACGACACGTCGGTTACCGTTAACCTCAAGCCGAACATGACGCCCAAAGCGGTTTGCGATGCGATCAACGCGGCGCTCCCCGCGGGCTACCGTGGCCGGGTATTTCCCAACGCGCGCAAGTTCAATGACCTCGACCCCTCGTGCGACATCGTGATCACCAAGGCCGATGGGACCATCACGTTAGTTCGTAACGAGGCGACGACCGACCTGGTGCTTGCGGGCGCTGGCAATCTTGCAGTTGCGCGGGTGAATCTGGTGAACGTGGATGACTCTGACGCCGATTCTGAGCCGACGACTCCCGAGCTGCGCAAGATACTGCGATCGGGCACGAGCGCGGACACTCGCATCGACTACTTCGTCATCGACCGGTTCGCCAGCACGACGCTGCGCGGTGTCTCGTTTCTGGCCTCGACCCACCTGCCGGCCGACCAGCGAAACCCGGCGCCGCTGCGCTGGGCGGGCATCATGGCGTGCAACACGACCAGCGGCAAGGTCATGGACGCGAGCGACAATTTGCCCTTCACCTTTCCGCACGAGGCAGGCCATGTACTGCACGACCGTTTCCACGCCGACGCAGCCGACCCGAACGGCCCCACCGAGATGATGTCGGGCGGCGGAACCACGGCAGCCAACGCCGCCAACGCCACCAAGCGCATTTGCGACGATCCAATCCAGGTAAATTACTCGCAGTACAACCCGGCCCAACCTACCCAGGGCGCGGTGAACAAGGTCAAGGTCGCAGCTACCAAGGGTATGCGGACGCGCGGCGCCCAGACCCTCGAGGGCTGGTGATGCTCGACACGAGGATCACGCACGTACGCGTCGGTGAAGCGGATGCGCGTACTTTCCTTGAGAGCTACATCTTCGGCGGCAGGTTCGGCCTCAAGCGGGTACCGCGCGGGATCGAGCCCGCTTTTGTGTCCGAGTTCGTGCGTGAGAGCATCTCGCCGACTACTGAGGCTGGACCGCTCCGACGTCTGCTCGAGGTGCTGCGATTCTATGAGCGCTCCGACGTCGTGCCACACCTGATGGCACCGTTGGATTTGCCCCTCCAGGGTGTGCCCGACCTTTTGCGTGTCAACCGGGTGGCACAGATCGCGGGCGAGCTCGGCGCGGCAGCCGAGGCTGAATCCGCGGCGGAGCACTTCGACCGGGTCCTCGTACCACATCCGGCAGCAGAGAATATCTTGCCGTTGCTTCTCGAGACACCGCTCGGGCTGGTGCCGGCGGGCTCGTACGATGCCGTTGCGGCGCGGATCGGGGAGGAGCTGGCGCGCGCCCAAGCTCGTGAGAGACAGGACCTCGAGAGTCTCTACGCTTACGACAAGCTCGCGGCGCTGGCACGCAACGACCTTGCGACCTGGCGCCTACAGGCCAGCGAAAAGCTGCGACTGCTCGCCGCGCCGCCACCGAGCCGACGGCGCGAGCTGGTCTCGATTTACCTTGGTCTTGCGCCGGCTGCAAGCGAGCCCATGATGATCTGGGCAGGAAGGCTACTGCGCCGTGAAGCGCTGAGCGAGGGTGACAGCGCCGTCGTGAGGGAGCTGAACCGCGCGCTCAGCGGACTCGATCGCAGTGCGCTCGGCGACGCTCGCCACGACTTTATACTCGTGCTCGCCGCGCAAGCTGTCATCTATCTCGGCGGTACGCTCGCGCCCGAACGGCAGAGAGAATTCAACGCAATCGCGGCCTCGGCGGCAGGATTTCTCTGGGATGACCCGTGAACGAGAACTCCATGATCGCGAGGGTCCTCGTAGTGTTGCAGCTCGCCGTCGCGGCAGGCGTAGTCACGAGCGAGTCAGTCTGCGCATCGCCCGCACCCGCGAGCCCCACGACCGGGCCTGCAGACATGCACGCCGAGGAGAGCACTGTGCCTCACATTGACGCCAATCGGGCGACGGTGATCGCCAAGCAGGCTTTTCGCAACGAGGTCGTCCCCAAGCAGCCGGGCGCTGCGCGGCTTGACCATCTCCTCGACGAAGGTCCGACGACGTTCGAGAGGCCGTGCCGTGATTTGCAGCGCGAGATCGAGGCGCGGCTCGGCTCCGGAGTTGGCGCCGCCACACTGCATGGTTCGATCGCGGCCCTTGATCGCAAAGGCACATGCTGGGCCGTCAGCTGGGACGGCCGCCGCGGGCCCGGGCTAGGTGCGGCGATCGACGCGGCCAGCGGCGCTGCGTTGTTTCTGTGGGAGATGCCGGAGGGCTGAGGCCGCGCGGCTGAGATCGGCTGATTCAGCCCCGTGCTACTTCGTATAATGTATATTATGTTAACTTACATGGTACCCTGCAATCCGGGCTGACCCTTAATCTGACCGCACACCCCACCAGGGTCAGGCAGCACACTCCTCCTTCCTTGGGCCCTTTTCGTTCACGGTGCGTAATATGGATCTCTCGGGAGGGAGCAAATGAGCAGGAAGCTCATGCTGGCGTGTGCGGCACTCGCGTGCGGCTTCGCCGCCAACGCGGTTTACGCTGAACGCCAGCCACCGGGTGTCGGCTCTGTGGCGCCCGATTTCGAGGCGCGAGATCTTCTCACCAATGAAAAGATCCGTCTGAGCGCTCAGCAGGGCAAGCTCGTCTTCCTCACGTTCTGGGCGACCTGGTGTCCCCCCTGCCGCCAGGAGCTGCCGATTCTGGAGAACGTGCAGAAGAAGCTGGGGAAACCCAGAGCCGCGGTCCTGGCGGTCAGCTTCCAGGAGCGTGACGAAGCCCTTCACGAAGTGAAGAAGATGGCCAAAGCCACTGGGTGGCAGCTCACCCTGCTGAGGGATCCCTCCGGCCACATCGCCGAACAATACGCGATCAAAGCGATTCCGCATCTCTTTATCATCGGACGGGACGGCAAGATCCTCGCGGTCCACAGCGGATACGGTGAGGGCTCGATCGACGAGTTGGTCGGGGAAATCAACGCCGCCCTCAAGACTGTCGACGAGCCGCCCGCAGGCGAGCATCCACCGGCGCCGCAATAGCATTCCTTCTGCGAGCCCCAACGTTTCACGGTTTTGGCAACTCGCGTCGCCGCGACTGAGACAGCTCGATCAGCGTTTCGATGCGAATCAAACGTCGCTCGTGATCCTCGAACCGGACCGAAACCTCCTTCCGATGCGCCATGAGCGCATCCACGCGCTCGCCGAGGAGCACAATGTCCTTGCCGTATTTGATGACTTCGCTAAGCAGGCTCATGCGGCCGGATCCTGCGCGAAGAGTTCAGCGATGGCTCGAGCCTGGTCCGGATGCGCTTCGAACCAGGCGTGCGTCTCCTTGCGGACCTGGGCGCGGAAGCTTCCATCGGCGAGGGCTCGCTCCCGCGCGCGGACCCCGATGAGGCTCGCATCGATTCTCTTGAGTGTGGCGCGCACCTGGCCGTGAATGTCCTCGAGCAGTGCTCGCGCGGCCGCTTCCTCTTCAGACTCGGTGAGCACTTTGCCCGAGGTATACGCCTCGATGGCTCGTCGGGCGAGCTCACCGGCGGAGACGCCCTCGCGACGGCTCATCTCGCGAAGCTTCTTCACGCTCTTGCGCGGCACCAGGTACTGCTGGCGCAGCAGATCTTCGGCCTTCGCAGACACCGGACTCCTCCACCTGAGTCGCGTACCCCGGACACTATAATCCGGACGCCGCACATACACAACCACATACACAAGACAGTGAATGGTACCAATCTCGCCCCATTCCCGCTGACTCGGGTCACCCCTGATTCAAAATCTCCTCGCTGGTAATCGGTGGCGACAGGACGCGCAGCGCGGACCTAAGGAAGAGCGACCGCCTTCACACTGGTGCTGCGCCGAGGACCACGGGACACCCGCATATGCGACTTGGTTCGCTGTGGGCCGCGGGGCGGCGTGCTGCAATTCACCCCTGTCTTGTCAAGGGCCTGAGTCGCTGCGACGTGTGCGTGGCAGGAGCCCCATGAGCGCCCCGTCAAATCTGCGGTTTCCCACCGGTTCCGGCCGCCGAGCGTGTCAATGAAGAGCGCCGAAAGCACGGCCCTGTACCCGATTCTCGACTACCCGGATTCGCTCGAGGCGCCCGGCGATCTTCCGCCGCTCGACGCCCTCGACGCGCTGTTCCGCAATACCGTCGAGCAGGCGCCGGTCGGCATTGCCTTCGCGAGTCGCGACGGCTCCTATCGGTATTGCAACAAGACCTTCTGCGCGATGCTGGGTTTCGCTCCCGAGGAGCTCAATGACGCCTCGATCGCGGGCCTCACTCTGAGCGAGGACCTCGAGGTCACCACCGTGGGCCTCGAGCGTCTCTGGCGCGGGGAGATTGGGCACCTCGATGTCGAGAAGCGTTACGTCCGCAAGGACGGCACCGCGTTGTGGATACGCGTAAGCACTTCGCTCGTACGGCGCCCGGGCGAAGAGGCCGTGTGCTCGGTCGAGTTCCTGCGCGACATCTCGGTACGCAAGGACATGGCGGCGGCCCTGGTGCAGAACCAGACGCTGCTCGCCACGTTGATCGCCGAGTTGCCGCTGGCGCTGCTCGCCTGCGACGTCGCCGGGCGCATGACGCACTACAACCGCGCCGCCATCGAGCTGTTCGGAATTCCCTCAGGCGATGCGGCCGCCCTCGCCCGTAACCCCTACGCCCTCACCTCCGACGTGTTTCGCGCAGACCGCACCACGCCGGTGCCCGCCGATGAGCGACCCCTGGCGCGCGCGCTGCGCGGGCACGAAGTGAGCGACGCCGAGTTCGTCGTCGTCAGGCCGGATGGCGCGGCGCGTACCGCCCTTTCCAGTGCCCGGCGGCTCGTCGGTCCCGCCGGGCAAGCGCTCGGGGCAGTCGCGGTGGTCCAGGACATCACCGAGCGCCGCCAGGCGGACGAGGAGCTCGAGCAGGTCCACAAGCAACTGCTGGTCGCCTCACGGCACGCCGGCATGGCCGAGGTGGCGACCAACGTACTGCACAACGTCGGCAATGTGCTCAACAGCGTCAACGTCTCGGCGAGTCTCCTCGCGGAGCGCATCAAGACATCCAAGTGCGCCAGGCTCGGACAGGTGGGCGCGCTGCTGAAGGCACACACCGCCAATCTGGCGGGGTTTCTGGCGGGTCCCCAGGGCAAACACCTGGCGGAGTACCTGCAGGAGCTGGCGGGAGATCTGGCCGCCGAGCGCGATGCGGCGGTCGAGGAGCTCACGGCGCTTCGTGGCAACGTCGAGCACATCAAGGAAATCGTCGCCATGCAGCAGAGCTACGCCAGGCGCGGCGGCCTGATCGAGACGCTCGACATCCGGGCGCTGGTGGAGGACAGCCTGCGGATGAATGAAGGTGCCTTCAGCCGCCACGGCGTCACGATCATCCGCGACTACCGGGATGTGCCCCCGATCGAGGTCGACAAGCACAAGGTGCTTCAGATCCTGGTGAACGTGATCCGTAACGCCAAGTACGCCTGCCACGAGGGCACGGGCGCAAAGACGGTGACGGTGCGGATCCGCGCGAGCAACGGCTCGGTGCTCGTGTCCGTGATCGACACCGGTGTCGGAATTGCCGGGGAGAACCTCGAGCGCATCTTCAGCCACGGCTTCACCACCCGCGCCGAGGGCCACGGTTTCGGATTGCACAGCAGTGCGCTCGCCGCCAAGGCCTTGGGCGGCACCCTGCTGGCCGAGAGCGCCGGTCCCGGCCACGGCGCCACGTTCACCCTGACTCTGCCGCTCAGATCCCCGGAGTCGAGTGATGCAGGCTGAAGCGGACCTGCTTCGCCACCGGGTTCTCGTCATCGACGACAACCCGGCGATTCACGCGGACTACCGCAAGATCCTCACGAGCGAGGGCCACACTCAGCAGTCGGCGGCCGAGGCGGGACTGTTCGGTGCGCCCCCAACCGACGTCGCGCGTCCCGTCTTCGACGTCGACGCGGCGCTGCAGGGACGCGATGGCGTCGAGCTCGCGCGCGCGGCGCTTGCGCAAGGCCGTCCCTACTCGGTCGCTTTCGTGGACATGCGGATGCCCCCGGGCTGGGATGGGCTGGAGACCATCGAGAACCTGTGGAAGGTCGATCCGGACGTGCAGGTCGTCATCTGCTCCGCCTACACCGACTACGACTGGCTGGAGCTCCTCGCGCGGCTCGGGCACTCCGACAAGCTCATCGTGGTCAAGAAGCCCTTCGAGCCGATCGAGATCCTGCAGTGCGCGAGCGCGCTCAGCCGCAAGTGGCAGAACGCCCGTGCGCTCAAGCGCCACGTCGAGAGCCTCGAGCTGGTCGTCACCGACCGTACCAAGGGGCTCGAGGCGGCCAACCGCCAACTGCGGCATCTGGCCTCCCACGATGCGCTCACCGGGCTTCCGAACCGGCTGCTGTTCGACGACCGCATTGCCCAGGCCATCGCCCAGGCGCAACGGCAGGCGCACGAATTCGCGGTCATGATCGTCGACCTCGACCGGTTCAAGCTCATCAACGACTCCCTCGGACACCGGGCGGGCGACGACCTGCTGCGCGTCGTGGCGCAGCGCCTGAGCCACGCCGTACGCGCGATCGACACCACCGCGCGCATCGGGGGCGATGAATTCGTGATTCTTCTCGGCGGACCGGTGACGCATGAGGAGGCGATCGAGATCGCCGAACGGGCGCTCGAGTGCATGGAACCCTCGATCCAGCTGCTCGGCATCGACGTCCACAGCTCCCCGAGCATCGGCGTCGCATTCTACCCGCGCGACGGGGTGACCGTGGACAGCCTGCTCGCCCGCGCCGACGCCGCCATGTACAGCGCCAAAGAGCGCGGCCGCAACAACGTACAGTGCTACGAAGACGGAATGACCGCGGCTACCCAGGACCGCGTAAAGTTCGAGAGCGAGCTGCACGAAGCGCTGCGCAGCGGTCAATTCGAGTTGCACTACCAGCCGAAGGTCGACACCGCAACCGGCCGGATCAACAGCGCCGAAGCCCTGATCCGCTGGCGGCATCCCCAACGGGGTCTCGTGCCGCCGGGCGATTTCATCATGGTCGCCGGGGAGTGTGGCCTCCTCGATGCCATCGGCGAGTGGGTGTTGTTCGAAGCCTGCCGCCAGGCGAAGGCGTGGCAGCGCGAGGGGCTGCGGCCCCTGCGGGTCGCCGTCAACCTCGCTCCCTCACAATTCCGGCTCGCGAACCTCGTCGACCAGATCCGGCGGGCGCTCGATGCGGCGGCGCTGGATCCGCAGTTTCTCGAGGTCGAGCTCACCGAGAGCGCCGTGATGAGCGATGCCGAGGAGTCGATCCGCATCCTGGAAGCCGTCAGCCGCATGGGTGTGCTGGTGTCGGTCGACGACTTCGGCACCGGTTACTCGAGCATGAGCTACCTGCGCCGCTTTCCGATCGACAAGCTGAAAATCGACCGCTGCTTCGTCGAAGACATGACGCGGCGTCCGGAAGACGCGTCGATCGTGCGCGCCATCATCTCGCTCGCCCACAGCCTGCGTCTGAAGGTGATCGCGGAGGGCGTGGAGACCCCCGAGCAGCTCGCCCTCCTCGCGCAGCTCGGCTGCGATCAGTACCAGGGATTTCACTTCAGCCCTGCCGTGCTGCCGGCGGCCTTTGCCGCGCTCGTCAGGCAGGAGCCCGCTGACGCCGAGGACGAGGCATCCCGAACCCACAGCAAGCTCGCCGCACTCGTGCGCGCGCGCAGCTGAGCGGCTGCGCGGCGGCTGCGGTTACGCCCCCCGCTGTCAGCCCGCCGTCAGAGCGGTTGTCTCAGCCCTCCAACGGCTTCCAGATGCTGTTGTGACGGGTCTCCGGCATCAAAATCAGGGCGAGCACGAAGCACACGGCGGGAACCGCAATGGGATAAATGAGCGCGCTACCCAGGCTATGGGTCGCCTGGAAGGCTGCGGAAGTGATGAGTGGCACCAACCCACCGCCCCAGCCGTTACCGATGTGATACGGCACCGACACCGAGGTATATCGGATCCTTCCGGGAAAATACTCCGCGAGAAACGCCCCGATGGGCCCATAGACCAACCCGACGTAGGAAACGAGGATCGCAATGATGAGCACGGCGACCGGGTAATTGATATTACCCGGGTGGGTCACCTCTCCAAGCCATGAATACAGCGGGTAATAAGTGAGCGCCGCGAGCAGGAAGCCCGCCAGGATCACGGGCTTGCGCCCGATCTTGTCGGACAGCCCGCCGAAGATGATCAGGGTCGGAGTCGCGATGAGCAGCGCAATGCCCACGATGAAACTCGAGGTCACGACGTCGACCTTCGACACCTGCTGCAGGAAGTACAGCGCCCAGAACTGGCCGCTGTACCACACGACGCCCTCACCGATCACCACGATGCTCGCGATCAGGACGAATTTGATGTTGGCGCTGAGAAAGGCCTCTCTCCATGGATTCTTGGTCATCTGGCCCTTGGCCTTGATCTCCTGGAAGACCGGCGTCTCCTGCAACTGCAGGCGGATGTAGATCGCGACCGCCACCAGCACGAAGGAGAAGAGGAACGGCACGCGCCATCCCCAGGCATCGAACACATCGTTGCCGAAGTACGCCTTCGTGGCGACGACGATGGCCAGTGCCACCACGATTCCGAGCGTCGGGGAGGTCTGCAGCCATCCGGTGTAGTAGCCGCGGCGCTCATCCGACACGTGCTCGGCTACATAGGTGATGGCGCCACCGTACTCGCCGCCGAGGCACAGGCCCTGAATCATGCGCAGGCCGAACAGCAAGAACGCCGCAGTCAGGCCGATCGACTGGAAGGTTGGAATCAGGCCGATCGCCCCCGTGCCCAGGCCCATGCCGCTCAGCGTAATGAGGAAGGTGTATTTGCGACCGACCCGGTCGCCCAGCCATCCAAAGAGGAATGCGCCCAGGGGGCGGACCAGGAAGCCGGCCGTGAACAACGCGATCGTGCTCAGCAATGCCGCAACCGGGTTCGTCTTCGAGAAGAACTTCACCGCCAGTACCGCGGCGAGGCTGCCGAAGATATAGAAGTCGTACCACTCGATGACGTTTCCTACCGAGGCGGCGACGATCACCGTCCGGAAGTTCTTCGGGATCTGATTCGCTGACGGCCGTGAAGTGGCGGTGATACCGCCCGCTGTTGCACTCATGCGTCTCCCCTTGGATCGATGGGTCTACGGAGCTTCGTCCCGGGCGTTGTCCACTCTTGTTAAGTTTTGTCTCGACCGCTGGCGGGCACCGTCAAAGCGGATGCCGCGGCTTCTTTATATCAGCGTACCTGAAAAACGCGCTGATGCCGACAGATGGGCCACCGGGTCCTCACACCGTTGCGCCTGCGCTACACTCGGCTGCCGACGGATCGCGGCAGATCTGCGGGATCGCTCCGATAACACTAACTCCTGTATATTCAGTCTATTAAAAGCCATTCTTAGATCACCTCTTTAGCATATTCCCACTATCTAACAGCGCCAAGGCACCCTCCGTCGACGACTTTAGGCCACGGCAGGACTTCCGTGGGCCCGGTGCGCGTGAAATACTTGGGCTGCTCGTGTGTGTTTGGTTCGGTTGACAGCTTAAGAACGATAACCCGGCGCTCACGCGGAAATCCGATTGGCCATGGCGCCGTGCCCTGGGGGGTGCGGCAGGAGTTGACCTCTTCCACTCGCGAATCTAGGGAGGACTGACAGTGAAGCACGCGAACGCGTCCTGTAATAAGAACGAATCCGTGGGCCGCCGTGCTCGCGGCCTCACCCGCGTGGGAGGGGCGTGGGGGCTCGTGGTGAGCCTGGCGGCAGCCGCGGCCCTCGCGCAGGCGCAGGCCCCGAGCGCTTCAGCGCCCGCCCCGGCGCCCAAGCCCGCCGACACCAGCTTCACCTGGAATGGCATCACGCTCTACGGCATCGTCGATATTGGGCTGCAGTACCAGACGCACGGGGTGCCGGCGAGTGATTACTTCCCCGCCGGAACCGAGGCGATCATCCTGGCAAACAGCAACGGCTCGGTCACGGCGGTCACCCCGAGCAACCTGAGCCAGTCGCGCATCGGGCTCTCGGGGAAGGAACCGCTGGTGGGCGACTGGTCGGGGGTGTTCCGCTTCGAGACCTTCTTCAACCCGCAGTCCGGCAATATCAGCGACGCGCTCAAATCGCAGGTGCTGAACAACGGCCGCCCGGCCGCCACGCAGACCACCAACGTCGACAGCAGTATCGCCGGGCAGTACTTTGCCGGGGCGGCCTACGCCGGTTTCTCCTCCCCCAGCTACGGCACGCTCACCTTCGGGCGCCACGTGACCCCCCTCGCCGACGGCGTCGGCAAGTACGATCCCCTGGGGGCGGCCAACGCCTTCTCACTGATCGGCTTCTCCGGCACCACCGCAGGCGGCGGGGTCACCGAGGATCGGCGGCTCGATCAGTCGCTGAAGTACTCGGGCAAGTTCGACGCGCTGCATCTGGGGGCCCTGTACCAGTTCTCGGGCTCCAGTGGCACCACAAACACCGCCGCGCAGCTGCAGCTGGGGTTCGAGTTCGCAGGGCTCTCCGTCGATGCGTACTACGCCAAGAAGTACGACGCCATCGCCACCGCCCCACTCACTGCCGCGCAGGTAGCCACGCTCCCGGCCCTGGGGTATTCGCCGAGCAACTCCCTCCGGGCCACTATCTCCGACAACACCAGTTACTCGGTGATGGGGTCGTTCGGGTTCAGCGGGGGACCGACGCTCTTTGCCGGCTATGAGCACATCAAGTTCGCCAATCCCAACAGCCCGCTCCCGGTCGGCTCCCTCACCATCGGCGGCTATGTGATCGCCGTTCGCACCAACACCGCCTACGACAACAACAAGATCCTCACGGTGTTCTGGGGCGGGGTGAAATATCCGGCCACGCCGCAGCTCGATCTGATGGCCGCCTTCTACGGCTACCACCAGGACAGCTTCGCCACCGGCGCCAACACCGGCTGCTCCGGCACCCAGAGCAGCGGCTGCAGCGGCAGGGAGAGCTCCTTCTCCCTCGTCGCCGACTATAAATTCGCCAAGCGCTTCGACGGCTATCTCGGCACCTTCTGGACCGACGTGCAGGATGGCCTTGCGTTCGGCTTCCTCAACACGTCCACCCTCACCACCACCGCCGGCATTCGCTTCCGGTTCTGACACGGCGGGACGAACGCGCTCTCGCGGCCTGATGAACTCAGGCCGCGAGAGCCCCACGGCTGGCGCGTATCCCTGCCGTCCTGCGGCGCCCGCGCAAGCTTCACGGCAGATGTAACGCAGCGTTAAGGAACGCCAGGGCCCTCCCCCTTTCAGTCAATTTCCTCCTCTTTCCACCGTGGGTTAGAGTCCCGGGCTCATGTGGATCGTCAAGCTGGCGCTTCGGCGTCCGTACACCTTCATCGTGCTCGCCATCGTGATCACGCTGTTCGGCGCGTTCGCGATCTGGCGCACGCCCACCGACATCTTCCCCAATATCCGCATCCCGGTCGTGGCCACGGTGTGGAAGTACACCGGGCTGTCCCCGGAGGAGATGGCGACCCGCCTCATCCTCAACGGCGAGCGCACCGCGCAGACCACCGTCAACGACGTCGAGCACACCGAGTCGCAGTCGGTGAGTGGAACGTCCGTGGTGAAGTACTTCTTCCAGCCCAACGTCAACGAGGAGCTCTCGTACGCGCAGATCACCGGGGTGTCGCAGACGATGCTGCGCTTCGCGCCGCCCGGTACCACCGCGCCCTTCGTCCTCGCCTATAACGCCTCCTCGGTCCCCGTTCTGCAGCTTGCGCTCTCGAGCCCCAGCCTCTCCGAGGCGCAGCTGTTCGATCAGGGCAACAGCATCATCCGCACGGCGCTCTCGACCGTCGCAGGCGCTTCCATGCCCTGGCCGTACGGCGGCCTGCAGCGCCAGGTGCAGGTGGATCTCGACCCGGACGCCCTGCGCGCTCACGGCCTGTCCGGCAACGATGTCACCGCGGCATTCAGTGTCCAGAATTCGATCCTGCCGGCGGGGACCGAAAAGATCGGCGACCGGGAATACTTCGTCTCGGTCAACGCCAATCCGAAGACCGTGGCCGAGCTCAACGACCTGCCGGTCGCTACCCGCAACGGCAGCGTGATCTACGTACG
>Ga0209350_1000337_pt1 | contig 28299 bp, 19 predicted proteins | sample GraSoi013_2_20cm_2_FD_185822 | JGI IMG/M metagenome (GOLD analysis project Ga0209350, IMG submission 185822) | Grasslands soil microbial communities from the Angelo Coastal Reserve, California, USA - Sample 09_27_2013_2_20cm (SPAdes) (version 2) | ecosystem: Environmental > Terrestrial > Soil >...
GGCGGCGACTTGAGAGACCCCTATTTCGGCGAGGCGCTCTATCACGCTTACCAAGGACAGTATTTCGACGCACTCCAACGGCTCGACACCGAACTCGCCCAATACCACGTTTTGGACGAACCCAAACTCGATACGCTTCACTATCACATCAACGACGCCGAATTTTCGGTCGGCGACTTCGAGCTCGACTATCGCATGCACCAACGCGCGGGGCGCGCCATCAAGGCGGTGCTCGAAGGCGCCGTCGATGAGGCGGTGCGAAACGAGGCCGCGTTCAGGCTCGCCCGCATTCACTTCCAGAAGGGTCAGCTCGATGATGCGCTGCAGGCGCTATCACGGATCAAAGGTACGGTCCCGGAGGAGATCAAGGGTGATCTCGAGTTTCTGCGGGCGAATGTCTATATGGCGACAGGCCAGCCGGGCGAGGCCGTTAAGGTCCTCGCGCAGTTAAAGGGCAATGAGCGCCTGGCCGGGTTTGTTGCCTACAACCTTGGCATCGCACTGTTGCAGGACGGTCGACCACAGGAAGCGATCGAGCAACTGGACAAGGCCGGGCAACTGCCCGCCGGTGATCCCGCTGCTCTCGCGATCCGCGACAAATCGAACCTGGTGCTGGGCACCATGTTGTTCGAATCTGGCAATTTTGAGCGGGCCAGGCAGGCATTGGATCGCGTCCATCTCGAGGGACCGTTCTCAAACCAGGCTCTGCTGCGAGCAGGCTGGGCTGAGGCCTCGGCCCAGCAGTATGACCGCGCGCTCGTGCCGTGGAACATCCTGGTGGATCGTGAGCCGACGGACGCCGCAGTTCAGGAAGTCATTCTTGCCGCACCGCATGCGTACGCCACCTTGAAGCTTCACGGTCGCGCGGCGATTGGTTATGGACGCGCCCTCGAGCTGTTCAGCCACCAGATCGAGAGAGTCGACGCATCGATTCGCAGCATCAGGGAGGGGCAGTTTCTCAATGCGCTGATCCGCGAGGAGAGCCGTGAGGACGAAACCTGGGTCATCCGCCTGCGCAACTTGCCCGATGCGCCGGAGACTTATTACCTGATGGAGTTGATGGCGTCTCACGACTTCCAAACCTCATTGCACAACTACCTCGACCTCGAGGACCTGCGGTCGAGACTCAATGCCTGGAAGACCAGCCTTGAAGCTTTCGACGATATCATCCGGCTGCGCGGACAGAACTACGAGCCGCTGCTGCCGGAGGTCGACGCACAGTTCCGAGAACTGGATTCGCGGATCCACATTCGCGTCGAGCAGCGCAAGCACCTCGCCGAACGTCTGCAGGCCATGCTGACCGCACCGCGGCCAGATTATCTGGCGACCGCGGAGGAGCAGATCGCCGGCGAACGCATAGCACGCATCGAGAAACGGCTTGGTCACTCTGACGACCCCCAATCGCTCGCACTTCGGCAACGCGCGGCCCGCCTGCGCGGCACGCTCACTTGGCGGTTGGAGACCCAGTACAACGACCGGCTGACCGCGGCATATGTACACCTGAACGAACTGAAAGCACCTCTTGATGCTCTCAGTCAGCGGTATGACGCCTTCGTTAGGACGAGGCAGGCAGCGACGCATAGCTATGTCGGATACGATGTCCAAATTACACGGCTCCGCGAGCGCGTCGACGACGCGTTGCAGCGTGTCGACATGTTGATCGCCCGGCAGGGGCACATGATCGAGACCGTCGCCGTCAACCAGCTCGAGGCCCGCCGGGAACGCCTGGTCGCCCAGCAGACCGAGGCGCGCTTCGGCGTCGCCGATAGTTACGATCGAGCCGCGCGCGCCCAGTCCGACGCGGGGGGACACTGATGCGTCGCCTCGCTATTCCGGTCGTGATCGCGCCGGTTTTCATGGTCGCCTGCGCCGCGCGTCCCATAAAGCCGGTGGGGACGCCGGGGACGCTGGCGGAGCTGCGGAATGTGCGTCCGGACTTGCAAGAAGTGAAGGTCCAACAGGGCCTCGATCAGGCCATGCAGCAGTATCGGCGCTTCCTCGAGGAGGCACCGGAGACCGCCATGACTCCGGAGGCGATGCGGCGCCTCGCGGACCTGCAACTCGAGAAGCAGTTCGGTATTCGCACGGGCAACGCCAAGCCGCGGGAAATGGCCGCTCCGAAGCCCGCCCCGATACTCGCGGGCTCGCGGACCGGCAGTCCTAATCCGGCCGCGGCAGCTGCCAGCGTAAGTTTGCGGGAATCCGATCAGGATTTCGAGCGGCGCACGACCGCGGAGACCGGAATCCTAGTGGGCAGTAACGCTGGCGCTTCCCCGGCGGACACGGTGCGCGCGGGCGCAGATGCCGAAGGTCCACTGGAGGCGATCGCTCTCTACAATCGGCTGCTCACCGAATACCCCAGTTACAAGAACAGCGACCAGGTCCTCTATCAGATGGCGCGGGCGTACGACGAGGTCGGCCGCACCGAAGAGGCCATCGAGACAATGGAGCGCCTAATTCGCGCGAATCCGCACTCCTCGCACCTCGACGAAGTGCAGTTCAGGCGCGGCGAGTACTTCTTCACGCGCAGACGCTTCCGCGACGCCGAGAGCGCCTATTCGGGCATCGTCAAACTGGGAACCGCCTCCGAGTTCTACGAGCTCGCGCTCTATAAACTCGGATGGACGTTCTACAAGCAGGACTTCTACGAGGAGGCCCTGCGAAAGTATATTGCCCTGCTCGACTACAAGGTATCGATCGGTTACGACTTCGATCAGACGCATGATGAGGACAATGATCGCCGTGTCGCGGATACGTTCCGAGTGATCAGTCTGAGCTTCAGCAACCTCGGCGGGCCGGAGACCCTGCCGGAATACTTCTCCAAGTTCGGGAATCGCTCCTATGAGGACCGCATTTATTCTAGTCTCGGTGAGCACTATCTCGGCAAGCTCCGCTATGACGATGCGGCGAAGACGTACAAAGCCTTCGTAGCGCTTTATCCATTCCACCGCGTCGCGCCACGGTTCAGCATGCGCGTCGTGGATACCTTCACCCAGGGTGGGTTTCCCAAGCTGGTGCTAGAGTCGAAGCGCGAGTTCGCTTCCAAATACGGCCTGAAGGCCGAATACTGGCGACACTTCAAACCGGAAGAGTCGCCGGAAGTACTGGCCTATCTCAAGACGAACCTGAAAGACCTCGCGACGCACTATCACGCCCAGTATCAGAACGCAAACGAACCGAACGAGAAGCTCACGAATTATCGCGAGGCAAGCCAATGGTACGGCGCCTACCTCGAGTCCTTCCCGAAGGAAGCTGATTCGGCATCCGTCAACTATCAGCTTGCCGACCTGCTTTTGGAGAACAAGGATTTTGGCGAGGCGGCCAAACAGTATGAGCGCACGGCTTATGCATACGCGCCGCATCCGCAGTCGGCAGCTGCAGGATACGCCGCGATCTATGCATACCGCGAGCAGCTGAAGATTGCCGACAAGCAGCAGCAGGACCCTGTCAAGCGCGATACCGTCGCAAGCTCGCTCAAATTTGCCGACGCATTCCCGCAGGACGAACACGCCGCGGCGATTCTCGGAGCGGCCGCCGATGACATGTACGAGATGAAGGACTACAAGGCTGCCATCGAGGCCGACCAGCGCGTCATCGATAAGTATCCGGGCGCACCGGCGTCGATCCGGCGTTCCGCGTGGATTGTGGTTGCGCATGGCTCGTTCGAGCTCGCCCAGTACCCGCAGGCCGAGCACGCCTACACCCAGGTGCTGACGGTCACGCCGGAGGGCGACGGGTCGCGCGCCGCGCTCCTCGACAACCTTGCTGCCTCGATTTACAAACAGGGTGAGCTCGCAAACGAGGCGAAGGATTATCGCGCGGCAGCCGACCACTTCCTTAGGATTCGCACAGCCGCGCCAACCTCATCTATCCGTGCGACCGCTGAGTACGACGCGGGCGCCGCGCTAATCCGCATGCAGGACTGGAAGGCGGCGGTGGATGTGCTTGAAGTGTTTCGCACCGCCTTCCCGAAGAACAAACTGCAGCTCGAAGCCACGAAGCAGATCGCCTACGCCTACCGGCAGAGCGGCCAGTTGTCGCACGCCGCCGGCGAATACGAGCGCATCGCATCTCAGTCCGACGATCCGGCGCTACGCAGCGAGGCGCTACTCGATGCGGGAGATCTCTACGCGCAATCCAATTCCCAGGATCACGCCCTGGATGCATACAAGCGGTACGTTAAAGAGTTTCCTAAGCCGGTAGAGACAGCCATCGAGACACGGTTCAAGATCGCCGAGATGTACAAGGCGGCGCACGACGAGACGCTGTATCACAACCAGTTGGAAGAAATCGTAAGCGTCGAGGCGGGCGCCGGATCGGAAAGGACCGGCCGGACCCGGACGCTAGCAGCGCGTTCGGCGCTCGTCCTCGGAGAGCAGCTCTATGGAGATTTCGTCGTCGTGAAGCTGCGGCAACCCTTCGAGACCAGCCTGCAGGATAAGAAGCAGCGCATGGATGCCACGATTGAGGCCCTGAACCGGCTGGTGGATTACGGAATCGACGAAGTGACGGCAGCAGCGACGTATTACATGGCCGAGACTTACTCCAATTTCAGCCGCTCGTTGCTCGAGTCGGAGCGACCGGACGACTTAAAACCAGAGGACCTGGAGGAGTTCAAGAACAAGCTCGATGAGGCAGCGTTTCCGTTCGAAGAGAAAGCCATCAGGGTACACGAGAAGAACATGGAGCTATTGCACGCCGGCGTCTTCAACCCGTGGACCGAGAAGAGTCTCAGCAGGCTCACCGAACTGATGCCGGGCCGTTACGCGAAAAACGAAACGAGTAGCGGCTTTCTCGGCGCCATCGACACTCATGTGGAGGGATCGCCGGTGGCGCAGGCCTCCAACAACCCGACATCCGGCAACGCGATCACCCAGGGTGCGGCCGTCACCGATGAAACGCGCGCCAACTACGAGTCGGCAGTGGGCATGCTGAAGGAGGAGCGGTACGAACCGGGCATTGCCTTGCTGCTCAAAATGACCGAGAAGATGCCTGCGTTGGCGGCGGCGCACATCGATCTCGGCATGGCATACGAGCGAACCGGCGACCTGGACCGCGCCGAGGCCAGCCTGAACAAGGCGCTGCAATCGGATCCAAAACAGCCCGTCGCCTATAACGAACTCGGTATGGTGCAGCGCCGCAAGGGACAGTTTGCGAAAGCGCGCGCGAGTTATGAGGCGGCCCTCGCACAGTCCGCCGATTTCCAATATGCGCACAGGAACCTTGCGATTCTGTGCGACTTGTATCTCGGGGATTACAACTGCGCGATGGCACATTACGAGGCGTACAGCCGGATCGTTCCGGATGACACCGAAGTCGTCAAATGGATTGCCGACCTTCGTAATCGCGCAAAAAAACAGGAGGGGTGATGAGGAAGACTAGCGTTTACTGGATTTTACTCGGGGTCCTTGTCTTGGCGCCCACGGCTTTACTCGCGCAGCAAACAGCGCAGCCAAAGGCGAAAGCAGCACAGGGACAGACCGCAAAACCGCAGGCAAAGACAGAAGAGGCAAAGAAGAAGGAGGCAAAGAAACCAACGGAAGAGGCGCAGCCAAAAACGGAAGAAGACGGGAAGTTGACATCCATCCCCGGAAGCAAGGCGCTCGGCATGTCCATTCTGGGCAATCAGGAAGCGCCTAAAGCTCTGGTTATCGTTCCCTGGAAGAGTTCGGAACTCGGCAATGGCCCCGGCGTCTCGACGTTGCTTGATGACTCGAGGCGACCCGTGGACAAAGAGGTGTTCATGCGAATGCTCAGTTACTACGAAATTCGGTCGGAAGCAGCGCGGCCCAGCGGTGCGACGACGAATGGGAGCACGGCAGCGCCCGCCAATGTGGCGCAGAGGAGAAAGCCATGAATTTCACTGAACTGTTAAGACATGTCGGTATGTTCGGAGGCGCGGTGATTGTCTCCCTCGCCCTGCTTTCTGTCTTTTCGGTGGGGATGATCATAGACAAGCACCGTCGCTTCTCTTCAACCTTCCGCGAGTCGGTAAAGTTCAAGCCCGAGTTCAAGAAGTTCCTTCACGGAGGAGATGTCCAGAATCTGGTCGAAGCCGGGCGGCTGCACGCGAATTCTTACGTGGCGCAAGTGGTCTCGGCGGGCATCGTCGAGTACGACGGCGTGCGCCAGAGCGGAGGCGATCCGGTCGCTTCGCTCGAGCTCGTCGCGAGCGCACTCCGGGACTCTATTTCCGAAACGCTGATTCAGTTGAAGAGTGGTCTTGGATTCCTTGCCACAATCGGCTCCACGGCCCCGTTCGTAGGTCTTTTCGGCACCGTGGTCGGAATCATCAACGCTTTCCGGAGCATCGCCGCCACGGGGTCCGGCGGAATGTCTGTGGTTTCGGGCGGCATCGCAGAGGCCCTGGTCTCGACGGCCCTCGGTATCTTCGTCGCAATTCCGGCCGTCGTCGCCTTCAACCACTTCACGGGCAAACTTGAGACTTTCCATGTCGAAATGAATCGGGCTTCGTCCCAGCTTGTGAACCGCTTGTTCAAAATACCAGAGCTCAAGGGGCTTGAACTCGACGAAATGGATGAAGTCAAGGCGTCGAAGGTCAAAAAAGAAGGCCCGGCCTATGCGACTCGGTGAGCCAGCCCGGATGCAAGCAGCCATCAACATCACGCCGCTCGTCGACGTGGTGCTGGTGCTGCTGATCATCTTCATGGTGATGGCGCCGCAGATGCGGAAGGGGCCCGACGTCAACCTGCCGAACACGACGAAACCGAACTCGCAGGGCGACGAGAGAGGCCGAATCCTGGTCTCCATAGACGAAGCTGGGGGGCTGTGGATCAATGACCAGCCAGTCGCAGCCGAGCATTTCGACGAAACTCTCCGCGCTGCGGTGGGCGCCGAGACGAACCCCAAGATCGTGATCCGGGGTGATGCAAAGCTCAATTTCCGCGAGGTTCGAGAGGTCATGGTCGCGATCGAGCAAACCGGCTTCCGCGGCGTTGGGCTCATCGCCAAGCGCGCTGGCGCAGAAGGAAAGTGACATCATGCAGTTCAACAGCAACGATTCCGGTTCCAGTCTGCAGTCTGAAATCAACATCACGCCGCTCGTCGACGTGGTGCTCGTGCTGCTGATCATATTTATGGTCGTCGTGCCACTCCTGATCGAGGGCTACGACGTCGATATCCCTCGAGCCTCCGCCGATACGTCGGCTCAGGTTGCCGAATCCCAGTTGATCCTGAGTATCGGTGCTGCGGCGTGCCCCATCCTCACGCCCCCAGCAGGGGAGGGGATCCCGAAGGACTGCCAAGTGACCCTGGCGGATCAAAAGATCTCTGTAGCCGAATTGCCCACGCGCGTGGCGGAGATTTTGGTAAGACGGCCCGCGGAACAGCGTGCGCTGTTCCTGGCCGTCGACGATCGCCTGAACTACGAGGGGGTTCTGCGCATCATTGATCTCGCAAAATCGGGCGTTGAGGATTTGAAGATCGAATTTGTCGCGGCCAATTGAGGTGGTGGCTTGGTGACAACCATGGAAACAAAGAGCATTTTCAAAACATCCGGGGCTCCGACGGCCCGCAGCATGGCGAAGAGCCTGGCGATCCATGTCTTCGTGCTGGCCGTGGTGATGGTCATACCGGCTCAAGCGCTATTTCGCAGCGAGTCCCCCAACAAAGAACTCGACATCGTCTTCTATCGTCCACCAGAAATCGCGGTCAACTCGCGAACAGTTTCGCGTCCGATGCCGCGAGGGACGAGTGAGGCCGGGGCGCCTGCACCCGCTCTCAAACCGAAACCGAACGCCCCCGCAGGTCCAGACTTAGCAGGCAAAGCAGAACTCCCACCGGGTCCCGAGGTGGGCCCACCAGTGGAGGCAAAGTCGAAGGTGGAAAAGGCCGGCATCCTGGCACTCAAGGACAAGATCGCGAGCCTAGCTCAGGACACCGTCGTGGTGCCTCTCGGAGCCGATGCGCGTCACATTGCCGCCGATGACGTAGGTCGGCCCTCGGCACGCTCTTTGTTGACGAGCAGTACGCCGGGATCGAGCGGTGGCATCAACGTCGCCTCCCTGAGCCGCAGTGTAGGAGGCGGTGGCGGAGGAGGCGGAGGTGGCAACGGGAGTGGGGGTGTGGATGGCCGCGGCACAGGAGCTGGCGGTAGCGGAGGCGGGATTGGTGGTGTCGGGGTAGGCCGCGCGGTCAGCCCGATCGCACCGATCACCGGCGCCGACCGACCGAAGGCGCGCGGCGGGCCAGGTCCTGCCCGCACCGACGAAGAAATACAGATCGTGTTCGATCGCTACAAGGCGTCGTTCTACCGGCTGTACAACCGGGAGCTGCGCAATAACCCGGCCCTGAAGGGCCAGATGGTTCTGCGCCTGACGATCGAGCCGGACGGCAGCGTGTCGATGTGCGTGCTGCAGTCGACTGACATGGATGCGCCGGATCTCGCCACGCAGGTGGTTGGACGCGTCCGGACGATCAATTTCGGCGCGAAGGATGTACCGGCCGTGACGATCGTGTACCCGATCGACTTCCTTCCGGCGGCGTGAAGCCGGCGGCGGAATCGGAATTAGCACGGACACAAGGAGGTTTGGAGAAGCTGCGAATCTGATCCGTTAAGTTCGACGCGATTTTGACAAAGGCAAAGCCATTCGAAAGATGGCGACGCAAAGTCACCGGTCTAAAGGGCGGGGGCCCTACGACGGCGGGACCGCCGAAATCCAGTCCACCGCGCGGACTGCCTCGGTCCCGATGAAATCGCTTGGTGAGTGGGACGGGGGCGTAAATGACATCTAGCGGCAGAAAGCATGTGAGGGTGGGTTACAGCTGGATCGCAATCCTGCTCGACAAGCTGCGCCTCACTCTCCGCTTCCGCCTGCGACTTCCCGAGATCGATGATGTGCGGAACCCCCTCATAGCTCATGCGGCTATTGGCAGCCCAGGAAGAGCACGGCTGTTCAAAGGAGCGCGCGCTAGGAAGAGGATTTTACTTGTTTTCGGCATCGTCGTTCTGATGGGAGCGAACTCTGCGTTTGCCCAGACCCAGACGTGCGCCATTGTTACCGGCGGCGGTGCCAGTCCAACAACGGGTGTTAATCCCGCCTATCTGGCTAATCTAGACGGACGCGCCAATGAGGGTTGTACCATTTTGATCACGCTCAACGCTAACGGGTCTATCACAACAACTCACCCCAATCCTGCCACCTCTTTCGATAGCGGCCTTGACGACAACCTGATTGGAGTCATAAACAACACCGCACAAACCATCACCGGCTTGCAGCTCAGTAGCGCAAGAATCCCTATTTTTGCTTTCGACAACGACGGAGTTTGTGCCGGCCCCCCGGGATACACTTTTAGCGTTCTTGGGCCGAACCCCAATTGCGCAATCGCAACGGACCTGCACACTTATGGTCCCGCGGGAATTAACTTCACAGTAATTAACGCGAACACTGGGATCGTCAATTTCGGCAACGGGGGCATTGCACCAAATAGTAATTCGTTTTTCAGCCTTGAGGGGGGGAACCTCACAAAGATCGTCGTGGTGGTGGACCCAGGGCTGGCAATTACCAAGCAAGTCACCGTAGTAGGCGGCGGCGCTGCGCTGCCCGGCGGACAGCTTGACTACTTGGTGCACGTGACCAATCTCTCGACGAGCCCTGCCACCACGGTCGTAATTACCGACGATATCAGAAGCGCGGGCGCAGGTCGTCTCACGTTTGTGAATCCACCAGCGCCAACGATGAACGGCTCTCCGGCCGGTGTCACAGTGGCGGGTACCGTATTAACCGCGAACTACTCCGCTATAAACGGGCCGCTGCAGCCCGGACAAGCCATCGACGTGCGCTTCCGGGTGCAGATTTCTGCGGGAATTCCCGCCGGCACGATTCTCACGAACACTGCGCTCGTAACCTGGAACACCCCTACACGGACGTCGAGCGCGAGCGTCTCGATTGCGATTGGAGAAACCTCCGCACCCAGTCTTGTACTGACAAAAACGGGACCGGCCACGATGAGCCCCGGGCAGTTAGGGCAGTTTGGTCTTAACATCCAGAATACGGGCGTGAGCGACGCATGGAACGCCACGATCGTGGATCGGCTCCCCCAAAGCACCCCCACCGGCGGCATGTGCAACATGGCGCCTCAAGTGCTCAGTGCTCGGGTCTTCCAGGCGGACGGCGTCACGCCGGTCGCAGGCAAGGGCCCGCTCACGGCTGGCACGGACTACACGCTCAGCTATACGGGAGCGCCTGCATGCACGCTGACACTCAACATGCTGAGCGGCGCGGCGGTAATCGGTCCGACGCAGCGCCTCATCGCCACCTACCAGACGCAGCTCGATGCGAACACACAGAACGGCGCCACGCTCACCAACGTGGCCGGTACGACGCTGTGGTACAACGGCCCGAGCAGTGACACCGGCCGCCAGAGCTACACCTGCACGCTGACCAACGGTACGCCCGGCGTGCTGGACTGTCAGGACGCGCACACGGTGACGGCTGTTATCCCGGCGATGACCATCACCAAGCAGGTGACGGTGGTGGGGGGCGGCGCGGCGGTGCCGGGCGCGACGCTCGACTACCTGGTGCACGTGACGAACACCTCCGCGAACCCGGTAAACCCGGTGGTGATCACGGACAATCTGAACGCAGCGGGGGCGGGGGCGCTCACCTACGTGGCTGGCACCGCGACCATGAACGGCTCGCCCAACGGTGTCAGCGTTGCCGGCAACGTCATCACCGCGAACTACTCGGCGACCTACGGACCGCTGGCACCCGGAGGGACGATCGACCTGCGCTTCCGCGCCACGCTCGGCAGCACGCTCGCTGCCGGTACGATCGTCACCAACACCGGCGTCGTAACGTGGAACACTCCCCCGCAGACAGCAAGCGCCAGCGTCTCGATCGCTGTCGGAGGAATCGTCGGTACGCCCGATCTCGTGTTCACTAAGTCCGGGCCGCCGACGATGAGCCCGGGGCAGTGGGGGCAGTTCGGCTTCAACGTCCAGAATAGCGGGTCGAGCGATGCGTGGAACGTCACGCTGCTGGACGAGCTCCCCAGCGGCGCAACGGGCGGCATGTGCAACATGACGCCTCAGGTGCTCACTGCTCAGGTTTTCCAGGCTGACGGCGTCACGCCGGCCAAGGGCCCGCTCGTTCCAGGCACCGACTTTTCGATCAGCTACATCGCTGCGCCCACCTGCAAGCTCACGCTGACTATGCTCACCGCCGCAGCCACGATCAGCCCGAATCAGCGTCTGATCATTACCTACCGCACCCAGCTCGACGCCAACAGCCAGAATGGCGCCCAGCTTACAAACGTAGCGGGCGCAGTTCAGTGGTTCAATGCCGACAGCAGCGTCACGACTCGCCAAGCATTTACGCGCACGTTGACCGACGGCACACCGGGCATCCTCGACTTCCAGGATGCCCACACCGTCACAGTAGCGATCACCACGATCGCTATCACGAAGCAAGTCAGTGTTGTTGGTGGCGGCGCTGCGCAGCCGGGCGGGCAGCTCGACTACCTGGTGCACGTGACCAATGTCTCGACGAACCCGGCCCCCTCTGTCGTGATCACGGACGATCTCAGCACCTCTGGTACAGGCCGCCTAACGTTCGTTAACCCACCTGCAACGATGAATGGCTCCACAACGGGTATCAGCATCGCGGGCTCGGTGCTGACTGCAAACTACTCCGCTGTGTACGGTCCGTTGCAGCCCGGGCAATCCATCGACGTGCGATTTCGGGTGCAAATTGCTTCGGGACTTCCAGCCGGCACGACGCTCACGAACACCGCGGTCGTGACGTGGAACAACCCTCCCCAGACGGCGAGCGCCAGCGTCTCGATCGATATCGGAGGAGTCCCCGGTTCCGGCAGTTTGAACGGCACCGCGTGGCTCGACGCAAACTTCAACAAGATAGCCGACCCCGGCGAGCCGTTGCTGCAGGGCTGGACGGTTGGACTGTATCTCAATGGTGCGCTGGCGCAGTCCGTTCTCACGGATGTCAACGGCGTCTATCGGTTCAGTAACATACCGCCGACCGACGGGACAGCAAACCGCTACGAGCTTCGGTTCACCGCGGCCGGTGCGGGTCCGAATACCGCCAAGCTCGGCAAAGCCGACTCGGCCTTTACCAACTTGCTGCAGCGGATCACCAACATCGCGGTGCCCTCCGGCAGCAACCTCCAGAATCTGAACCTGCCGATCGGGCCGAATGGCGTCGTCTACAACTCGATGACGCGCGCTCCTATTGCGGGCGTGACGCTGAACATGCTGCGCGCCGGTAGCCCCACACCATTGCCAGCAACCTGCTTCGACGACCCAGCTCAACAGGGCCAGATCACCCAGGCAGAGGGCTATTACCGTTTCGACCTGAACTTCTCGGATCCGGCCTGCTCCGGTGGTGGCAGCTACCTCCTCAAGGTGAACGGGCCGGCATCCAACTACGTGGCCGGTCAGTCTCTGCTTATCCCGCCGACTTCGGACGCATCGACCGCTCCGTTTTCGGTTTCTACCTGTCCGACCGATGCTCTTCCGGCTATCCCCTACTGCGAAGCACAGGCGTCGGAGTTCGCGCCGCCACTCTCCGTGCCCGCGCGTAGCGCTGGGACTCAGTACTACCTGAATCTCATCCTGGACGGCAGCGCGGTGCCCGGCTCAAGCCAGATCTACAACAACCATATTCCCCTCGACCCGCAGCTCGCGGGAGCATTCTCAATCACGAAAACGACGCCATTGGTCAACGTGACTCGCGGGCAGCTCGTCCCATACACCATCACGATCAGCAACGCGATAGGCGCATCCCTGCAAGGTGAGCAGGTTGTGGATCGCTATCCGGCGGGCTTCCGCTACGTCCCCGGATCCGCGCGCCTGGATGGTGTGCCCTCAGAACCCACGGTTGCCGCCGGCCAACTCGCGTGGAATGGCCTCAGCTTCGGCAGCTCCACTCGCACGATCGTCCTGCTGCTCGCCGTTGGCGCCGGTGTTGGGGAAGGCGAGTTCGTCAACCGCGCGCAGGTCATCGACGGTCTGACGGGCAAGCCGCTGTCCGGTGAGGCGACCGCAAGGGTTCGTGTCGTCCCGGATCAGACGTTCGATTGTACAGACGTGTTTGGCAAGGTCTTCAACGACGTCAATCGCAACGGAGTGCAGGACAACGGCGAAGATGGCCTGCCCGGCGTGCGTGTGGTGACAGCAAGGGGTCTGGAAGCGACGACGGATCAATACGGGCGGTTCCACATCACCTGCGCAATCACGCCTAATGAGGACCGCGGCAGCAATTTTGTGCTGAAGCTCGACGACAGGACCCTCCCAAGCGGCTTCCGGATGTCGACTGACCAGGTGCAGATCAAGCGTGCCACGCGTGGCAAGGCCCTGAAATTCGATTTCGGTGCGTCAATTCACCGGGTGGTCGCTATCGACCTCTCCGATGCGGCTTTCGAGGCGGGTAAGACCGAAATCCGCGTCCAGTGGCAGCCACGTGTCAACTTACTCCTAGAGGAACTGCGCAAAGCGCCGTCGGTGCTGCGTCTCTCCTACGTTGCCGACACGGAGGATGAGGCCCTGGTCGACCGGCGCTTGGAGGCGTTTAAGCGGCAATTGACCGAAGCGTGGGATGCGAAGAAAGACGGCTATGTGCTGGCCATTGAGCCTGAGGTCTTCTGGCGCCGTGGCGGCCCGCCCAAACGGCTCGACGGGCGTATGCCGGGGAGCAGGTGAACGCTATGAGCAAGCAGCGCCACCTACTGCTGATCGCCGGATTGCTGCTGATGACCGCTCCCGCGGCAGTCGGTCAGGTCAGCACGGCCAAGCCCAGCGAGCCGGTCGAGCGGCATCTGTCCAGCGATCAGACGTTTCGTGAATGGTCGCATGACTCGAAGCCGACCGGTGAAACCAAGCTCATCAAGGTCTGCCGGGCGGAGACCGTTTGCAAAATGCGCTACCGGGAAGGCAACACGCCGCGGATGCGCGTCAGGAACCTCGTCGTGCCAATGCGGTACGAGGACGAGACCACTCCCATTTCCGACGCCTTCACCAAACAAATTCGGCAGGCGCTCGACAACCTGCGGGACAAGCGGGGCGTGACGGTCCGCTTCATCGGCTACACTGACGACGCGCCGCTGACTGGCCCCGACGAGAGCACTTACGGAAACCACTTGTCGTTGTCGAAGGCAAGGGCGCACCACGCTGCATTGGCCATGCAGGAAATCCTGAGATTGCCGGCCTCGGCGATCGAAAGCGACGGTCGCGGGGTCTCTCACCCGCTTGCCTCAAACGAAACGGCACAGGGACGGAGGCTGAATCGTCGCATCGAGGTGGAATTCTGGTACGACGATCCTCTCCAAGCGTTACCGGACGAGCCGCAACTGTGCCCGGACGATGCCGACGAAACGGTGACCAGGGTTTACGATCCCCCCTGGGGCAGCATCCCATCCCTCGCGCTCGAGAACGGCCAGCCGATCATTCCGCAGGACTACGTGGCAAACCTGCGTCGCGCGCTGACAGACATTTCGGATCGGACCAACGCGCGACTACGGTTCATAGGTTACACGAAGAACGAGCGACTCGACCGCCGCACCGCGTCCGTGTATGGCGATGACATCGGGCTTTCCGCGGCGCGGGCTCGGCGCGCTATGGATACCCTGATGCAGGACCCGCTGTTGTCGGGCGCGCGGTCCGAGCACGAGGGACGCGGATACGTCCAGTCCGACGACGTCGTAAACGCGGGCTTCATCCAGGGCCAAGAGTCGTTCGTGCGCGTGCAGGTCGTGTACGACGAGCGGTTACCTTTGGACAACTACGAAGGCGTGGATATTACGCGTCTGAACCAGGAGGTTCGTCCGAAGAGCCCGTATGAGCTGAATGTGATGCGCATCACCGTCGATGGCAAGCCGATCGATGACCCAGGCCGCAGCTCTTCCGACATCCAGCGCTGCACCGACGTCGCGCTCGACAACGCCAAGATCCAGTTCCGCTTCGACAATCTGGAGGCGCGGCGACGGCTCAGTGTTGCGGCGAATCCGGTCGCTGTGGCCGTGAGTAATTCAGGCGGTGGCCCTGCCGAATCGGTCGTACATTTCCGCATGTACAGCAGCTATGCAAGCTTTATCAAGCGTGCTGAAATTCGAATATTCGAGCAGCAGCAGTCCCTGCAAGCCGCGCCGCTCAAGATCGTCGCCGTCGACGACGCGGGTCTTGCGGAATGGCGTCCAACAGCAGAAATTCTTTCGGGCCCGGCGCGCGAACTCAAGTACCTGCTACGCGCCTATGACTCGAGGGGTGATTTCGACGAAACGGACGCGCGGCCGCTGCGGCTGTACCGCGAGCCGTCGCGTGGAAGCGTCGTGACCTCTGACGGGTCGGCAACGCGCGAGCTACTTGCCGCCTATGGCGAGAATCAGCTGGCGCGCCAGCAGATTCCGCTCGGCAGCGGCACGGTGAAGGTACAGGGCAGCGGCATACCGGCCGGCCACACGGTCTGGGTAGCGGGCCGCCAAATTCCGGTCGACCCGCAGGGCAACTTCGCTGCGGAGGAGATCCTTCCGGCCGGCGCGCATAGCGTCGAAGTCTCGGTCCTGGACGATGCGGGCAACGGCTCACTGTATCTTCGCGACCTGGAGTTCAAACGCACGGACCTGTTCTACGTCGGCATTGCCGACCTGACGGTATCGAAGAACAGTGTGAGCGGGCCGGCAAAGCTGCAGGAAGGCGAGAATAATCCATACCCCTACGATTCATCGCTGGATGGCCGGCTGGCGTTTTACTTGAATGGCAATGTGCGTCAGAACTGGCGGTTGACGGCGAGCGCGGATACGCGCGAAGGCCCGGTGAAGGACCTGTTCAGCAACTTCCTGGCCAAGTCGCCCGATTCGCTATTCCGGCGCATCGATCCCGACTATTATTACCCGTCGTTCGGCGACGACGGTGTAGTGCAAGAAATGGCGCCAACCTTGGGCAAGTTCTACGTCAAAGCGAGCAATGGCGAGAATTACGGGATGTGGGGCAATTTCAAGGTCGGCTATTTGGATAACGAACTGGCCCACGTGGACCGAGGCTTGTATGGAGCTAACGCGCATTACGCGTCCGAACCCACCACCAGCTTCGGCGAGCGACGGCTCACGGTGGATGGATTCGCTGCCCAACCGGGAACGATGGCGAGCTATGAGGAATTCCGCGGAACGGGCGGATCGCTCTACTTCCTGCACCACCAGGACATCCTGACGGGCTCTGAGCGTGTGCGCATCGAAATTCACGACAAAGCCTCTAACATCGTCACAGGAGTGGTCAACCTGCAACCCAACGTGGACTACGACATCGACTACCTGCAGGGCCGGCTGCTGCTTTCCCAGCCGCTCTCGTCGACTGCCAACGACAACCTGTTAGTGCGCACCAGCGGCTTAAGCGGTGACGAGGCTTTCCTGGTTGTGCGTTACGAGTACACGCCAGGTTTCGACAAGCTGGACCAAGTTGCCGTCGGCGGTCAGGGCCATTACTGGTTGAACGACCATGTACGGCTCGGCTTCACGGCCGATTCCAACGAAGGGGGCTCCGCCAGCAACAGCAATCTCGGCGCCGCAGACCTGACCCTGCGGAAGAGTGCCAATTCCTGGTTCAAGTTACAGGCAGGCCGCAGCACGGGTCTCCTCTCTCCCTCGCTGCAATCCAATGATGGCGGATTCGGGTTTCAGGGTCCTAGCGACCAGTCGTTCACCGGCGCGAAAGCGGGCGCTTATCGCGCCGACCTGAGCGTCGGGTTGCGCGATTTCTTCGAGGGCCGCGACGGTCGCTTCACGTTCTATAAGCAGCACCTCGACGCCGGTTATTCGTCACCAGGACAGGCGACGATTAAGGACACCGAGCAATACGGCGGCACGTTCAGAATACCCGTGACGAGCAGCTTGAGTCTCGCAGCCAAGGGCGATCAGAAAATCGAGAGCCAGGGGCTCGAGACTCGGACGGTCGAATTGGACGTGGCCTACAAGCTAACCGAAAAATGGACCGTCAGCACCGGTGTGCGCAACGACCTGCGTAAGGACAATTCGCCGGTTGCTCCCCTGACGCAGATACAGGGCGAGCGCACGGACGCAGTCGCGCAGGTGAAGTTCGATTCCAGCGCCTCCTGGAGCGCCTATGGCTTCGGCCAGCGCACGGTCGCGGCAAGCGGCGGCCGTGAAGACAATGATCGCATCGGCGTGGGCGGTTCCTATCGCCTGACGAAACGCTTCCGGATCGACGGGGAGGCGTCCGACGGACACCTCGGACCCGGTGGAAAGGTCGGCACGAGCTTTCTCGATTCCAAGGGGACCAGTTATTACCTGAACTATTCGCTGGAAAACGAGCGGACAGACAACGGGCTGCTGCTTCGCGGCAGCCAGGGCAACCTGGTCTCGGGCACGAAGGTGCGGCTTTCCGACACTTCCAGTGTCTACGTCGAGGAGCGTTACCAGAATGGCGGATCTCTAAGCGGACTTACTCACACCACCGGAATCAACCTCACGCCGAAAGAACACTGGAATCTCGGCGGCAGCGCGGAGGTCGGCAAACTGCGCGACTCACAGACCGGCGCCGAGACCGATCGCAAGGCGGCAGGGATCAACATGGGCTACGGCCTGGCTAAGATGCAGTTCTCGAGCGCGATCGAGTTTCGCCGGGATAACGCGGAACAACTCGACCTGGCGCATACCGAAACGACTAGATGGCTGTTTCGTAATAATTTCAAGTTGCAACTGACGCCCGACTGGCGCCTTATCGGCAAGCTGGACCACTCGGTCAGTGATAGCTCGCTTGGCGAGTTCTATGCCGGCGGCTACACCGAGGCAGTGGTCGGCTACGCGTACCGTCCGGTAAGGAACGACCGGCTAAACGCGCTGATCAAGTACACGTACTTTTATAACGTGCCGACCACAGGTCAGGTGGGATTGCAGAACACAGCGGCCGAGTTCCTTCAGAAGAGCCACATCGCGGCGCTGGATGTGAACTACGACCTGACGGCGAATTGGTCCCTCGGAAGCAAGTACGCCTACCGCATGGGACAGGAAAGTTTGGATCGCGTGCACCCGAACTTCTTCGCCAACCCCGCGCAGCTCGCGGTCTTGCGCGTGGACCGGCGGTTCTTCAAGGAGTGGGACACCCTGGCGGAGGTTCGAACGCTTTACCTACCGGATATAAGTCAACGCCGCAGCGGCGCACTGGCCGCGATCTATCGTCATATTAGCAAGAACCTGAAGGCTGGCGTCGGCTACAACTTCACGAACTTCTCCGACGACATGACCGATCTGAAGTACAACCACAAAGGCGTATTCGTCAATCTCATCGGGACTATGTGACGCCCGCGTGGCTTCGCTCGGCAGCGGGCTTGCTGGAATCCAGCTTCCGAACAGCAAACGTTCCGTGAAACGCGAATGATCAGCTTGCGATTACCTGCTCCGCCCTTGCCAATAGGCGCCAAAGCTTGCTGAGATAGCGCGCATCATTTCCCGTACTGCGCTATTACTTCCCAGTCTGTTCCGCTCCCTAGCCTATACTGCGCCAACGGTTGACGTGCGTGAACTACGCCCCCCAAACCTGAACCGGCAACCGACAGCTGAAAAAAGGTTCGGATTAGTAATGGGAAGTCGGCTTGTGGAACGTGATTTCTGGATTGCCCTGGATCACGAACAACTCTGAAGTAATGTCGCTCGTTCCTCGCGGCGATGTTGTGTACATTTTGTGTACAAGAAGGCGGGTTTGAGGGGCCTGAAAATGGACCTAAGCAACGCAGAATCAACAACAGACTCTTGAGCTACAGGCCCGAATCGAAGAACAACATTAAAATATTAGCAGGCGGACGAGGCTAGGCACAACTGCAACCTCTCTGCCCCATGCTTGAGGCGAACAAATCGGCTTCTACTGCACGAAGCCGACGTTTGGCGCCGGTGTGCTTCCTTCTGGTGATTCTTTGATGGTGCCAAATTGCGCTTCGTAGCGCCCGAGATTCTCTCCCAGCGCACGCCAGATACGCTTCGCGTGTCCCGGGCTGACGATCATACTGTTCAGCAGTTTTCCTTGCGCGCCGTTGGGAAAAATATAGATAAAGTTCATGGTGAACTCTTCGAGATTGTGGTGAATCATCACCAGGTTGCTGTATTGCCCCTGCAACTCTTTCTCGTCGGCTTTGATCTGCACCTGGCCCTGTACTGGCTGCTGTTGATCCATTGCGTTTGGCTCCGGGACCGCTGTTTTGAACTTATCACAAGCACTCGTGATTCGCATGACCTGCGGCCCGGGCTGCTTGCTTTGCCAGCCTCGTTAGCGACTAGGACAGAAAGTCCCATTGACAAGCGATGGCATTAAGTGTAGTTTAGGAATGTTATTTAGCATAGTTAACTTCAGAGATGGCACATACGGGCCCCCCACAATTCGAAACCGATCCGCCGGTCACGGATGGAGCTTCCGGTGGCTTCTACGAGACCGCGGAGACGCCCGCGAGGGCCCCCCTGCCCTCGTTGCCGGAATCGCATCGCACCATCCCTTTTTCTTCCGGAGCTTCCTGGTTCCGCAAAGTTCTGGCGTTTGCCGGTCCGGGCTATCTCGTGGCCGTCGGGTACATGGACCCCGGCAACTGGGCGACGGATATCGGCGGCGGCTCGAAATTTGGCTACACGCTCCTGAGCGTCATCCTTATCACCAACTTGATGGCGATGTTTTTGCAAGCTCTCTCCGCAAAGCTCGGAATTGCGACGGGGCGTGACCTGGCTCAAGCATGTCGCGAACACTATTCCCGCCGCACCGGATTGTTTCTCTGGGTCGTCTGCGAAATCGCTATCGCCGCGTGCGATCTCGCGGAGGTGCTGGGTTCGGCGGTTGCGCTGAAGCTTCTCTTCGGGCTGCCGCTTCTGGCCGGAGTTCTGATCACGGCATTGGATGTTCTCATCGTTCTGGCACTGCAGGGGCGAGGTTTTCGATTGGTAGAAGCCTTTGTCGTGACGCTCATCGGCTCGATCGCCGCTTGTTTTGCTTACGAAGTCTTTTTCGCCCACCCTCTGTGGCGAGAGGCCGCCATCGGCTTCATCCCGCGCGCCGAAATCCTGCGGAACCGCGAAATGCTGTACATCGCGATCGGCATCCTTGGGGCCACGGTGATGCCGCACAATCTTTATCTCCACTCCAGCATCGTGCAGACGCGTGCTTTCGGCAACTCCACTCGCGACCGGCGTGAAGCGGTGCGATTCGCCATCTTCGATTCCACGCTGGCGCTCGGCTTCGCGCTTTTTGTTAATGCCGCGATTCTCGTTCTGGGAGCCGCGGCTTTCCACACGCGCGGCCTTCACAACGTTGCGGAAATCGCCGATGCCTACAAACTTCTCAGCCCGGTCCTCGGAGCAAGCCTTGCCAGCACGCTCTTTGCCTGCGCGTTGCTGGCCTCCGGCCAGAACTCCACGCTTACCGGCACACTTGCCGGCCAGATCGTGATGGAAGGCTTTCTCGACATTCGGCTGAAGCCTTGGCTTCGACGGCTGATTACGCGTTCGATCGCCATCATTCCTGCGGCGCTGGTGATTGGGATAGTGGGCGAGAACAGAGTGACCTCGTTGCTGATTCTCAGCCAAGTGATTCTGAGTTTTCAGTTGCCGTTCGCGGTGATTCCGCTGATCCAATTTACTGGCGATCGTGCCAAGATGGGCGAATTCGCCAACTCGCGATTTACCAGCGTGGTTGCCTGGGTCGTTGCGGCTGCCATCTTGTTCTTCAACGCTGAATTCGTATGGCTCATCCTCCGTTCCACGTGACCGTACTTTTTTGGAGGGCCGCTTCTCTGTATTTTTCTCCGCCTTTCGTTGCCAGGTTGAATGTGCGAAGATTTTCCTGTCCGCGATGCCCACTGACGCACAGCTCAGTCTGAAGACGCGCAGAAGCCTCTTCGCCTCGCTCCTTGCACTTATTTGCATCGTACTTGTTTATGCCGCGTTCCAGAGAGACAGGCCGTGGGTCGTTCCTGAGGAAGTCAAAAAACTGAAAAACCCAATCGCGCCCACGCAGTCCACGCTGAAGGCTGCCAGGGGAATTTACGTGGAGGAATGCGCCCAGTGCCACGGAAAGCAGGGCAAAGGCGACGGCCCCAAAGCCAGGCTGCACTTTCCGGCTCCAGCCGACCTCACGGATTCACGGCTCATGAACTCGGTCACTGACGGCGAAATTTTTTACAAAATCAGTGAAGGCAGAAAGCCCATGCCTTCGTTCAAGAAACGATTGACGGAAGATCAGCGCTGGGAGCTCGTGCTTCTGGTTCGATCTTTCTTGGCTTCGTCCTCGCCGTCGGCTGTTGAGAAGAAACCGGATGCTGCTAGAAAGACACCTGCGCCCGCGACTAATCCCTAGGAAATGTCCCTCCCAAATCAGTGCAGTTTCCTCTTTACGCGGTTGCCGCTTTCACTTTGCCCAGCGCGGCGGCAACCTCTTTCAAATCCGGCACGACCGGAATGTCATAGTTCTTGAACCACGCTACCTTTCCGGCTTTGTTGACAATGGCGATAGCCCGGCCGGTAATGCCTTTGTCCGCCAGGTACACGCCGTACTTCTCGCTTGCCGCTCCTCGCGGATGAAAATCCGCCAGCAGAGAATACTTGATCCCCATCTTCTCCGCATACGCCTTGTGCGACCACACGCTGTCAACACTGATGCCAAGCACTTCCGCGTCCAGCGTTTCGAACGCCTTCATTTCATTGACGAAGCATGCATGCTCATTGGTGCACGTCGGGCTCCAGTCCAGCGGGTACCACACGAGCACGACATTCTTTTTCCCAGAGAAATCGGAAAGCTTCACTTCCTTCTTTTCCTGATTCTGCAGTGTAAAACCCGGCGCTGCCTGTCCTACCGCGATACCCATACTCTCCTCCTCGGTTTCTGACCTCTGACTGAGCATCTTACCCAATCCTGGTGTTCCACACCAAGTTCTGACTCCCACCAATCCGCTTGCCTTCATTTCTGTTGCTGTTCCGCGTTCAGGGCTCCTCAGCGTTGCCTCAGGTAAATTCTTTCCTTCTCTTTGTCCTCGGCAGTACACTTTGTCAGGAGAAGTCTATGAGCGCCGAAGGAACTGGCACCTCTTCGTCGACCGCTTCGCAATCGCCAAATGCCATGATGACGCTCGGCGATCTCGTCCGCTTATACCGTTCTCGGGCCGGCAAGTTCGGAGAGCCGGTTGCGCTTTCTGCCTTTGGCTTGACAAAGGCGGAAACGGAACGCCTGTTCTCCGGTTACGATGAGGATTATCACATCAGCCGCTTTTTCCAATTTTCAGAAGTTGCAGGCGAGAAATTCACGATCGACGGAGTCCCAGCCACGCATGTTTCCATCGACGCCGAAATCCAAACCATTCTCTAAATCGCCACCAATCGTCTTGTCGATAGTTTTCGCTTGAAATAATCTGTGTATTGACTACCCTACTGCCACGCTGGAGGTCATTGGATGGCTGGAACTCCCACACTTTTGCCGGAATCCCGGCTCGGCAGCACTCTCCGCCGGGACGCCTGGTGGACTGAGATTCTCCCGGTCATCATTGTTCTCGGCGGTTTCGGCATCTACGCGACGCTGCGTGCTTTTGAAGGGAAATACTACGAGTGGGGACCGTACCTCTCACCCTTCTATTCACCTCTCGTCGATCCGGAGCACCGCTGGTGGAAATTCTCTCCCGCGCTCTTGATCCTCGCCGGGCCCCTCGGCTTTCGTGCAACCTGTTATTACTATCGCAAAGCCTACTACCGCGCTTTCTTCCTGGATCCCCCGGCTTGCGCTGTTAGTGAACCGGCGCGCCACGACTATCGAGGCGAAACCGCTTTCCCCTTCATCTTGCAAAATGTCCACCGCTACTTTTTTTATCTGGCTGTGCTCTTTATCGCTTTTCTCTGGCACGACGCGATTCGCTCGTTCTTCTTCGACGGCCATTTCGGCATTGGCGTAGGCACACTCGTCCTGACGATCAATGTCATCCTGCTTTCGCTCTACACTTTTTCCTGCCACTCTCTGCGTCATCTTGCCGGCGGCAAAGTCGACTGTTTTTCCTGTGCGACTTTCGGACGTTCGCGATTTGAAGCGTGGAGTTTCTTTAGCTTCCTGAATGAGCACCACATGCTTTTCGCCTGGTGCAGCCTCGTTTCCGTGGGGTTCGCGGATTTCTACGTGCGCATGGTGGCCAGCGGCGCGTTCCGGGACCTGAGGCTCCTGTGACGGCAAACTACGAGACCCGCGAACACGACGTTCTCATCATCGGAGCCGGCGGAGCGGGATTGCGTGCCGCCATCGAAGCACTCGCGCAAGGCGCTTCCGTCGGCGTGGTCTGTAAATCGCTGCTGGGAAAAGCTCACACGGTAATGGCTGAGGGCGGAATTGCCGCCGCCATGGCTAACGTGGATGCTGCCGACAGTTGGAAGACGCATTTTCGCGATACGATGCGCGGCGGGAAATTTCTGAATAACTGGCGCATGGCCCAGCTTCATGCTCAAGAGTCCCCCGATCGCGTTCGCGAACTCGAACAGTGGGGCGCTCTCTTCGACCGCACCGAAAGCGGAGACATCCTGCAGCGTGCCTTTGGCGGGCACACGTTCAAGCGGCTTTGTCACGTGGGCGACCGCACTGGCCTCGAAATGATTCGCACGCTGCAGGATCGCGGCGTCCAGCAGGGAATTGACGTCTACATGGAATGCACGGTCACCCGGCTGTTGATGGACGGCGGCCGCGTTGCGGGCGCGTTTGCGTATTGGCGCGAGAGCGGCCGCTTCATCGTATTCAAAGCGAAGTCGATTGTCATCGCCACAGGCGGTATTGGCAAAGCATGGCGCGTCACTTCCAACTCCTGGGAATACACCGGTGACGGCATGGCACTGGCCTATGAGGTAGGCGCGGAACTCATGGACATGGAATTCGTGCAGTTCCATCCGACGGGAATGGTGTGGCCGCCTGGTGTACAGGGGATTCTTGTCACCGAAGCGGTTCGCGGAGAAGGCGGCATCCTGCGCAACAAGGCAGGCGAACGCTTCATGGAAAAGTACGACCCCAAGCGCATGGAACTTTCCACGCGCGATGTGGTCGCACGCTCCATCTACACCGAAGTCAAAGAAGGCCGCGGCACTGAACATGGTGGCGCGTATCTCGACATTTCCCACAAGCCCGCGGAGTACGTGAAGAAAAAACTTCCCAGTATGTATCACCAGTTCAAGGAACTTGCAGACGTCGATATCACTAAGGGTCCCATGGAGGTTGGCCCGACGTGCCACTACATGATGGGTGGCATCCGCGTGGATGCGGAAACAGCGCAATCAACCGTGCCTGGACTCTTCGCGGCCGGCGAGGCTGCTGCTGGACTGCATGGAGCAAATCGCCTTGGTGGCAATTCTCTCTCCGATCTTTTGGTGTTTGGACGCCGCGCCGGACTAGCCGCCGCTCAGCATGCCAAGCGCTCCTCGACTCCTTCCATCGACAACGCGCAAATCGAGCAGGCGGAAAAGGAATTGCTGGCGCCGTTTTCGAACTCCGGTTCGGAAAGTCCCTACGCGGTACATCGCGACCTGCAGGAGGTCATGCAGAATCTCGTCGGCATCTTTCGGACCGATGAGGATCTGAAGAAAGCGCTCGCCGAGTTGGTCAAGCTAAAATCCCGTGTGGCAAAGGTTAGTGTCGAAGGCTCTCGCCTTTTCAATCCGGGTTGGCATCTTTCGTTTGACTTGAAGGCCATGCTCACTGTCTCCGAAGCCGTCACGTATAGTGCCTTGGCCCGTACAGAAAGCCGCGGGGCGCACAGCCGCATCGATCATCCAAGTGTCGATTCCGCCTGGGAGAAGAAACGCAACGTCATTGTCCGGGAATCCGGAGGCATGAGCCGGCGCGAAGTTCCCATCGAGCCCATGCCCAAAGAATTGCAGGAGATCCTTGACGAGGACAAAGTATGAACCATCATTCCATTTGGCCCAGTCAAATAAAGGGATGAATGCCGGATATGGATACGCCATGGATCAAATTCGCGACACCCGATACGAACCGGGAGTACTTTGCGCTGCTCTCTTTCTTGCCGCTGAAGAAGTACCGCGCGATTCCGGCATTCCTCAAGTTCTCATTCCAGATTCAAAAGCAATTGGGCGCAACCCCTGGGATTATCGGTTACTCGCTTCGCGCCAAGATATTGAGCCGGAATTTCTGGACGCTCTCCGCGTGGACTGACGAAAAGCAGCTGATGGATTTCGTCGCGAGGATTCCTCACGGGCAGGCGATGGAGGCTATGATGCCGCACATGGGGCAGACAAAGTTCACCAAGTGGAAGGTATTGGGATCGAACTTGCCTCTGCGGTGGGATGAAACGATGGAGAGATCGAAAAAAGGGGAGCCATCATGAAGGAAGCTACCCTGCGCGTTTTTCGTGGCGATTCGAGCGGAGGGCAGACGGTCGACTATCGCGTCCCGGTCGCACCCGGCATGGTCGTCCTCGACGCGCTCCATTACATTCAGGGGCACCTCGCTCCTGATCTTGCGGTTCGCTGGAACTGCAAAGCAGGGAAGTGCGGCTCGTGCTCCGCGGAAGTCAATGGCCGTCCGCGCCTGACCTGTAAAACGCGCATGGACGATCTCCCGCAAGATCAGCCCATCACCGTCCTTCCCATGAAATCCTTTCCGCGCATCAAAGACCTTGTCACCGACGTTTCCTGGAACTATCGTGTCAATCGCAAAATCCCTCCCTTCGAGCCGCGTAAGGGGGTGGAATGGAAAATCTCGCAGTTGGATGTGGACCGGGTCCAGGAGTTTCGTAAGTGTATCGAATGTTTTCTGTGTCAAAACGTTTGTCACGTACTTCGCGAGCACGACAAGAAGGAACAGTTCGCCGGCCCGCGATTCTTCGTTCGAGTGGCCGGCCTCGAAATGCATCCGCTGGACGGGCTCAACCGCGCGGGCTTGCTCAAGGATCAACTTGGCCTGGGCTATTGCAATATCACGAAGTGTTGCACGGAGGTTTGTCCCGAAGAGATTCAGATTACGGACAACGCCATCATCCCGCTCAAGGAGCGCGTAGTGGACGAGTTTTACGATCCCTTGACTATGCTTTTTCGGAAGATTCGCGGCGGCTGAATGTTTAGCTTAAGAATTCTATGCAGGTTCTGATTGAACGACGGGCCAGGAAAAAGGAGATCCCATGGGTCACGAACTAAAATCCATCTCCAAGGCGGGCATTCCCGAGGCGCTTGCCAAAGTCGAGCTATACCGTTACCTCAACGAACCCGAAGAGGCCGAATCCATTTGCAGGGATATCCTCGCAGTTGATCCGGAGCATCAGCTTGCTCGCCGCATGCTGGGCCTCTCCATCACCGACCAGTTTATCGGCGCCGCGAGCGATCGATATCTCGAGGTTCAGTCCATTTTTCAGGGGCTGCGTGATCCCTACGAGCAGCTTTATTACACCGGTTTATTGCACGAGCGCCACGCCAAGACGCAGCTCCTCGTGGGCTACGCTCCGCACACTCTCCTGCCGTTAGTGGAAGAAGCCATGCGCTGCTTTGCGGAAGCGGAAAAAATACGGCCAGCGGGCAATGACGACAGTATTCTCCGCTGGAATCGCTGCGTACGGCTGCTGGAAAGCCGGCCTGACTTTCATTTCGAGCGTGGACCCGCCGCTTTTGACACGGAAGATATGCCGCCCGTCAGTTCACCGGGGCGCCGCGCCGGCGGCCATCACTGAAGTTACGGCGATTCTCTAGGCCGTTACGACGCGCTGAAATCGGCGCGCCAGTTTTTCGTGCTCTTCGCCAATTTGCTGAGGCAGACGCGCGCCGAATTTGTCGAGGAACCGCCTGGACTCTTCCATCTCCGCATCCCAATCTTCTGGATTCACGCGCAGCAGTTCGCTCAACGCCTCGTTTGCAATCTTCATGCCGTCCAGCGTCAGCCCATTCTTTGAGGGAACGTAGCCGATGGGAGTTTCCTGCGCTGCGCCGCGGCCTTCCACGCGCTCCAGAATCCACTTCAGTACGCGAACGTTTTCACCATAACCCGGCCAAAGGAACTTTCCATCGGCGCCCCTGCGGAACCAATTCACATGAAAAATCTTCGGCGGCTTTGGTATTTTCTTTCCCATTTCCACCCAGTGCCCAAAATAGTCCGCCATGTTGTAACCGCAGAAAGGAAGCATGGCCATGGGGTCCCGTCGCGTGATGCCCAAGTCGCCTGTCGCCGCGGCGGTCGTCTCGCTGGCCATCGATGCGCCCACAAACACGCCGTGCTGCCAGTCAAACGATTCATACACCAGCGGCGCCACTCGGGCTCTGCGCCCTCCAAATATGAACGCCGATATCGGCACGCCTTCCGGCGCTTCCCACTTCGGAGAAATGCTTGGCGACTGGCGCGCCGGCACGGTGTACCGCGCATTCGGATGCGCCGCCGTGCCTTTGGATGGATCCCACGCCTCGCCCTTCCAGTTGGTCAGCCCCGCCGGCGCATCGCTGCCAATTCCTTCCCACCACGGCTCCCGGTCCGGAGTCAAGGCCACGTTCGTGAAAAGCGTGTTCTTGTGCAGCGCTCCCATCACGTTCTGATTGGTTTTCATACCCGTGCCCGGAGCCACCCCAAAAAAGCCCGCTTCCGGATTGATGGCGTGCAAATACCCGTCTTCGCCGATCTTCATCCAGGCAATATCGTCTCCAACGGTCCAGACGCGATATCCCTGTTCCTCGAGCGCCGACACCATCATTGCCATATTCGTTTTCCCGCACGCGCTCGGAAACGCCGCGCCCATGTACGTCACTTTGCCGCCCGGAGATTCCAGCCCCAGGATCAGCATGTGCTCCGCCATCCAGCCCTGCTCGCGCGCCATCACGCTGGCAATCCGGAGAGCAAAACACTTTTTCCCGAGCAGCGCGTTTCCACCGTAGCCCGAACCCACGCTCCAGATCAATTTCTCCTGCGGAAAGTGGACAATGTACCGCCGCATGGGGTCCAAGTCGCCCAGCGAATGCAGTCCGGGGACAAACTCGCTCGAAGCTCCCAGCCGCTCCATGGCAACCTTGCCCATCCGTGACATGATTCTCATGCTCGCTACCACGTACGGGCTGTCCGTCACTTCCACGCCGACTTTGCTGATCGGCGAGCTCACTGGTCCCATCACATAAGGCACTACATACATTGTTCGGCCGCGCATTGCTCCGTCCAGCAGCGCGCCCACCTTATGCTTCGCAGCGTTCGGGTCCATCCAGTTGTTCGTGGGTCCGGCTTCGTCCTTCTCGGGAGAGCAGATGAACGTCAGGTGCTCGGTCCGCGCCACGTCATTTGGGCTGCTGCGATGCAAGTGGCAATTCGGATAGGTTTTCTCGCTCAGCGTCAATGAA
>Ga0209350_1000338_pt1 | contig 28284 bp, 17 predicted proteins | sample GraSoi013_2_20cm_2_FD_185822 | JGI IMG/M metagenome (GOLD analysis project Ga0209350, IMG submission 185822) | Grasslands soil microbial communities from the Angelo Coastal Reserve, California, USA - Sample 09_27_2013_2_20cm (SPAdes) (version 2) | ecosystem: Environmental > Terrestrial > Soil >...
AGGTGGCGCGACCGCCGACATCCTGCGTACCGGAATCCTGATATCGGCAGATCCGCTTGGCCGCTCCGGGAGGCTGCGCACCTTCTGGTTGACCCGCTGCGAGCCACACGAACCGCTGCTTGCAGCCGTCGAGACTTTGATCGATCTCGATGGCGGCCCGAGCACGTGCCCGCCTGAAGCGCTACTTCAGGGTGAGGCGATTGCCGTCTTCGACTCGCGCAACCCGCAGGTCGATAGGCTCCTGCACTGCGCCGGCTTCCGTCTCGAGCCCTCGTGGCAACGCTACTATTTCAGCGTGGCGACCGGCGCCGAGACACGTGCGCAGGTCATCGAGCGCTCACTCGCGGCCGTGGCTTTCGACCTTCCGATCTTGCTGGCGCTGTTCCTGCTGATGGCCGTGCGCGACGATCTGGCACAGCTTCCCGTGAAGCCGTTTCGGCTGAACGCCAAGCGGGCACGTCTCGGCAGGCGGCCGCTGCTCGAGCACATCGAGCTCTCCGCGCCGGTGTTCGCCGGCGCCAGCGTCTCCCGGGACGACGGTGCGCGGGGCACGCGTCGCGGGCCGCGCTTCCATCACGTGCGCGGCCACCTGGTCCGGCGGCGCAACACCATCTACTGGCGCGGCCCGCACTGGCGCGGGCACGTGCGCCTCGGCAGCGTCCGCACCCGCACGGTGGAGCTGCGGCTGCCGGGCTGAGCGCTATTCGAGCAGAAACGGCGCCAGGCGTCCCCGGTAGCGGCGACTGAGCGTGAGACGCGTGCCGCGCCGGAGGATCAGCTCGTAGTCGCCGTGAAACAGCGGGTGCATCTCGGCGATGTGCTCGACGTTGACCAGCGTCGAGCGGTGCACCCGCACGAAGGACGCCGGGTCGAGCCGGCTCTCGAGCTGCGCGAGCGACTGGCGAAAAGAGAAGCAGCGCCCGCTCGCGTAGATCTTGACGTGCTTGGCGGCCGCCTGGACGAACTCGATGTCGCGCATCGCGAGCACCACGACCTTGCCGCGCTCGGAGAGCAGCAGGCGCGTGCGTCCCGCGGCGAGCGACGGCCACCGCGCTGCGCCCGCAGCGCCCGCCTCCGTGGCGGGGTCGGAGGCGATCAGCGACTTGGCACGTGCCACGGCGCGGCCGAAGCGCTCGTCGTCGAAGGGCTTGAGCAGATAGTCGATCGCACCGACCCCGAAGGCATCCATCGAGCGGTCCGAATAGGCGGTCACGAAGATGACGTAGGGATTCAGGCCCTGCTCGGCGAGCCTCGCCACCAGCTCGAAGCCGTCGAGCTCGGGCATGCGGATGTCGAGCAGCATCAGTTGCGGCGAGAGCTGGGGCGCCCGTGCCACCGCTTCGGTCGCCGAGCCGAAGGTGCCCACGATGTTGATGTCGGGGTCGGCGCGCAGCAGCCGCAGCATGCGGCGGCGCGCCAGCGGCTCATCGTCCACGACCAGCGTTGGGATGCTGGCGCTCATGATACGGAGGGCTCCGGAGATTCGGCGGCGGCGCGGCGCGCGGGCAGGTCGAGCCACGCGCTGGTGCCACCCTGGCGGTCAGGACCGATGGTGAGGCGCGCGTCGTCATCGTAAGCGGCGCGAAGCCGCAGACTCACGTTCGACAGCCCATGACCATAGTCCGCGGGCGAAAGATCCTTCGGCAGCTGTGGGTTGCTGTTGTTCACCACGATGAGCAGCCGCCCGGCGACCACCGACGCGGTGACCCGTACGTGCAGGGTCGGTCCGCCTTCGCTGCGGCCGTGCTGAATCGCGTTCTCGGCAAGCGGCTGCAGCAGGAGCGACGGTACGTAGGCGCGCAGCGACTCGGGAGTGGCGTCTATCGAGATGCCGAGACGATCTGAGAAGCGGGTCTGCTGGATCGCGAGGTAGGCCTCGAGGCCGGCGAGCTCGGTGGCCAGATCGATCCAGGGCCAGTGGCTGCTCTCCAGAGCATGGCGCAGAAAGTCGCCGAGGCGGGCCAGCATCGTCGCCGCCTGCCGCGGACTATCCTCGATCAGTGTGCTGATTGCATGCAGGGAGTTGAAGAGAAAGTGCGGCTGCAGCTGCGCCGACAGCATCGCCAAGCGCGCCGCGGCGTAGGCGCTCGCAAGTTGCGCGGCACGCAGCGCCTCGCGATGGTGGCGGCGCGCCGTCAGCACGAGTGCAATCGCACACAGGCCCAGGACGTAGGGCGGCAGGAAAAAGCGCAACGGCGCCGTCCAGAAACTCCAGCCCACCGACTGCAACGCCCAGGCCTCGAGCGTGTCGCGCATGTCGCCCCAGTGCCCGTCGATGACGCCCGCCGCAACCGCCGTTGCGACCGGCGACAACGCGACGACCGCAAGCGCCAGCATCGAATTGACCAGCGTGATCGCCGCGCGCCGCGGCGGCGCCGCGGGCCAGCCCATCGCCAGCGCGAACCGGTAAGAGAGCGCCGCCGGCACGAACACCAGCAGATGCTGCACGACCCGGGCGCGGTTGGTGATGATGTACATCCCGCCCATCGTGGTGCCGGCGGTCGGCATCATCCAAAGGATCGCCGTGCCCATGATGACCAGCCAGCACAGGCCTCCCACGGCCCAGATCACACTCCATGCACCGGGTTCATCGAGTATCTCGCGTGCGCCACCCGGTATGCGCCGCGGCGCAACCGGCAAGGAATTCTGACGTAGCAACTCCATGAGCCGGAGTCTACGGGAGTGCCGCAGCGAGCGAGCTCCGGCGGTCAGCGGACCGGCGCGAGCGGGACTCGTCGCGGCGCAAGCGGCAGCGGCGCGCCCCCTTGGGTCAACTCGCGCGCGCCACGTCCTCGCGGATCGTCGCGCCGCTCGTCCACAGGTGCCAGGCCGCCCAGAACCCGGTCGGGGCGAGGAGCAGCAGCGCCCATCGCAGCGATTCCGAACCCGCGCCGAAGGCGGCCGCGAACCAGTCGCTCAGCCAGCCGATCAGCTGCGGGGCGAGCACCAGGTTGGCGACATTGGCGATGAACAGCAGCAGGGCGCACGCGGTGGCCCGCATGCCCGCCGGGATCACGTTCTGCAGCAGCCCGAGTATCGGCCCAATGTAGAAGTACACCGCCGGCACGAACACCCACAGCAGCACGGTCGCCAACTCACGCGACTGGACCCAGTAGAGAGCGATCGAGGGGATGGTGGTCAGCGCCGTGACCCACCCGAGGAGTCGCGTCACGTAGCGCGGATCGGCGGCAGCGCGCCTCGCCATGAGGAGCGCCGCGAGCAAGGTGCCCGCCGTGCCGGCGATCAGGTGCATGAGCCCGAGGAGCTGCCCCGCCTGCCCCACCGTCATGTGATGCGAGCGCTGCAGGAAGGTCGGGGTCCACCACATGAGTCCCCAGCTCCAGAACGTCGCCACCGACCCGCCGAGCAGCAGGTGAACCGCCGAGCGCTGCCGGGTGATGAACCACACCGTATCGCCGAGGGTGCCCGGGGCGGCGGGCGGTGAGTGATCGAGCTGGCCGCGGCGCGGCTCGCGCACGGTGAGCGCCACGACGAGCGCCACCGCGAGCCCCGGAACGCCGAGGACGAGAAAGGCGGCTCGCCAGCCGCTGCGCTCGGCCACCTCGCCCGCCACCTGCGATCCGAGCCACGCCCCGAGGCACGCGCCGAGGGCGAAGATCGTGTGGGCCATCGGGCGGCGCGCCGGGGGAAACTTGTCGGCGAGCATCGAGGTTGAAGCAGGAGTTCCGCCGGCCTCGCCTATGCCGACGCCGAATCGCGCCAGCAGCAGCTGCCAGTAGCTGTGCGCGAGGCCGCAGAGGGCGGTCATTCCGGACCAGGCCGCGATTGAGATCGCGAGAATGTTGCGCCGACTCACGCGATCGGCGAGGTCCGCGATGGGAATGCCGAGCGTCACATAGAACACCGCCAGCGCGACCCCCGTGAGGAAGGCGATGCCGCTGTCGGACAGGTGGAGTTCCTCCCGGATCGGCTCGATGAGCGTCGAGATCGAGAAGCGGTCGGCGATGTTGAGCGAGTACACCACGGTGAGGACCGCCAGCACGTACCAGCGGTCCCGCGGTGGCGGCGCAGGACTCAGGGGCTCCAGGTCCACTCCCGCGCGCTGGCCCGACAGCCGCCGCCCGCAGCGCCGGTCCAGGCGCGCCCCAGCACCGCCCGGCCGCTGGCGGCGCCCGTGGACTCACCCGCGCGCAGCGCCCGCACGCCGTTCACCCACACCTCCTCGACACCGGTCGCGAGCTGGTGCGGATGCTCGTAGGTCGCGTGATCCTGGATCGTCGCCGGATCGAACACCACGACGTCCGCGAAGTCGCCCGTCTTCAGCATGCCGCGGTCGGCGAGCGACAACGTGGCCGCCGGCAGCGCGGTGAGCTTGTGAATCGCCTGCTCGAGGCTCAGCGCCCTTTCCTCCCGGACGTATTTCGCGAGCAGCCGCGCAAAGTTGCCGTAGGTGCGCGGATGCCGGCTGGATTTCAGAAACACCCCCTCGGGCGCCGGCGCATCCGCATCCGAGTCGAAGCTGACCCAGGGGAGCGCCAACTCGCGGCGCACGTTCTCCTCCGACATCAGAAAGTAGGCCACCGCTACGCGCGATCCGTCCTGGATCACCAGGTCGATGGCGGCGTCCTCGGCACTCACGCCACGCATCTTCGCGACCTCAGCGAGCGTCTTGCCCGTCAGCGGCTTGAGCTGGGGGTTCTTGAACCCGAGCAGCAGCGTGCCGGCGGCGCCCGCGGCTCCGTAGAGGTTCTCCCACGGCGGGGCCGGGTCGCGCATCTCGGCGAGCACACGCGCGCGAACCGCCGGATCCTGCAGCCGGCGGATCCAGGCCTCGAGGCCGCCGTCCTGCACCCACGGAGGCATGGCGGCATCGAGCCCCGTCGCACCCGCCGTGTACACGTACATATCCGCGGTGATGCGGACCCCGGCGGCGCGCGCAGCCTCGACCTCGTGGATGAGCGCGTCGAGCTTGCCCCAATTTCCTCTGCCCGCGGCCTTCAGGTGATAGATCTCCGCCGGCGCGCCCGAGGCCCTGGCGATGTCGATGGTCTCCTGCGCCGCCTCGAGCAGCCGATCGCCCTCGCTGCGCATGTGCACGCTGTAGATCCCGCCGCAGCGCGCCGACTCGCTGGCGAGCGCCATGAGCTCGGGGGTGCGAGCGTACTGGTTCGGGCTGTAGATGAGCGCGGTGGTGACCCCGAGAGCTCCTTCCTCCATCGCCTGGCGCACCAGCGTGCGCATCCGCTCGAGCTGCGCGGCGGTCGGTTGCACGTCGCGCTCGCCGAGCACGTTGGTGCGGACCGTGCCCGCCCCCACGAAGGAGGCGACATTGGGCGCAATGCCGTGCCGCTCGAGCTTGTGCAGGTACTCCCCGAGAGTGGTCCAGTCGACGGTGTAGTGAATGTCGGCCTGGCGCTCCCTCGCGTGGCGCTTCATCTCCGCAGTCAGCGGCCCCATCGAGTCCTCGCCGAGCACCTCGAGCGTCACTCCCTGGCGCAGATCGCTCAGCGCCCGGCCGTCCGCGATGAGGGACTCTTCCGGGTGCGCCAGCATGTTGATGAACCCGGGCGCCACCGCCTTGCCGCGCGCCTCGACGCGCTCGGGCGCCGACCCGGGAGCATGCGGTCCCACGTAGACGATGCGATCGCCCCTCAGGGCTACGTCGCCCACGAACGGTGGGCTCCCCGAGCCGTCGTACACCGTGGCGCCGCCGATCACCACATCGTAGTGTGCTCCCGCACCGCTTGCCTCCTCGGCGGGCGCGCCGACACCGGGGCTCACCGCGGCAAGACAGAGCCACGTGCTCGTGACCGCGAGCGCACTCCGGGCGAGCGCGGGGGCGAGCGGGCGGGCGGGTGACATGTTGACGCGACCTCCCTCCAGCCGTGTCAGATCCCAGGGCATGTGCTCAAGGCGCATCCAAACCGCTGCCAGCCCGGGCGCGGCCCCACTCATATTATAGGCGGCGTGCCGAGGGCCTGCCGGCGGCTGAGGCCCGCGCCACGCTCAGCCGCGGTGAATGAACGGCCAGGGAGAGACTTCCGCGCCCGGCTCGCCGGGGACTTCGATGAGGGCGGGAGCATCGTCCGCAAGGGCACGCTCGAGCGCGCTGCGCAGCTGCCCCGGAGTCGCGGCGCGGTAGCCTGCCGCGCCGAAGGACTCGGCGAGCTTCACGAAGTCGGGATTGCGCAGCGCTTCGCCGAGAAGCCGCCCGCCGAAGGTGGTCTTCTGGTCGCGCAGCACGTTGCCGAAGCTCTGGTTGTTGAACACGATCGCCACGGAGCCGATGCGATGCTGCACGGCGGTGGCCAGCTCCTGCACTCCGAACATGAAGCCGCCGTCGCCGTTGACCGATACCACCGCCCGGGTCGGATTCGCGACCTTGACGCCGAGCGAGGTCATATAGCCGAAGCCGAGGTTGTCCTGATAGCCGCTCGCGACATAGGTGCGCGGCTCGTACACCGGGAAGCCGAACCGGGCGGTGAATCCGACCTGGCTGATCTCTTCGACGAAGAAGCCGTCGCGCGGCAACACCGCGCGGATCGCATCGAGGAAGGCGAGCTGCGGCTGCACCACCTCGAACTCGCGCCGGGCACGCGCCTTGAGATCCTGGAATTCCGTTTCCCGGGACGCACGCTTGCGGAGGCGCGGCGCGAGCGCCTCGAGGAGCGCGCGCACTCCGAGGCGCGCGTCGGTCACCACGCCGACCTCGGTCGGGCGGCGCGGCATCTCCGTCGGGTCGATGTCGATGCGCACGATCCTCAACTCCGACGGCACCTGCTTCCAGCGGATGAACTGCAGCTCCATGCGCGTGCCGATGGCGAGGAGCATGTCGGTCTTCGCCCAGAGCGCGTACGCCGCCGCCAGGTCGAGCCCGAAGGGCGAGTCTTCGCTGACGATGCCGCGGCCGCTGCGATGCGCGGTGACCGGGGCCTGCAGCAGGCGGGCCAGCTCGAGCACTTCCGCACCGGCGCCGAGCGCGCCGGAGCCCACCATGATGAGCGGCGCCGCAGCGGAGGCGATCAGCTTCGCCGCCCGCTCGATCGCCTCCGGGTCCGGCAGCGGCGGCGCCATGGGGCGCGCGCTCACATCGAGCTCCACCTGCGCCTTCTGCCCGAGGGTATCCCAGGGGCATTCGAGGGCCACCGGCCGGCGACGCCCGCTCGTCAGCTCCTCGAACGCGCGCGCCACCAGGCGCGGCGCCTCGCTCGGGTGACTGATGCGCGCCGACCACTTGGTGAGTCCGCGCAGTATCGCCAGCTGGTCGGGAAGCTCGTGCAGGATGCCGTGGCCCCTGCCGATCTCGTGCGAGAAGACTTCGGAGGTCAGACACAGGACCGGTGCGTTCGCCGCATAGGCGGTACACAGCGCCGCCGACGTGTTGAGCACTCCGGGACCGGGCACGCAGGTATAGGCCCCCACGCGCCCGCTCGAGCACGCGTAGCCGTAGGCCATGTAGGCCGCCCCCTGCTCATGGCGCGTGCCGAGGTAAGCGAGCTCCCCTTGCCGCTCGGCCAGCGCATCGATCAGGCTGTAGGTATGTACCCCGGGGATGCCGAAGATGTGCCGCACGCCGTTGCGGACGAGACCATCGACGATCGCCTGCCCGGCGGTTACGACTTTCTGCATTGGGCTATGCTAACAGTCCCGCGGTCGCGATCGGACGGATGCCTCACGCGCGTGCACGTAACCCCTTCAGCGCGGCGCGCGCGGCCATACGGCCCGATGCGCCCACGATACCGGGCCCGGGGTGCGTCCCGGCGCCACAGAGATGCAACCCCGCCACGGGCGCGGCGTGACCGGCGAGATCGGGCACCGGGCGCATGAAGAGCAGCTGATCGAGCGCGAGCTCGCCGCGCGATACGGCACCTTCGCGCAGTCCGAACCGGCTCTCGAGGTCGACGGGCGAGAGCACCATCCGCTCGCGCACCCGGGAGGTGAAGCCGGGCAGGTGCGCCTCCACGACGCGCAGCGCCCGCTCCGACACGGTGTCGCGCAGCTCGCCCCACTCGCCCTCGCGGAGCCGGTAGGGCGTGTATTGCACGTGCAGGACCGCAACGTGCTTGCCGGGAGGCGCGAGCCCGGCGTGGACCGCGCTCGGAAAGTGAATCATGACGAAGGGCTCACTCGAGCAGCGTCCGTACTTGGTCGCATCGAAGGCGCGCTCGACATAGCGTATCGACGGCGCGATCAGCATCGTGCCCGCGGCGCCGGCGGAGGCGGTGGGGGTGGGGGTGGCGCCGGTGGCGGCGGCCACCGAATCGGGCAAGCCATCGAGCGCCAGCAGGATCTTGGTGGTCACGCCGCGGAAGCGGATATTGCGCACGGCTTCGATGAGCACCGGGTCGAGGTGCACGGGGTCGATGAGCCCGAGGAGACTCTGGTACGGATCGAGCGCGGAGATCACGGCTCTGCAGGCGATCGCTTCCCCGGAGGCGAGCGCCACCGATTCGATCCGCCCGTCGCGCACTGAAAGCTCAACCACCGCGCCCTGGGTCTCGATCGCGACGCCCGCGGCGCGCGCTCTCCGCGCCAGCGCGTCGATCAGCGCACCCGGCCCGGCTTTGAGTCGCAGCCGCTCACCGATCACGCCGGGCGCCGCACCGACGTGACGATGCAGGAAAGCCAGCGCCGTCCCACCCGACATCGGTCCCTGGCAAAGGTCGGTGACCGCAAGCGCTGCGAGCGCGCCCTTGAGTGGCTCCGACTCGAAGAAGTCGTCGAGCCAGTCGGCGGCCGAGATCGGCAGCGCGCGCAGCAGCTCGACCATGCCACGCCGCCCGAGGCTGCGGTATTGGCGACCGAGCCGGAGCAGCGTGAGGAATTCGTCGATCGCTCGAGCGTCGACGCGCGGCGCGGCGTCGCGAAACAGCGTCGCGAGAAAGCCCGCGAGGGACGCGAGCTGTTGCACGAACTTCGGCCAGCGCTCGGCGTCGCGCGCGGAAAGACGCCTCAAGGCCGCGGCGGTCTCAACTGCGGAGCGCTGCAGCGCGAGCGGTCCGCCCTCGCCGAGAGCGATGACGGTCGGATCGGCTGCAACGCTCGCATGGATCTCGGCCATGCCGCGGAATGCCTGCGGGTCGAGGTAACCGAGGTCGGGCACCAGTGGGGCGGCGCGCCAGCCGGGCGCGAATTCGATCTCGCGATAGATCCCCCCGAGATCGGGGCCCGGCTCGAGCAACAGGACACGCACGCCGGACGTGGCGAGCCCGGTCGCCGCCACCAGCGCATCCGGCTCGCTGCCGAGGACTACCACATCGAAGGAGCGACTCATGTGTCGGACAGAATCCGCTGTGCGGCGAGGCGTCCGGCCGCGCCCATCACGCCACCCCCGGGGTGCGTGCTCGAGCCGCACTGGTAGTAGCCGGGAATCGGCGTGCGGTAACTCGACCAGCGCGCCGCCGGGCGCAGGAAGAACAGCTGCTGCAGCGCCAGCTCGCCCTGGAAGATGTTCCCCTCGGAGAGCCCGACCGTGCGCTCGATGTCCGCTGGCGTCAGCACTTGGGCGTGCAGGATGGCGGACTTGAGGTTGGGCGCGTATTCGCTCAGGGTGTCGATGACGGTATCCCCAAACGCCTCACGCCGGGCGTCGGTCCAACCGCCTTCGATCGCGTAGGGGCAGTACTGCACGAAGATACTCGCGACGTGCCTGCCGGGCGGCGCCATGTTGGGATCGATCACAGAAGGGAAGATGATGTCCATGTAGGGGCGCTTCGAGAAGCTGCCGTACTTGGCGTCGTCGTAGGCGCGCTCGAGGTAATCGAGGCTCGGGCTGATCGAGATCGCGCCGCGATGGTGCGCGCCGACACCGGGTAGGCAAGTGAAGTCCGGCAGCTCCGACAGCGCCAGATTGACCTTGCCGGAGGAGCCGCGGAAGCGGAAGCGCTGCACCTGCTCGAGGAGCTCGTCCGGCAGCGCCCGCCGGTCGACGAGCTCGAGGTAGGTGCGGCGCGCATCGAGCCCCGAGACGATCACGGGCGCCCGGCACTCTTCACCGCTCCCGAGCACGACACCGACCGCGCGTCCTCTCTCGAGGAGGACCTGCCTCACCGGCGCTTCGGTCCGAATCTCGGCGCCCTTCTCCAGGGCCGCACGGGCGATGGCCTGACTGATCGTGCCGTTGCCGCCCTTGCAGAATCCCCAGGCGCGGAACGCGCCGTCGATCTCTCCCATGTAGTGATGCAGCAGCACGTAGGCCGAGCCTGGCGAGCGCGGTCCCATGAAGGTGCCGATGATGCCGCTCGCGGACTTGGTCGCCTTGAGCGGCTCGAACTCGAACCATTCCTCGAGGTAGTCCGCCGAGCTCATGGTGAGGAGCTTGTAGAGCGCGTGAAACTGCTCGCGGCCGAGGGAGCGCAGGTGCCTCCCGAGCTTGAGCAGGCCCTTCAGGTCGCCGGGCCTGAGTGAGGTGGGATCGGGCGGCATCATGCCGAGCAGCGGCTTCACCGCCTGCGCCATCTGCACCATCAGCCGGCCGTAGGCGACCGAGGCTTCGGCATCCCGCGCCGAGTGCCGGCAGAGCTCGCGCCGCGTGAGGTCGGCATCGCCCCAGCTGCCGAGATAGTCGCCGTTCGGCAGCGGCACGATCGTGCTCTCGAGGGGCAGGATCTGCAGGCCGTGCCGCGGGAGCTCGAGGTCGCGGATGATCTCGGGCCGCAGCAGACTCACCACATACGAGAAAACCGAGAAAGTGAAGCCCGGGAAAACCTGCTCGCTGACCGCCGCGCCTCCGATCACCGGACGCCGCTCGAGCACCAGTACCCGGCGGCCCGCCCGGGCTAGGTACGCGGCGGCCACGAGACCATTGTGGCCGGCGCCGACGACGATCGCGTCATGGGAGCGCTGCGCTCCCGGTGCTGGCGATGAGCGCACGTTCAGGCCCTCTTCCGCTCGGGGTCGAAGAACGGGAGCTTGCGCACCCAGGCGTTGGCGCGCTTGCGTCGGTGCTCGACGGTCACCTCGATCTCCACCGGCGTATCCGCCGCGAAGTGCGGAGCCTCGAGGTGCGCGAGCGCGAGATACTTCTTGAGCAGCGGTGACCAGCATCCGCTCGAGGCGTAGCCCACCTGCGCGCCGCCGCGATAGATCGGGACGCTGCTGCGCCAGGCGATGGTCGGGAGCGAGGGTGCCAGGCCCACCGCCCTGAAGAGCGCCTCGAAGGAATCCCAGTCGACTTCGACGCCGACGAAGCGCCACGCGGGTCCGCGCGCCTTCTCGGCGCGCAGCGCCGCCTGGCCGTTGAATGCGCTCTTGTCGAGCCGCACCGCCCAGTCGAGTGAGAGCTCGTAGGGCGAGGACTTCTGGGATTCGATCATGGCGTGTTGCGAGGACTGGTAGTCCACCTCGAGCATCACCAGGCCCGCTTCGATCCGCACCACGTCGAGCGCCCAGATGCCCGCCGGAGTAATCCCGTAGTCCGCCCCGCGGCCGATCAATGCGTCCCAGACCGCGATCGCCCCCTGCGCAGGGATCCACAGCTCGTACCCCAGATCGCCCGTGTATCCGGTGCGCGAGATCTGCACCTCGACGCCGGCGATGCGGTTTCGCATCACGCGGAAGTATTTCAGTCCGTCGACGGGCTGCTCGGCGACGGCGTCGAGCACCGCCCGCGACAACGGACCCTGTAATGCGAGCGCGCCCACGGCGTCCGACACCTCACCGATCTCGACTTCCATGCCGAACGCGTTCTGCTGCAGCCAGCGGAGATTGGGCTCGGCCGCCGTGAGGCGATACTGCCGCTCCCCGAGCCGGCTGATGGTGCCGTCGTCGATCGTCTTGCCCTGCGCGTCGCACCAGGGCGTGTACAGCACCTGGCCGATCTGGGTCGTGCTGACGTTTCGCGTAACCAGCCGGTCCAGCAGTCGCGCCGCATCGCGGCCGGCGATCTGGTACTTGTGCAGCGGCGAGACGTCGAACAGCGCCGCGGCGTTGCGCACCGCGGCGTACTCGCGCTCGTGCGTCCAGTCGTAGGCGCTCGCCACGGCGTGACCCGCCCAGCGGCGCCACGTCGCGCCGAGCACGAGGGGCGCCGTGCGCACGTGAAAGGGCGTGGTTTTGAGCATCCCCGGGCGGCTCCGCAGTCTTATTGAACGATCGTACAATAAGGATTCGAAACGGATCAACCGAATCCCCGCCGGTCACGCGAGCGGCGGCGCCGGCGTGCGCGCCGGCCGCCCCGCACGCGCCTGGCGGGCGACATGGATATGTGCCCACGGCAATGCAGTCTACTTCAGCCTCGCACCCGACCAAACGTTCCGGCTGGGCCGTCGCGAGCACCGGCATCTGGCGCATGCGGGCGCCCGGCGCCTGCGCTACAATTATCTGCTGGATCCTGTGGATTCAGGCGATCTCGTACTACGGCAGGCTCGCGATCCATCCGCCGCCGCTGATTCCGGTCTACCAGGTGCCGTGGCAGATGCGTGCAGGATGCGAGGATGCATGCAGCGGGTTGAGTCAGGCGTGAGCGCAGCGGCGGCGAGACTCCTCATCGTCGACGATGAGGCCGCGCACATGCGCGCCCTGTGCGACACTCTCGAGCGCGAGGGTTACGTCACCCGCGGCTTCACTTCCGGACGCGAGGCGCTGGAAGCGCTCCGCGAGCAATCATTCGATCTGCTGCTGACCGATCTGCAGATGCCGGAAATCGACGGCATCACGCTCTTGCGCGCCTGCCAGGAGATCGATCGCGACATTGCCTGCCTCCTGATGACCGGGCACGGCACGATCGCGACCGCGGTGGATGCGCTCAAGGCGGGCGCGCTCGACTACGTACTGAAGCCCTTCAAACTGTCGAGCATCCTGCCGGTGCTGGCGCGCGCGCTGGCGACGCGCGCGCTGCAGAGGGAAAACATCCAGCTGCGGGAGTCACTGGCGATCTACGAGCTCTCGCGCGCCATCAGCCAGGGCCTCGACCGCGATGCGATCGTCGAGCGGACGCTGGCGGCGGCCGCCGGGCAGCGCGATGTCGGCGCGGTTTACCTCCTCGTGCCCGCCGAGGATGGCGGCACGCTGCGGGTCGCGGGATTCACCGGGCCGGCCCCCCGGGCTCTGGAGAGCGCGGCGCTGAAGCTCGGCGAGTCGGCCGAGCGCTGGGTCGAGGACGCGCGCCGCGAGCTCGGCGCGCGCGTAGCGCCTTCCCCCGCCGGGGTTCTCTTCAGGCACCCGTTCGACCCGCGCATCGCCGTGGCGCTGCCGATCGTCGCCGGCGGAAAGTTCTTCGGAGTCCTCGGCTTCAGCTCCTCGCGGCCCGAGCGGAGGATCCCCCCGGGACAGCTACGCGCTCTCGACGTCCTGGCGCGCACCGCCGCCAGCGCCTTCGAGACCGCGGCGCTGGTCGGTGAGCTGCGCCGCATGAACGAAGAGCTCGAGCTGCGCGTGCGCGAACGCACGCGCGATCTCGAGATGGCCAACCACGATCTGGAAGCCTTCTCGTACTCCGTGTCGCACGACCTGCGCGAGCCGCTGCGTGCGGTCGAGGGCTTCTGCGAGATGTTCCGCGCCGAATTCGCGGCGAGTGTCCCCGAGGCGGGGCAGAAAATTCTGGAGCGCATCTGGGCCGGGGCCGGCCGCATGACGCGGCTCACCAACGATCTGCTGCATTTCTCGCGCTTCGGCCGCCAGCCCCTCAAGTGCGCCCGCGTGCCGCTGCGCGAGGTCGTGGAGCAGTGCGTGGCGCGCCTCGAGGAGTCGCGCGACAGCCGGCGGCCGAGCGTGCAGATCGGAGAGCTCCCCGACTGCTTCGCGGATCGCGCGCTGCTCGAGCAGGTGCTGATCAATCTGTTGTCGAACGCCATCAAGTTCAGCGCCGGACGGGACGACCCTCGCATCGAGGTGGGCACGCTGCGTCAGGGCGCCGACATCGTCTATTACGTGCGCGACAACGGCGTCGGCTTCGACATGCGCTACGCCGACCGGCTCTTCGGCGTGTTTCAGCGCCTGCATCCGCAGGAATCGTTCGAGGGCACCGGAATCGGCCTGTCGATCGTGCACCGGATCATCACACGTCACGGCGGCCGGGTGTGGGCCGACAGCCGCCCCGGTGAGGGCACCACCTTCTATTTCAGCCTTCCGCGGCCGAGCGAGCTCGGCCCAGGGATGTAAAGCCACGCTCAAGCACGCGGACTCTATAAAGGGTCGTCCGCGTGCGCTTTGCCGGCTTACCCCCCAAGACGGCCGGTCTTGCGCCCGGAAAGTGTGACGGCCATCCGGGTGAGGCGTCTTTCCGGCGGGTCTAATAAAGACGCGATGGGCTGTTAAAAAACACCCGTGTGTGCGCGCTCCTTCCACCGTCCACTTCGGCAGATTCGGTGCCGGGCGCGCGCCGAATGTAAGCAAGGTCGGAGACGTGGCGATGGATGCGCCCCCTGAGCAGTCTTCCAGCAGGCCGTTGCGAGTCCTGCTGGTCGAGGATTCCCCGTCGGACGCCGAGCTGACCAGGTGGCGCCTGCAGCAGGGCGGCTACGCATGCACCTTCGAGTGCGTGGTGAACGAGGCCGAGATGCGCGGCGCGCTGCGCGCGGGCTCGCCCGATCTCATCCTGTCCGATTTCAGCCTCCCCGGGTTCGACGGTATGTCGGCGCTGGCCATTGCGCGCGCCGAGGCACCCGGAGTGCCGTTCATCTTCCTCTCGGGCACCATCGGCGAGGAGCGCGCCATCGAGGCCCTGAAGTGCGGTGCGATCGACTACGTGCTGAAGAGTAATCCGAAGCGCCTGGTGCCGGCGATACAGCGCGCACTCGATGAGGCGGCGTTGCGCCGCAAGAACCAGGCTGCCGAGCAGCACGTTGCCCGCCTCGCGGTCGTGCTTCAGACACTCGCGGCGATCAACTCGGCGCTGGTGCGCATCCAGAACCGCGACGAAGCGCTGGCCGAGACCTGCCGGCTCGCGCACCGTATCGGCGGATACCCGCTGACGATGGTGGCGCTTCTCAACCCCGCAACGCGCATGGCGCGGCCGATCGGTTGGGCGGGCTACGACTTTCTCGAGCAGCCGTGGGAAGAGTTTCCCGTCGCGGTTCATGAATCCGGCGATACCAGCCTCATGGGCCGGGTGATCCGCAGCGGCGAGGCGGTGCTCTGCGAGGACATCGGGACCCACCCTCAGGTCATCGAGGGACGGGAGGCGTTGAGCGCCGCCGGCATTCGCTCGCTCGCGTGCCTGCCGCTGCGGGTCGACAACACGCCGGTGGGGGCGCTGCTGTGCGGCACGCGCTCTCCGACCGTCATCGCTCAGGACGAATGGCTGCTGCTCGTGGAGCTCGCCTCCAACCTGTCGTTCGCGCTGCAGTACCTCGACAAGCAGAATGCGGTGCACTTCCTGTCGTATTTCGAGCCGCTGACCGGTCTCGCCAAGCGGGCGCTGTTCTGCGAGCGCCTGACGCGGCTACAGGCGCGCCGCAGCGGCAGTCCGTCGCGTCTTGCGGTGACGGTGTTCGACATCGCGCACCTGCGCGTCATCAACGATTCGCTCGGCCGGCACAGCGGCGATCGGCTCTTGCAGTGCATCGCGGATCGGCTGAAGACGCGCTTCCCGGACACCGAGCACATCGCCCACCTGGGCGGCGGGACCTTTGCCTGCGTGAACGCCCTGCGAGAACACGACACGGGCGAAGTGCGTACACTGCAGGATGAGCTCATGCGGCTGTTCGCCGAGCCGTTCCGCATCGACGGCCGCGACGTGGTCGCGGAGATCAAAAGCGGGGTGGCCTGCTATCCGCAAGACAACATCGAGCCTCACGACCTGGTGCAGAACGCGGAAGCGGCGCTCAAGGAGGCGAAGACCTCGGGCGAGCGCTACCTGCATCACCGCGTCGAGATGAATGCCGAGCTGGCGCGGCGGCTCAGCATGGAGCAACGGCTGCGGGCGGCGCTCGAGACCGACCAGTTTCGCCTGTACTACCAGCCCAAGATCGCGCTGCGAAACGGCAGAGTCGCCGGGGTGGAGGCGCTGCTGCGCTGGCAGGACCCGGAAACCGGCCTCGTCGCGCCCGCGGTCTTCCTGCCGCTGCTCGAGTCCGCCGGGTTGATGACAGCGGCCGGCACCTGGGTCATACGACAGGCGGCGTCCGACTGTCGCGCGTGGCGCTTGAAGGGTCTGCCGCCGCTGCGGGTGGCCGTCAATGTATCGCCTCCGGAGCTGCGCCGCCGCAAGATCGCGGACGAGATCCTCGAGTGCATCGGCGATCTGGCAGGCGATCCGGACTGGGGGGTCGACCTCGAGATTACCGAAGGAGTTCTCTCGGGTGATGCCTCCTCCTGCGTCAACGCGCTCAGGCTTCTGCGCGCCGCGGGCGTGCGCATCGCCATCGACGACTTCGGCACCGGGTTCTCGTCCCTCGGACGCCTGTCCGAGCTGCCGATCGATACTCTGAAAATCGACCGGAGCTTCACCAGCCGTCTTCCCACGGACCGCAAGAGCGGCACGCTGGTCTCGACGATCATCGCTCTCGCGCGTGCATTCGACATGACGACCGTAGCCGAGGGCGTCGAGAATCGGGCGCAGCTCGATTATCTCCTGCGCGAAGGCTGCGACGAGTCGCAGGGCTACCTGCACACCAAGCCGCTCCCGGCGAGCGAATTCGAAGCGTGGCTGCTGCGCAACGGCGGCGTGGAGCCGGGCGCAACGGGCCTCAGAAGCGCTCGCGGCTGAGACTCGGGCGCCGCGCGGGGAATTTGCGCGGCCAGCTTCGGGCGTGGCGGCGGAACGTGTTGGAGCAACAAAGGACGTCAGCGCACCATAAGAGCGCAGCGCACTCAAAAGAACTCGCCGAATAAGACTGTAACTGATTGATCAAACGCGAATGCCCATTTCTGGCATGGCGCGTGCTTGTACCAGCTCTGCGCCGCCCTGCATTGGGCGACGATTCGCCGCGTCTGCGGGGGAGGAGTTGGATCCATGAAACTGATCACGGCGATTGTCCGAACACACAAGCTCGATGAGGTTCGCGAGGCCGTCGGCGATTTGGGCGTCTCGGGCGTAACGGTTACGGAGGTCCGAGGCTTTGGGCGGCAACGCGGCCACACCGAGGTCTATCGGGGCGCCGAGTACGTCGTCGAGTTCGTGCCGAAAACCAAGATCGAAATCGCGGTCGCCGATACCCTCGCTGAGCGGGTGATCGAGGCCATTACCACTACGGCTCGGACGGGCAAGGTCGGCGACGGCAAGATTTTTGTGGTCGACCTAGAGCAAGTCGTGCGTATCCGCACCGGTGAACGCGACGCCAGCGCCCTTTAGAACCACAAGTGAGTCAGCTCAGGGGAGACAAGTTGATGACTACATTGTCGCGGTCGTTACTGTTCGTTTTGCTGGCGCTGCCAGTGCCCTTGGCCTGGGCTGATCAACTTCCCGCAGCCGTATCGGCCGCTGCGTCCACCGCACCTCCGGCGCCCTCGACGACTGAGCCCTCCGTCATCCTCAACTCCCAGATCAACTCCGGCGATACCGCCTGGATGCTCGCCTCCATGGCGCTGGTGTTGATGATGACGGTCCCTGGACTTGCGCTCTTTTACGGGGGAATGGTGCGCAAGAAGAACGTTTTGGCGACCCTCATGCAAAGCTTTGCCATCACGTGCCTCGTGACCCTTCTCTGGTACGTCATCGGGTACAGCCTCGCCTTCACGCCCGGGACGCCCTACATCGGGGGCCTGAGTCGCCTCTTCATGAACGGGGTGATCTATATCAAGGACGTTGCGGCTGCGGCGGCCACCAAAGACACCCCGGCCGTCGAGGCGGTCATCGGGAAGGTGTCCGTAAGCCACCTGGGTGTGACGATCCCCGAGACCGTCTATGCAATGTTCCAGCTCACCTTCGCGATCATCACCCCCGCGCTCATCTGTGGTGCGTTTGCGGAAAGAATGAAGTTCTCCGCGATGCTCTGGTTCATGGCGATCTGGTCGATCATCGTCTACGCACCCATCGCCCACTGGATGTGGGAGCCCGGCGGCTGGGGCGCAACCGCGGGCGTGCTCGACTTCGCAGGCGGCACGGTCGTACATATCAACTCGGGCATCGCCGCGCTCGCGTGTGCCCTCGCGCTCGGCAAGCGCGTCGGACTCAACAAAGAACCCATGGCGCCTCACAACCTGGTGTTGACGGTGATCGGCGCTTCGCTCCTCTGGGTCGGCTGGTTCGGGTTCAATGCCGGTTCCGCGGTGGCCGCCGATGGCCGCGCCGGCATGGCCATGGCGGTCACGCAGATCGCCACCGCCGCAGCGGCGCTTGCCTGGATGTTCATGGAATGGACCATCAAGCGGAAACCGAGTGTGCTGGGCATCGCCTCCGGCGCGGTCGCCGGCCTTGTGGCCATCACGCCTGCGTCGGGCTTCGTGATGCCCACGCCTGCGGTCATCATCGGCATCGCGGCCGGGGTGATTTGCTTCTTTGCCGCTACGTCGCTCAAGAAGGCGCTGGGGTACGACGACTCACTCGATGCGTTCGGCGTGCACTGTATCGGTGGCACCGTCGGCGCATTGCTCACCGGCGTATTCGCGAGCGCCGCGCTCGATGGCGGACAGGCCGGAAGTGTCGTCACGCAGCTGAAGGGCGTGCTCGCCACCTTGGTCTACGGCTTCGTGGTGAGCTACCTCATCCTCAAAGTCATCGATGTGACCATCGGACTGCGGGTCACCGAAGACCAGGAACGGGAGGGGCTCGACGTATCGCTGCATGGCGAGCACGTCGAGTAGCGCCCATCACTGATCCTGAGGGGTCTCCGCCGCCCAACGGCGGAGACCCTACCACCCTCTTCACGGAGCTCTGTGTCATGCATGTGCCAGTCACTCGAGCCTCATCCCTCCGCTTCGAGGAGACCGTCGACACGAACCGCATTCGCCTCGCCTTGGGGGGCGCACTCCTCTGTCTCGTGGTCCTGGGCGCCCGCGGCGCCCAGGCAGACGAAGCCAAGCCTGCGGAGCCCGTCAAGCCCACCGCGCCGTCGTTGACCGATGTGCTGGGGGCATCTGGCATCGACCTTCACGGCTACGTGGATGCGGCTTACTCCTATCTTTCGGGCGCGGGCGTCTTCACGAGTGGGGTTGCGGACCGTGTGTTCGACACCGAGCCCAATTCCTTCAACGTGCACCAGGCAGCGCTCACCATCGACTATCAGCCGAAGGAGGGCTTCGGCGGTCTCGTCAACCTCACGGCAGGCCGTGACGCCCGGGTCATCGCCTCTCTCGGCGAGTCGACGAGTAATTTCGATGTCACCCAGGCTTTCGCGCAATACGCCCACGGTCCGCTGACGATCATCGCCGGCAAATTCGTGACGCTCGCCGGAGCGGAAGTCATCAACTCCACCCAGGACACGAGCTATTCGCGCTCCATCCTGTTCGGCTACGCGATTCCCTTCACCCACACCGGAGCCCGGCTCACCTATGCCGCATCCGATCAAGTGAGCGTCATCGTCGGCGTCAATAACGGTTGGGATCAGCTGCAGGACGCGAATAAACAGAAGACCGGCGAGCTCGGCATCTCGTTCACCCCAAACAAGGTCTTCTCGCTGGCGGCGCAAGGCTACAGCGGCGTTGAGCAACTCTCCGGGGGCACGTTTATCGGCGCCGGCACACACGGCCTGCGCAGGCTGATCGACGCGGTGGGCACTTACAACGCGACCAGCCAGCTCACGTTCATTCTGAACGTCGATTGGGGCCAACAGGAGAATGTCACCTCGCTCGTCAATGGAACCTCGGTCACGGCGAAGTGGGATGGCGCCGCAGCTTACGCCAATTACCAGGTGAATGATCAATGGCGACTATCGGTGCGCGCCGAGTACTTCGACGACAAGGACGGTTACCGCACCGGCGTCATTCAGAAATGGAAAGAAGCCACGCTGACGCTTGCCTACCTGCCCACAAAATTCATTGAAATACGCGGCGAGGTGCGCGGTGACAAGTCCGACTCCAACGCCTTCGTCAAAGACACCTCATTTTTCAGCGGCACCCCGGGCGCGGGCGTCACCGACAACCAGGCTTCTATCGGCCTCGAGGCGGTGTATAAGTTTTGAAACTCGAAGGGACAGCGGGACCCCTCCTTTGGGGAGGGGCCGGGTTCGAGCGTGCCTCTATTGGCGTCCCCAAGGGGATTCGAACCCCTGTTACCGCCGTGAAAGGGCGATGTCCTGGGCCTCTAGACGATGGGGACGCAGCCGGGCCTCAGCGCGGGCGCGCAAGATTACACGGCCCCCGTCCGGCGGACAACGAGACTAGCGGATGACCGGACGAAAAGCCCGCCGCGGTCCGGGTGGGCCGCGGCGGGCACTGGTCAGCGCGGCGGGCTCAAAGGCTCAGACAACATGGCCCCCGCCGTTCTGGCGGAGGCGGTTAATGTCATCGATCAAGAGGTCTGCCTCCTGCTTTATCGTGGGTTGCGCACTTTGGTGCGCCGAGCCACATACAGAACGCTGGTGAGCGTGCTCTGTAAAGATCACAGGAGACAGACCATGCATGACGATACCACTGCTTTTGTCGGTTTGGACGTCCATAAGGAGGCCATCGCGATCGCGGTAGCCGACCCCGGGCGTGCAGCGGTGCGCTATCTGGGTGCAGTTCGCCCGGCACTCACCCCGCTGACCAAGGCCTTGGCGCATCTGGGCCCACCCCAAAGCCTCGCCCTGGTCTACGAGGCCGGTCCGTGCGGGTATGGCTTGGCGCGCCGACTGCTCAAGCTCGGCTATCGCTGTGAAGTAGTGGCTCCGGGGAAAATCCCGCACCGCCCGGGCGAGCGCATCAAGACCGACCGGCGTGACGCCCTGACCTTAGCCAGCTTTGCCCGCTCGGCCGAGCTGACCCCGGTACTCATCCCCGATGAGCGCGATGAAGCCATGCGCGATCTCGCCCGCGCCCGCGAGGATGCAGTCCGAGCGCGCCTTAAAGCACGCCAGCAGCTCAAGGCGATGCTGCTGCGGCACGGACATCATTACAGTGGCAGAATCTTCTGGAGCGCTGCCCATCAACGGGATCTCGCGAAAGTGAGCTTCCCCCACCCCGCTCAACAGATCGCCTTCACTGAGTACCGCCTCGCAGTCACCGAGGCGGATGAACGCGTCGCACGCCTTAGCGCCGCACTGCGCGAGCAGGCCGAGACTTGGCGTTTGCAACCGTTGCTGAATGCCTTGATGACGCTGCGGGGTCTGCAGTTCCTCACCGCCGCAATCGTACTGGCGGAGCTGGGCGATCTGCGTCGCTTCCCTCATCCCAAACAGCTGATGTCCTTCCTCGGGCTCGTCCCCAGTGAATACTCCAGCGGCTTGTCCCGCCGGCTGGGCCCGATCACCAAGTGCGGTAATGCTCATATCCGTCGGGTATTGATCGAAGCGGCCTGGTCCTATCGCTACCCCGCCCGCCTCAGTCGAGAGTTGCAGCTGCGCCAGCAGGGTCAGCCCAAAGCCGTGCGCGATATCGCCTGGAAAGCTCAACTGCGGCTTTGCGCCCGCTACCGCCGGATGCAGGCGCGCGGTCTGCATCAGAACAAAACCTGTATCGCCATCGCCCGCGAGATGGCGGCTTTCATCTGGGACATCGCCAGGCACGTTCCCATCGCCCCAGCCCCATAACACTGCAGCTGCCTTAATCGCCACCCTTTTAAAGGAGCTCACACCGCACACTGCCAACGCTGTCGATCCACAACGCGATGCACGGACCCCGGTCAGGGGAATCCTCGAAAGTTCTACGTGGGCATCCTAACCGATGATCCCCGCTTATCAGACCGAGGCAGCCCCGCGACGTACCGTTGTCATGCGGTAACCAATCCGCGGATATCAGACTGATCCACCGTCGCTCCATCGGTCCGTGCGTCGCGTTGCCCATCGACACCGTCGAGCACCACCTACTCGTTCCAACCCGCTCCCACCACCTCAAGCGCGGCTTCGCGAGAAAACCCCTCGTGCCAACTTGACACGAGGGGCCATATCAGAACTTGTAGGTCGCCCGGACGTTCCAGAACGCGCCCGGGAGATCGTAGGTTCCGGCGTCATAACCATTCAGCGTGCACGAGTAGCAGACCGGCGGATTCGTGCCAAAGAGATTGTTCACACCCGCTTCGACCTTGAGCCCCGTGACGTGGAACGGATCCGTCCACCCGACCTGCACGTCGTGATAGAGCACGGAGTGCAGGTTGTTATACATGGTTCCACTGAAGGCGCCCGCAGCATCCGTGCAGCCGGGCACCGCGATTTTCCTAAGCGCATTGCTGCATAGCTCGGACACCGCCGACAGGAAGCGCAGGTTCCAGTTCGCTTCCCAGCCGCCCGTTCCCCACCCCAGCTGCGCATTCGCGCGCCAGCGCGGGATGGCGCTGTTGTCGACCTCGATGCCGACCGTGCGCTGCGCAACTTGACCCAGCGCGTCCGTCGCCTTGTAGTCATTCACCCGTGTCCCCTGGAGCGCAGCCGCGAAGTGCCCGAAGCTCAACGGCGCGGACAGCCAGTCGACTTTCACGTCGACGCCACTGGTTGTGACGTTGGCGAGGTTTTGCAAGAAGTTCTTGGGCGGGTTCAACTGGCCGCCCGCCCTGCGGGTGAACGGTGAGCACAGGGCCGGATTCAGGCCGCCCGCCGCCTCGCACGCGTTGAGCAGCGCCTGGATGTCTTCCGCCTGGATCGCACCCTTGACCTTGTGGTTGAAGTAGGTGATATCCGCATGCAGCCTGTTGGTGAAGCCCCGTCCCTCTAGCCAGCCGGCCCGATAGACAATGCCCGCCGTGTAGCTGTCGGATTTCTCGGGCTTGAGAGTCGGGTTACCGCCCGTGAAGGTCGTTATCTGGGTGTTGGCCTGCGAGAAGTTGGCGGCGGGCACGCCCTGGGCCGCGCAACCCGCCGCGTATTTGGGGTCTACCGGGGAGTTGCAGGGGTCCTGGAGTGTGGGAGCGAACGAAGTGAGCCCGTAGAGCTCGCCCAGGTTCGGCGCGCGGAAGCCGGTCGAGTACGTGCCGCGGACGGCGAAGTCCTCGACTGGTTGCCAGCGCAGGCCGCCCTTGTAGGTGGTCGTGTTCCCGAAGGTGGAGTAGTCCGAGTAGCGCACCGCCGCGCTGGCACCAAGTTGCTGGAGCAGCGGGAAGCTGAACTCGGTGTACGCATCGTTCACGTGGTAGCTCGCCGCGACCGGAAAAGCCGGCGAGTCCTGGGACTCGCCGGTCTGTCGCAGCGGATCCGGCGTGAACGCGGCGTCGTAGAGCCGATGCTCGGCGCCGACGGCAATGCCCGCGGCGCGATCCTGGATGTGGAAGATCGTGCCGGTGATGTTCGCCGACACGAGCTTCAATTTCTGATCGCTCGAGTCGAGCTGCGTCGCCAGGATGTAGTTCAGCATGGCCTGCGTGATCGGCCGCCCCTGCCCGCCGAAGAGATCGAGCGGCAAGCACCCGGGCACCCTCGCGCAGATCGCGGGATCGCCGAGGGCAAGGCTGAGTTTGCTCACGTTATAGCCACCGGTGAACTGCTGGGTGGCCTTGTTATCGGTATTGACGTAATTGATGTCCCAGCTGAAGCCCTCGAGCAGGTGCAGCGTGCCCTTGAGCCCGACGCCGAAGTACCAGGTGTCGACGTCCTGGGTGAAGATGCGCGGCCCGCCTTCGAGCGGACGGCGGGTGACCCAGCCGAAGTTCTGCACGAAGTTAGGTCCTCCCGGGCACACACTAGACGTTGGCGCCTCCGGTACCGCGCACAGGTCGATCCCGTAGGGGTTGAAGGGATTCAGACGCGAGACGTTGATCCCGTCGGCGATTCCGCCGCTGCCCGTGTAGGGACCCACGAAGATCGGCTCGGGCGCGGCCTGATTGGTCGAGGTGCGATTGTTGAACATTCCCTTCGCATACACCTGGACGTCGTCGCTGGCGTCGTAGGTCAGGCTGGTCCAGAGCGCCTTGCGCTGCGAAGGTGTGAGGAGCAGGTTGAACGGCGCGTAGTTGAACCGGTCCACGCTGCCGAAGTTGTGATAGGTGCTCGGAGATGTCGTCGGATTGGCCGGGTTCCAGGTCGGCGTCGTGGTGCCGGTGTTGAGTGTCACGTCGTAGAAATTGACCTGGTCCGTGGTGCAGGAACCGTAGTTAGGCACGGCAATCGAGGGATCGCAGAACGTGGCGCGTCCCTGCGGCGTCCCGGAGCTGCCCGATCTAACACCCGTGCGTGGCTCCGGCACGGAGGACTGCCACCACTTCGAGGAGCCGATCTGATCCTGATTGTAGAAGCTCGCCGCGAACATTCCCGCGAACTTGCCTGCCGCGGTGCCAGCGGCGAAGCTCGCCTCGGTGGTGCGCCCGCCCTTGCTGAAGTCGCCCGTATAGGCGCTTGCTTCAATACCCTCCATCTTCTTCTTGGTGATGATATTCACCACACCGGCGATCGCATCGGAGCCGTAGATCGAGGATGCGCCATCTTCCAGCACCTCGATGTGATCGATAATTGACAGCGGGATGGTGTTGAGGTCGGCACTACCGCTGACACCGGAGGCTGAAGACTCATTGACCCAACGCAGCCCGTCCACCATCACCAGCGTGCGCTTGGAATCGAGGTTGCGCAGATCGACCTGGGAGGAGCCGGCGCCGATGCCGCCACCGTCAGGGGGGTAGCCGAAGTTACCGGAGGAGTTGAATTTCTGATTGAGCGCCTTGCCGCCGGTGGTGAGCTGTTGCAGCAGGTCGCCCACGCTCGCAAGTCCGGTTTTCTCGATCTGATCGGAGCTGATGACCGAAAGTGGCTGCGTGGTCTGCGCGACGCTCTGCAGGATGCGCGAGCCGGTGACGACGACCTCCTGCACCTGCTGAGGCTGTGCGGGTTGCGCCGGCGGTGCCTGCTGGGCGAGCGCCGGGGTCGCCGCGGCGCACGCCGCAACCGCCCACTTCACCGCCAGCATGATCTGATTTGACCGGGCTGATGGACCTGATGGCATGGATGCTTCCCCTTAAGTTGGTCTTGTCTGGGTCGGCACTGACGCGTGGCGCGGCACGACCCAACGCTCCCCTAAGCGGGCCGAATGCAATACGCAAAGCTCGCTTGCGCTTACTTTGGATTTGAGCCTAGCACCGCAGGAACGCGGCAAGCAAATTCTGTAGCGATTACGCAGCAAACCCGGCCGGCTTTGCACGAGGCAAGGGTCCCGTCTGTTGTAAATTGTCGACAGCCTTGACGTGGTGGGTCGAGTGGAATGAGCGGGGAGCGTTGAGCGCTCCGCCGAACTTGGCGCGGGAAGGCGGCCGGCTTCGAGGTGGTGGAGCCAGGCGGGATCGAACCGCCGACCTCTTGCATGCCATGCAAGCGCTCTCCCAGCTGAGCTATGGCCCCACGCGAGGCCGGCGCAACCTACGCACGGCCTCGGGCCTTGTCAAGCTAGGCTTGTCGAGCGTCTCTGTCCGACGAAACCTCGCCGAGCCGCAGCGGCGGCCTGCGCGCTCCGCCCAGCTGAGTCCGCCGCGCTAGAATCCCCGGCGCGCGAACCGAGAGGCGAGGAATCTCTGAGCAACGTCAAAGCGGTAGCCCCGGAGCACGCCACCGTGCTCAGGATGATCCAGGCGGCAAAGGCCGCGGGCGCCGCAGGACACAGCCGCGAGGCCGACGAACTCCTTGTCCGTGCGGCGCAGCTCGCACCCGACCACCCGGCCGTCCTGAATGAGCTGGGCCTGCGCATGATGGGGCGAGGGGAGGCCCTCAAGGCGCGCGAGCTCTTCGAGCGCGCGACTCTGGCCGATCCGAGCCATCCGGCACTCTGGTCAAACCTCGCCTCCAGCCTGCACGCCCTGAGCCTCCCGCAACAAGAGATGCAGGCGATCGAGCGCGCGCTCGCGCTCGAGCCGCACCACCTGACCGCGCTGCTGCAAAAGGGCACCCTGATCGAGGAGCGCGGCGATGCGCGCGGCGCCGCGCGCATCTACCGCCACGCCTTGGCGACCGTGCCGCCGGACGCAACGCCTCCCGCCGCGCTCGGCGCGGCGCTCGAGCACGCGCGCGAAGCGGTGCGTCGTGATGACGCCGCGCTGGCCGGGGCAATCGGGCAGCGGCTCACCGCTCTGCGTGAGCGCGGCAGAGGCTCGCGCTGCCGTCGTGTCGACCGCTGCATCGACCTCCTGACCGGCAAGCGTAGTCGCTACGCACCGCAGCCGACCTTCCTCTATGTTCCGGAGCTCCCGGCGATCGAGTTCTTCGAGCGCGCAGAATTCCCGTGGCTGGATGCGATCGAGGAGGCGACTGAGGACATCCGCGCGGAGCTGGCGCGCGTTCTGGCCTCCGATCAGGCCGGACTGCAGCCGTACGTGGCCTACGGCGATGGGGTGCCCCTCGACCAATGGCGGGAGCTCAACAAGTCGCGCCGCTGGAGCGCGTACTTTCTGTGGAACGAAGGCGTGCCGCAGCCAGAGCATCTCGCACGCTGTGCGCGCACGGCGGAGGTGCTCACGCGGGCGCCGCTATGCGACGTCCCGGAGCACGGCCCCAACGGATTCTTCTCGATTCTCGATGCGCGCACGCGGATTCCGGCTCATACCGGCGTCACGAACGCCCGACTGACCGTGCACCTGCCGCTCATCGTGCCTCCCGGCTGCGGATTCCGCGTCGGCAGCGAGACGCGCGAGTGGATTCCAGGCAAGGCGTGGGTGTTCGACGACACGATCGAGCACGAGGCGTGGAACGAGGCGAATGCCCCGCGTGCGATCCTCATCTTCGATATCTGGCACCCTGACCTGAGCGAGGATGAGCGCAATCAGGTCCGAGCCACGATCGAAGTGGTCGCGGGCTACTACGGCGCGCCGTTCAAGGCGTGAATCTGGTCAGTTCGGCGCGGGCCGTGAGCCGGCCAGCGCCGCATCCACCCGCGCGAGCGTGCGCTCGCGCCCGAGCAGCGCCAGCGTCGCGTCGATCGGCGGCGACACAGCGCTGCCGCTCACCGCGACGCGCAGCGGCTGTGCGATCTTGCCGAGGCCGCCGCCGAGCTCGGCCGCGAGCTGCTCGAGTGCCGCGTGAACGCTCGCTGCGTTCCACTCGGACAAGCTCCCGAGCCGCGCGCGCACCTTGGCAAGCGTCGCGGGCGCATCGCCCCCGAGGTGCTTGGCCGCCGCTTTCAGATCCAGTTCGATATCTTCGACGAAGAAGAAGCGGCTGTTGACCGCCATTTCCTTCATCGTCTTGGCGCGCTCGCGCTGCGCGAGGATCACGCCCTCGAGCATCTGCTGATCGCTGCTGTCCGCGCCCAGGCGGCGCAGCTGAGCGCGCAGATGGGGCACGAGAGCCGCCGGCATCGTGCGCATCATGTGCTGCTGGTTCAGCCACAGCAGTTTCTCGGGGTTGAAGGCGGAGGCCGACTTGTTGACGTCATGGATGTCGAACGCGGCGATCATTTCCTCGCGCGTGAACACCTCCTGATCGCCGTGCGACCAGCCGAGACGCACCAGATAGTTGAGGAGTGCGTCCGGCAGGTAGCCCTCCTCCTCGTACTGCAGCACGCTCACGGCACCATGCCGCTTGGAGAGCTTGGCGCCGTCCGGCCCGAGGATCATGGGGACGTGTGCGTAGATCGGCAACGGCGCGCCGAGCGCCTGCAGCATGTTCATCTGCCGGGGGGTATTGTTGAGGTGATCGTCGCCCCGAATGACATGGGTCACGCCCATGTCCATGTCGTCGACCACCACGCAGAAGTTGTAGGTCGGTGTGCCATCCGAGCGTGCGATGATCAGGTCATCGAGCTCCGCGTTCTGAAAGGTCACCGGCCCGTGCACCAGGTCCTGCACCACGACCGCGCCATCGAGCGGATTGCGAAAGCGCACGACGGGATCCACCCCCGGACGCGGCTCGCGGCGCTCGCGGCAGATTCCCGTGTAGCGCGGCTTCTGCTTGCGCGCAATCTGCTGTCCGCGCAACGCGTCGAGCTCATCCTTGGAGCAGTAGCAGTGGTAGGCGGTGCCGGCCTCGAGCATGCCGCGGAGCACCTCGCGGTAGCGATCGAAGCGCCGGCTCTGGAAGTACGGGCCCTCGTCGGCATCGAGCCTGAGCCACGCCATGCCATCGAGGATCACGCGCACCGCCTCGTCCGTCGAGCGCTCGCGGTCGGTGTCCTCGACGCGCAGGATGAAGTTGCCGCCGTTGCGCCGCGCGTACAGCCAGCTGAAGAGTGCCGTGCGCACGCCGCCGACGTGCAGCAGTCCCGTGGGGCTGGGCGCAAAGCGCGTGACGACGGTCATGGGGCGGCCGGGACGTTCCGCATCGTGGGGGCGCGCATGTTACCAAGCGCCGCCGCGACGCGCCCGCCCGCATACACTGTGCCAGCGCCCGCGCCGCGATCCGGCCGCGGACGCGCGGGAGAAGCGCCTGATTTGCCTTGGGTCCGGAGCGTCTATAGACTTCCCGG
>Ga0209350_1000341_pt1 | contig 28257 bp, 28 predicted proteins | sample GraSoi013_2_20cm_2_FD_185822 | JGI IMG/M metagenome (GOLD analysis project Ga0209350, IMG submission 185822) | Grasslands soil microbial communities from the Angelo Coastal Reserve, California, USA - Sample 09_27_2013_2_20cm (SPAdes) (version 2) | ecosystem: Environmental > Terrestrial > Soil >...
GTCGCGCTACTCTCCCTCGGGGGTCTCGCGATGATCGTGGCCTACAGGAACATTCTTGCTGACATGGCCGCGTCCCAGTTCGTGTCCACATTCCAGCCGTTTAAGGTAGGAGAGTGGATAGAGGCCGAAGACTACTACGGACGAGTAATCGAGAGAAACCTGATACAGACAAAGATCCTTACGCCAGATAACGAAATAGTCAGCATACCGAATTCGACACTATTGAGAAGGTCTGTAATCAACCGCACCCGCTCAGGAGCCCTCCGCATCCAGATCCCAGTCGTAGTCAGCACAGAGATAGACCTGAGGAAGATTGAGGATCAACTGCTCCACATCGCTGAGGATATGAAGGTCGACATTCTACCAGACACAACTCCTCAAGTCCGTGTCACGCAAGTAACTCCCCAGGAGACCCAGCTCGTCCTCCTCCTGCAGATCGCCAACCCCGCCAAACGGGACCAGATAATTTCTGAAGTTCAGAAGAAATTCTACGAACTTCTCTCCAAGAGGAACTAAGCCCAAATAGTCTCAAATATCATTGCGCTGGAGGACCCAGCAGTTTCAGGCTCTATAGGATAACTGAGGAACTTCTGTTTGACACAGCCCGCCCAGAGACCTGCCGGGCGCAGAAGACAAGGATTAAGACGAAACATCGGCATCCTAGGCAACTTCGCGTTCGGCTACGCCGACGTAGCAGAGGGCATATACTTCACCCTAGGCCTCGTCGTCATCTACGCGGGCGCGGCCGCAACATACGCATACCTCTTCGCAACTACAGCCTACATTCTCACAGCCTTCTGCTACGCAGAACTCTCAAGCTCCTACCACCAAGCAGGGGGCGCATTCGTCTACGCGAGAAAAGCTTTCGGACAAAGAATCGCTTTCCTAGCAGCCTGGGCTCTGCTCCTTGACTATGTCGTCACCACCGCCATATCCGCTCTAGCCGCCATCGGCTACCTAGGCTATTTCATTCCACAACTCAATGAGCCACTGTTGATCGGAGGGGCGACAGCGGCAGCGATACTGCTTCTGATGAGTCTCAACATTTTTGGAATAGGAGAGTCAGCCAAATTCTCGTACTTCCTCGTCCTGTTCAACATAGTTGGGGTAGCCATTATCCTAGTCACTGGCTACTTGTTTTCCTACCGACCTGGCCTCAATACGATTCACTTCGGAACCTCTCCGACAGTTCCCAACTTCCTCTATGCGATCACCATAGCCATGTCCTCATATCTTGGGATAGAAGTCATATCCCAGACCGCGGGAGAAACTAGGAGACCCGCTAAGAATATCCCAAGAGCCGTATTTCTGATCAGCGCCGCCGTTGTGGTGGCCACGCTTTCCTTCTCAACCCTCGCACTCGGAGTGAGAAGCTATCAGGACTTCGTGAACAACCCAACCAGTATCAACGACCCAGTAGCTTTCCTCGCCCTCGCTCTCCCGAACGGCTGGATTCTTGCTGGCCTCGCAGCCGTCTTGGGCATGTCCGTCCTCCTAGTAGCTTCCAATGCAGGAATAGTCGGAGCATCACGAATAAGCTACGCGATGAGCCAAGACGGAGTAATACCGAAGGCGTTTGGAAGACTCCACAAAAAGTATAGCACTCCCTTCATCTCGATCGTGGCCTTCTCGTCTGTATCCGTTGCCCTAGCCTTTTCAGGAGAACTCAGTCTTGTTGCCGAGCTTTACAATTTTGGGGCGCTAATCGCGTACGTGATCGTCGGCCTAAGCCTAATCTCCCTCAGAAACAAAGAGAAGGCCGTCTTTCGCCCATTCAAGACTCCTGGAAGCATCAACATCAAACCATTCTGGAGGAAAAGCCACGAAGCATCGGATGGTAACGAGCAGTATTCGATTCCGATCATTGGGGTGCTATCCGTCATTGCGGACCTAACGATCTGGCTTCTGGTAGTTATTCTACATCCGCTTGGAAGGGTCTTCGGCAGCATATGGATGGGCTTCGGGCTCTTGGTGTTTTTCGCATATACTAGAATTCGGAAAACGAGAGGCGGCCCTCCGGCTGACTCATCTTCAGCAGAAGTGAGCCCAGGCACCACTCCGTAGAACTCAGGCTACTCTTTGAGACTCTTCAATCGCTTCTCTATCACATCGACCTGTTTGGACAGAAATGACTTGTATGCTCGTAGAAGCTTGATCTGCTGCGTCTTCGTTTGCGCATCGATCGTATTCATTGTTCGCTTGAACGTTTCAGAGGTCTTCTCTAGGGTCTCGTCTATTGTAGCAGAAACCTTCGGGGCCCTGTCTTGTACAAACTTGCTAGTCGAATCAACCCATGTCTTGCTGGCCGAAGCGAGATCTCTTCGAGCGTGATCCATGTCTCGACGTATTCTCTCGAGAGCAATCTTGATGTCACGCCGCACATGCTCAGACCCTTTATTCGAAGACAATTCAGGACGATGGGCATAAGCGTCCCGAGATAAATCTTCAATCTCACCCAGTCCCACCTAACCAATATTACAGAGAATCAGAGCTGACCGCGAGTATGAAGGGAATCAAGGAGAAAGTCTACCACGCCTGGAAGACTGCAAATTATCCCAGTCCGGCCACGAAGACCCTTGGCATCAAGATACTAGAGCTCTCCGAGGGACACTCCCTAGTCGAAATGCAGGTCGACGAGCATCTCCACAACATGTCAGCCACCATGCACGGAGGAGTCATGGCTGATATCGCAGACGCAGCCATGGGAATCGCAATATCCACCACGATATCTCCGGACGAGGACTTCACAACGATGGAAATGAAAATCAGTTTCTTCAGACCTCACATCAAAGGACCATTGAGAGCAGAAGGGACCGTGGCGAAAAGAGGAAAAAGAGTCGCCTTCGCAGAAGCGATCCTCACGAATCAGCAGAAACAAATCATCGCCAAAGCCAATGGCACGTGGCTCTTCCTTACCCCGTAGATTTCCAGATTTCAGTCAGACCCTGCCCTAGTCCCGATTACTAATCATGATTGACTAGATTTCTAGACGAACTCTGTATTCGCCAAATGTATTTCTGAAGAGGTCGCTAATTTCGCCGACAGTGCACTCAGATCGGACCGCTCTCAAAATATCTTCAACCAAGTTAGCATCTCCAGAAGCCGCACTGCCAAGTCTCGACAAGGCGCTCTTCACCTTCGCTTTGTTTCTCAAACTCTTGAACTTCCTCAATTGTTGAACCTGTCGCCTCTCCACGCTTGGGCTAATTCGCTGAATATTCGCTTCTTTCTGATCCCCTTCTTTGAACCGGTTCACCCCGACAATTACCGTCTGACCCTCATCCACGGACCGCTGAAACTTGTACGCGCTTTCTTGAATCTGTCTGTGAACAAAGCCGGATTCAATGGCCTTCCTCGCACCTCCGAGCTGTTGTACTCTTTCAATAAGGGCCATGACTTGGGTCTCGATCGTTCTCGTCAAGGATTCTAGATAGTAACTTCCTCCCAGCGGGTCCGCCGTGCGGCCCACACCAGATTCGTACGCGATAATCTGCTGGGTCCGCAGCGCGATCCTAACAGAATCCTCAGTGGGAAGACCTAGAGCCTCGTCGCGGGAGTTTGTGTGAAGCGATTGAGTGCCTCCGAGAACGGCAGCTAGTGCTTGGATCGAGACTCGGGCGACGTTATTGTCGGGCTGTTGGGCGGTCAGTGTCTCGCCGCTCGTCTGAGCATGAAATCGTAGTTTGCATGACTCAGGGTCGCGGGCTTTGAAACGTAGTCTCATCATACTCGCCCACATTTTTCGGGCTGCTCTGAACTTTGCAATCTCTTCGAGAAAGTCGTTTCTACAAGCGAAGAAGAATGAGAGTTGGGGAGCAAAATCGTCAATCTTGAGACCGCGAGCCAGTGCCGCTTCTACGTATTCAATCGCATTTGAGAAACAGAACGCAAGTTCTTGAATGGCATCGGCCCCAGACTCACGAATATGATAGCCGCTAATGCTAATGGGATGCCAATGAGGCATTTTCCGAGCAGAATATTCTATGAGGTCGACGGCGAGTCTCAGAGAAAACTCGGGCGGATAAATGTAAGTATTCCGGGCAATGTACTCCTTTAGAATATCATTCTGCGTAGTTCCACGCAACTGCCTCTGCGGGACCCGCTGATCCAATCCAACTGCGACATACAAGCAGAGCAGAATCGGAGCCGTAGAATTGATTGTCATGCTAGTGCTGACCTTGCCAAGATCGATTCCATCGAATAATCCTCTCATATCGTCGATACTGCTGATAGCGACTCCGACCTTACCTACTTCCCCATGCGCTCTCGGATGATCAGAGTCGAGTCCCAGCTGCGTTGGAAGGTCAAATGCCGTGCTTAGGCCTGTCTCCCCGTGGGAGATTAGATACTTGAATCGCCGGTTGGTTTCTCTGGCTGAACCGAAGCCAGTGTACTGCCTCATCGTCCATAGTCGGTCCCGGTACATGTTCGGGTAGATTCCCCTAGCGTAGGGGAATTCTCCCGGCTTTCCCAGAGCGCGAAAAAGTGTTGCAGAGATGTCTCGATTGTCGTATGATTTCTTCACAGGGATTCCTGAGTCTGTCGTGACGCGATCAGGCATTTGCTGACACGTCTAATCTAGCGATGGCCTTCACAAGTTTTGAGGCCGCTGTCTCAGGGTCTAATTCCTTCCTCGCGACTTGGCCGAGTAGGTGCCGCCATGACTTTTCCTGCTTGAGACGGGTGACTGTCTCAGTGTAAAAGTCTGAAAACGCAGCCTCGATGAGTTCGGACTCCAGTCGTTTTTTCGCCCTCTCTTCTCTTATGCCGTGATCATCTAGGAATTTCTGGAATTTTTCGATGCTGTCTACCACTGAAGGCACTCCTATTCCTTTGATTGCAACTGTTTTTAGCACAGGTGGTCTCCATCCGTTCTTTTCCTGCAGCCCGCTGGCGACGTTGAACATTGTCTTCGATGGATTGGTTATGTCTGCCTTGTTAACAACGAAGATGTCGCCGATCTCGTTGAACCCGGCTTTGAACGCTTGAACTTCGTCCCCGAGCTGAGGCATTAGAACCACCACAGTAGCGTCAACGGCGGTGGCGACTTGGACTTCTGTCTGGCCTGCGCCGACCGTCTCCACTATTACTACGTCCATTCCTGCGGCGTCGAGAACCCTGATCGTGTTTATCGCGGCACGCGCAAGACCTCCGACATCGCCTCGGGAAGCCATGCTGCGAATGTAGACTTCTCGTTCGAGACTATGGTCCATCATACGTATTCTGTCGCCCAAGATTGCGCCTCCCGTGAAGGGGCTGGAGGGGTCTATGGCCAATACGCCTACCTTTCGACCTCTCTTGCGGAACTCTTCGATGGTCTTGTCGACGAGCGTGCTCTTGCCGGTTCCTGTGGGACCTGTAATCCCAACAGTGAAGGCTCTTCCTGTACGCGGATAGAGCTCGTGAATTAGCCTGCGACGAGCGAGTCCTGCACTTTCAACAATGGAAATGGCCTTGGCTAGGGCCCTGTGATCGCCCTTCAACACTCTCGTGGCCAGCTCACTAACCAAAGTCAGAGCCCTGATTGTTGGTTGGTGTGGGAACGTATTTCAACGTTCAGAAGATGGATTCAGGGGATAATGGAGAAATAGGAAAATCCGGCCCATAGTTGGTTGTACCGTGACGATTTTGGTAAGGGGTTACTGGAAGAAAGTTCTGGAGAAGATCAGGACTCAGCGGAAGGCTAAGCCTTCCACCTTCAACTCGAAATATCTCGCCAAGCTGAAACGCCAAGAGACAGAGTGGCAGGCGAAGACGCTCAAACAATGGACAAAGAGTAGTCCGGAGCGGAAGCAGGAGTTCAGGAACCCTTCCAACATTCCGATCAAACGTGTTTACACTCCGAGAGATGTAGCCTACCAAGATGAGTCTCGTCAGGCTGGTCTCCCCGGCGAGTATCCGTATCTTCGAGGCGTCTATCCGACGCTTTACCGAGGACGGCTCTGGACCATGCGCATGTTCTCAGGCTTTGGCACGCCAGAAGACACGAACAAACGGCTCCACTATCTCCTAGAGCATGGTGAAACAGGATTGAGCATAGCTTTCGACATGCCGACGTTGTATGGATATGATCCTGATCATGAACGGGCAGAGGGCGAGGTCGGACGGTGTGGCGTCTCCGTCGGTTCATTGAAGGATATGGAGATCATTCTGGAAGGAATCCCCTTGGAGAAGGTGAGTACGAGCATGACGATCAACGCTCCAGCGTCGGTCCTGACCGCGATGTATGTGGGCGTGGCGGAGAGGCAGGGCTTGAAACCGAAGGAGTTGAGGGGGACCGTTCAAGCAGATATTCTCAAGGAGTACATTGCGCAGAAAGAGTGGGCGTTCCCTCCGGAAGCGCATCTCCGAATAATCCGTGACATGATGGTCTACTGTAGCAAAGAGATGCCGCAGTGGAACTACATCAGCATCAGCGGCTACCACATCCGCGAGGCTGGATCGAGCGCCGTCCAGGAACTAGCATTTACGCTCGCGGATGGCTTCGCCTATGTTGATCTCGGAATCGAAGCCGGTCTGAAGGTGGACGATTTTGCGCCTCGACTGTCTTTCTTCTGGAACTGCGGAATGGACTTCTTCGAAGAGATCGCAAAATTCAGAGCCGCAAGAAGGATATGGGCGCGAGTCATGAAAGAGAAATACAGAGCCAAAGACCCGCGATCGTTGCTACTCAGGACCCACGCTCAGAACTCCGGCGCGTCACTAACCTGGCAACAGCCGCTGAACAATATCGTTCGGACCACAATCGAGGCTTTAGCCACAGTTCTAGGCGGGACACAGTCTCTACATACAAACTCTTACGATGAAGCGTGGGCGCTTCCCTCAGAACAAGCAGCGACAGTTGCGTTGAGGACACAACAGATCATTGCAGAGGAGACAGGGGTCGCGGACACAATTGATCCGCTTGGCGGTTCCTACTATCTGGAATGGCTTACTGATGAGATGGAGGAGAAAGCGTTCGAGTACTTTGACAAGATAGAACGAGTAGGAGGACTGCTGAACGCGATCAAGACAGGATTCTTGCAGCGAGAGATTGCTGAGACCTCCTACCGTTACCAGCAGGAGCTGGAGCGAGACGAGAGGGTGGTGGTTGGTGTGAACAAGTATCAGGTCGATGAGAAGCAGCCGATTGATACCTTGAAGATCAACGAGGAAGCTCAGAAACGACAGATCGAACGAATAACCCGGGTCCGAGACACAAGGGACAACGCTCAAGTCCAGGAAGCGCTCGAAGAACTGCGAAAGACGTTTGAGGACGAGAAGGCGAATTGCATGTACCCCATCATCAAGGCGGTCCGAGCCTACGCAACACTAGGAGAGATCATGGATGTTGGTCGGAAGGTCTTTGGAGACTACAAGGAACCTCCAATCCTCTAAGCAGTAAAACCATCCCAAAAGACAGCTGGAACCAGGCCTATGAAAACGGAGAACGCTTACTCCACCAGGGAGTTGTCACCAACTACCTGGCCAGACTTTGAAGCGTTGTTCGCCAAACACAACGGTGTCTGGGGGCGGATGCTGGTGCATGTTCTACCACACTAACGGAGGGTTTCTGATCAAGGGCCACGGTCTGGACAACAAGAAGGCGAAGAAGGCGCTCGTGAAGAAAAGACGAACACATGAGATAATCGTCTATTCCAGAGAAACTCCTGTTGGCTGGGTCCAATACGGTCCCAAACCGGAACTCCCACGATTGGACGCTAGCAAAACCTACCAGAGTTTGAGCCTCGGCAATGGAGGAAAGAAACTCCTGCGGATCACCTGTTTCTTTGTTGATAGGAACAATCGACGACGAGGCGTCGCAGGATTCGGCCTGAATGCGGTTCTCGCCCCCCTCAAGAAGAAGGGCGGAGGCCTAGTCGAACCGTACCCATCAACAAACCCTAGCAATGGATCGAGCCTGATGTGGTCATGGACAGTCAGCATGGTTGAAGACGCGGGATTCGGAAGTCGCCTCTCAACTAGGCAAATCTAGTATAGTTATGCGGAAGACTGTCTGATGTTGGAAGCTCTTTGACATCAAGGATTACAAAATTTCAACGGACCCCGAAACCGTGGAGAACAACTGGGTCGCGCAAGTTGATCGACCTTGGGGAAGTGAAGCTGTACCGCGACAAGATAGTGTCCAAGTCCGGTTTTAAGACAGATCACCTCCGACTCTCACTCCACGACTTTTCAATCGTTGTCCCGGTACTGGACGACCATCGTCTGGTCTTCATCTGGAACTATCGCCATCCAATTCAGGGCTGGGAACTCGAACTGCCCGCTGGATTAGTGGACGACGGAGAAGATTCGGAATCTGGCGCGAAACGGGAATTGAAGGAGGAGACTGGTTACTCCGCGAGGTCTTGGAAGGGTCTTGGTTGGCTTCATACACTGCCAGGAATATCATCTCAACGAGCCCACGTTTTCTTGGCGCGCCAGTTGACGAAGGGTAGCGCGAGCCGAGAACCTTACGAGTACATGAAGATCAAAATTCTCAAGGCTAGGCAGGCGTATCGTCTGTTGTGGACCGGGAAGATTATCCATTCTCCAACTGTATCGGCGCTGGGATTGGCTGAGAAGACGATTCTAGAGTAGAGTCAGGCGCAGGATTTCCAAAGAGGGCACTTTTGTGTCCCGAGGATCGATTATTTTCTTGGTTTCTTGAGTGGTAACGGGTCCGGTAATCGTGAATGGTAACATGGAGGCCAGTCGCGCGCTTTCGCAACGCTTTCCCGACTTGTGATCTGGCTTATTCCTGGCGACTCACAACGATGAAGAGCGCTAGATGGCTGCTCCACACGTAAGACATTTCCTTGTGCCCATTGGAAGCGTGGTGTGACAATAGGGGCACACCGGGGCTTTGCCGCCGCTGACAGGGCTGGAGGATGATGAAGTCGATGAGCCGGGGCTCATTGATGGGAGGCTTGTTGGTGATCCTTGTGAGAGACGCGGAAAAGCGGCCCGCGGATCTACCGCCGATGATCGACCGTAGGCAGCATTGCTTGCTGCTGTTTGCGGCTGGTTGATCTGAGGGCCCAATAAATATGGCATTGTGTAACCAGGGGTAACTGGTAATCCGCCTTTTCCGAAGAAGGCTTTCACATGAGTCCTCGTCAGATAGTACAGCATCAGACCCCAGAAGATGAGCCCGCCGACTCCACCGGTGATTAGTCCGATTGTCAGAGCGCCGATGGCTCCAAGCAGTGAGAGTATACTGAAAATCATTCCAAGAGTCCAAGACCAACCCCTACCGTGCAGAAAACCCACACCCGTGGCGAGCCAAATGATACTGAAGAAGAGAACCACCCCGCCAATGATCAAACCGACAGCTCCAAGCAAACTGCCCACTGTTGGTAGAGTTGAGAACAGAGCCGAGAAGCCGATTATCACAAGACTGGCCAAGAGCCCAACAATTCCTATCAGAATCTCCAAAACCGCCAGTATCGTAATTCCGACAGGTCGAGAAGGCCTCTGCATCATAGGCACAGTTCGAGAAATGACGCGGTGTTAAGGCGACTGTTACTGAGTACCCAGTTTAGTAGCATCCGTCTACAGAAAGATATCCAGGAGACTTATTGATTCGACAGGACCCTATCTGCATTGACTCATCCCTGTGGGGGCATTGGAGTAGAACCCATCGTCGAGCCTCCTTTGCCAAAGAAGGCCTTGACGTGTGGCCTAGTAAGATAGTAAATTATCAATAGACCAATAACCAATCCGAAGGCGTTGCTGTAGGCACCAAACGCAATCTGGACAATGTCAAGGACTATGCTGATGGCAGTAACGATGATTCCAACGGTCCAAGCCCAGCCTTTGCCTCCAAAGTATCCGATTCCTACAGCGAAGTACAATATTCCAACAACAAGTATTACCGCGCCGAGTGCCAGTAAGATTACAGCGAGTGTTCCCGCACCAATGGAAGCTAGCCCGGAATAGCCAGCATTTGAAAGAGCATTTGTAAAGGTGGAGCCCGCGTAGGTTCCAATTACAAGTCCGAGGCCAATTGCAGCTACTCCACCAACGAGGAGTGCTATACCCCCAAGTATCGCGAGGACGCCTAGAATGGTTACGCCGGTCGGTCTACGTGGCTTCGGTTGCATGAAGACCGGTCTATTTTATCGTATATAACACATTCGACAGAGTCGACTCTTAGGCGATTTTCGAAGGAATATCCTAGAATTTTCCAGGTTTCAGGCTACTGGCGGTAGGTTTTGTCGTTTTTATGCGGTTCAATTCAGCTTGATGCGAAGACTGAGCTCCGGAGTCGAAGCGTAATTTGCTAGCAAGAAAAGTTGTACAGCAAAGGGGGGACTGCAAGTTGACCGAGGGAAATCTGGCGAATGTGACGCTCTGTAAGGAATTGTCGGGAATAGCTTAGCAGCTTAGACGCTCGCGCCGCAGCTGGGGCAACGTGTAGCTCCAGCAGGAATATTCGCTCCACAGTTCTTGCATGTCACCCCCATTGAACCCATTGTTTGGCCAGATCCCATTGAGCCCATCGGCATTGCTCCCATCGGTTGGGAGGGCATCGCCCCAGGCATCATCGCCGGTTTGAAGATAATCGCAAGGATTCCACCGATTAAGCCTAAGAGGAAGCCGATCACCAATCCTCCCACGGCTGTGAACCAGCTGAGTATTGACAGTATCAGAACTATGATTCCCCACATCTTGGCGGATTTCGGATTCGAGTACATCATAGCCGCGCCAACGATCATGATTAGTCCGAAGATGATCCCTGTGACTCCTGCAATTGTGACTGCTGTTCCGGGATTCGCTCCCCCATTGGCTAGGTATCCGAAGGACGCGACGAGTGATCCGACGAACGCGATGAATAGCCCACCAAGGATTACGAAGATTCCACCGATTAGTGACAATACCATCGCTGCTGTTGGTTTATCAGCCAAGTTCAGTCGCGACAAAGTTTCGTCGCAGAATATTTAACACATTCGATAAGTCGCAGTTTGAGCGATTTTCGCGAGTTTATTGAGTATTTCCCCAGTTCAAGGCTTTCTGACACGGGGTTCCGTTGGTTTGGGCAGTTCAACGCCCAACTTGAGCCGGAGAGGTGCTCCTGAGAGTATCGGAAGTAGTTGGTTCCTAGACTGATGGGGCTGTGACGGGGACTTGGGACGGAGCTTTCTTCATTCGCCGTCTAGCGATCCACACGCCCGACGAAATAATCGCCGCCGTGATGATTCCTAGGATACCGTACATCCATGGTAGTAGGCTGGCTGACTGTGCGGTGGGTTTTGACTGTGTTGGATTATCGGATGGCTGCCCGGCTCCAGTCGTTGTGCTGCCGGGCCCGGGATAGTATCCCTTCCCAGAGCCGGGGTTTGAACCAGAGTTAGGGCCCATCCCAGAGCCTGAGCCAGATCCTTGACCATTCCCGGTACGGGCTCCTGACCCACTGCCAGAACTTGATCCGCTGCTCGACTCAGAACCACTCGTCGGCGTTAACTGCTGGCTTAGGTCAAGAGTTGTGCTAGTGAGCTTTAGCGAGGCCTGCACGTCGATCCCGAATTCTCTCATTAAGGGTATGGGAGTAGCAGGACAGGTAGTCGCAGCTGGAGCAGTCGTAGCCGAGGAGTCGCAGGGCGTAGGCGGGATGAATGCTTCTCCGCCGAATCCAAGGTGGATGCCAGCACTTGCGGTGAGCAGAAGATCGCTGGTCTGATCATAGTTGAAAGTAAGCGCGAATTCGAAGTTGTCGGCAATCGGAATCGAAGAAGTCACAGTTGCCATTGGGTCCGGAGGAAGAAGAGACCCTGTCCTGGGAAACGCCAGAGTCCACGCAGACCGAGTTCCGATGCTGCCGCCAAGATCGAGAGTCGTGGAACCAGTCACATTGGTTGGAAACACTAGTACTGGGACAGTGTCGTTCACTTTGAGCGGTCCATTGACCCACCACATTGTGCGAAGGGGTTGACGCATCATCGTGACGTCCATGGTTGACATGGTCGAACTCCAATCAGCGCCAGGGCTGCTTGTCCCCATGTTAGTCTGGGCGATCTGAAGAGCCTGGTCCATTTCTGGTTCGATGAACGGCAGAATAGTGGCTATTCGAGTTGCTAGATTGATGGACTCGTTGAAGCTCCCGGCATGATGTGTGACTGGGGTAACAATTTCCCCGGTCGACGCTGTGATGTTCCGTGTCACGTTGAGGTCAGCAGTAGTCGCGTTCAAACTGGTGACGATCCAGCCCAAGGTCCCGTTGATGTTGAGACTCGGCGGAACCATGGCGATCATGGGACAGACAATTCCGGCACTAAGGGCTGGACTCAAAATAGGTTGGCAGGACTGATCGAATGAGATAGAAACGGATAGATTGTAACTGGTCTGACCACCAGTGTGAAGAGCAGGTGCTGCATTCACAGGTACACCAATCAACAGAAGAAGCATCAAAGCCCCAAAGGGGAGCTTGGTTAATCGCATAACTATTCGACATCCGCACCTTGGACCTTATCTCATAAAAAGGGTTAACGGTGTTCATCCAATTTGATCATCAATATTCCTGAGGAAATGTCTAGACGGAAAAAAGGGAGTTCTCGACAGTCCGCCTAACTAGGCGTAGCTCGGAGTTCCGAGCCTTTCGCCTGTGTTAGGTTACTTCTTGCTCCAGAGGCCTATGACGTTGCCGTGCGGATCTCCGATGGTGCCCCAGTAGCCCATTCCGCCACCGATGGCTTTCCTCTTCTTCAGTATACGTCCGCCTAGACTCTTTGCCTTCTGTTGCGTTGCTGGTATGGTGTCAACGTTGACGTAGAATGTGGTTGAGCCAGGTTTGACCTTCTTGCCGAGCTGGAAGCCGCCGCCAACGCCGTTCTTAGAGGTCTTGAACATCGCATAGCCGTCGCCGAACATTTCGAATTTCCAGCCGAAGAGTCTGGAGTAGAACTTCTTGGTTGCCATTAGATCCTTCGACAGCAGTTCTATGTGGCCGATTTCTTTTCCCATAGTAGCCCTGTATTGCCAAATATTGAGTTTAAAAATCTACACCTTTCACCCGAAAAACACTCTAGTCGCTGAATCCCACCCTTCAGGCCCCGATAAGACGCGTCAGAAAGAACTGCTTGAACTTCGGGTCAGCGCCTGTGCAGACCATTACCGGTCTTCCCGCCAGTTGATCGTCGGGCAGCCAATCCCGTCTGTCGGCGACAGTCATTCCCAGTGTGAACTCTCCTCTTGTCTCGACTTGAGTGTGGTAGTCTCCGAACTGGAAAAGTGATGGCTTGACCTTGACAGCCACAGCCATCGGATCATGTAGAGCGAATCGGCCGTATGTTATAATATTGTTCGCTAGGATTGAACTTGCGAAAGCGGCAATACGACCCTTCCGATTTCTTATCCGCACATAGTCGCTTATGGTAAGCTGGACACGAGGGTTCATGGTCACGTCGAGGCCTACTGCTCTAAGTGGAACATCTGTTTCGAAAACGACCTTTGCTGCTTCTGGGTCTGAGTAGACGTTGAACTCTGATACTGCGGTCTCGTTTCCGCATCCGTATTCTGTGATAGAATAGGCGCCTCCCATTATCACGATCTCGTGGATGCTTTTCTTCGCGTCTGGGAACTCTGTTAGGAGCTCTGCGATGTTGGTCAACGGTCCTGTGCAGATGATGGTCGCAGATCGTTGTTTCGATGAATCGAGTGTTTCTTGGATAGCATTGATCGCAGGTTTCTCTGCTGAACGAAGGCTGGGAAACGGTAGGTTCGAATCTCCTAATCCGTCACTTCCGTGAAACCTGGTTGCTCGAATCGGATCGCGTAGTAGCGGATTCCCAGAACCCTGCGCGACCCAGACATCTGGCCTGTCGAGAAGTTCGACGACTCTCAAACCGTTGATGGTAGCTTGTTCGACAGTTACGTTACCGGAGACTGCGCTTATCCCTGCCACGTCTAGCTCGGGAGATCTGAAGGCGAGGATGAGCGCGAGGGCATCATCGATGCCCCCGTCCATATCGATAACGACGCGCGAGGGCCTTTTCGACCCGGGACCCTCGCTAGAATAATTTCGTGATCTTCTTGGTGGGAAGTGTATCGACTAGGTACCAGAATTTGAGATATTGCAGTCCGGTCCGATATTGCAACTCTGTGAAAGAGTTCACCGCGTCCTCGGCGATGATTGTCTCATAGCCTCTGAAGAAGGCGTCCGCAGTTGTGTGCCTGACACAACAGTCAGTATGGAGACCTGTGATGATCAAGGTGTTTGGTCCTTTGCGATCATGAGTTTTCTTGAGCTCGCGTTCCAGTTTAGTGTTGAAGAAGCTGCTGTAAGTTGTCTTGGGAATCTGAACATCTCTTTTTCTTGGTCTCAAATCGACGATGACTCGTGCACCCCTGGTACCACGCATGGCGTGTTCTCCCCACCTTTCAATCTCGAAATCCCTTCTTGTATGGGAATCGTTCGAATAGAGCACGGGGACGCCGGCGCTACGAGCAGAGTCTATGAGTTCGCCGCTGCGAGGAATCATCGGTACAGCCCTATCGCACTTGATCTTGCCATACACGAAATCGTGTAACATATCGACGACAAGGACTGCATACCGGCGGTCATTGTTGTATACGTGGGGCGCGACAGCGGTTTCTAAGTCATAGACATTGATTCGTTCCGCTAGACCTTGTCCATGTACTCTAGCCAAGAATCTATCTATACGCGCGGACCCGGCCGGCATGATTTTAAGATGATTCCTAATCGTCCTCAATCGGCCAGGCGATAGAGATTTGGAAGGAAAGGCCGACGTTGTGATAGTTGGCGCGGGTATTGCAGGCTCAGCCCTGGCATTCGAACTGCAGAAAAGAAACATCTCGACTCTCCTCTTAGATCGTAGAAAAGGGCTCGATTCAACTCCTCGGGGCATAACCTTCCAACCAAACGGCCTTGAAGCCCTCGAGAAAATCGGAGTTCTGGACAGTGTTCAGCAGATGGGCTCGGCCGAGAGAATTCTCGAAGTGAGAGACTGGAACGGAGAGGTTCTCCTAGAAGCGGACTACGGATTGCTTAACCACCCGCAGAACTACATCATGACGGCCGACGCTGTCCAGGTAGAACACCTTCTCGGGTCCAAGGCTGAGAACTTGGGCGCTCAGACCATCTGGAATACCAGGTTCCAGGAAATCATTTGGAAAGATGGAATTGCCAAGGGATTACGTTGCGACGTCGAGGGTGGGCCTTCCGAAATCCAAGCTTCCATAATCGTCGGGGCTGATGGACCACAGTCCCATGTTCGGGAAAGCATCAGAGCAGCAACAAAGACAAAGAAATATTCGGATTCTTTTATGGTCGGGTTAATCGGGCCGGTTTCAGAGCTGAAAGATAGGGCACGACAGTACCAGGCGCCGGGAAAGATGCTCGGAATAATGCCCGCCGGTCCTGGAGCTACGTACATCTTTTACTGCGTTGGGAATCGCAGCTTTGAAGAATTGAAAAAGGAAGGACTGGAACACTTCAAAGACGAAGTAACTCAAGCCGCGCCCGAACTGACTCATGCCTTTGGCACAATGGAAGCGTGGACGCGAATCGCGTATTTCACTCCGAGTTTCGTAAGAGTAGATCCTTGGGTCGGCAACGGGGTAGCTCTACTCGGCGATTCAGCACATACCTTCCATCCCCATGCTGGACAAGGAGTGAATTTGTCTCTGCAAGACGCGCTAGCGTTGGCAGATGTGATAGCAGACGCTCTCGGGGCCGGGGATCCTTCGGCGAAGAGACTATCACATTACCAATCGAGTCGGAAGATGTTCGCTGACGTGATAGGCCAGCACGCTCACTACACGTCCACCTATGCGCTCAGCAACAACTGGCTGATCAAGCGACTCAATAGGCGCGCACTGAAAAAGATGCAGAAGAATCAGAAGCTCATGAAAAAAGCACTTGAGATAACAGCCGGAGTCTTCACCAAGAAACCAGGTCTGATCGAACAAGCAAGGATCGGCGGAATCCTGCCCTAGGTTGCGGTGGGCACAGCGACTACAAGTTCTTCCTCAGGCAGCCTTACGCCCTTGAAGACCGACCAGAAGTAACCGATCGACGTGAGGTAGAGAGCAGTGCATAGGAAGAACGGTAGCGCAAGATAGAGGGCTCCACCGAGCCCCATGAAGTAAGCACCGACTGACGTGCTTAGAGAGTTGGGTAGTCTCCAGAGTGATGCTGTCACCGCGGAGGCCTGCGACCTCTCTTCTGGAGGAACGAGTCCCATCAGTAGAGACTGCTCTACCGGATTGGACATCATCATCAGAGCGCTTCTGACGACGTAAATCGAAGAAGCTGAGGCGAAGTTTAGAGAGAAGGGTAGGGAGAAAAGAAAAACCGTCGACGATCCTTGGGTCAAGACTATTGTCTTGACTGTCCCAAATCTTCGCGCTAACCGTGGGGCGGCCAGGTTTGCGAACCCCATCACTAGACTGTTTACTCCTCCGAGGATCGGTGCACTGACATCATCGACAACTCCGAACTTCAATAGTGCCCAGCCTGGAATAAGAGGAATAACCATTCCCGCGCCAAGAGCAATCAGAATTCCCGCAACCGAGTACTGAGCAACAGTCTTGCGAGATTTCTTTGGAATAATACGAAGGCCCATGTGGCCGGCCTCGGAGGACCTTGATTCGGAAACGGTTAGAGCGATCCCGGGCCCGAGGAGGCTAAGCAGTGCCACCCCAAGAAACAGATACCTGTGACCCGTCACAAGGTCAATCGAATACCAGTTTTTCAGCAATCCCAGAATGCTCGCGCTAAAGCCCCCGACGGCTGCACTGATGGTGGATATGAAGAAGGACAGGCTGAAAGCACTGGTGCGTTTGGCGTCGGTCGCCTTGTCTGCAAGCATGGCTCCCCAAGATGACGCATACATTGCTTCGGAGAGTCCGGATAGAACTCCTGTTCCAACTAGTAGCGGTAGATTTGTCCCAACGAGGGCGAACAGGACCAGAGTGAAGCTTGCAATGACTCCGCCTAGCACTACGAATCGTTTCCTTCCATAACGATCAGCCAATCCCCCGAATAGAAGGGTGCTTGAAGCGCTTGTTATGCCGATAATTGTGAGAATTATTCCGCTAGTAGCGAAGCTGAGACCTTCTAGAACAAGGTAGATTTGGAGAGTTATCCAGAGGAGACCTGCAGCAGCCCAGTTGAAGAAGCTCGCATAGATTAGCAGATTAGCCTCTCGAGGAATGCCTCGGAACTCGTCGAGACCCGTAATGATACGCTGGAACAATAGACGAGCCTCGATGAATTCTACAACGATTTTGTCGCGGCTTCCACTAAAGGATTAGTCTAGGCTGTCTTGACTGAGACACAATCAAACGGGCTGGAGAAATGCCCCCGCGTCCTACCCTGGAAGGCAGGGAAAAACAGGAAGTTAATAGAGAACGGGGAAGGGTTAGCCGAAGATTGACGACTTTCCCTTTACTAGGTCGACAATCCTTTCCAGGCTTGCAGTGACGAAGTAAGTGCCTATGGTGAAAATGTAGACCAGATGGAAGTTTGCTAGAATGCCATTGTTGAGATTGAGCCCCAGCCCAGGGTCGAGACCCAGGGCGAGAAGCATGAGGTACGCTACGGTGAACGATGTGGCTATTGCGGTCCGGACAGCTCCTTTTTTCACAAAGTCGTCTTTGCTCTCGCTTTTCCCGTGCAAGACCTGAATGGTCAAGAGGAAGGCGAAGAGAGACATTGATCCGATGCCGTATGCTGCAAGGGAAGGACCGCCGCGTCCCAAGACTATGAGCAAGAATGAGACTACCGTTGTCGCCAATGTACCAGCTAGGGCTGTAAGTAAGAGCAGTGCTGAACTAAGCGGGAACTTCTTCTGACCGAATGACAAGCCTTGGATTCAGCCACGGCTACGGGTTAGCTTGAACGAGAACAGTTTGTTACCAATCTATGCCAACAAAGGTAGCTCATCGTCCATACCGACCAGAGCTGAGGAGCCGTTGCTAATGCGCTGCAGCCTTGGTCTCGAGTGTCTCCCAAGGAAAATTGTGATGACGCTTGTAGTACTCCACCAGTCCTCCTTCCCGCATCAGACCTCTAAGGAACTCCGGAACTTTAAGGGCCCGATGCACACTGCCATCCGGGGTCCTAACAGACCAGTCTTGCAGATCGACCTCTATCTCATCAAATTGCTTCACTCCCTTAGTGATTCCAGGAACCTCCAGCGCAGGGAGGCCGATCGCGAAGCAATTACGATAGAAAATCCGCGCAAAACTTTCTGCAATCACCGCGGCAACATTAGAATATTTGATAGCGACAGGTGCCTGTTCCCGGCTGGAGCCTCCTCCAAAATTCTTTCCGCCGACAAATAGATCTCCGGCTTTCACCTTCTTGTAAAACTCAGGGTCGAACCCGTACATGGCGTACTTGGCCATCTCCGCTGGATCGTTGGTCCGGGCTTTGAATCGGAACGGTATGATAATGTCAGTGTTTACATCGTCGGGCCAGACCCAGGCCCGGCCTTTCAGAATGCTCGGGGTTGTCATAGGTATCTCCTAGGGTCTGCGATCTTCCCTTCTATGGCCGAGGCTGCAGCTGTTGCAGGGGATGAGAGATAGATCTTGGAGGTTATTGCGCCCATCCGGCCTATGTAGTTGCGGGGCGAGGATGATATGCAGACCTCGTTCTCTCCCAAGACCCCAAGGTGTGTTCCTACACATGCGCCGCAGGTAGCATTAGTGAAAACCGCTCCCGATTGCAGAAATATCTCCGCTAGTCCGTTCTTGATGGCTTGCTCGAAAACGCCCTTGGACGCCGGGGTGATGACGCATCTAGTTCCAGATCTGACTTTGTGACCCTTCAGGATCTTGGCCGTGACGGCAAGATCCTCGTATCGCCCATTTGTCGACGACCCGATGAAAGCCTCATCGATCGGTGTGCCTTCCACCTCTTCGACTCCCCTTACCTTGTCGACATTTCCAGGCTCCGCAACTTCTGGTCCTAGCCTTCCAACGTCGATATCATATTCGTCCTTGTAGGAAGCCTTGACGCCAGCGTGGATCTCGTACATCGGTTTGCGATTTACTGATCTGAAGTATTCCTGTGTTGATGGATCTACTTCGAAGATGGACAGTTTGCATCCACACTCCATAGAATTGTTACTAATACAGGCCCGTGAAGCTATGGAGAGATCTTTGACACCGGGTCCCTTCCATTCTATGGATCGATAATTCCCGCCATCTTCCCCCACTGTTGCAATGAAGTGCGAAACTATGTCCCGGGCAAAGACTCCCTTCTTGAACTGACCAGTCAGGTTGACCTTGATCGATTCCGGGACCTTCACCCAGAGCTTTCCCGAAGCCCACACAGCCGCCATCTCCGAGCTACCGATTCCAGTGGCAAATGCACCGACTGCTCCGCCCTGACATGTGTGAGAGTCAGCGCCCAAAAGGACCATTCCTGGGACGACGTGGTTCTCAAGAAGATGCTGGTGTGAAATGCTTCCTTCTACGAGTCGTACACCATGCTTCTTTACGAACACTCTGATCAAATGGTGAAGATTAGCGACCTTTTCATCAGGTGCTGGGAACGAATGGTCTATCACGAGATGAATCTTGGACGCGTCCCACACTTTCGGAATGCCCATCTCGCCGAAGACCTTTATGGCAAGAGGTCCAGTGCTATCCTGAGCCATGGCGAGGTCGGCCGGAATTACCGTAATGTCTCCAGGATGTTGGGCCCTCTCTCCGCCATCAGCGCGGACGCTAATGATCTTCTCGGCAAATGTCAGCGAATCATCAGTTAGGATGTCTTGACGCAACGGCGTTCCTGAGTGGGCAACAAAAACTGGTCGCTATTAAACGTGAATAAGCAGGAGAGTAGACATATTGTCCACCTGTTGAGCTTCTGTCGTGAGTGATCTGAAAGTATTTGAGATTCCACTGACTCAGCCTGCTTCCTTCTAAGTTGGAAGTGGCGGGTAGAATATGCCAGACAAGAAACGTCTGCCTCCATGGGAAGAAGCGAAGCTTGTCTTCAAGATGCAGGAAGAGACTCGTAAGCGTAAGCTTCTGGAGGACGATATGCAACGACATCGAGCGCGAATGAAGCGAGTCGGTCCAAATACTTCTGACGAACTTGAAGAAAACAGGAAGCGGCTCAGGGCGTTACAAGAGCGGATCGAACACGAAGACGATCGCTAGATTAGCTCTAGGAGCCGAAAGCGAGTAGCCCGAGCCGCTTTAGCACGAGAAGGGCTTGTAGTGTTATCCACTTGCTTGGCTTACCTGCTTCCTCAATTTGCAGTGCTCTCTCAGTCCCCCATCCTTGAGTGATGAGTTCTCGCTCTTCGGGTCGTGAGATGGTCTCTTCCCCATGCATCGCATGAGCATGTCGCCAGCCTCTGTAGACACCGTCCAAGACCCATTTTCCATCTGGCAATCTTTTCTCCAATAGAAGCGAGATGGCGTCGTTCATCCTCGGATCATTCTTCACGCCCAGCTCAGTCAAAACTCGCAAGCCGTGCAGAAAATCGTAGCAATAGTGCAAGGGATAGTGCAATCTCAGAAAATCAAGTAGGATAACAGAATCATCCTGGTCAGACCGGTAGACCCGATGTTTCAGTAGAAACTCTGCCCCTCTCTTCGCCGAAGCTTCCCAGCCCTCGCTCGCGTCATGCGCCATCATCTCAGACAGAGCCCACAGTGGCTGAATAACCGACATGAAGGATCCATGCTTCCCAGCTGGAGAACAATTCCAGCCGCCATCCGCCAATTGTTTCGACAAAAGCCAGTCCATAGCACGGAGAACCCTATCGTCCTCAGCGTATCCCATCTTGGCCAGTGCCCGAACCGCATTTCCCGTCGCACAAATATGAGGTTCAAACTTCTGATTCCCTCTCGGGCGAAGAGAAATTCCGCCGGACTCTACGTTGTGAAGTTCGAGAAAATGATCCACAGCACTCTTTACGCGCTTGTCCCTGGACGAAATTCCAAGATCCGCCAAGACGATAAGCTGCCAAGAGCACGCGGAGAATTTTGGAACATAACAAGACCGGGGATTGTCCCAGTATGTATTGTCCTTCTGCTTGGCTAGAATTTTTGACGCCCAGCCGACCTTTCCGATACGGGTCCGAGCGTCGACTACACTTTGATCGTTCTGGCCTCTCTCCTGGAGATCAATGAGAGTATGATAGCGTGATGAGGGCTCATCTTCCTCTAGGAGCCAATTCAACACGGTGTTCGAAATGGAGACTTTTGGAACTTGAACCTGTTGCATTTGAGGAAAACCTGTCTTATGGTCCGAAGGATTCTTCGAAATAAAGCTGGCGCACTCTATCAATAGCCCTTAATTATTGAGCTATAGCTAGGAACACGCAGATTCGCGCTTTGCCCGAGAAGAAACCAACAGTCGTCTCTAACAAGAGAATTCGGGTCCTAGTCGCAAAGCCCGGACTGGACGGTCATGACAGAGGCGCCCTGATCCTCTGCCGAGCGCTCCGAGATGCGGGAATGGAGGTCATCTACACGGGCTTCCTCGCTACACCCGAACAAGTATCTCAGATGGCTATCGACGAGGATGTTGACGTGGTCGCCATGAGCCTTCTCAATGGAGCGCACATGACAGCCTTTCCCAAGGTCGCCAAGCTCATCCGAGAGAAGGGGGGTGACGGTATTCTACTCGTAGGAGGCGGAATAATTCCGGATGATGACAAGCCTCGGCTGGAGAAGCTAGGCATTACTGGGAATTATGGTCCCGGCACTCCTCTGAAAACTATAATCGAGCATGTCCAGAAGATCGTAAGAGAAAGGGACTCCAAGAAACCTAGACACAACTAGACTAGAAGAGTTACGGAGCAGATCGCAAGAGCATGGGCTTCCTCTCCATCATGGGAAAACTCCTCATCGGCCTGGCTATGGTGACACTTCCCGTCGCTGTATCCCTAATCCTCGTCTTCAGCGAGACACTAACAACAATAGGAGTCGCAAGCTCGCTAGGAGCAAGCATCTTCGTATTCTTCTGCGGAATCTACGCAGGATTCCTGGGGATCAAATACGAGCGACTGCAACAGAAGTTCGAATCCTTCATCAACCCACTTAGAATCCGGACAAACTCTGTAAACCTGATCAAGGCTATCTGTCCAATAGATTACAAGCAGGTAGTCTTTGTCCACGTAAGCCCACATCGAGATGACGCGCGACCTGACGGGTTGGACATTTTCCTAGGCTCATGCGTGGTGAAATTGAGGTAGAACAGCCCGCCAATACAGCCTAGGTGAGGACGCCGATAGCTACAACGCGTTATGACCGCTTCTTATCTCCTTATAGCGACCGCTGAAGAGTCCTGACTCGTTCAGACTTGGACCTTCCGAGATCAGTTGCAGAAGATGCAGTCAGATCATTCTTAGCCGAAGACATCGGATATGGAGACATCACCAGCGACGCTCTGATCCACCCGGAGGAGAAGGCTGAGGGGCGCGTTGTCTGCAAGGAGAATGCGACACTCGCGGGTATTGAGGAAGCACTCTTCCTTCTAGGACTTGAGGGCTGTCAAGGAACGGCTACAGTTCATGATGGCCAACATGTGAAGGCGGGGACAGTCATTCTCTCTGCTCGCGGCCCGGCACGTGCCCTGTTGAGTGTTGAGCGAACACTGCTGAATCTGGTGTCCCACATGTCAGGAATCGCAACAGCAACGGCAGACCTTGTATCAATCGCGAATCGGGAGAGTCATGACAAGGTTAGGATTGCGTGCACAAGGAAGACCCTTCCTGGATTGAGATATTTCGAGAAGCGGGCTGTCGAGCTTGGTGGTGGCGACACGCATCGTCTACGACTGGATGATGCCGTGCTGATCAAGGACAATCATCTAGCACTCGCCGGCTCGATAGCTGAGTGCGTTCGGAGGGCGAAGAGGACTGTGAGTTTCATAAAGAAAGTAGAGATCGAGGTGACGAGGCCTAAACAGGTCGTCGAGGCGGCCCAAGCGGGGGCTGACATCATATTGCTCGACAATATGGCTCCGAAGCTAGTGACAGTTTCGATGCACTTGTTGGTTGACCAGGGTCTTCGGGACAGGGTCGTAATTGAGGCGTCTGGCGGAATAACAAGAGAGAATCTTGCAAGTTACACGAAGACCGGAGTCGACGTAATTTCTGTTGGTGCAATCACTCACTCTGCTCCAGCAATTGACATGAATCTGGAAATACGTCCTGCGAGAAAGCGAGGAAAAATGTCCTGAGTTCGAAGACAGGTGAGCTGATTAGGAAAGCGAATGCGATACGGGTCCGAGAGCATCGACTCAAACCCAAACTCCGACTGAAGACCCAAGAGAAGATCATCGATTTCATCCACGATAAGGGTCTCGTCTCGGCGCTTGGGGGCAACGAGCTTCCAAGCTTCATCAGCGCAATACTAGGAAAGCCCTGGAAGCCATCTGCGAGGGGCTTCACTGGCTGGACGGACTGGTGGTCCATCAAGATCTCCGGCCAACCAGTAGCCCGCGCCTCCCGTGATATTGAAGGGCGAAAAGACATTCTCGCGACCAGAATATTCAGACGAACCAAGACCTTCGTATCGAACAAACTCTGGCCGATTCTCGATCCCATCGTGAAACATCACCAAGACCCTGGTGTCAAAAGAAAAATCCTTTCAGATATGGAACTGAGGATTCTCGAATCGATCGAGTCCGAGGGTTCAATCCGAACGGATCAACTGAGAAAGAGGCTCAAGCTGGAAGCTAAAGAGAACAATTCCAAGTTTCACCGTTCTCTAAACAACCTAGAAAGCTACGCGCTAATAATCGGCGTGGAAGACCCTCGTCCAGAGAAACATCTGCACGCCAACATCTGGCAAACATGGGATACCAGAACTCGGGAAGCAAAGAGTCACGCTAGCCTGCCCTACGGTGAAGCCTTGAGCAAACTGCTCGTTAAGACCATCGATGCATGTCTTCTTGCACGCGAAGACCAAATATCCGCGTGGTTCGAGTGGAGCTACGAGATGCAAGCAGCCAAGGAGCAATCATTGCTGGACGGAGCTATTCTGAGGTCCGGCCATTATCTAGTTTCATCTAGTGTCCGGGATATCAGGAAAAGGTTAGGACCCGCTCGGCGGCTCTAGTCAGGCATCTGAATAGTTTGGTTAGAGGCTTGCCCCGACGATCATCAAGATGAAAGTCACCGCGAGCAGGAAGACACCCAACCTTGCAGCCATGCCCATTCTCTTCTGCAAGTTTCCAAGCTGAGCAGACATCCCTACATCGTCGCCAGGTGCGGCTTGTTTCTGCGATTGCCTCAACAGCGCAACCAGCTTTCGACTGGTTGGTATTAGGACTCCGAAGGCGATCAGAAGGACGATGAGAGTCACGACCGCACCGACCTGGATATAGATCAGACCTGAGTTGGATGGTGCCAGGGAGGTCGCGACCTGAGTGATATAGGCATAAAGCGCGAGACCCGCCACCGCCGCCGCGATAGAACTTCCTCCGATGAACCTCATGTAAGATGGAATCACGGACAACACGAATTCGGCTCTTGATGCGGAAGACATTCTTCTAAGTGCGGGAGTCAAGACTGAAACGAACAATGTAGCGCCTCCCATCCATGCGATTATCGCGCCAACATGAAGAACGAGCAGGACGAGAAATACGGCATCGGCCATTCTTGTTTAGACTCGAACTAATCCGGCAGAGATATCTCTATTTATCATATGTGGGGCGTTCCTTGTGTATTGTTGGTTTGTCGTCGGAAAGTGGAGCGCGAACAGGTCGAACGTTTTTAGATAGTGAACAGTTGAGGGATCGGTGCCGGTTCAATGATTCTGTTTAGCAATCCCTCGGTCCTCGAGCTTCTGACTCATTACAAACCGATCGCTGCCATGACCCATACGTCTGCCCTGTTAGGATGGGACCTGGAGATCAACATGCCAGAGGCGGGCGCAAACGCAAGAGGCCAGGCTCAGGCGGAAATCGAGCTGCTACGCCAGAAAATGACCCTTGACCTTACAGGTCTCATCGAGAAGGCTGAGAGACAGAAGACTCTCAACGACCCGGAGAAGGGAGTAATCCGTGTCGTCAAGAGAGAATTGGATTTCTACCAGAAAATTCCAGCCGAGCTACTGGAAGAATTGCAGAAGACTACTGTTGAGGCGTCTGTCCCGTGGAGAGAGGCGCGGAAGAAGTCCGATTTTCAGATCTTCCAGCCCCACCTCGAAAAAATAACCGACCTTAAACGGAAGCAGGCAGAATATCTCAACTCATCTGCACACCCCTACAACGCACTTCTGGACCTGTTCGAAGAGGGATTGACAATCGACGACCTTGACCAGATATTCTCAGTGCTCATCCCGCAACTCAAGAAGATCCTCGCTAAGACCCTCGCACAGGGAAAATTCCCCGAGAAGCATCCCTTGGAAGAATCCGACTATGATGTTGAGGCTTTGAAACAGGTGAACAAAAAAATCATGTCCCTCCTGGGGATGCCGGAGAAGAGGTTCCGGCAAGACGTCTCCACACATCCATTCTCGACAAGAATTGCCGGCGACGATGTGAGGATCACAACGAGATACGAGCCTAAAGACTTCAAGGCCTCAATGTTCGGCTTAATCCACGAGTGCGGCCATGCACTATACGAACTTCAAGTCGACCATGAGTTAGATTCCACGCCAACTGGGACAGGCGTCTCGTCAGGAGTACACGAGTCCCAATCCCGTTTCTGGGAGAACATTGTCGGAAGAAGCCGACAATTCACATCCATGATCTACCCCCTCCTCAAGAACAAACTGAGTTTCCTTTCCCGCTACGATGAGAGCCAAGTCTACTCGTACTTCAACACGGTAAGGCCCAGCCTCATAAGGGTAGAAGCGGACGAGGTGACCTACAACTTCCACATCGCGATGAGATATGAACTGGAGAAGAAACTATTGCAGGGCACGGTCCAGGTATCAGAACTACCCTCCGTCTGGAATGACATGATTGACGAGTATCTCGGCAAGAGACCACTCGACGACGCTCAGGGTGTCCTGCAAGACGTCCACTGGAGCTGGGGACAATACGCAAACTTCCCAGGCTACTCCCTCGGAAACGTGATCGCCGGAATGCTCTGGAGTACTCTGACAAAGAAACAGTTACTTCCGATCCTTGGAGAAAAGAGCATCCCCTTGCTCAAGGGGTGGCTGGCAGAGAACGTGCACAAGCCAGGGGCGACGTACCCACCTAAGGAGTTGCTAAATCGAGTCTTCGGCCACGGATACGACCCGTCGGGACTAGTGAGCTATCTTGAAAACAAGTATCTTGCAGTAAACTGAACCCCATCATTTCTGCATAGAATAGCGCTGGAGATTTATGCCAAACCATTTTCGCAGCAGCCTTTCGAACTCTCCCCGACTCTTGACGGGCCTCTCGATTCGCCTGCGCCCTCTGGTCACAATGAGCTTCGCATCTGTTAGAGTCACTCTTCCATTCCGTATTAACAGAGTGCACATTCGGCCTTTCTTGAAATGCGAATTCGGAGAAGTCTGATGGTAGCGGCATCTGGCCACAAAGTCCTCAAGCCTTTGCGGTCGCAGCCCAAACAAGTATTGAGGCTCCCAGATTTTCGTCTCCCCATTCCAGCGCGACAGCAACCTCCCTCCGGATCGGCGAGCAATACTGTATGCCCTTTCATTATCAGTTTGCGGACCTTGAAAATCTAGCCGTTTTGGCTCCGCAAACGAATCTCCGAATCCAACATCAGCGAGCCAGCGGTCCTTCAAGGTAACCTGCAGAGCCATGTGATCAAACTCAGGACTGAAACCGCCATTCTTCGCAGCGACGCGTGCAGAAAGCATGGTCACGCTAAAGCCCAGGCTTGTGAGCAACGCCGCAAACGAACCGTTGAGTTCGTAACAGAAACCTCCGCGATGGTGCTTGATGATCTTCTCGTAGAACGCCTGCTCATTGAGAATTATCGGGCGACCCAGATGAATGTCAAGATTCTCAAACGGTACAGAGAGCAGGTGCTTCTCGTGAAGCATACCCAAACTATCAAGGCTTGGCCGAGCCGACCCATGATGACCAATTCTCTCTAGATACGCCCGAGTCTTCTCATCGAGGAGCCGAGCCTTCAGTGAAACCTACGACCCGACCCGGATCGATTACGGCACAACTCTAACGGCCTTTTGGCCTAAGCTAGCTGAAGCATTCTCTCGATAGAGAGTCTGGCTCTGTCAGCGGTCTCTATCGGAACTTTGACTTCGTACACCATGTCCCTCAGCGACCTGTAGACCTTCTCCAAGGTTATGGTCTTCATGTACTGACAGACAGCATCATCTTTGACCGGCAAGAATGTCTTGTCAGGATTCTCCTTCTTCATCCGATGAAGAATACCCGTCTCAGTAGCTACCAGGAACTTGTTTGATGGCGATTGTCGGGCGTGGCGGACCATTCCTTCTGTCGAGTAGATCTGTGTCATCGGAAGGTTGAAGTCGCCCTTCTCGGAGAAGTACAGGAATTGTGTGACGCACCCGCACTCTGGGTGGACCAAGAATTCCGCATCACTATGCTCCGCAAGCTTCTGATTGATGACGTCCGGAGTAATGCCCGCGTGGACATGACACTCGCCGGGCCAGACCTCCATCTTACGCTGGGTCTTCTCCATAACATAGGCCCCGAGAAACATGTCCGGCAGGAAGAGAATCTCGCGATCCCGCGGAATACTGTTCACCACCCTTACGGCGTTGCCTGAGGTGCAGGCGTAGTCGCTCTCGGCCTTCACCTCGGCCGTCGTGTTAACGTAGGAGACGACGACGGCGTTTGGATGCTCCTTCTTCCAAGCCCGTAACTTGTCAGCGTCAATGGTTGCAGCTAGGGAGCAGCCTGCTCCAAGGTCTGGGAGTAGCACCTTCTTCTGAGGAGAGATTATTGATGCGGTCTCGGCCATGAAATGGACCCCGCAAAACACTATCACATCCGCCTCGGTCCGAGCCGCGGCTTGGGACAGTCCGAGAGAGTCGCCAACGTAATCGGCGATGTCCTGAACCTCGGGCACCTGGTAGTTGTGTGATAGTATGACGGCGTTTCGCTCGCGCTTGAGCCTCGTGACCTCCGCTACCAGATCCTCTCTGCTGTGCTGAAGCGGTGTAGGCAATAGTCAGCCCCGAGATGATAGAATGTCGAATCCTCAGTTAAAATGTTGCTTCGAGAATACTCCCTGATGAGAGACCTCACTAGTGCTGAGGGTTCTGTCAAGTCTTCGATTGCTCGAAGGCTCGGCTTGCTCTCATCGACTCCGGGGATTACCGTCGTCGTCGGGTTCCCCTTCACTGCTTCACCTGAGAGCCCTTGCGCCTCAGAGACGAGTAGTC
>Ga0209350_1000342_pt1 | contig 28241 bp, 18 predicted proteins | sample GraSoi013_2_20cm_2_FD_185822 | JGI IMG/M metagenome (GOLD analysis project Ga0209350, IMG submission 185822) | Grasslands soil microbial communities from the Angelo Coastal Reserve, California, USA - Sample 09_27_2013_2_20cm (SPAdes) (version 2) | ecosystem: Environmental > Terrestrial > Soil >...
CGCGGCTCCCAAGAGCAAGACGGCAACGCATCCAACCGCGAGAGGATCAATTGCCGTGACGCCGTACAAGACCGACTGCATGGTCCGGCCTACGAAGTAGGCTCCGCCGAGTCCCAAGGCAAGCCCTGTCAGGGCAAGAAGCATCCCTTCTCGCAGCACCAGAAACAGAACCTGGCCGGGACCTGCGCCGAGAGCCATGCGCAAACCGATTTCATGGGTCTGTTGCGCCACGGAGAACGACATGACCCCGTAAATGCCTATGGCAGCCAGAATGAGGGCAATAACGGCAAACGAAGCAAGCAGGGCCGTGGCAAAGCGATCGCCTGCCAGCGATTCGTCTACCAGTTGATCCATAGTCCTTACCCGGTCCAGAGGCAGGTCGGAATCCATGGATTGAACGATGGCGGCAATGCTGTTGGCTACGCTCGAGGGGTCGCCGGCTGTCCGAACCGCAATGCCCGCGTTGGGCCACGGACTCTGCCAAAAGGGAACGTTGATTTCGGGAAAGTCCTTGCCGTGCACGCCGTTGTTGTGAACATCACGATAGACGCCAACGATCTGCCACTCAGTGGCGGGACCCAACTGCGTGGCTCCTGGAATTAGTTGCTGGACAACGACCCGTTGCGCCAGTGGATCGACATGGGAGAGATACTCTCTTGCGAAGGTCTCATTGACGATAGCGACCGGCAAGCCTCCCGCCGCGTCTTGTTCCGTGAAGCTGCGGCCTCGCGTGATCTGAATTCCAAACGTCGTGAAATAAGCCGGCGTGACCATCGTGAAACCAGCGGAGGGGCGCGAGGAGGGATCTTTGAAAGGTTGTCCGGGGATGCTGAAAGGCACGCCGGAGCTCGTACCCAGAATGGGCATCCCTGTGGAAGCGGAGGCGGATGAAATTCCCGGAAGTGCTGCAATTTTCGCCAGCAACTCACGGTAGAACACGGCGATCTGTCCGGAATTCGCAAAGCGCCCATGGCGTACCGGCAAGGAGAATGTCAACAGGTGATCCTGCCGAAATCCGAGATCGACGCGAGTCAACTTCCAGAAACTGTGAATCAGCAATCCCGCGCCGGCAAGAAGCGTCAGCGCTAGAGCAAATTCCATCACAACCAAACCTCTGCGCAGTCCGTGGCGGCCAGACTCGGAAGAGGAGCGCCCGCCCTCTTTCAGCGTGTCATTCAGATTAACATGCGAGCCTTGCCAGGCCGGAGCGCAGCCACAGAGCACGCCGGCAAGGCCGGTAGCGGCCAAGGTGAAAACCAGCACGGATACGTTGACGCGGATATCTGCTTCGGTCGGTATCGAAAACGGGGGGAGGATAGCCAGAATCACCTTAAGCATTACGGAAGCAAGCGCTACTCCCAGGACACCCCCGATGAAAGCCAATGCGAGGCTTTCTGTTAAGAGCTGGGAAAGCACTTGCCATGGCCTTGCGCCGAGGGAAGTCCGAAGCGCTACTTCTTTGTGACGGGCGGTGCCCCGAGCGAGAAGCAAGTTGGCGACGTTCACGCAGGCGATCAACAAGACGAAGCCTACTGCGCCCATCAGAAGCCAGAGGTCCTTGATCGTGTCGCGGCTGGTGAAATCGTTCTGCAGGCGCTCCACCCTGGCGCCCCATCCTTCATTGGAACGCGGATAAACCTCGGCAATCCGTCGAGTCACCGCGTTCATGTCGGCGTTGGCTTGTTGTAATGTCACACCGGGTTTGAGCCGGCCCATAACCACCAACGAACGAAAATCGTGATTGATCTGCTCGGGCTTAAAGGCAAGAGGGACGAAGAGGTGTGATTCAAAACGATCGGGCATGCCGGGAGCCAACACACCTACCGCCTTATAGGGTTCACCATTCAGCCGGACTTGCTGGCCGATGATGTTCGGATCGCCGCCGAAACGCCTATGCCAAAGCCCGTCGGTCATGATCACGCGGTGTTCGTTGCCCACCGTACCTTCTTCAGGTAGAAAGTCCCGCCCGAGTGCTAGAGGAATTCCTTGTATGGTGAAAAACCCCGGTGTTGTGACTCTGGCTTGGGCAGCTTCCGGGTGGCCCTCAACGGAAAGGCTGAAAGTTCCTCCGGTCCAGGCGACCATATCCTGAAATACGGTGTTTTGACGCTTCCACTCCAAGTAGTCCGCGACAGAAACCGGGTTGCGAGGCCCGTTGTCCTTGTCGGACCACACCATGACGAGCTGGTCCGGGTTTGGATACGGCAAGGGAGACAACAGCGACGCATAGACGACGCTGAAGATTGCCGTGTTTGCGCCTATTCCGATGGCGAGCGTGAGCACGGCTACGGCAGTGAAGCCCGGGCTCCTACGAAGTATGCGGAAAGCGAAACGAAGATCTCGCAGGAAGGATTCAAGGAGAGGAAGTCCCCGTTGGTGACGGTAGTCTTCCCTAGTTTGTTCGATGCTGCCCCGCTTCATAAAGGCATTCATGAGCGTAGCTCCTTCCTTCTCACAATCCTGCGCCGCATCACCATGGACGGTTTATTCGTACCAACGCACGCGTGGGATCCACGCGGGTAGCACGCCGCGCAGGAATGGACGCCGCGACGATCGCACAGGCAGCGAGAGCCACAACACCCAAGCCAAGGATTATCGGGTCATAACTTTTTGACGCCGCGTGCGCGCGGGTGCTCGTCGATCGCTCCACGGATCTTGGTCCAGAGACCGCTCTCGTTCATGGACGCGGCATGCGCCATTCGCAGAGCCACCGATCGCCCGGGCGCCAGACGCGATTGGCGACCATCCCGTCGACTTCGCACGCGCGCCCGTCTGCCGTGACCAGCCACCAGATCGGACCCGGCAAGTCTCCTGTGCGAAGGTACGGCACCCAAGCGCGGCACCCGTGGAAGCGATCCGGGCACATGCGGACGTACAGGACTGACGACTCGGACAAATTGTTCGGCGCCACGCTGCCCGTACGCTCCGGCCCACACGCCAGCAGAGCCAGCGCGAGTGCCCCGACTTGGTACGTAGCGATCGACTGGCTGGGCCGCTGAAGAATGTCCACGCGCGGAACAATTGGCACGCACCGTGCCAAGCGGTCGCCCACCGAGTGACTGAGGGGTGACAAGCACTTACGTGAACGTTCGGGAGTTGAGGCGGCCCGGCATGACCGGTCGTGGGATTGCTCGTCCCACGGGCGGACACGAAACGGATGGGTACAAGAGCTACAAGAAGCGGCTCCGGTGACCTTTTGTCGCCTGCCTATCTCTGTTGAAGTGCGACTCACTTGCAAGACCCAAGACTTGACTCTGTACGTCGTGCTGCCAGATAAGGTCGCAAGCGTGGCTGCTTCGGCTCCGCGCCGGCTGCGGTCGCGCCGACGCGCACGGCGGCCGCCTGACGCTCGAGAATCGTGGTGACGGCAGCCACGGCTGCGAGGTCCGGCTACAACTTCCCTGTGACCGGATGTGGGACGTCGCGTGCCGGAAGCGAACACTCCTAATCGACGGGCAGCCTCGTAACGCGATCAGCAGCGGGATCTTATGGACTCGGGGTATCGGCACGTCCTTTGCCTTCCAAGACAGGCCATGACCCTCCAGCTACCCTCCGGCCTGGCGCAGGACTTCCGCTTCGCGAGTCGCCAGCTGTTGCGCGCGCCGGGGTTCACCCTCGCCGCTGTTGCGACGCTCGCGCTGGGCATCGGCATCAACACGGCGGCGTTCACGATCTACGAGTCGATCGCGCTCAAGCCCTTGGCCGTGCGGGACCCCGCGAGCCTGCTAAGGATTGTCGCGACCCGGGACGCGGGCCGCGTGCGACTGTCGTACGCCGATGTCACGGAGATTCGCACGGGGACGCGCGCCTTCGCGTCCCTCATCGCCACGTCCGGCCCGGAGCCATTTGAGGCTGCGCGTTCCGGCGCCACCGCTCCGGAGATCTTGGCTGCCCGCTTCGTGTCCCCCGAGTTCTTCACCACGCTTGGCGTGACGGCGGCGTTGGGCCGGACCTTCGGCCCGGGCGACCCGCAGAGTGTGGTGTTGAGCGACGAGGCGTGGCGACAGCGGTTCCAGGGCGCGTCGGACGTGGTTGGACGCACTCTCACCATTCGGGGTACCACGCTCGTCGTCCTGGGCGTAACGGGTCCCGCGTTTGGAGGGACGGGGGCGCCCGCAGCGGCGCCAGATCTCTGGATCCCGCTCGACCTCGAGCCCACGCTCCGTCCCGGCGTCGATTGGATCCACGATGCGGCCCAGCGGCCCTGGGAAGCGCTCGGCCGTGTCGCGCCGGGCGTCTCGCTGGCTCAGGCCCGGGCCGAGCTCGCCGTGGTAGCGACGCGACTCCCGCCGATTGACAAGCGGCCCGTCACGCTCGACGCGCAGCGGGCCAGCTTCTTCCAGACCGACTCCGGAGAGTTCAGTACGTTCGGGGCGGTGAGCCCCGTGGTGCTCGTCGCGGTCGCGTTGCTGCTCGTAATAGCCTGCGTGAACCTCGTCAACCTGGTGGCCGCGCGCAACGCCTCGCGCGCCCGCGAGATCAGCGTGCGGCTCGCGCTGGGCGCCAGCCGCGCCCGGCTCGCCCGGCTGCTGTGCGCCGAGAGCGTGCTGCTGGGATTCCTGGGCGGCGTCGTCGGCCTTGGCGCCTCGTGGGAGTTGACGGGCCTGCTGCGCCAGTGGATCCGCGTCACCCTCCCGCGCCTCACGGGCAACCCGGCCGGTCTGTTCCTCGATTTCTCGATCGACTGGCGCGTGCTCGCGTACACCCTCTCGCTAGTGATCGGGGTCGCTTTGATCGTCGGCCTCGCCCCAGCGCGGGCATCAGCCCGCGCCGACGTGAACGCCGTTCTCAAACAGGGGACGAGCTCGACCGAAGCCCCGGGCCTGTGGCGGCGCCGGCATTGGCTGGTCACGTTCCAGGTCGCCGGTTGCCTCGCGCTGCTCACGGCGGCAGGCCTGCTGCTCGCGGGCGTGCGTCGCTCGCGCGTCGCCGATCCCGGCTTCGACGCGGCCCACACGCTGGTGCTGTCTCTCGATGCGCCGGCCGGCGGTTACTCCACCGCGGGCGCCGCTGAGGCGGCGAATCTGGTCCGCCGCCTGCGATCGCTCCCTGGTGTACGCAACGTCGCCTGGGCGTCCCACGCTCCCTACATGGGACACGCGTTGCTCACCTACAGCGAGCCTGGTGGGGCGGTGCGGACACTGGCGACGAACCGGGTCTCTGACTCGTACTTCGAGACACTCGATATCCCGATCCTCGCGGGCCGCGGCTTTACTCCGGGCGAAGTTGCGCGACACAGCCCAGTCCTCGTGTTGAGCGAGGCGGCGGCCCGCCGCTACTGGCCGGGGGAGAGCCCCGTCGGCCGGAGCGTCGATCGCTTCCCCTGGCTCGCCGGACCCGACTCGCAGACGTACACGGTCATCGGCGTCGCCAAGGACGTGCGTGGTACCTTCCTCTCCAAGGTCGACGAGGGGTTCGCATACTACCCGAGCGCGCCCAGCCCCGGATCCACTTTTCTGCTCCGGACGCGCGCGTCACCCGCCGCGGCCGTGCGGGAAGTGGTCCACGCCCTCGCCGAGTTCGCTCCCGGCCTCCCGGCGCGTGCGCACCTCGTCCCGCTCGAGGACGGGCCGGTCGCACTGCAGCGATTGATGGCGTCCCTGCCGGCAGCGACGGCAGGAGGGCTCGCGCTACTCGGACTGTTGCTCGCTGCCGTGGGGCTCTACGGCCTAGTAGCACAGGTGGTGGCGCGCCGCACGCGTGACATCGGCATTCACATGGCGCTCGGCGCGCAGCAGCGCCAGGTGTTGACCCTGATCCTGCGCACCACGTTGCCTCCCGCCATGCGCGGGGTCGCGCTCGGCTCGTGCGGCGCTGCGGGGCTGTCGGTGTTGCTCGCCAAAGCTGTCGTGATTCCCGATATGCCAGACTTCACCTACGGCGCGGGCGCCTTCGCGCCGGCGGTGTTCGCGGCCGTGCTCGCGGTGTTGGCGGCGGTCATCGGAATTGCGGCGCTCGTACCGGCGCGCCGGGCGACGCAGGTCGATCCGATGGTGGCGTTGAGATATGAGTGACCTTCGCATTGCGCTGCGGGGTCTCTGTCGCGCGCCGACCTTCACCGCGACCGCGGTCCTGACCCTCGGCGTCGGGATCGGCATGGCGGTGGCCATGCTCAACGTGTTCGACGCCGTACTGTTGCGGCGGCTCCCGGTGCGCGATCAGCGCGACCTGGTGGCGCCGAGGGCTTTCGATCGCCGCTGCCGAGTCGAGAGAGAGACAGATCTCACGCCTGCGCCGTGCTCTCGTGTCGGGCGTCTTCTTCGACGCGCTCGGCGTGCGAGCGCTGCTCGGTCAAGCCCGGCGCGCCGCGGACACGTGAAGCGGTGGGGCACCGGTGTTGGTGTTGAGCTATGCTGGCGCTCAGCAATCGGACCGGTGGCTGAGGCGGCGAAGCTTAGCTCGCGTTGCCCCTGCCGGTCACGTATAGACGGCGTAGAGTCGTCAATGGGTTGCTAGAGCTACAGCTGCACTGATTCCCGCGGCGTTTTCCGTTGTGCAAGCTAGTGGGGGAGATATCGGTGCACGCGCTGGTGCGGTGCCCGATCCTCCCCCAATGAGCCCATTCGCGCCCTGACGGGCGCTCAAGGGCCACAACCCCCCACCCAGCACCCGTCGCCGACCCCAACCGCGCGCCCCAGACCCCAGTCGGGCACGCTCGGGGTCATTCGGGCCTCTTTACCAGTAGAGGGGTCTGCGTTCTACCGTCCTGCGACTTCGGAGCGTCCATGCCCGCCAGGCGCCGCCGCACCGTCGCTGAGCGACTCTGCTTTCGCCTAAACCTCCACCCGTCGCGGGGCCGACCGACCGACCCGAGGCCGGAGTGACGAGCGTGGCCGACCGCCTCCGCGAGCTGGCTGGGCGCCTGCCGCCTGGAGGTTCGATAGTTCTCACTCGCGATGGCTTGCTCGACCTGGCGGCCGTGGTTGCCAGTCCAGTCGAGCCGCTGGCTGCACCCGATGAATTCACGGTGGGCGAGGTCGCCAGGCGCTTCCATCGCTCGGCGTCCACCGTCCGCGGCTGGTGCGAGCACGGCCGCTTCGAGGGCGCCTACAAACTCAATGGCCGAGACTGGCGCATTCCCGCGACAGCGGTGGATGCTTTCCTTGCCGAGCAGCGTGGCGAGAGCCGCGTGCGTCGGCTCGGCGCGTGGCGCGCGGTGCGGAGACCGGAGTTGATGCGTCGGCAGTGAGCACGAAACGGGGCGCTCAGCTATTCTGGATAACCTGGTGAAAAACCCCCGAGCAGGAGGAGGAAATGAGTACCAGAAGACGGATCTACTGGCGCGAACGCGGAGGCACGAGGCGCGCCTACGCAGACCTGCGCGATTACGCAGACGTCGGCGGGGGCAGGGAAGTGCTCATCGCGCGGGGAGAGAAGCTCGCCACGACCGACGCTACGACCGCGCAGGTGCTGCTTGCGCGACGGCTGGAGGATCTGGACGGGGCTCGTCGCGGTCGCACGCTGCACGGCGAGACCCCCGGGGCGACTCTCGCGGACTTCGCAAGCGCGCACCTCGTCGCCAAGGCCGAGTCCCAGAAATTCACGGAGCATTGGCTCGAAGTCACGGAGAAATGCTTGGACCGCGCGGCCGAGTTTTTCGGCGCCGAGCGGGACTTGGCCTCCATTACGGTAGCCGACGTCCGGCGCTGGACCAACGATCTTCTGGCGGCTCCGAACGGCCGGAAGGGGACGATGTCCGCGAGCAGCGTCCGACATCACTTGAGCTGTCTCTCGAATCTCTACAAACGGGCGCGGGCAGAGCGCGTGGTCCCCTCGGGGTACGATCCGGTAGGCGACTTCGACGAGAAGCCGTCGCCGGCGCGAGGGGAAGCCAAGTGGCTCGAGATCCACGACGCAGCGCTGCTCCTTGAGGCGGCTCGGACGTATCGGCCGGACCCGGACAAGGGCGGCTGGCGGCCGGTTCCGTTCGCCTACGAGCTGATCGCGACGTTCCTACTCACGGGAGGCCGCGAGTCCGAGGTCCTGGGACTTGAGGTCGACGACGTCTCGCTCGATCGCGGAGTGGTGACGTTTCGGCCGAACAAGTGGCGGCGCCTCAAGACCGCTACATCACATCGGTCGGTGCCGCTCTGGCCGCAGCTCCGCGAGGCCCTCGAGCGCTACGTGGCTGAGCATCCGCCGAGCCGGCTGCTTTTCCCGAGCTACCGCACAGGGGAGGAGGCGATGTTGACCGATTTCCGAAAGCTGCTCGACACGGTGGCTGTCCGGGCCGGTTGGAAGCCCGGTGAGATCCGATCGAAGCTGTTCCGTCACAGCTACTGCGCGGCTCGGCTCCAGACCGTAGACCAGGGGGCGCCGGTGAGCACGTATACCGTCGCCCGCGAGATGGGGCACGGCGGCGAGGCGATGGTTCGAAAGGTCTATGGGCACCTGGGCCAGGTGCGCCACCGCGCCGAGGCGGTGGAGTACCGCGTGGAGCAGCACCTCGCTAAGTTAGGGGCGCGGTTGGAGGCGCTGCGCGGGGTGGGTTTTGGCACCACCATTGGCACCACGGCGTAGACCTCTCGACCAATGCGGTAAGTCGTTGCTGTTTAACCGCGCCACCGTAGCTCAGTGGTAGAGCTCTCGATTCGTAATCGAGCGGTCGTCGGTTCAAATCCGACCGGTGGCTCTCAATACGCCAAGACGTTTTCTCCGCAGCTTGCGCAGCGACACCAGGTTACGCGGCCCCGGTTCCCGGGGCCGTTGCTTTTCCTGGCCGCGGGGCCTGGCAGGATCATCCAGCCGGGCCCCTCGGAACGGCTGGGGCACGGCTGGGCCACGGTGCAGCGATAGCGTTGAGTGCGCAGAGGTGATCCTTGGGTTCCTCCCCGGCCGCAGCGGAGGCTTGACATGAATCGGCACCGACCACCCGTAGGCCATGACGAGCCCACGCTGGGCAGCAGGTCGACTCGGCGCTTCCGCGTGAGCGGCGCCATGGCGGTTTCGGGTGGTTTGCCGACCTCCTCGAGTGCCCTTAGGTTAGGCTCGATGAGGTACGGTGCGGACGCTACCTCTAACGCGCTTGAAGCGCTGGTCACTCGCTTCGGAGGACTGCTCCGGCAAGTCGGCCGGCGCCGCGGCTTGACAGACGGCGAGGCCGCGGACCTGTGTCAGGAGGTCCGGATTCGTATCTGGCACGCCTTGGCGAGCGGCGAGAGGATTGCGGGCGCTCCTGCGTCTTATGTATATCGAACCGCCATGTCCGCGGCCCTCGACATGATCCGTCGCCGTCGAGCGCGGCGCGAAGAACCCCTCGAAGAGCGGCGGGACAGTGGCAATCCTGTGCTCGCTGGCGTGGCGGTGCCGCCCGAGTGCGAGGGCTCGCTCGAGGAGGAGGAGCTCGCTCAAAAGATTGCGAGGTTCGTGAGCGACCTGGCGGAGCCACGCGATGTAGCAGTCCGGATGTATCTCGCGGGGTACAACCACCGGGAGATCGCCGGGTTGCTCGGTTGGACAGAGGCAAAGGCGCGAAATTTGCTCTACCGAGGGCTCGGTGATCTGCGGGTGAAGCTCACAGCAATTGGGGTCGGACCAAGGGGGGCTCTTGACCGACACTGAGTTACAGCAAGTGTACGCGCGGATTGCGACGCGTCCGGCCCCGCCGGGGCGCGCGGCGTGCGTCGCGCCGGACGTGCTCTTGGCCCTGGTCGAAGGTCGCGCCGCCGAGACCGAGGCAATGCAAGCGCTTCGGCACGTCGCCGCGTGCGGCTCCTGCCGGGCTGATCTTGACCTGCTCCGCTCGGCTGCAGACGCGGGCCGAGGGCTCAGGCGGCGCTACGTTCCGGCCCTGTCTGTCGCCGCGTCGCTGGTCGTCCTCGCCGGTGCGGCCGCTGTCTGGCGGTCCGTCGTGTGGCGCCCGGAACCGCTGCGAGGCGGCGATCAAGGCGTGCCGCTGCTTCGGCCGAGCGGCGATGTCGCGGCGGCCGGGCCGCTCGTCCTGATGTGGCGGGCGCTACCGCATGCCACGCGATACGAGGTGGAAGTCGTGGACGCGCGCGGACGCGTGTTGTTCTCGGCATCGACGCGCGATACGACGGCGCCGGTGCCGAATCGAGCCGGCGTGGTGCCCGGAACCGACTACTACTGGTGGGTGCAGGCCCTGCTCGACGACGGGACCGAGCCTCAGTCCCGCGCGCAGCATTTCCGCGTGCGGTAGCGCTAGCCCTCTCAGCCTTCCCCTCGTCGTCCTCGATCGGGTTACCGAGGCTTGCCGAGCACAGTCAGGACTGAGATGCGCTCCGTGGATTGGGACGGCAGGTTGAGCGGTACCCGCACCAGGGGATCGCCCGCCAAGGTGAAACTCGCCCACTCTCGTGCGGGCGCGCCGTTGCGTAAGGCGGCGAGCTTCGCCCGCTGCAGGGCCACCGTGATCGGACGGCCGGCGGCCAGCGAGCGATAGAGGCCGTCAACGATCGACAGGGCACCGCGATCGCCAATGGGCCACCACGTCACCACCACGGCTTGCGCGCCGGCTTCGAGCAACGGGGCGGTGAGGCCTTGCAAACCTTCGCCTTGAAACACGACGCCACCGGCCGTCCGGCAGCCGGACAGGACCACCAGATCGGCCGCGAGGTGCAGATGGGCCAGGTCTGCGGGGCCGAGGAAACCATCCTCCCCGTCTCCCGGCGCGAGCGCGAGCGCGGTGCGGTTCATGACCGCATCGTTCACCACGGCGTGCGTGGCAATGTGGATGATCCGGTAGGCGGTCAAGGAGTGATGTTTCAGCCAGCTGGCGCTCGCGGCCTCGCCGAGCAGCACCGTAGCGACCGACGCGTACCGGGCCGCTCCGATCACCTCCTCGGCCGCGGCGGGCAGACGCCCCAGGGTCCCTCGATCCGGCATCGTCAAGGAGAACCCCGGGATGATGGGGGTCTGGCCGTTCACCGGTGCGGGCGCGCTCGTGGGATCCGCGAGCGCGAGGAGCCTCGTCTCCCCGGTCCGAGGTGGCCGCTGCCACAGACGGAGGGCGATCGCCGCCGACGGCACGACGCTCACGGCGAACCGCTCGACCACGTACCGCCCATCGGCCGTGACGAGGGCGTCGAACGCCAGGCGATGGAGCGCCCCGTCGGGGACGATGATGAGCCGAGCGATCCCCGCCGGGAGGCGGCGCAGCACGGAGTCGAGGAGGGCGGCCCCGAGCGCGCGTCCGAGCCCGCGCGGATCGAGGCCCGATTGCACGAGCACGTTGAAGCGCGCGACGGCGGGCGCGAGCGCGTCATCCGGAGGCAGCACGAGCGCCGAGCGGTGGCGGCGGTCGACCACAAAGACGGTGGTGGGTTCGCCGCTGCCGCTGACGAATTCGAGGAGCCCGGTCGCCGCATCCGGTAGGGCGTTGGCGACTTGGTCCAAACTGACGCTCCGATGAGAGTCCCACGCGTGGGTGGACACGCGGTCGGTATCGCCAGGTCGCTCCCACAAGGCTTCGGCACGCTCCATCTGGTCGAACAGCGCACGGGCGTGGAGCCGCTCGGCGGCATGAAACGCCGTATTGAGCTTCCCCGCAGACGCGAGGCGCGCGATCACCGATGCGACCCCGACGTTGGGGTCGGACTCGTCGGGGGCGAGCTGGAACGCGCCGAGCTGCAGTTGCCTGTCGCCGAGCATGGCGCGCCAGTCGTCGAAGCGATCTACGGCCGCGGTCAGTTCGTGCTCCGCGCGTGTGAGGTCTCCCGAGCGGGCGAACAGTTCCGCGAGCCGCATGCGCGTCGCGTAGCGGAGTGCCGCCTGCGTCGGCCTGCTTTGCGCCAGAGCGGCGCGGAGGGCCCGCGCGGCCGTCGGCAAGGCGTCGCGTCGGAGGGCGAGCGCGCCGAAGGTGTAGCTCAGCTCGGCGCCCACTCCGCGCATGCCGTAGCGCTGCGCGCTCGCTTTCGCTCCTTCCAATTCCCGTGCGGCCGACGCCCAGTCGTGCTCGCGCATCGCCAGGTGGGCGAGAGAAACATGGGCGCTGTAGACACCCGACCCGAATCTCCCCGCGTCGTAGCGCGAGAGCGCGTCCTGATAGCCTGTCCGCGCCGCAGCGATGTTCCCGAGCGCGGCGTCGATGCCCCCCCGCAGTTCGCGGCTCGCGGCGAGGCCGTAGCGGTCGCCCTGCGCGGTGAACAGCACGACCGCTCGGTCGGCATCGCGCGCCGCCCCGCCGACGTCCCCCGCGATCAGCGAGATGCTCCCGAGGTTGGTGAGCGCCCAGGCCATCGCCGAGTGGTTGTGCGAGACCTCGCCCTCGGTCAGGGCCCGGGTCAGGTCTCGGCGTGCGTCCCCGTACGCGCCCATCGTGCGCAGGAGAAACCCTCGCGACTGTAGCGACGTCGCCACCCCAGCGTGGTCATGCACACTCTCCCGCTCACGGATCACCTCGGTATAGAGCGTGAGGGCAGAGTCCGACTCCCCGCGGCGGACCAGATCCGCGGCCATGAGATGGAGGCCAGCTGCGTGGACGTCCTGTTCGCCGGCGCGGGCGGCGAGCACCGCTGCCAGCTCGGCTTCGCGATATGCCCGGGGGCGGCTCGACAGGACGAGGAGCTGCGCGCGCGCCAGGTGGTACGCGGCCCACAGCGCGGTGTGTCTCGCAGGAATGAGAGGCGCCGCGCGGGCGAGCAGCCGCTCCGCGGCGGCGGCTCCCTCCGTCCGCGTGCGGGCTACGGCGCCCCCCACCAGGGCCTCGGCCTCGGCGATCGGATCCCCAGCCGCCTCCGCTTCCAGCGCCGCGCGGGCGAACCAGTCGCTCGCGCGCGGGAACGCGCCCGCGGCGGTGAACGCCAGCGCTTGGCCGATACGGCCGTAAATCGCGTGCCGGGTCGGGCAGGTACCCGGTGGAGCGAGCAGGGGAGCGTACAGACTCTCGGCGCGAACGTAGTCGTAGGTGAGGCGCGCCATGGTGGCGAGGCCCAGCAGGGCGGTGCGATCCGCAGGACGGTGCCCGAGCCGGGCCTTCCAGGCCGTGGTCAGTGCGGCCGCGCTGTCGTGTTCGACCGCGCGTGTCGCAACAGCGGTGAGGGCACCTGGCTCGCTTGCCGTGCTGCTCTGTAGCAGTACCGCAAGCGCCGAGGCTAGGGCGACCAGAGGCGTCATGGGTTCGGCTCAGACTTACCCCTCGTTACCACGCGGCGCAAGACCGGCTCCATTCGCTGGGTGAGAATCGCGACGGCCTGCGTTCGTTCTTCCTTCAAGGGGATCATCGGATTCGCAAGGGGATCATCGGACTCGGCGCACCGCACCGGGCCCGGGCGCGGTGCCACACGCCCGCCGACCACACGGAGGGCGAGATGAGGTTGATCGAGCGCACCAAAGAGGTTCTGCTGCATCCGACGTCGCAGTGGGAGGTCATCGCGGCGGAGCCCGCGTCCACGGCAACCCTCTATACGCAGGTGATCATGCCCCTCGCGGCCATCGGGCCGATCGCGACGCTCATCGGGTGGTCCGTGTTCGGCATCTCGGTCCCGTTTGCCGGCACCTATCGAGTCCCCCTCAGTGCGAATCTCGGGTCGGCGGTGGTGCGCTACGTGCTCGGACTCGTCGCCGTTTTCGCGCTCGCGTTGATCATCGACGGTCTCGCGCCGAGCTTCGGCGGTCAAAAGAGTCAGGTGCAGGCCCTCAAGGTGGCGGCGTTCTCGAGCACCGCGGCGTGGCTCGCCGGGATCTTCGGGCTCATCCCGTCGCTCAGCATGCTCGGAATCGTGGGCGTGTACAGCCTGTACTTGTTGTACGCGGGGTTGCCGATCGTCATGAAGACGCCCCCCGACCAAGCGCTCGGTTACGCGGTCATGGTGATCGTGAGCGCGGTCGTGATGTTCGTTGTGATCGGGGTTGTCGCCTCTCGGTTCGTCGCCGCACCGATGATCGCCGGGGCGTGAGCACGCCTCGTGACCGAGGACTCTGGTCGTCACGCGACAACGCGTCGGTTCCCCTCGGCCCGGACTCTGGACTTCCCACTTGGTCGCGCTAGGTTAGCCCGCCATGCGGCAGATGCAGCCAGTCCTCTGGACGAAGGGTGTCCTGCTCACCCCGCAGCACCTGCAGCTGCAGGACCGCTTCCTGGAGGACTTGCTCGAGTTTCGGCTGTCGAGCCTCACCTTCGCGCCCTGGGGGTTTCATCGCCTCACCGTCGATCGCGAAGCCCTGGCGGCCGGCGCGTTTGCCATCACGGCAGCGGTGGGCGTGCTTCCCGACGGCCTGCTGTTCGACATTCCCGAAGCCGATGCTGCCCCTCCCCCCAAGCCGTTGGAAGGGGCGTTCCGACCGGATCAAGACGCCCTCACCGTCTATCTCGCGATCCCCGAGTACCGGCCCGGCGGCGTGAACGTCGCAGCGCTGCAAGGGGAGCGCAGCGCCCGGTTCGTGGCGGAAGTGTTGCTGCGCCGGGACGAGAATACCGGGCTCGCCGAGAAGCCGATCATGGTGGCGCGCAGGAATTTTCGACTGTTGCTCGAGGGCGAGTCGCTGGAGGGACACATCGCGCTGCCGCTCGCGCGGGTCGTGCGCGCCGCCACCGGCGAGCACCAGCTCGACTTGCGGTTCGTACCACCCGTCATCGACCTCGGCGCGAGCGACTACCTCCTCTCGATTGCTCGCCGCCTGGTCGAGCTCCTGTCGGCGAAAAGCACCGCCCTCGCCGACCGACGTCGTCAGAAGAACCAGAGCCTCGCGGAGTTCGGCATCTCCGATGTGGCCAACTTCTGGCTGTTATACACGGTCAACACCGCCATGCCGGAACTGCGCCACTTGTTCGAGACGCGCCGCGGGCACCCGCGGGAACTGTTCGTCGCCATGCTGTCGCTGGCGGGCGCGCTGACGGCGTTTTCAGCGGTGACGCATCCGCGGGACTTGCCGGCCTACGACCATGCGAATCTGGCGAGTTGCTTCACGGACTTGGACGAGAAGTTGCGGCTGCTCTTGGAAACCGTCGTGCCGGCCAACTATGTCTCGCTGCCGCTGCGCGTGGTGGCGCCCTCTGTCTACGCGGCGGCCATCGAGCAGGACCGCTACCTCGAGGCGCCCGAATGGTATCTGGCGCTGAAGACGGATCTGCCCCCGGCGGAGCTCGTCCGCCGCGCGCCGCAACTCGTCAAGGTGAGCTCGGCAAATCAGATCGACCAGCTCATCGCGCGCGCGCTTCCGGGCCTCGAGCTCGTGCACGTGGCGAACCCGCCCGGTGCCATCCCGATCAAGGTGGGTCATCAATACTTCCGCCTGACCAAGTCCGGGGCCGAATGGCAGGGCGTCACGCGCGCACGCAACGTGGCCGCCTACGTGCCGGGCGACTTCCCCAATCCCGAAGTGCAGATGCTCGTGGTGCTGCCGCCAACCTAGAATCGGTGGCGGCTTTCCGGACCGGGCCACCGAGCGCGACCGACCGCGCCCGTCGTGCCAACGTTCACTTCAGCGCGAAGTACAGCACCAGGGCGAGTGCCGCGATCACCACGAACCCCAGCGCGAGCACTAGTACGACGAGCCGCGGTGAGCGCCGCACCGACCCCGCGACTGGGGCGGCGGGCGGCGTTGGCAACACCGGCGCGAGGGGCGACGCGGGCGCGCCGGCGATCATCCGCGTGAACTCGCCGGGCGCTGCGGACGCCCCGGGTTGTCCGCCCACCGGGCCCACGCCCATCAGGCGGGTGAACTCACCCGGCGGCTGGGACGGAGCTGGCGGTGGCGGCGCTGCGGGTGCCGGCGGCGGCGAGGCCTCTGGCGCCTGGGCGAAGTCCGGTGACCCTCGCTCCAGGGCGCTCGCCGAGGGAACCCCGAGGCCCTTCTCGGGCTGGAACAGCCGGGTGAACTCCCCCGGCGAGATTCCCGGTGGCGGCGGCCCGGACGGACTGGCACCGCGGCCGGAGCCCCAGGGGTCGGCTACGGGGAGCGATTCCGGCGCCGGCGATGGCGGTGCGGGATGGTCGAGCCCCTCGCCCCCAGCGGCACCGAACAACTGCGTCAATTCCCCCGCGGATTTCGGGGGCTGCCGCCCGGGGGCAGGCTTGACCGGCGGTTCCGGAATTGGGGGCGTAGGCGGCGCCGCGAGTGAGGGCCTCGGTGCCGCGCCGCCGCTTTCCTTCCAGCGGACAACGGGCCGGTCGGAACTCTCTGCTTTGTCCCGCCAGCGGATGCTCGGCTTTTCGTCGGGCGGATCGGGTGACGGCTGGAGGGGGAGCGCCGACGTCGCGTCCGCGCCCCCCGGTGCTGCGCGGGGTGGGGCGGGCGTGTGCGGCTGAGCCTGCGCCGGCGCAGCCTTCTCGCCGCTCGACGGGCCGAACAGTTGCGTGAACTCCCCCGCGCCCCGGGACGCAGCGGGCGCGGGGGGGCCCGCGTCCGGTCGTGGGGTTCTCGTCTCGAGCCAGGTGGCGAGCGATGCGAAGCCTGGAATCAGTTGCGTGATGACGACGGGCGCGCCGTCCACCTGCATGCGCTCGAGGATCCGCGTCTGGTCGCGGGGACCGAGGGCATCGAGCAGCGCCACGATCTGGGCGGTTTCCGGGGATGGGCCTGGGAGGTAGTGCACCATGCACAAGTGCCCAGCGCCGTCGAGGGCATGATAGGAGCGCACGCCGTGTTCGGCAACGAGCTGCATGAGCCGGTATTTCTGTCGTAGCTCTTCGTTCGTCATGCGTGGCGCGCGCTTTCGAGGCAGCGTTGCTCGCGAGGCCCCACGCCGTATTATTAGCCCGGTGCGCGGCAGATGGGGCGGCGCTCACAATACTCACCGATCCCACGGACCTCAGCAAGTGCGGTTATGAAGCCTTTCACCCGGGTGGTGTGGCAAGAGGGGATGCACCTCGCGCAGCACCACTTCCAGCTGCAGAGCCGGTATTTCGAGGAATCCGTCGGCTTTGCCTTGGCCCAGTTGTTCTTTCGACCCTACGGGCTCGCGGGCTGCGACCTGGATGCGGAGGCGCTGCGCAACGGCACTGTCTCGGTCATCCACGCGCGCGGCGTGTTTGCCGACGGGCTGGCGTTCCACATCCCGGAGGCCGATCCACCGCCGCCGCCCCGCGCGATTCGTGAGCTGTTCTCGCCCACGCAGGATCGCCACGTCGTGCTGCTCGCCATCCCCCCGTACCGTCCGGGGCGAGCGAACTGCGCGCTCGAGCTGGAGGCGAGCGATGGCAACCTGCGCTACGTGGCTGAAGAGCGCCTCGTGGCGGACGAGACGACGGGGCAGGACGAGAAGGCGGTCCGCTTCGGTCGTAAGAACTTGCACCTGCTGCTCGATTCCGAGCTGCGCGAGGACATGGTTGCGCTTCCGCTCGCGCGGGTGCGCCGCGACGGGGCGGGGCACTTCGTGTATGACTTGGAGTTCATCCCGCCGGTGCTGGAGATCGGCGCGAGCCCCGGGCTCCTCGAGCTGTTGCGTCGGGTGATCGAGATCCTGGAAGCCAAGAGCGAGGCGTTGGTCGGTCCGCGCCGCGGCGCGCATGCCGACCTCGCGGCCTACGCGGCGCGCGACGTGGCGAGCTTCTGGTTGACCCACGCCATTCACTCGAGTCTCGCCCCGCTGCACCATCTCCGGGAATCTCGGCGCGCGCATCCCGAGCGGCTGTACGTGGAGTTGGCGCGGCTGGCCGGCGCGCTGTGCACGTTCTCGCTCGACTCAACTCCCCGAGCCCTGCCCCTTTACGACCACGACCGGCTCGAGGAGTGCTTCGGCGAGCTCGAGCGGGTGATTCGGACGCACCTCGACCTCGTGGTGCCGACGAACTGCCTGACCCTGCCCCTCGAGCACTCGCGCAAGTTCCTGCACACCGGCGCCGTGCACGACCGGCGCTGTCTCGGGCCGTCGACGTGGATTCTAGGTGTGCGAGCGGCACGCGGTGCGCAAGCGGACCTCATTACCACGGTGCCGCGGCTCGTGAAACTCTGCTCGGCGCCACAGATCGCGCGCCTCGTGAAGGAGGCCCATGCCGGCTTGCGCCTCGAGCACCTGCCGACGCCGCCGTCCGCCGTCGCGGCACGCCCCGGCACGCAGTACTTCCTCGTGGGTCAAGAGGGGCCGTGCTGGGACGCCGTGCTGAAGACCGCCGACATCGGGATCTACGTTCCGGAGGCGTTAGCCGACGCCGAGCTCGAGTTGCTCGTGGTGTTGGAGTCGGCGCGGAGCGCCGGACGGTGAGCGCGTGAACGCCTCCGCAGCCGGGCTCGTGGCAAGCTCCCCTGCCGAGCGGGGCTACCGTCGGGGGATGCTGGCCCTGGCGCTTCAGGAGCCGTTCACGACGACGGTGCGGTTGCGGGCCAATCGGCAGGCTGCGGCGGATGCCGCGTCGTTTCGCGAGCACATCAAACAGCTCCTCACGCATGCTCACGACGAAGCCCGGCGCGCGGGGTACGGCGGCGAGGATGTCAAGCTCGCGATCTACGCGGCAGTGGTGTTCCTCGACGAGTCCGTCCTCAACTCCGGGCACCCCGCGTTCGTGGAGTGGCCCCGCCGGCCGCTTCAGGAAGAGCTGTTCGGCGGCCACACGGGCGGCGAGATGTTCTTCCAGAACCTGCACGCTCTACTCGGCCGCCAGGACACCGACGACTTGGCGGACGTCTTGGAAGTGCACCAGCTCTGCCTGCTGCTCGGCTTCCAGGGGCGGTACGGCGCGGGGGGACGGGACGAGTTGCGCGCGTGGCGGAGCGCTGTGGCCGAGAAGATCGCCCGGGTGCGCGGCCGGCCCGGCCCGCTGTCACCGGCGTGGGCGCCTCCCAACGATGAAGTGATCCCGATCCCGAGAGATCCCTGGGTCCGGCCCCTGGCGTATGGCGCCATCGCGACGGTCGCGCTGTGCTCGCTCGCCGCGCTGCTGTTTTGGATCTGGCAACAGTCCTGGATCGCCGATCTGAAGGGGGCGCTCCGATGAGTGCCCCGCGGCGGGCGAAGCTCTGGGTTATGATCGCCCTGGTCTACGCGGTATTCGCCGTGCTGGTGTGGTTCCTGGGGAGCTGGCTGGCGCTCTCCGGCGGAAGTATCTGGTTGCTGCGGATCGGGCTCTGGCTGCTGGGCCTCGGGGCCGTGGGGCTCGTGGTGTGGTTCTTCGCAGGTGGCGACGCGCAGGGGGAGTCCGCGGGTCGCGCGGGCGGTGGGGAGCTCGACACCACGCTGGCCGCAGCGGCCGCGCGGCTCGCTGGCGCCGGGGGAGCCGCCGCGCCCGGGCTGCGGGGCCTGCCGGTGATCGTCGTGCTGGGGCCTGCGGGGAGCGCGAAGACGAGTGTCGTCGTGCACTCGGGGCTCGGGGCCGACTTGCTCGCGGGTGAGGGGTTTCAGGGCGACCGCATCGGCCCCACGCCGGGCATCAACCTGTGGTACACGCAGCGCAGCGTGCTCCTCGAGGCGGGTGGCAAGCTCGTGGCCGATCCGGGCAGCTGGACCCGACTGATCCGGCGCGTGCGGCCGCGTCGGCTCCGTGCCACGGTCACAGGCAGGGCACAAGCCTCCCGAGCGGCGCTCGTGTGTTTCAGCTGCGAGCAGCTGCTCAAGCCGGACGTCGCCCAGGGCGTCGCGGCGTCGGGCCACGAGCTGCGCGCGCTCTTGGGCCGCCTGTCGCAGGGGTTCGGCGTGGCGTTGCCGGTCTACGTGCTGTTCACCAAGGCCGACCGCGTCCCCTATTTCGCGGAGTTCGTGGAGCAGTTGTCGCGCGAAGAGGCCGACCAGGTGCTCGGCACGACGCTGCCGTGGCCGGGACGCATGACCGCGGGCGTATACGCCGATCGGGAGTTCCAACGCTTGACGGCGGCGTACGATCGCCTCCTCGGGGCGCTCGCTTCGAAGCGACTCGACCTCCTGGCGCGCGAGGGGCCGGGGGACCGCGAGCGCCGCGCGGGGGCATATGAGTTCCCGCGCGAACTACGCAAGACCGTGCCGGCCACCATTCAGTTCCTGGTGGAGCTGTGTCGGCCGAGCCAGCTCGAGCTCGGTCCGGTGTTACGCGGGTTCTACTACACGGGCGTGCGGGCGGTCGTCGCGGGCGACGCCGCGGTACCAGGACCCGCGGCCGTGGGCCCCGCACGCGTCGCCGCGGCCACGCAGGTGTTCGACGCGGCGGTGCAGCAAGCCGCCGCGCGGCTCCAGCCGAGTCCCGCGGCGGGAGCCGCAGTGGCTCTTTTTGCGCTCGCTCTACCGTGACGTGCTGTTGCAGGACCGGGCGCCGGCCGCCGTGGCCCAAGGAGCGCGCAGCGTGGCGCTGCTCCGACGTATCGCATTCGCGGGCGTGACGGCGGCGTCTTTGATCGGAGGCCTGTGGTCGATGGTGCAGTACGTGCGAAACGGACGCGCGGTCGCGGCCGCCCGGGCGCTCGCACTCGTGGGCCCGAGCGTGGCCGAGCTCCCGACCGCTGAGACGCTCGATCGCCTCGAGACCGTGCGTGAGCATCTCGGACGCCTCAGCCGCGCGTGGCGCTGGTGGTGGTACAAAGGGACCGGCCTCTACCCCGAGCTCTTGCAGATCTACAAGACGCGGTTCGACAGGATCCTGCTCGACCCCGCGCAGGTGGCCCTGGTCCGCTCGCTCGACAGCTTGCCGGCCGTGGCCAAGGCGAGCGACCAGTACGGCCACGCCTACGATCGACTGAAGGCTTACCTGATGACGACCAACAACCCGGACCAGCTGGCGGCGGGGTTCGTGGTGCCGATTCTGATGGACCAGTGGCGCAACGGGCGGCAGGTCGATTCCACGCGGACGGACCTCGCGCGACGGCAGTTCGACTTCTATGCGACGAGACTGTGCCGCACCGCGGCCTGCGGGGCCGACGCCGAAGCGCGCACCGTCGAGCGGACACGCGGGTTCCTCGGGCAGTTCACGGGCGTCGAACGGAGCTACCAGCTCATCATCTCCGAGGCCAACGCGAAGAATCCGGGCATCGCGTTCCAGCGGCGGTTCCCGAGCGCGGCCGGAGTTCTCGGCGATGCCTACGAGATCCCGGGCGCGTTCACCGACCGTGGCTGGGAATCCGTGCAGCGGGCGCTGCGGCACGTCGATCGTCAGACGGACGACTGGGTGCTGGGCGCGCAGCAGGGCGCCCCGGTCGATCGCGCAAAACTGGTGGGAGACCTGGACTCGATGTACGTCGCCGAGTACCTCCGACACTGGCGGGCGTTCCTCGCGGCGGCGTCGGTCCTTCCGTACGGCAGCCCCAAGGACGCGGCGCGCAAGCTCGCGCAGCTGGGCGGCAACCAGTCGCCGGTGCTCGCGCTCTTGGGCCTCGTGGCGCAGCACGCGAAGGTCGACGCGAAGCGGGTCGGGGTGGTGTTCCAGCCGGTGAGCGTCGTGGTGTCGACCGGTGCCGCGCCGACCGATGCGACCAAGCCCTACCTGGTGGCGCTCAACGGACTCCAGGTGGTGGTCGACCAGATGGCGACGGCGGGCCCGACCCTGATGCCGCAGGCGCTCGACGCGGCACGAGGGGCGACATCGACGGTCGGACAGCTGGCGCAAAAGTTCGCGGCGACCGACGACGCGGCGGACGTCGGCGCGCGCGTGAGCCACCTCTTGCAAGAGCCGATTGCGCGGGTCGAGCAGCTCACCGCCCACCTGCCGGTAGCCGCGTTGAACGGCCGCGGGACCGCGTTCTGTAGCGCCTTCGCTTCTGTGCTCGCCAAGTACCCGTTCCGCCCCGAGGCGCGCGTGGACGCGACGGTGGCGGAAGTCGCCGGGCTCATCGATCCGAGCAGCGGCGCGCTGTTGCGCTTCTACAACGAGGCTCTCCCGGACGTCCTGATCAGGCAGGGCGGTCAGTACGTGCCCAAACCCGGCGCCGCCGTCGCCGTGACGCCGGCGTTCGTGCGCTTCTTTAACCATCTCGCTGGCGTGGCCGACGTGCTGTGGCCGGCTGGGAGCAAGGAGCCGGGGTTCGACTTCACGATCAAGTTGCTCGCGTCCGAGGCGATTCCCACCGCGACCTTCAGCATGGACGGCCAGGTCCACACCTTCTCCCGCACCTCCATGGGGGCGGAGCCGTATCGCTGGTCGGCGCTGACGGCGCGGGACGTGCGCGTCCTGGGAACGAGTCGCGGCCGGGACGAGACGCTGCTCGGGGAGGACGGCACGTGGGCCTTCTTCAAGCTGCTGCAGCGCGCCACGTGGCAGGGGAGCGGGGCCACCACCGTCGTACGGTGGCCCGTGACGCTCGGGGGCCAGGCGGCACAGCTGTGGGCAGAATTGAACTTGGGGGTGGCGCGCCCACTCTTGAAGGGCGACTATTTCGCCGGTTCCGGCTGCGTCAGTCAAATCGTTCAGTAATCGCGGGGACTCCAATGCGACCGAGGTTCTCTCCCCTGGTGTACGGCGTGGTGCTGGTCTCCGTCTGTCCCCGCGGCGGGATTCGACCGCTCACCCCTGTCGTATCCGAGGCGCGCGTCTACTACGACGATGGCCCCGCCTTCCGGGACTCCGTGCGGCTGATCGTGCGCGATCAGACGGCGTGGCAGACCCAATGGAGGCGCGCCACGTCGCTCCAGGCGACGCCACCGCCCCTGCCGGCCATCGATTTCGACCGCGAGATGGCCGTCCTCGTCGGCGCGGGGCGGATGAGCCCGGGCGATCAGATCCATGTCGATTCCGCCGGCGTGCAGGGCGACTACTTCGTCGTCTGGGTCCGCACGATCGTCCAGTGCCGCCGGTTCTCGGGCGACGTCTATCCCCTCGAGATCGTGCGGGTAGTGCAAAGCGACAAGCCGCCACACTTCATTGAACGCCGCGAACGCGGGGCGAGCTGCACATAGACCGCTTCCTCCGACGCTCGACCCGGGAGGGTGAGAATGGCGGGCCGGTAGGGACGTCCCTCTCCTATGGGGAAGGACGCGAGGCTCGAGCGCGGGTTCGGCCAGCTTACGTGCGGCCGCCGGGCGGCCGGTAACTGGCGATTGATCCGGCGAAGCGCTGGAGGACGCCTGTCAAGCCGATCGAATATTCACGCCCGCCCTCCTGCTGGAGCCGGAGGGCTTCGATCTTGCCTGTCTTGAGCTCGCGAGCGAAGTAGACCATGCCGCCGCCCTCGGACCGATTCATCTCGCCGAGGATCTCATAGGCGCCGCGGGTGGCTTCTTGCACGGCGTTCAGGAGATCCGCCTTGTTCCACCGCTCTCCGGCTGACCGGTCGCTCCACAGGTTGAGGCCGCACTGCGTGCAGAACCGGTTCCACCCGCGCGCGGTGGTGCGGCAGCGGGGACACTCGCTCGGCGGCGACGGCACGCTCGAGTCGAGTTGTCGTGCCACGTCGAGCGTATACTCGTTGTGGCCCCCGCCCGGGCTCAGCTTCAGGGCGACGAGACTCCCGTCGGCGCGGTCGCGCGCGAGATAGGCGACCGTGCCCTCCCTGCCGCGCCCCATTTCGCCCAGCACCGTGAAGTCGGGGGCCGCCGCGTCGCGCACCGCGTTCCCCAGCTCGTCGACGGGCTCGGTCACGTCGCCGACGCGCGGCAGACTCAGTTTGCTGCTCCCAGAGTCGCGCAGGCCCATGGTCTACTTCACCTTCCGATCGTCCGGGTGGCGTAATCTAGACAGGTGCTTGTGGGTGCACCATATTCGGCCGCTCACGGCCTCCTCTGTTACCCACCTCGCGCGATGAGCAACCGGTCACCGCAGGCTGCCCCCACCACCGCGTCCGTCGGCGCGTGTCCCGCCTGCGGCGCCGCCGTGTTCGCCGGGGACCGTTTTTGCGGCGGGTGCGGTGCGGCCGTTCCTCAGGGGGTCGAGACAGAGCTCCTCGCCGATTTGGAGCAGGTCACGCTCGGAGAGTACGAGATCCGGGGCGTGCTCGGTCGCGGGGGCATGGGGCTCGTCTACCTGGCCGACGACATCGCGCTCAACCGCAAGGTCGCCATCAAGGTGCTGCCCCCGTCCATGCTGCAGGGCGAGGCGGGGGTGGAGCGGTTCCGGCGCGAGGCACGCATTGCGGCGGCACTGCGACACCGCAACATCACCTCGGTGTTCGGCCTCAAAGAAACGACGAAGCTCGTCTTCTTCGTCATGGAATACGTCGAGGGGCGGACGCTCGACGCCATCCTCCACGATGAAAAGCGACTCGGAATCGAGGTCGTCGAGGCCATCATCCAGGACGCGGCCGGGGCCCTGTCGTACGCGCACCGCCGCGAGGTCGTCCACCGCGATCTCAAGCCGGCGAACATCATCATCGACACCGAAGGCATGGCGATGATCACCGATTTCGGCGTGGCGAAGCTCGGCGTCGGCCAGGGACTGACGACCGCTGGCGCGACCGTGGGCTCACCCAAGTACATGAGTCCCGAGCAGTGGTCCGGCAAGGCGACGGGCTTCACCGATCAGTATGCGCTGGGGTGCATGGCATACGAGCTCCTCGCCGGACGCGCCCCGTTCGAGGGGGACACGATCGAGGAGTTCATGAAGCAGCACCTCTTCGACGCGCCGGGCGCCTTGAGCGAGTTGCGGCCGGAAACGCCGCCGGTTTTGGCCGACGGCATCATGCGAATGCTCGAAAAGGATCCGGGGAAGCGCTGGCCGTCCCTCGAAGCGGCGATGGCCGCTGTGAGCGTTCACCGCGTCGGGCTCGACGATCCCGCACGCCAGACGCTCGCACAGTTCGCCAAACGGGGCCACGACGTCCGCGTCCTGCCCAAGACGCCGAAGAGTCCCATTCCCGTCAGCACCGTGAAGCTACGGCGCGCGGCGGGCGCGACGGGCCCGTCCCCCGGCCGGCGCGTCGTCCTCGCGGTAGCGGGAGCGGTGCTCGTCGTGATCGGTGTCGCGGGATACTTGCTCGTGTCTCGGGCGGCGTCGTCCGGCGGACCCGGCGGCGAGACCATCGCGGCGCTCGAGATCGCGGGCGCGCCGGCGACGCTGGGCCAGGGAGAGCGCGTCCCTCTCAAGACCCGCGCGACCAACGCCGCCGGCGGAGTGGTCGCCGACCCCCGAGTGACTTGGACCACGAGCGACTCGTCCATTGCGGTGGTCGCAGACGATGGGATGGTTCGTGCCGTCGGCCCAGGGATCGCCACCCTGACCGCCTCGAGCGGCGGGCACAGTGCCAGCACCACGGTCACGGTGCCGGCGCCAAGCGGGACCGTGGCATCGGTCGAAGTAACGCCACATGCCGTGCGGCTCGCGCCCGGCGCGTCCACGCAGGTCACCGGCGTGGCAACGGATGGACGTGGCAACGCCGCCAGCGGCCGTCGCATCGAGTGGTCGACTAGCGACCCCGCTGTCGTTACGGTCTCGGCGACCGGGGTGCTGACGGGCGGACGCGTGGGGACGGCGGTGGTGACCGCGGCCAGCGAGGGCCGGAACGCCACCGTGACGGTGGTTGTCGGGTCCCCCGTCGCAGCGCGAGTCGTATCGCTCGAAGTGATCCCGTCGAGGCTGCAAGTCGCCGTTCGGGGGACGGCTCCGCTGCGCGTGATCGCGCGGGATGCGCGGGGCAACACCATTAGGCCTGGCGTGGACTGGACGAGTAGCGCGCCCAGCGTCGCCGCGGTCGAACCGGGCGGTGTCGTCAAGGGCGTGTCGCCCGGCACCACCACGATCACTGCCCGGAGCGGCGGCGTCTCGAGCCCTCCCGCTCAGATCACGGTGATCGGCGCGGGCCCCGCTCCTCCCGCTGTCTTACAGCTCCTCGTCGCGCCCGTGTGGGCGTTCGTGTCGATCGACGGGCTGCCGCGGGGTCAGCGTGCGCGCCTGGTGGACACGCTGCCCTCCGGCGTGGGCCATCGCCTGCATATCGAACGGAAGGACTACGCGATCGTCGATACGACGATCACGCTGCAGCCGAACGAACATCGGCTCGTAAGAATCCTGCTGATCCCAAAGCACTGACACACCGCGGCGCTCGGCCGCGTCCCCCCCCAAACGACCGTCGGTTGGCGATCCGCATTCGGTGAGAATCGCCGCGCGATCCAGGCGTTACTCCAGTAGCAGGAAGACTCGCTGGGGTGCGCGCCCGGGAGTCGCGACCCCAACGCCGATCGGCAATCCCGATGACACAGAGGGACTTATGAGGCAAGGCTTCGTGACGGGGCTCGGGCTCTACGGGCTCGCGCTGTCGTTAAGCGTGGCGGCGGTTGCGCCAGCTTTGGGCCAGGACCCGCGCGATGCGTGCCTGGCGCAGGCCTACAAGGAGTTCGACACGGCACGCCGGCAAGAGCTCCTCACGCGCTGCCTGAATCCGTCCGCCGGGGCGCCCCGGGGCGCGTGGCCCCTGGGCGTGCAGCTGCTCGCCCAGACGCTCATCGAAGACGGGCAGGATTCGGTCGCCGGTGCGTGGTTGCGCTGGGCCGTGAGGCTCTCTCCTGACCTGCAACCCGATACCGTGCAATTTCTCCCGCGTGTCGTCTCGGCCTACCGCGCCGCCCGCGATTTCGTCATTCGCACCCGCTCGCTAGGCGACACGATGGTCGCGACGACGTGGCTGTGGCCGACCCAGGCCACCGGTGAGAAGGATGGCAAGCTGGAAGTTGCCGCCTCAACCCCGCCGCTTCGCGTCAACGTCACCGGGGTCGGGTTGGTCGGGCAGGGAGGCAACGTGCCCCTCGCACCGGGGAGCTACCAGGTCGCGGCTACGGCTCCCGGCTACGACAGCGTGCGCGTCACGCGCGAGGTGGTGCCCGGCGTGACGACGCTGCTGCAGTTCCATCTGCGGGCGCCTGTGGAGACCACACGCCTGGTGCAGCGCACTCAAGAGAACCAAGGACTGCAGCGTACCGATGTGCCCCAAGCGAAAGGGGGCATTCCAGCGTGGATGAAGCTCGGCGCCGGCGCAGGTGTGGTGTGGGCGATCCTGTGGAATGCCTATATCAAGAGTCACTAAGGGTTTGAGGTGCTCGATGTCCGGGATGCCTCCTGGCTCTTTTCCCACGAGACGTAGCTCTTACGCGGAAGTGAGGTGTGCCATGAAGATACGGTCTAATCAGTCGCTCCGGATCCTTGGCCTGCTGGCGGTGGCGCTGATCATCTCGATGTGCAAGGGCGACCTTGGGTCCACAGGGCCAACGGGGAGTCCCGGGGAGCAAGGGGCGCAAGGGCCGCAAGGGCCGCAAGGGCCGGTGGGGCAACCAGCTTCAATCGTGCCGATCGCTTGGGGATTCGTCTCCAGCAACGGGGCGCTCGGGGCGCACTCGCCAAACGTCACGGGTGTCGTATGGGATGTCTCTAACTCCTGGTTCAACATCACGATCTCGGGAGAGGACTACTTCTGGACCCGTTACGCAACGGTCGTGACTCCAAGTACGGGTACCGCTACAGGATCGCTGGCTCCCGCCGTCGGCAGCGTGGGCGGTCATCTGTTGGTGTGGCTCAACAACACATCCGGTGGCAAGGTGCAAGACAACTTCCAGTTCGTGACGTTTAGGTAGTCCGGAGCGACGCCATGAAGGGCGGGGCGGGCCTGGCGCCCTGCCCTGCCTTTCCCGAGTCGTGGACGGTCGTCGCGGGCGGGGGCTGCAACAGTACGGGCACTATTCGGTAGCGATGGACCCCCGACGGGCGAGCGCGGTCCCACGGTGTGCATACCGTTTCCGCACGCATCACCGATAGTGAATCCGGCCCCGCCTCTGGGCCCAGGTCGAACGAAGTCCGCGGCCGGACGCGGGCGTCCAAGGGGGCGGTGGCGTTCGCGGCTAGCCGTTCGCATGGCGTGCGCGGACGACCACGGTGAGGCGGCGGGCGACGGAGATCCTCGTCTATGGCGTGCTCGGGGCCCCGCTAACGTCATTAGCAAGGTCGCCGACCAACCCGGCGCAGCGCCTCGGGTAGGCTCGCCGAAATTTCAGTACTACAATCCCGCAGGATTCGGCATGCCGGTCCTAGGCAGACTGCTCGGACACTTAACTGTTCCCGACATTCGCAACGCTTTGGGCCCTCTGCGCTAGCTGTCATTGACGACGATATCTACGAAGCAATCCATGGGGGTCAGATCTGGCGGGAGTGCTGCCGTTTGGCACGGCGGGCTTTGCCGGCAGCCAGGGCGAGACGTGGCAGGGAGTTACCGGGTTAGGCGATCCTCCAAGAACTCCGGCGACGACGCGGCTGTGATGTCCCCGGAGGGCGGCTCGGCCAAGGGCCGCCCTCTGCTGGCTTGCTCGTGAGAACTGGGTCGCTACCGGTGCGTCTATCTCATTAGCGCATTCGATTCCGAACGCCCACTGGCCCCGCGGTTTTCATCGACTTGGGACAGTGGGTCTAATCAGCGGTGACAGGAGCCTACATGCCTAAAGAGAGCGTGCAGAAGAAGCTCGAGCGGGTCCGGCCACCGCGTGTCAACATCACCTACGAGGTGGAGACCGGCGGTGCCCTCGAGGTGAAGGA